>Ga0207700_10002528_pt1 | contig 10496 bp, 6 predicted proteins | sample LARL82metaG_FD_184348 | JGI IMG/M metagenome (GOLD analysis project Ga0207700, IMG submission 184348) | Corn, switchgrass and miscanthus rhizosphere microbial communities from Kellogg Biological Station, Michigan, USA - LAR L8-2 metaG... | ecosystem: Host-associated > Plants > Roots >...
AGCTTCGTTCGCGTCGAGATTGCTCGTGTAGTCGGCCGTGAATTTACCTTCGCTCTTCTGTGTGGCGGGGTCTGCTTGGTCGATTCCAGTCATCACTCCTAATGCGGCAGCGACGTCATAAACGTTGCGCGCCATTGGGCCCCCCGTATCGAAGCTCAGGGCGAGCGGAATGATTCCGTCCCGGCTGAGTAACCCATGCGTCGGCTTCAATCCCACAATGCCGTTCGATGTCGACGGCCCGCGGATCGAACCGCCCGTGTCCGTGCCCATGCCGAGCGGTGCGTATGAGGCCGCGATCGCAACGCCGACGCCGCCCGAGGACCCAGACGGCGATCGCAGCAGATCGTGCGGGTTCCTGGATTGCCCGCCGAGCGAACTATACGCGCCGGCGGACGCGAATTCAGACATATTGACCTTGGCGAGAATGATTGCGCCCGCGGCCCTGAGTTTCTTCACCAGAAACGCATCCGAGGGGGGAATGGATCCTTCCAATAACACAGATCCGCCAGTGGTCGGCAAGTCGGCCGTGTTGTAGTTGTCTTTCAGAACGACCGGAACACCATGTAGCGGCGAGCGCGCACCCTTGGCCTTACGCTCTGTGTCCAGGGCACGGGCCGTTTCGAGCGCCTTTGGATTGAGTGCCATTACCGCATTGAGCCCTGGTCCCTGGTGATCGTACGCCTGAATGCGCGCCAGGCACATCTGGACCAGTTTTTCCGAGGTCAACGAGCCCGAGACGAACGCCGCATTCAAGTCTGCAATCGTGGCGGAGTCGAGGTCGATTGCCTGCGGCGCCGGCCAAGCAAGTTCTATGCAGAGCGTAGCAAGTAATAGCAGTCTTCCCGAGTGGAAAATCCTATTTCGCATTCTGGTCTCCTTTACTCGAAACAGCGTACAGTCCGCGCGGTCTGTCCAATATATCGATTAATTGAGGGCTGCGGTCTCCGCAGCGTTGCAGAGGTCAGACGGCAGGCAACGAGGCTGACTAGACAGTGTAGCATCGGGACCGACGGCAAAATCATACATTGGAATACAATGTCTCCATGCTCGCGCAATAGGAGGCGCATTCGATGAACCTGCACTTGAGTGTAAAAGCCGGGGTTGGGTCCTTTCTGCTCGCCTTGCCTTTGGCGGCGGCATCCATTCAAGCAGCCAAACCCGAGGAGGTCGGGCTCTCTGCGGAGCGGCTCGGGAGAATTCATGAGACCATCCAGCGTCACATCGACGCACACGACGTCTCAGGCGCGGTTACTCTGGTGGCGCGCAAAGGAAGACTCGCGCACTTTGAAGCGCAGGGCGTGATGGATCTCGAATCCAAGAAGCCGATGACCAAGGACGCCCTGTTCTGGATCGCATCCATGTCGAAGCCCATCACCGGCGTCGCCATTCTCATGCTGATGGAGGAGGGCAAGGTGCGGCTCAACGATCCGGTCTCGAAATTCATTCCGGAGTTCCGGGGGTTGAAGGTGGCCATGCTGCAGGAACACACCGGGCCGCCGGCGCCAGCATCGGCGGGAGACACGGCTGCGCCTTCGTTTTACACGGTTCCGGCCACGCGCGAGATCACCATCCGCGACCTGCTGACCCACACCTCGGGCTTGGTAAGCGGCGGGCCAGCGAGCAGCGCCGAGGTGCAGAAGGTTGCGCGGAAGCCGGGAGAAACGCTGGCCGACTACATTCCGCGGCTAGGCGCGGTGCCTCTGGACTTCCAGCCTGGAACACGGTGGAGTTATAGCCCCAGTGCAGGGTTTGACACGCTGGGACGCGTGGTCGAGATCGTCTCCGGCCAGAGCTACGACCAATTCCTGCGGCAACGCATCTTCGATCCACTCGGGATGAAGGACACGGTCTTTCACCCCGCCGAAGACCGGCTGCCGCGCGTCGCCACGATGTATCACCGCGCGGTGAACGCACTTGATAAAGCCGACACGCGCGACCGGCTGAGCAACACAACTTATTTTTCGGGCGCCGGCGGATTGATGACCGATGCTGAAGACTACTTGCAGTTCGGCGAGATGTTGGCGAGCGGTGGACAATGGAACGGCAAGCGGTTGCTGAGCCCCAAGACCGTGGATCTGATGGCGTCGGTGCATGCACCCGATACGCTTCCGGGGCGGCCGAAGGGGCGCAGTTTCGGTCTGAGCGTGCAAGTGGTCAACGACGCGGTGGCGGCCGGCTTCCGCGTCTCCGACGGCAGCTTCGGCTGGGATGGCGCCTTCGGCACGCACTTCTGGGTGGACCCCAAGGAGAAGGTAGTCGGCATCCTAATGATCCAGACGAACAACCCCAACCGGCAGCTTGACCGCGATTTCGAGAATGCCGTGATGCAGGCGATGGTCGAGTAGGGCTCGCCCCTATTGCACACCAGCCTGTTTCCGCATCACAGGAGAATATTGTGGAAAAAACTATCAGCAATCTGCTGCAGTGTTATGAGCAGGGTAAGTTAACGCGCCGGGACTTGGTCGCCGGATTGACGCTGCTCGCCAGTGGATCAACGGCATCGGCCGCGCCTGCTTCGGCCATCAAAGCAGTCAGCGTGAACCATATCGCGATGAACGTCGGAGATGTGAAACGGTCCACGGAATTCTACCGCGACGTATTCGGCTTGACGGTCACGATGCAGAACGACAAGTCCTCTGCCCTCATGTTTGGCAATACCGGCTTGATCCTGCGCCACGGCGAGAAGCCCGGCGTCACGCACTTCATGTTCGGCATCAACAACTATGATGCCGATGTGCTCGCGGCAGCGCTCAAAGCTCACAACCTGGATCCTCGTAAGGATCAGGACAGCTTTCACGTGAAGGATCCGGATGGTTTGGACGTGCAAGTCGGCGACAAAGACATGCGAGGCACATCGCAGGCGCCGGAAGGCCAGCGGCATCTGACTCCCAAGGCTACCTCGAAATAGAATTCTGGCGACGTACGGCCCGGCCGGGCAGTCCAGTCTATCCTATTCAAACTGCGTAACTTGTCGGCCTGCCTAGCCTTGACACGGGGCGATCAGGCTTGTATACTTTTAGCGGTCGTAAACGCGCCCCGGCTGGGAGTGTAGCTGCTCCTTGCCTTGGTGACAAGATAGGTGTCCAGAGGAGAAGTCGATGCAGAGAATTGTGATGCCATGTGGCATGGCGATCTTGTCGGCGGCCCTGGCGTTCCTTCAAGCAGCCCCTCCTTCGACTGCATCCCAACACGCTCTGGTGGATCAGTATTGCTCAGCCTGCCACAATGACCAACTGAAGTCGGGCGCCCTCACGCTCACGAAGTTGGACCTCGTTCATCCGGACCAAAGCGCGGAACTGGCCGAGAAAGCGATCCGCAAAGTTCGGGCAGGGTTGATGCCTCCAGCCGGAATGCCACGGCCGGATCAGACTGCCGTGCACGCTTTTGCCACGGCGCTTGAGACGGAAATCGACCGTGCGAGCGCTGCTCATCCTAATCCAGGACGCCCGTCGCTGCACCGTCTGAATCGATTCGAATACGCCAACTCGGTCCGCGACTTGCTTGGGCTGGAAATCGATCCTGCCTCGTTCCTTCCCCCGGACGATTCGAGCCACGGTTTCGACAACATGGCCGAGGTTCTGAATCTTTCGCCTACGCTCATGGAAGGATACATCAAGGCTGCGGGCCGCATCAGCAGGCTGGCGGTGGGCGATCCGGCCATGAGCCCGATGGTGGAAACCTACCACGTTCCACAGTCGTTCTCGCAAACACAGCATGTCGACGGCACTCCGTTCGGAACGCGCGGGGGGATCGCGGTTCGACATATCTTCCCCGCCGATGGCGAGTACGTCTTCAAGATGAGTTTCTACTACTCGAGCATCGGGCCGGTATTCGGCGCGAGTTCGAAACCCGGCGAGCAAAAAGTCGAGGTAGCCATCAACGGCGAGCGGGCGGCGCTACTGGATTTCAATCCAAGCATGAAAGTGTCGGACGATCTGCGGACGACTCCGATCCAGGTGAAGGCCGGGCCACAGAGGGTTTCGGTTTCCTTCCTGGTGACGTACTCCGGACCAGTGGAAGACTTCGTTATGCCATTCCAGCAGTCGCTGGCCGATCTTTCCACCGGTCACATTCCCGGACTGACAGCATTGCCGCATTTGAGAGATGTTGGAGTCAGCGGCCCCTATCACGCGACGGGCGTGAGCGAGACGGTCAGCCGCCGTAAAATTTTCGTCTGCCGCCCGGCCAACGCCGCGGAAGAGGTACCGTGCGCCAAGAAGATTGTCTCCAATCTCGCACGCCAGGCTTACCGGCGGCCCACCACGGATAGCGATCTCGAGGAGCTTCTAAGTCTCTACCAGGCCGGCCGCAACAAGGGTGACTTCGAAGCGGGAATCCGGATGGCGGTGCAGGCAATCGTTGCCGATCCCCAGTTCGTGTTCCGCTTTGAGCGCACCCCGCCAGGAGTTTCACCGGGTACTAATTTCCAGATCAGCGACCTGGAGCTGGCTTCGCGCCTGTCTTATTTTCTATGGAGCAGTGCCCCGGACGACCAACTGATCACGGTCGCGAGCCAGGGGAAACTCAAGGACCCGGCTGTGTTCGAGCAACAGGTTCGGCGCATGCTGGCCGACCCTCGCTCGGAGGCCCTGGCTACCAGCTTCGCCGAACAGTGGCTGGGCCTACGCAATTTGCGCGACCTTCAGCCTGACGTTTACGTGTTTCCAGATTGGGACAACAACCTCACGCAGTCCATGCGCCGCGAGACGCAGCTGTTCTTCGACAGCATCATGCACGAGGACCGAAACATAGTCGACTTTTTAACTGCCGACTACACGTTCGTCGACCAGCGCCTGGCCAAACATTACGGCCTTCGGAATGTCACAGGCGATCGATTCCGGCGCGTGACCATCACCGATGAGAACCGTTACGGGTTGCTGGGTCAAGGCAGTATTCTCATGGCGACTTCGTTAGCGAATCGGACCTCGCCGGTTCAGCGCGGCAAGTGGATCCTGGAGCAGATCATGGGTGTGAAAGCGCCCACGCCGCCGCCCGATGTTCCGGCGTTGAAAGAGAACGGCGAGGGCGTCAAAGCGCAGACCGTACGCGAGAAGATGGAGCAACACCGCAGCAACGAGCCCTGTCACTCCTGCCATCAGATCATGGACCCACTGGGGCTGGCGCTTGAGAATTTTGACGCGGTGGGGGCCTGGCGCATCCACGACAACGGCTTTGCGGTCGATCCAACCGGCCAGCTATATGACGGGACCAAGGTGAATGGCCCGGTCAGCTTACGTCAGGCGTTGCTAAGCCGTTCCGATATGTTCGTCCGGAACTTCACTGAAAAACTGCTGACCTATGCGTTGGGTCGTGGGACCGAATACTACGATATGCCCGTGATTCGCGCCATCGCGAGCGATGCGGCGCGCAACAACAATCGTTTTTCTTCGATCGTTCTGGGCATCGTGAAAAGCGTGCCGTTCCAAATGAGAAGAGCCGAAGAGAGCGACAGTGTGCCGACCGATGCTGTTTCCGGCAACCTGAATTAGGAGACCAAGACCGATGTTTATCACTAAGAAGCATCTTTCGCGCCGCACGGTGCTGCGTGGCATGGGGGTGTCGTTAGCCTTGCCCTTGATGGACTCGATGGTGCCCGCGCAAACGCCCCTTCGCAAAACAGCGGCCGCCACGCCACCGAGCCGGCTGGCTTGCATCGAGATGGTGCATGGCGCGGCAGGCAGCAGCGCAGACGGCTTGGTGAAGCACTATTGGTCGCCATCGAAAGAGGGTCCCGATTTCGAGTTCACGCCGACTTTGAAGTCGCTCGAGCCTTTTCGCGAATACATCACAATCATCAGTGATACTGACCTTGCCAACGCCCGCGCTTTGGCGTTATCGGAAGAAGGCGCCGACCACACGCGTTCATCTTCGGTCTTTCTTACCGCCGCCCACCCCAAGCAAACCGAGGGCTCCGATATCTTTTGTGGTCCTTCGATCGATCAAATCTATGCGCAGAAGTTCGGGCAGGACACGCCCACTCCGTCCATCCAGCTGTGCATCGAGGACGTCGGCTCGCTAAATGGCGCGTGCGGCTACAACTATAGCTGCGTTTACGCGAACACGATCTCTTGGGCATCGCCCACCGCTCCGCTCCCGATGGAAATGGACCCCCGGGTGGCCTTCGAGCGGCTCTTCGGCGATGGCGGCACTGCATCGGAGCGGCTGGCCCGTCGTCAGGCCGATCACAGCATTCTCGACGCCATCATGCAAGAAGTAGCGCAGCTGAAGAAAGGCCTGGATCCGAGCGACAAAGCCCGGCTCAACACTTATCTCGATGACGTGCGCGAGATCGAGCGCCGCATTCAGAAAATCGAGAAGTACAATTCCAGCGGAGAGGCGCGCGCTCTGCCGGAAGCTCCTGTGGGCGTGCCGGACTCCTTCGAGGAGCACGTCAAGTTGATGTTCGATCTGCAGGCCCTCGGCTTCATGGCCAATATCACCCGAGTGTCGTCGTTCAAGATGGGCCGTGACGTCAGCTCCCGCGTCTTTCCGGAAAGCGGCATTAAAACGCCGTTCCACGCCCTATCGCACCACGGCGAGAATCCGGAGAAGATCGCGGAGTTCGCCAAGCTCAACGCGTTTCACGTCAGCATGATTCCGTACTTCCTGAATAAGTTGAAGAACACGCCCGATGGCGACGGCAACCTTTTGGATCACTCGCTGGTGCTCTACGGCAGTCCCATGGGCGATTCCAACGTTCATGAGCACAAGCGGCTGCCACTGTTCCTGGCCGGCCACGCCAACGGAAAGATTAAGGGAAATCTTCACGTGCGGTGCCCGCTCGGAACTCCCATGGGAAATGTTTTGCTGACCCTGTTGCATCGGCTCGGAGTCGACGCTCCGAGCATTGGCGACAGCCACGGCGAGGTTGCAATCTAAGCGCGAAGTCACGAGACAGGAGCCAGAATGAAAACTCTAATCGGCGGATTGTGCATGGCGCTGCTCCTCGGGGCAGCTAACTCGGATCTGCGCGTTCCCGAGGCTGCTCAGCAGGGCGATGGACCAGCGGTTCGTTCTCTGTTGCAGGAGAAGGCGGACGTAAACGCCGCCCAGGGCGATGGCATGACCGCCCTGCATTGGGCTGCATTCAAGGACGATCTGGAAACGGCTCAACTGCTGCTTCAGGCCGGCGCGAACCCCCAGGTCACTACTCGTATTGGCGCGATCACTCCCCTGATCATGGCCTCTAAGAACGGTGACGCAGCATTGATTGCTGCTCTTATCAAGGCGGGCGCCCAGGTGAACGCAGCCACCACCGATGGGATGACCCCTCTCATGGCGGCAGCGGTGTCCGGCAATGTGGAAGCGGCTAAGGTTCTTCTGGATCACGGCGCAAACGTGAACGCGCAGGAAGCGAGTCACTCTCAGACGGCTGTGATGTTTGCGGCCGCGGAAAATCGGGGCGCCATGATTTCGCTGTTGGCAGCGCGAGGCGCTGATCTGAATGCCAGCACTAGCGTCATCAAGCTGGAGGCCGCCAAGCTGGACGATGACGGCAATCCCATTCCAGTGAAAAAAGGCGATGAGACCATCACCGGCGGCAACAGCTTCATGGGCGGCATGACTGCGCTGCTCTTCGCGGCCCGGGACGGAAATCTGGATGCAACGCGCGCTTTACTCGAGTCGGGCGCCCCTATCAATCAAGTCAGCGGCGGCGAGCACAGCACTCCGCTGGTGATTGCGATCGCCAATGGACATTATGAGGTTGGGAAATTCCTCCTCGATCACGGCGCGAATCCGAATATCGCAAATATGGATGGTCTGACGCCTCTATATGCCACCATTAACATGCAATATGCGCCGGTATCCTGGGCCCCCAATCCACTGACCGACCAGGAGCAGATAACTCACCTGGACTTGATGAAAGCGCTATTGGAGGACGGCGCCGACCCTAACGCGAAATTGCAGAAGAAGCTTTGGTTCAGCCCGTCTTCCCACAACCAGCAATGGATCAATCCCGTCGGTGCGACCGCGTTCTGGCGCGCGGCCCAAGCTACTGACGTCGCGGCCATGCGTCTTCTGGTGCAGCACGGCGCGGATCCCAAGATCCCGACCACTGGTGGCACCACGGCGCTCATGGTGGCTTCCGGACTCGGCTGGGCCGGCAATTTCTCCCAGACCAACACCGGGACTTGGCTGGATTCAGTGAAATATTGCGTGGAGCTGGGCTTGGATGTGAATGCCGCCGACACGCAAGGCTACACTCCGCTCATGGGCGCCGCTTGGCGAGGGAGCAATGACGTCATTCAGTTCCTGGCCGATAAGGGCGCAAAGCTGGATGCCCGGAATAAAAAGGGATGGTCGGTAACCGACATGGCCAACGGGCCGGCTCTTCGCAGCAGCGTTCCGATGACCCATCCGGAAACCATCGCGTTTCTGACGAAGCTGGGCGCTCCTCCGCTGACTGAGATCCAGGGGGAATCGATCCTCGGCAGCACGCGCAAGGCTCGCTACGGCGAGGACAAGAAAGCTACGCCGGAAAAGCCGCCGGCCGCCCGGCAGTAGCCGAGTCCCAGGATCATCGAGGAGACCGACCGTACATCCTCGATTCGACCGGATAACCGGGACTACGACCACATCAGTTAGTCATGGCCTTCGCCGCTCCCGGACTCATAGCGATCATGCTGCGAAAATTGTCCCACTCGGTGAACTGCGTTCGCGCTACGATCCCGCCGAAAATCCATCCGCCCAAGGCTGGCTAGCGTCGATCTTCACGCCAATATCCCCAAGAACTGGCTTTCTCAAAATCGTCGTATTTGGCGCGGGGTGCGCTTTGGTCTGCAAATGTCGAGAACAGGGCGGTAGGCCGCGATCCGGTCCGTCCGGAAATATTGCGAAAACCGTGCGGGTCACGGCTCCATGTTGATATTGGCAACCCGGAATCTGCCACTTGTCGTTCCGGAAACGGTGATCGGGAACGGTATCAGGCGTGCCGCCCGGGAGCGTTGCCAGAATACCCAAAAACAAAGCGGGATATTATGTAATATGAGCTGTGAAAAGTGCGAATTGCTTTCCAGGGCTGAGACTGCGGCTACGCTTCAGGCCGCCGATGCGGAAGCCCGGCTTCAGGCATACCATCCTGAACCGCCATTCGGTAAAGTTGCGGCTGAAGAGCTAAAGCGTTGTCAGCGTGCCCTGGAAGAATCGCGAGCGGCAGTCAATCTGACACGAACCAGAAGGATAGAGCACGCGGGAACACATTCGCTCACGATTTCAAATTAATCAGGGCCGGTCGGCCGGATCTCGATGCGCCGTTCCGTGGCGGGCTGCTAGTCGTGTGGTGCTGGAGGCCATCGAGCCTGAGTCGCCATCGAGTAAGACGGCGCCTGGCGGTTCCAACCGGCTTTCGTGAGACTCGCTCCGCATCTTGCTGACGGGGCCACACGAACCCAGTCCACGTCTGGTGGTAAGCTGAAGAAAGTCCCGCGTTCGTCCGATCTTCTCCCTAGGCTACCTGGATCGTTCGTAGGTTATACCTGTGATTTCAGCTCTCATACCGAATTCGCTCCGCATTCTCCTGCTGTGTGCCCTTTGTACCGGAGTAGTGCGCGCTCAAACCCTCACTATGGTCTCCGGCAACGGGCAACTGGTTGCCACACAGTCGCGGTCGAACAATCCGCTGGTGGTGCAAGCCAAGGATGCTTTCGGACATCCAGCGCCTAATGTCGCCGTAACGTGGGCCATCCCGCAGGGCGCCGGGACCATCGTTGGTGCCAGCAGCACAACCGACGCGAACGGTCAGGCCAGCGCAGGTTTTCTAGCTACCACTCTCCAGCCGGACGCCTCCTTTCTGAACACCACTGTGACGGCTAGTAGCGGATACGGGACTGTCGGTTTTGCCATCACCACCGTGGTCGCGACCGCTCTACAACCCAGCGTCTCCATCGAACTTGATTCACCGCCGCTCGACAATCCAAATCTGACAGCCGCCGCTGGAAGCACCATACCCGCCGGCGTGGTTGTCCGCGTGTTCGCCACAGCCGGGGTCTTTTCAGGTACGCCCATTCCGAATGTGGGTGTTCAACTTATCTCTGCTGGGGACTCGTCCACTCCCGCTGGCGCTTTTTGCGCTGGCCTGACCGGTACGGTCCTTACCAACAGCCTGGGGACTGCGACCTGCGATCTGGTAGTTAGTGGCGCACCGGGTACTATTCAACTTAGAGCTTCGGTTGGAAGCGTCCAGTCGACCCGTGCATTTGGTCTGACGATTGCCCCTGGACAGAGTTGCGCGTATTCGCTTTCGGCGCTCAGCCAATTTTTCAGCGCCAACGGCGGCACCGGAACGGTGAACGTCGTTACCTCCTCCGGGTGCGGATGGAGCGTGGTCAGCAACGCGAACTTTATCGTGATCACATCGCCTGCTACCGGTATTGGCAGCGGCAGCGTTTCTTATAGCGTGGCACCGAATAATGGGGCGGGACGTGCCGCCACTTTGTTAGTCGCCGGGCAAACCTACACGATTAATCAAACCGGTAATTCAGGGTCGCTCACCATCC
>Ga0207700_10002530_pt1 | contig 10490 bp, 9 predicted proteins | sample LARL82metaG_FD_184348 | JGI IMG/M metagenome (GOLD analysis project Ga0207700, IMG submission 184348) | Corn, switchgrass and miscanthus rhizosphere microbial communities from Kellogg Biological Station, Michigan, USA - LAR L8-2 metaG... | ecosystem: Host-associated > Plants > Roots >...
GGAACTCGGCGGCATGAACGTCTTCCTCGTCATGGATGACGGCTCGCTGGTGACCCCGCCGCTGACCGGCACAATCCTGCCGGGCATCACGCGCGACGCGATCATTACGCTGGCGCACAAGGAAGGCCGAACGGTCCGCGAGGAACGCTATTCGATGGACCAGTGGCGCTCGGACGCCAGGAGCGGCAGGTTGAAGGAAGCATTCGCCTGCGGCACCGCTGCCGTCGTCGCTTCGATCGGCAAGATCAAGAGCGCTGCGGGGGACATACTGATCGCCGATGGTTCGACCGGCCCGATAACGGCCGCCATCAAGGCGCAGTTGGTCGGTATCCAGCGCGGCGAGATTCCTGACGAGTTCGGCTGGGTGCGCCGGATCGGGTGACGCCTTCACCCCGGGCACGATCTGCCGCTTGATGTGGGAGGATCACGACCGGCTGGTCGGCAAAAGGGTCGCCGCGACCGCAGCGTAACCTGCTCTTTACCTAACCCCGCTACTCTTCGCTTCGGCAAGCGGAGCCCGAGGAAAACCGGGCTCCGTTTTTGCACGGGCAACATGGGCGGGAATTTTGGTCAAATGTCCGAGGGTCCTAGTCTCGACGTGCCGAAGCTCAGCGAGCAGGAAATGCAGCAATTGCAGGTGCTGCTGTTTCGCTACCTGACCCATAAGTCCGGCGGATTTTCCGATATAGTCACCGACAAGCTGGTTAATCGCTGTCAGGCGACGCCGCCCGGCGAGGGCTCGGGACAGGATTCGTCAGCCCCGCCGCCGGTCGACGCGCCAAAGCGCCGCGGCAAGCCGGTCCCCGCGCCGGCGGGCTAGTCTCCTCGGCTCCAACGCGATTTGGCGGCGTCGTCCTCGGCGCGCGCTTCGACCCAGCGTTCGCCTTCGGGCGTCTCTTCGCTCTTCCAGAACGGCGCCTCGGTCTTCAGCCAATCGATTAGGAAATGACACGCCGCAAGCGCCGCCTCGCGGTGCGGCGAGGCAGTCGCCACCAACACGATGCGATCACCCGGCTCCAACCTGCCATAGCGATGGATGATCAGCGACGCCGATAGGGGCCAGCGCCGGTTGGCCTCGGCCTCGATCTCGGCCAGCTTGCGCTCGGTCATGCCGGGGTAATGTTCGAGCGTCATCGCCGAGACGGTGTCGGCGGCGTTGGCTAGCCCGCCTCCCTGCAGATTGAAGTCGCGCACCAGTCCGATAAAGCTCGCAACGCCGCCAACCGTATGGTCGCCGGCAGAAAGCCGCTCGAGCTCATGCCCGACATCGAAATCCTGGCGCTGCACCCGGATCATCGCTCAGCCTCCGGTCACCGGCGGGAAGATCGCGATCTCGTCGCCCGCGCGCACCGGGTGCTCAGCGCCGACATAATCCTGGTTCACCGCGACCCGAATCACCGACAAATCACGCAGCGCCTCGGCATAATGCGGGCCGCGCCCGCGCAGCCATTCGAGCAGCCCCGCGACATCGCGCACCTGCGGCGGCAGCGGCACTTCTTCCTCGACCTGACCGATGCGCGCGCGCAGCCAGGCAAAATACAGCAGCTTCACCGGCGCGCTCATGCGAAGACTTCCGAGAACGGCAGAAAATGGACGGTCATGCCTTGTGCGAGCTCGGCGATGTCCTCGCCGAGCACGACAAAGCCATCCGATTGCACGATCGAGGACAGGATGCCGGCACCCTCTTTCGGGTAGCGGCGCGCCACCACGGCGCCGTTCTCGCGCGCGAGGCTGGCGCGCAGATATTCGCGGCGGCCGGCCTTCTTCCGGTATTTGAAACCGGCGGTCACCGGGAATTGCAGCGGCGGTGTCGCATCGGCGCCGGCGAGGCGCAGGATCAACGGCCGCGCCAACACCGCGAAAGTCAGCGCGGCAGCGACCGGGTTGCCAGGCAGACCGATCAGCGGAACGCCGCGCACTTGTCCCAGTGCGACCGGCCGCCCCGGCTTGATCGCAAGACGCCAGAAATCGAGACGGCCGAGCCGCTCGACCGCAGCTTTCACATGGTCTTCCTCGCCGGTCGAGACACCGCCCGAGGTGACGATCAGATCGTTCTCCGCGGCGGCCGCGGCGAGCGTGTCCGCGAGCGCCACGGCGCGATCCGGCCGGATCCCGAGATCGCTGACGGTACAGCCGAGCCCCTGCAATAGCGCTTCCAGCATGACCCGGTTAGCGTCGTAGATCATGCCGGGTTTGAGCGCCTGCCCAGGCTCGCGCACCTCGTCGCCGGTCGACAACAGCGCGGCGCGCAAGCGACTGAAGACCGGCAGCCGGTCCTGGCCGAGAGCGGCCGCAAGCCCGAGATCGGCCGGCTTGAGCCGCCGCCCGGCAGCCAAGGCGACCGCGCCTTTCGCAACATCCTCGCCGGCGTGGCGGCGATTGGCGCCCTTTCTGATGCCGGGCGGGATTCGCACTCGCCCGCTTTCGACGGCGCAATCCTCCTGCATCAGAACGGTATCGAGGCCCTCGGGCATTGGCGCGCCGGTGAAGATGCGGATCGCTTCGCCGCGGCATGCGGCGCGGCCGAGCGGATGGCCGGCGGCGGCGCGCCCGGCCACCGGCAATACCGTCTCGCCATCGGGCGAGAGATCGGTATGCGCGACGGCGTAGCCATCGACAGCGCTGTTGGCATGCGGCGGGACATCGATCGCCGCGACGAGATCACGCGCGAGGACGCGACCGCACGCCTCGGAGAGCGGCGCCTCCTCCTCGGACACGACCGGCGCGATCCGCTCGCCGATCAGCGCGAGCGCCGCATCGACGCCGAGCAATTTGCCGCCAAAGGCGAAGCAATCCTCGCTCAGCTGCGCCATGCCGCGACACCGAAATGGTCGATGATGAACGCCGCGATCGCGGCGGCATCGGCGAGCGGCAGTAGCGGCAAAGGCGCGGCGAAAGGCTCGTCGGTCGCGATCGCAACGACGTGCGGGTCCCCCGGATAGATCAGTGGCTTGCCGAGCGAGGGCCGGTGGATTTCGAGCTTGGGGTGCGGCTGCCGCTTGAACCCTTCGACGAGCACGAGATCGACCGGGCTCATCCGCGCGATCAGTTCGTCGAGCGGCGGCTCGGGGTCGCCGCGCAACTCGTGCATCAGCGCCCAGCGCCGGGCCGAACCGACCATGACCTCGGTGGCGCCGGCCTCGCGATGCCGCCAGGAATCCTTCCCCGGCCGGTCGATATCGAATTCGTGATGGGCGTGCTTGATCGTCGACACCGAAAGGCCTCGCGCCACCAGCTCGGGGATCAACGCCGCCAGCAGAGTCGTCTTGCCGCTGCCGCTCCAGCCCGCCAGGCCGACGATGAGCATCCCGGGCGTTCCTAGCGTGCCGAATCCGACATTCGCCATTTCCCGGGTCTGGTTGTGAGCGAATTTCGGATTCGAAAGCACACTAACGAACTCATTCAAAGCTCGTGTGGTTTGGATTTGAGGTTCCCAATCGAGCCCGCCATCGAACCGGATGGCAACTTCAAATCCACCACACTAGCGTCACTTAGGCGGCGGAAGCTCGCGCCGCAAGCACGGTTCGCGGCAGCAAATCACGCAAGATGCTCGGTTTTTCCATGAGCCGGCCGCGGCGCGCGGGTCATATGGGCAAGCCCGGCGCGCAGGTAATCATAGCCGGTCACCAGGGTCAGCAGGGCGGCCACCCATAGGAGCGTCTCGCCGATCGCGACAACCGGGAGGAAGGCCGGACCGGCGCTGCCGACGATCAGCACGCCGATCGCGATCATCTGGATTGCGGTCTTCCATTTGGCGAGGCGCGATACCGGGAGCCCGACGCGCAATGCCGCCAGATACTCGCGCAACCCCGAGACCAGGATCTCGCGGCACAGGATCACCAGGGCCGGCAAGAGGGTCCATTCGGTATTGAACCGGCCCTTGGCGACGAGCATGAACAAGGTCGCGGAGACGAGCAATTTATCGGCGATCGGGTCGAGAAACCGCCCGAGCTCGGATTGCTGGGCCCAGCGCCGCGCCACATGCCCGTCGAGCCAATCGGTGAACCCGGCGGCCGAGAACAGGGCGCAGGCGAACCAGCGCGCGTAATCGCCCGGCACGTAGAAGCTCGCCACGACCAAAGGCACCGCCAGAATCCGCGACAAGGTCAGTAGGTTGGGCAGGCTGGTCAACGGCACGCTTCTCTCCAAGCGAGCGAACGCTGCGGAACAGGAAGGGTCATCTTATCCGTCGGCATGAAAGTGGTCATAAACCTTTTTTGCGACAGCTTTGCTGATCCCCGCCACGCGCTCGATTTCCGCGATCCCGGCGCGCGCGACCGAGCGCGCCGAGCCGAAATGGTGCAAGAGCGCCTGCTTGCGACGGGCGCCGATGCCCGCGATCTCGTCGAGCGGCGAGCCGCGGATCGCCTTCTCGCGGCGGGCCCGATGCGCGCCGATCGCAAAACGGTGCGCCTCGTCGCGCAGGCGCTGCAGGAAATAGAGGACGGGGTCGCGCGGCTCGAGCGAGAAGGCCGGCCGCCCGGGGAGAAAGAACCGCTCGCGGCCCGCATTGCGGTCGGGTCCCTTGGCGATTGCCACGACCGCCACATCGCCGATCCCGAGCTCGGCGAAGATCGCCTGCGCTTGCGTCAGCTGCCCCTGTCCGCCATCGATCAACACCAGATCGGGCCACATGCCGCGCTCGCGCTCCGGATCTTCTTTCAGCGCGCGATAGAAGCGCCGGCGGAACACCTCGCGCATCATCGCGTAATCATCCCCGCCCGCCGAACCAGGTTCACTCTTATCGTCATTCCGGGGCTCGGCGGAGCCGAGAGCCCGGAATCCATGAACACCGGCTTCTGGAATATGGATTCCGGGCTCGCCGCTCTGCGGCGCCCCGGAATGACCGATTTGCATGCCCTCCACCGCGAGCCCCTCAGTGACAGCTCCCTTTCGGAGACCGTCGAGGCTGCGGATGTTGAATTTGCGGTAGGCGTTTTTCATCAGCCCATCGGGACCGGCAACGATCATCGCGCCGACCGGGTTGCTGCCCTGGATATGGCTGTTGTCGTAGACCTCGATGCGATTGAGCGGCCCGTCCAGACCGAATGCCTTGGCGACGCCGTCGAGCAATTGCCGCTGCGACGCGCTTTCGGCGAGCCGGCGGCCGAGCGCCTCGCGCGCGGTCAACACGACGCGGTCGACGAGCCGCTTCTTGTCGCCGCGCTGCGGAACCGCGAGCTGGACGCGCCCACCCCCCAAGGACAACGCCTCTTCGACAAGCTCCTGCTCAATGAGCGGATGGCTCAGCAACACGATCGGCGGTTTCGGCTTGTTGTCGTAGAACTGGCCGACAAACGCGGTCAGCACCTCCTCGACCGCGAGTTGTCGGTCATGCCGCGGAAAATAGGCGCGGTTGCCCCAGTTCTGGCCGCCGCGGAAAAAGAACACCTGGACGCAGGTCTGACCGCCGGCCTGATGGGCCGCGATGATATCGGCATCGACGATGCCGCCGACATGAATGTCCTGGTGCCCCTGCACCAATGACAGGGCGCGGATGCGGTCGCGGATCAAGGCGGCGGCCTCGAAATCGAGCGCGTCCGAGGCTCGCTCCATCTCGGCCGCGAGGCGCTGCTGCACATCGCCGCTGCGCCCGGCGAGAAAACCCTTCGCTTGCTCGAGCAGCGCGGCATAGGTGTCGGGCTCGATGCGCCCCACGCAGGGGGCGCTGCAGCGCTTGATCTGGTAGAGCAGGCAGGGCCGGGTGCGGTTCGCGAACACGCTGTCGCTGCAGGAGCGCAGCAGAAACGCCTTTTGCAACGTGATCAGCGTGCGGTTGACGGCGCCGGCCGAGGCGAACGGCCCGAAATACGCGCCGACCTTGTCGCGCGCGCCGCGGTATTTCGTCAGCTGCGGGAAATCGTGACCGGCCGTCAGGTGGATGAACGGAAAGGATTTGTCGTCGCGCAGCAGCACGTTGTAGCGCGGCATCAGGCGCTTGATCAGATTGCATTCGAGCAGCAGCGCCTCGGCCTCCGTCGCGGTGACGACGATTTCCAGGATCGCCGTCTCGGCGACCATACGGCGCAGCCGGTTCGACAGCCCGGCGGGGTGCGTATAGTTCTGGATGCGGCTCTTCAGGTTGCGCGCCTTACCGACATAGAGCGCGTCACCCTTGCGGTCGAGCATGCGGTAGACGCCGGGTCCGCCGGGCACGTTGCGCAACGCCGCGCGCAAGACCGCAACCCCGCCGGCGATGCTGACGGCGTGGCCGGTTCGTGCCGGCGCCTCGCCGGGTTCCGGCTCCGCCTGCCGCTCAGCGGCGAGATCGCCGGGGCTGCGACGCGGATCCATCGGCACCACCGGCCGTCGCTGTCGCGGCCGGGAGGGCGGCGCCGCCGGCGCAAGCGGTTCAGCCATAAGCGAATTTTCGGTCGCCGAATTTTCACCCATCGATTTTTCGGCCCCCGGATTTTCGCTCAGCGAATTTTCCTGGGCTTCATCCATATCCACGGAAGGTGGGGATAAGTTTGTCGAAAAGCTCGGTTGAGACGCTCGCCAGATCAGCCAATCCAAGGGTTCTCAGACACTGCCTCTTTAGTAGGCAAAAATCTAAGAGACTGATTTCGTTTAATTTTTTGGCTGTCAAGTGTAAACCTATGGTAACAGACGGTCACAAACACGACACATTAGGGGTGTCACCCGGGGGTAACACCCGGTGTGAACAACTCTCGGCCGGAGCCCCGAAACTGAACCAAATCCGTGACTTAGATGAGGCATTAGCCGCGCCTGCTGAACTCGCTTTGGGTTATTCGATGACCTCCCCTTGGCCAGGCTGCGCCCAACCCAGGTGCTCGCCGCCATCGAGCGCGATCATCTGCCCGGTCATTGCCGGCGCCGCCAGGATGAAGCGCAGCGCGGCGGCGATCTCGTCGGGGCTCGTGCCGCGGCGCAGCGGCATCTTGCGGCAGCGGTCGAGAAACTGCCCAGCGCTCTGCCGCGGGCTCGGCAAGGTCGGTCCCGGGCCGATACCATTAACGCGGATTCGCGGCGCCAGGGCGAGCGCCATCGTCTGGGTCAGCGTCCACAGCCCCGTTTTACTGAGCGAGTAGGAGACAAAGGACGGGGTCAGGTTCCACACCCGCTCGTCGAGCATATTGACGATAACGCCGCCGGTCGTTTTCGGCAGATGCCGCGCAAAGCTCTGCATCAGGACGAAGGGCGCGCGCAGATTGATCGCGAGGTGGCGCTCCCAGCTGTCGCGCGTCACGGTCGCGACCGTGTCGTTCTCGAAGATCGACGCGTTATTAACGAGACAGCCGATCGGCCCCAGCCCCGCCATGGCTCGGGGCAGCAATTCGGCGACCGCGCTCTCGTCGCTGAGATCGGCGGCCAAGGTGACCGCCTTTCCACCGGCGCGCGTAATCTCGACGGCAAGCGCTTCGGCCTCGTTCTTCGAGTCGCGGTGATGGATCCCGACCGCATATCTCTCTTGCGCCAGCGCCAAGCACAACGCGCGGCCGATACGCCGCGCACCGCCGGTCACCAGCGCCGCCCGCGGCACTGGCGGGACCGGCAAGGCGCCGGTCACAACGGTATCGGTGCTTCCTTCGCGCTCGCGGTCAGCGGCGGCCACGGCGTTCCTTTCCGCGCGCCCGCACTTTGGCGCGCACCGCTTCGCGCGCCGACAGACCGGCGCGGCCTAAAGTCGACCTGCCGCGTGGCCCTTGCTCCGCCTCATTCCCTGCAAGACCGAGATCGATCTGTTCGAGGCGGCGGAGCTCGTCGCGCAGCCGCGCGGCCTCCTCGAATTCGAGATCGGCGGCGGCCGCGCGCATGCGCTTCTCCATATCGGCAATGACCGCCTTCAGATCCTTGCCCTGATAATGCGCCGCATCGCTTTCGCCCAGGCCAATCGTGACGTGATCGTGCTCATAGACGCTGTCGAGAATGTCGGCGATGCCGCGCCGCACCGTTTCCGGCGTGATGCCGTTTGCGATGTTGTAGGCCTGCTGTTTCTCGCGGCGCCTATTGGTCTCATCGATCGCCGCCCTCATGCTGTCGGTCATGCGGTCGGCGTAGAGGATCGCGCGCGCATCGATATGACGGGCCGCGCGTCCGATCGTCTGGATCAGCGAGGTGCGCGACCTGAGATAGCCTTCCTTGTCGGCGTCGAGGATCGCGACCAGCGCGCATTCAGGAATATCAAGCCCTTCACGCAACAAGTTGATCCCAATCAGCACATCGAATACGCCGAGCCGGAGATCGCGGATGATCTCGATGCGCTCGATCGTATCTACATCGGAATGCATGTAGCGAACCCGCAGCCCCGCTTCGTGCAGGTACTCGGTCAGAGCCTCCGCCATCTTTTTCGTCAGCGTAGTGACCAGCACGCGATGGCCACGCAGCGCGGTCTCGCGGCACTCCGCCATCAGATCGTCGACCTGGTTCTCGGTCGGCCGGATGATGCAGGGCGGATCGACCAGCCCCGTCGGCCGCACGATCTGCTCGACAAAGACGCCGCCGGCCCGCTCCATCTCCCAGCGGCCCGGGGTCGCCGAGACAAACATCGTCTGGCCGCGCATCGAATCCCATTCCTCGAATTTGAGCGGCCGGTTGTCGGTGCAGGACGGCAGACGAAAGCCGTATTCGGCAAGGCAGGTCTTGCGCGTCCAGTCCCCGCCGAACATACCGCCCAATTGCGGCACCGTGACGTGGCTCTCATCGACGATGACGAGCGCGTCGCGCGACATGTATTCGAAAAAGGTCGGCGGCGGCTGACCCGGCAGGCGGCCGGTCAAATAGCGCGAATAGTTCTCGATGCCGGCGCAGGCGCCGGTCGCCTCGATCATTTCGAGATCGTAGGTCGTGCGCTGCTCCAGCCGCTGCGCCTCGAGCAATTTGCCCTGGGCGTGAAACTCGTCGAGCCGGATCTTGAGGTCGCGCCGGATCTGGTCGATTGCCTGCAAGAGGGTCGGGCGCGGGGTCACATAATGGCTGTTGGCGTAAATCTTGATCGAATTGAGCGCCGCGGTCTTCTCGCCGGTCAACGGATCGATCTCATGGATCGCCTCAATCTCGTCGCCGAACAGCGAGATGCGCCAGGCGCGATCCTCGTAATGCGCCGGGAACAATTCGATCGTGTCGCCGCGCACCCGGAAATTGCCGCGGAAGAAGCTGTGGTCGTTGCGCCGGTACTGCAGCTCGACGAGCTTCGACAGGAGCCGGTTGCGATTGATCCGATTGCCGACCTCCAGCGCCTCGGTCATCTGCGAATAGGTTTCGACCGAGCCGATGCCGTAAATGCACGACACCGACGCGACGACGACGACATCGCGCCGCTCGAGGATCGCCCGCGTCGCCGAATGGCGCATCCGGTCGATCTGCTCGTTCAGCGACGATTCTTTCTCGACATAGGTGTCGGTGCGTGGAACGTAGGCTTCCGGCTGGTAGTAGTCGTAATAGGAGACGAAATACTCGACCGCGTTCTCGGGGAAGAAGCTCTTCATCTCGCCATAGAGCTGCGCCGCCAAGGTCTTGTTTGGCGCGAGGACGATTGCGGGCCTGCCGGTGCGCGCGATGACATGCGCCATCGTAAAGGTCTTGCCCGAGCCGGTGACGCCCAACAGCACTTGGTCACGCTCGCCGCGCTCCAGCCCCTCGCACAATTCGTCGATCGCCTGCGGCTGGTCGCCCGCCGGCTGGAACTCCGAATGGAGCTGAAACGGCTTCTCGATATCGGCTTTCGGGCGTTCGGCAACGAGCAGCGGCAGCATGGCCGGTTAAAGATAAGCCGCCGCCGCCCCCTGCGCCAGATCAGCAAGAGCTCTCAGGAGCCGGAGCCGGCGCGCTGCGGTCCGCTTGGAGATGCCGGTGCGTTCGCCGGCTGCTGGCCTTGCGCCTGCTCGCTTGGCTGCTGTCCTTGCAATCGGGAGAGCGCGGCAAGCCGCGCCGCGGCGCCTTCGTTTCCCTGCCCCGCCGCCTTCTCGAACCAGCGGCGCGCCTCGTCGCGGTCCACCGCGACCCCTCGCCCGATCGCGTACAAATCGCCAAGCGCAATCTGCGCTTCCGGGACGCCCTGCTCGGCGGCCTTGCGGTACCAGTTGAGCGCTTCTTCCGGGTCGGGCTTAACGCCGTCGCCCCGGACCAGCATGACCGCCAGATTATACTGCGCGATCCGCTCGCCCTGCTCGGCGGCGCGACGGTACCACGCGACCGCTGCATCGAGATCCTTTGGCACACCCCTCGCCGTGCAGTACATCGTCGCAAGCTGGAATTGTGCGCCGGCATGGCCCGCTTCCGCGGCTCGGTGGAACCATGCGGCCGCAGCCGTCTCGTCGCGCGGTCCCCAGACACCGGCCAGATGGTTGCGCGCTACGATCAGCTGTGACGCAAGGTGCCCGGCTTCGGCCGCACCCCGGTAGCAGCGCGCCGCTTCGGCCGGGTTTGTGCCCGAGCCGCGATCCTCGGAATAGAAATTGCCGAGCTGGAACAAGGCCGGCGCATAACCGCGCTCGGCCGCTTGGCGGAACAGCTCCTCGGCGGCTGCC
>Ga0207700_10002531_pt1 | contig 10486 bp, 11 predicted proteins | sample LARL82metaG_FD_184348 | JGI IMG/M metagenome (GOLD analysis project Ga0207700, IMG submission 184348) | Corn, switchgrass and miscanthus rhizosphere microbial communities from Kellogg Biological Station, Michigan, USA - LAR L8-2 metaG... | ecosystem: Host-associated > Plants > Roots >...
CCGCCCCGTTCGTATTCCTTGAGCGTGAGCGCCTCGCCATCGGCTTTCATGTCTTTGGTCAGGGGACGTTCGTTCATGGCTATCGGTAGCTTTCCAAAAGTTGTTCGGCGGAATCGGGTGAGAGATCGCGATGCAGGTCGTTGTCGATCATCAGTGCTGGCGCGTGATCGCATGTACCCAGGCAAACAATTGGCAAGAGCGTAAACCGCCCGTCAGCTGTAGTTTCGCCGAACTGAATCCCCAGCCGCCGGCACAAGCGCTCATGCAAGCGGTTGTAACCCATAATCCAGCAGCTCACGCTATTGCACAGGAGAATCACATGGCGTCCCACTGGCTTGCGATAAATCAGGTTGTAGAACGTCGCCACACTATCGAGGTCGTCCGCTGACATGTCCAGGAAGCCGGCAATGTCACGGATGCTTTCATCGGAAATCCAACCGCGGTGCCGCTGCACGATTTTCATTGCGTCAATGCAGAGCGCCTGCTTGTTGGGATAATGTGGCATTTCCTCTTCGATTTCATGTCGCTCTTCGGGTGACAGCATTCGAACTCCTCAACGGTCGATGTCGGCTAGTACGTAATCCAGGCTGCCCAGGACGGCCAGCAGATCGGGAATCATCCGTCCGCGGCAGAGCAGCGGCAGCATTTGTATGTGAGGAAATGAAGGCGTACGGATGCGTGTGCGATATGAATTTGTTCCTCCGTCGCTGACGAGGTAATACCCGTTGTTGCCCTTAGTTGCCTCGATCGCTCCCAGTGCTTCGCCTGGTGGGATCACTGGCCCCCAGCTCACGCTGAGGAAGTGAGTAATTAGGGTCTCAATGTCGTGCATGGTTCGCTCTTTCAACGGTGGCGAGGCCAGCGGGTCGAGCGATTTGTAGGGGCCCTCGGGCATGTTGTCCACGCATTGCTGGATGATGCGCAAGCTTTGCCTCATCTCTTCCACGCGCACTAAGGCACGGTCGTAGCAGTCGCCGGTCCGCGCGGTTGGAATTTCGAATTCGAAGCTTTCGTACCCTGAATAGGGTTGCTTCTTGCGAAAGTCCCATTCGAAGCCGGTGGCCCGCAGGTTGGGCCCGGTCAGGCCCCATTCGATTGCTTCTTGCGTGGTGCACGCTCCAACGCCCACCGTCCGAGCTCTGAAGATGCGATTGGCCAGCACCTCGCGGTCATATTCCCGCAGACGCGGCGGGAAATAGGAAATAAAATCCCGAATCATCGCATCCCAGGCCTTGGGCAGGTCTTGGGCGACGCCGCCAATCCGAAACCAATTGGGGTGCATGCGTGCCCCGCATATGGCCTCAATGATCGCGAAGGCTCTTTCCCGGTCGTTGAAGGTGTAAAACACCGGGGACATCTGACCGAGGTCCTGCGCGAAGGTGCCGTACCAGACCAGGTGACTGATGATGCGGAACAATTCCGCCAGCATGATGCGAATCACCTGTGCACGCGGTGGCACCTCGATGCCTGCCAATTTCTCGACAGCGGTGAGGTATGCGAAGTTGTTCATGACCCCACCGAGGTAATCCACGCGATCGGTATAGGGAATGTAGGTATGCCAACTCTGGCGCTCCCCCATCTTCTCGGCGCCGCGATGATGAAATCCGATCTCAGGGACAGCATCGACGATTTCTTCACCATCCAGTTGCAGCACGATGCGGAGCACGCCATGTGTGCCCGGATGTTGCGGCCCCACATTCAGGAAAATGAAATCGGAGCCATCGCGGCTGCGCTTCATTCCCCAAGCTTCGGGCTGAAACCGCAGTGCTTCCTGCTCGCGCTCTTCTTTCTCTTCCGGCATGCGAAAAGGCCCCATTTCCGTGGCGCGGGCAGGATGATCTTTCCGAAGAGGATGTCCTACCCAAGTCTTTGGCATGAGCAGCCGCTCGAGATGGGGATGGCCGTCAAATCTGACTCCGAACATGTCCCATACTTCGCGCTCATACCAGTTGGCTGCCGGCCAAATGGGTGTGATCGAGGGCAATGACGGCTCATCGCCACGCAACGCTACTTTCAGCCGGGTGAATTGGTTGCGCTCGAACGAGAGTAGGTGATAAACCACAGTGACATCGCTAGGCGGCTGACCGTTACGATTGACGCGTGCACGCTCATCGATTCCTGTAAGGTCGTACAGCATTGCATACGGCTGTTCGACACCGGTTTTCAGAAACTGCATCGCTTCGCGCAGTTGCTCTGAGGGAATCCAAGCCGTAGGGATGTCGTCGCGGGCTGATTCTCTGACCAGAGAAATCTCAGGAAATTTCTCTTGCAGCTGATCAACGGCATTGGCTTCGGTAACTGGCAATTCTGCCTACACTTCATCCGGCGGTCGTAGGGTGGTCGCCTGCTGCCGCTGCGTACGTTTCAGGTCCCGTAGCGATGGCATGGGCGCTCTCTCTACGCCTTGCGGTCCCACCACCCAACTCAAAGGCCGACGCTCCTCCCCGACTGCATGCTGCAACAGCAACAATCCCTCCATGAACGCGTCCGGACGCGGCGGACAGCCCGGCACATACACATCAACCGGAAGAAACTTATCCACGCCTTGCACCACGCTGTAGATGTCATACATGCCGCCGGAATTCGCACATGAGCCCATGGAAATCACCCAGCGCGGCTCCATCATTTGCTCGTACAGCCGCTGAATGATCGGTGCCATCTTGATGAACACCGTGCCGGCGATGACCATCAGGTCGGCTTCTCGCGGCGTGCCGCGAATCACCTCTGCACCGAAGCGGGCTACGTCATACTTGCTGGTGATACTGGTGGCAAGTTCTACGTAGCAGCATGAAAGGCCAAAATTAAACGGCCAAATAGAGTTCTTGCGACCCCAGGCGAGCAAGTCCTGCAGGCGGCTCAGAACGAGGCTGCGCCGCACGGCGGATTCGAACGGCTGCTTGTCGGCCTCGAGCAGCCGCTGGGTTTCACTCGGCTTAGTAATAGACCATTTCACGCGATAGTGCTTTCTTCACCGCGTATGACGTTGGATCGATCCCCAGTCCAGGGCGCCCAGGCGCCACAAGTAAATAAGAGCGGCCATCAGAACGCCGCTGAAGATTAGAATTTCCCAGTACCCGGCCCAGCCCAAAGCGCGCCCTGCAACTGCCCAGGCAAAGATGAATATGGCTTCCAAGTCAAAAATCACGAAGAACATCGCGACCAAATAGAATTTTGCGGATAGCCGCACGTGAGCTGATCCCGTAGAAACAATTCCCGATTCATATGGGGAACCAGTAGCGGGCTCGCAATGCCGCTGTCCCAACACGTAAGACGCGGCAAGCATGGCGACCACGAGTGCAAGTACAAGTACGAAGTAAACGCCAAAGGCCCACAATGTCACAATGAATCCTTAGACGGCAGCAATCTGCCAGCCGTTGCTACAGACTGCGAAATGGTGCTGCAGGAAGCGGTTGAAATATTTCAGCAGCTCATTCCGCCTCTCACCCGTTTCACCCGAAAACACAAGTTCTGTTGCGGCTCACGGAATGTCGATTTCGTCTGACAGATAAACGTCCTGAATCAGATTGAGTAATCGCACACCGTCTTTCATCGGCCTCTGGAAGACCTTCCGTCCGGCAATCAGACCTGTGCCACCCGCACGCTTGTTGATGATCGCCGTAGCGATCGCTTCTGCAAAATCGTTCTGACCCGACCCCCCGCCGCTATTGATAAGCCCGGCACGCCCCATATAGCAGTTGGCGACCTGATATCGGCACAAATCGATCGGGTGGGCGCTGCTCAGTTCCGAATACATACGCTCGTCGAACCTCCCGTATCCGGGATGCTCTTTGTTCAGAGCTTTGTAACCTCCATCTAATTCCGGCAATTTCTGCTTGATGAGGTCGGCTTCAATCGTGCAACCCAGATGGTTGGCCTGGCCGGTGAGGTCAGCCGAAAGGTGATAATCCAAGTCCATTTTGAATTCTCTGTTGCGCAGATAACACCACAGGACGGTGGCCATGCCCAGTTCGTGGGCCAAAGCGAAGGCTTGACTGATTTCAGCGATCTGCTGCGAGCTCTCGGGCGAACCAAAGTAGATGGTTGCGCCAATAGCCGCTGCCCCCATTTCGAGGGCCTCCTTTACTGTTCCGAATTGGATTTGCTCGAATTTATTCGGAAAACTCAGCAATTCGTTGTGATTGATTTTGACGATGAAGGGGATCTTGTGAGCGTACTTTCTGGCTACCATGCCCAGAACACCGAATGTCGACGCCACCGCGTTGCACCTGCCTTCAATGGCCAGTTTGACAATGTTTTCTGGATCGAAGTAATCGGGATTGGGGACGAAACTAGCACCGGCAGAATGCTCAACGCCTTGATCGACTGGCAGGATCGAAAGATAACCGCTATCGGCCAATCTGCCGTGTCCGAAGATACGCTGAAGGTTAACGAGAACTTGGGGCTTTCGGTCGGAAAGAGCGTAGATGCGATCGACGACGTCAGGCCCGGGGAGATGAAGGCGAGAACGCGGGATCTTGGGATTTCTGAAACTGAGCAGGGCTTCTGCTCGTGACCCGAGGTAGCGGTCCATGCTGCTATGCATCTCGGTAGTGAGTGTCGCATTCATGAGGAAGCCTCCTATCCGCAAGCTGTCTCGCCGCCAATTGCGTTCAGGCTGTCCTCGAGCCTCGTCGCAATTCAAGCGTACTCACCGTGTTTCCTCAGACGCCTCTAATCATATCGTACTCCGATATATACAGAGTGAGGGAGGTTGACGGGCGGCACGCAAAATACTCAATGCTAGGAAGCGCAGCGCGGTGGAGATATTCCGCCGTGGTATCCGGTCCCAGAGATGAGCTTCTGAACTTCATGACTTCAGGTCCACGAATGTCCTGCCGCGATGCTGCCCGAGCAATATCTGGAAAAGCCGGTGGCCGATCAACTCATGGAGCGTCCACAGTTCCTTGTTTCCCTCGAACACGGCATTCGGATTGCTCACGTCCGCTATACCACCTCCCGTTTCAAGTGCCCGTGTCGCTTCATTGATGATTGGATCGGCAATCGCCTCGCCTGCCATCTCCCACAGCGTGATGAAGCGATCGACCGCAGTAGAAAAACTAACCTTGAAGACACCATAGTTGCTCGTTGTACGCGCCGGCTTGTAGTCCAGATTGAAAGGACCCTTATATTCATGTGCACGCAGCAGCACGAGCACATTGAGCCAGTCCAAGGGGTTGATCAATCCCACGGCGATGTCCACATCGTGCTTGAGCCGGTAACCGTCGTTGATATCGATGTGCCACAGCTTTCCGGCAACCAATGCGCGGGCCAGGGCCGCTCTCGGAGCGCCGCCCCACATGAGTTCGTGTAGGTACTCCGTGTTCACACCAACCATCTCGGGGTGTGTAAGGAGTCCGGAGCCGATGAACCCCAACATCGCATCGGTTGTAGGGAGGATCAGTTCCGCCTGAGGCTCGAAGGGCTTTGCCTCAAGGCAGTGGCGCATCGTCGAAGTGCCGAGCCGCTGCGAAGCGGACAGGTCCTTCTCGCATGCCGCATTGATCAGATCGGCGTAGCGCTTCAGCATCACAGTTTCATCGACGATCCCCTGAAACTGATACCCGAGCGTCCCGGGCCAATAGACGATGAAACGCGCGCCCATTTTATGTCCGATGTCCACGACATTCTCTAGGCGGTGCGCAGCATACGCCCGCACTTCCGGCTGCTCTCCGGCCGGACTTCCCGCCCAGACAGCGCTAAAAAATGTTTCGCCCGTGACCATGGAGCACTGAACGCCATATTGCTTCAGCGATTCTGCTATGCCGTCGAGGATCTCGTCCTGCTTCTCTGTCATCAACTGGCTGGGCGGGATGATGTCTGTGTCGTGACTGGTCCACCATCCTATGCCGATCTCTGAAAAGTGCCGGATTACTTCTCCGGGTTCGACCGGCTCGCGCGTGGGGGCGTGGAAGAGCGCCTGGCCTCGATACGAAGCGGCCCACTGGGGTCCACTGATATAGAACTGCCGGCGAATCCGCGGAGAATAGCTCCCTCCGCAGGCAGACATGAGGCGGTCTACCAATGCACGTTGCTCGAGTGCCGCCACAGTCATCGTTCCTCCTTAGGCGACGCGTCGTCTTTCATGAGGTCGATGGCGAGGGCTGAGTGCGCGACGGCGCCCCCGGCCCGCATCTCGGCGGCCACCCAGATGGCCTCCATGACCTCCTTGTCGGTTGCGCCCTTGGCGAGAGCGCTTTTGGTATGGGCGCGGATGCAATACGGGCACTGCGTTACATGAGCGACCGCAATTGCGATCAGATCTTTCGTCTTCGCCGGCAAAGCTCCGTCGGCAAAGACCTGCCGACTGAAGGTACGCCACGCATTCAATGTTTCAGGTGTAAGCTGTTCGCGCTTTTTTGCGATTTCGAGTGTTGCTGCGGGATATAGTGATTTTTCCATAGTGCGGGCTCCTCGTATTGAAGGGCGCTCATGATCGAAGCCTTCAATCTTCGATGTCTATTCCGTCTTCTCCGTCGGCACTTGACGAATTTGCCACTCAATTAAGAACTACACCGACGCAGACTTCGGCGAAATGGTTCATTCGTCCTGAGCGATGAAACGGGAATACCACTAGCGGCAACCCCATAGCTGACCGCCGATTGCGTTTAATTCTTCACCAGCTTCACAGCCGGACACGATTGCGCACAATTTCTTGATCCGGATACGTTTTGGTCATATCGTCTCACGATATAATATGTACAAGTCTAACGAAGTCTTCACACCTACCGGACGTTGGATGTGTAGCTACTCACGAGGACGATGATGAAAGCGGACGCTGCAAAGAGCGCACATTTGCTTCTACTCGCGGACGAGTCCCACGCTAGCAAGCGAATGGCCGATTACATAGCAGCCGTAATTGGCCGGCACCGAAACTTTCATCTTCATCTCCTCTATCTAATGCCGCGCATGCCCGTGCAATTGCTCGAAAGCGGCGGCGGCGACACGCCCAAACAAGAAGAAGAAGTAAACGCGGAATTGCATCGGGAACAAGAAGAGTGGATCAGCTCACGAAGGGCCGCAGCACAATCGACACTGAATCAACTGGTCGCTATCATGCGAAAGGGCGGAATCTCAAAACGTGCTATCGATATCGAGTTTAGCGATCCGAACGACGCTGCCATCCTCGATCGCTCAGTTCCCAGCCTTGCCGCTGAACGAGGCTGTCACACCATTGTGATTGGTCATGAGTCTCACTCCTGGTTCCGCGAAATGACGGGCGGTCATCTTGCGGAGCACCTGCTGCGACATACCAAGGCAACAGCAGTTTGGGTTGTACAGTGAACCGCATGGAGTTCTATGGCTGATAAGACGATCAGGTTTGTCATTAAGCGTCAGCTCACTCCGCAGTCTGCGCCCCACTGGGAAGAATTCGATCTGCAGTGGCGGCCCGGAATGAATGTCATCATCGGACTGCGAGACATTGCCGAAAATCCAGTCGACCGATTCGGAAAGACCACGACTCCAGTTGCTTACGACTCCAATTGCCTGGAAGAGGTGTGTGGCTCGTGCGCCATGAGGATCAATGGGCGGGCTGCAATGGCCTGCTCGGCCCTTGTAGATAAGCTTGAACATCCAATTCGGCTGGAACCGCTCTCCCGCTTCCCGGTAGTGCGCGATTTGATCGTTGACCGGAGCGTTCTATTTGAAAATCTGAAGCTGGTAAAAGCCTGGGTGCCGCTGGATGGAACCTATGATCTTGGCCCCGGACAACGGATAGATTCGAACACGCAGGAGAAGATGTATCCGCTCTCCCGCTGTATTTCATGTTGCCTTTGTCTCGAGGTGTGCCCGCAGGTAACGGAAAACACTCGTTTCGTCGGCGCCGCAATCATCAACCAGGTTCGTCTGTTCAATGAGCATCCCACCGGAAAAACACTGAAGGACGAACGCTTGCACGCCATGATGGGCGATGGCGGAATTCACGAATGTGCATACGCTCAGAACTGTGTACAGATTTGCCCCAAGAACATTCCACTCACTACATCAATCTCTATTGTGTACGGGCAAACCATGAAGCAAACGTTCAAAGACCTGTTCCAGACCCCCGAAACGGCAACCCAAGGTGAAGTGGGGCATCGCCGAGCCGTGAAGTGATCTCACGAAACGCGAGCGGCCGGACACCGAGAGAGATCGCAACCTCGGACCAGCCTCCCGTCTACAATTGTGCAGTTTTGACCTGTTTTCTGTCCTTGTTGTTGCCACGATGACCTTGACGGGGCTTGGAGAGCGCTGCTTGAGATTCAGAGCCGAAGAAGACAAAGAACAGACTCGATCTCGGAACATGAGCGATTGATAGATTCTGCAAAGGAAGAAAGTATTGTGAATGGACCGGAGGAAATATGTGCTTGGAACGCAGCCGCCGAGACGCTTTTCGGTCAGTCATCCTCACAGGCAATCAAGCGCTCTGTGTAGCGACATCCCGAACGCCGTGCGCAGCATGAAACCACGGCACCCAGCAATATTTTTCTTGCTGCGTAAACAGTGCGCACTGAAGTACTCGCTGAAGTTCAATTCTCGGGTGGGGCTCACTCTGGCGCCAGTGGTGGCTGTGATAAGGAGACGCGGGGGCGATCCTGTGGTCGCGGTCGCGGACACTGCTTCAACATCGGTTTGAACGGAATGTGAAGCCAGACACCTCTGAAACCACGGCACTTTCTGAGTGGTGTTTCGGGCGAGGATTCGCAGGAATCAATAGGCAAGACCAACGATGAGTTTGTCGAGGAGAGCGGTAATGGTTGTTGACGTTCAGCATCAAAACGAAGCGATCGCCTTCACTGGCGAGGAAACGAAAAATGCGAAGGGGAATCTCCCTGCACATCTCGATTTGCAGCGCTTGCAGAACCTGCATCGCTACTGGCAGGCTGCGAATTATCTGACGATCGGCCAGATCTATTTGCAAGATAATCCGCTGCTGCGCGAGCCACTGCGGACGGAGCACATCAAGCCGCGTTTGCTGGGACATTGGGGTACGTCACCCGGCCTCAGCTTCATATACGCTCATCTGAACCGCCTGATCCAAGACACCGATGCCAACATGATCTACCTGACCGGCCCCGGTCACGGTGGGCCGGCCATTGTCGCTAACGTTTATCTCGAAGGGACTTATTCCGAGATTTATCCGCAGGTCACGCAAAATGCGGAGGGCATTCGCACTCTCTTCCGCCAGTTCTCTACCCCTGGCGGCATCCCGAGCCACGTCAGTGTCCCGACACCCGGCTCCATTCACGAGGGCGGTGAGCTCGGCTACGTGCTGGCCCACGCGTTCGGAGCCATCTTCGATAATCCCGACCTCATCGCGGTCGCCGTTGTGGGTGACGGAGAAGCTGAGACCGGCCCTCTCGAAGGCTCATGGAAGAGTGTCAAATTCCTCAACCCTGTCCGCGACGGCGCAGTGCTTCCGATCCTCCACCTGAACGGCTACAAGATCTCCGGTCCGACCGTGTTGGGGCGCGAGCGCGATGAAAATATTCAAAAGCTCCTTGAAGCCCACGGTTACGAAGTTCATATCGTCGAGGGAGACGATCCTTTACCCATGCATCAGGCGTTCGCCGCGACGCTGGATACATGCTACGCAAAAATCCGGAATATCCAGAACGCCGCGCGCACTGAAGGGTTTTCAAAACGGCCGACGTGGCCTGCCATCATATTGCGCAGCCTCAAGGGGTGGACTGGCCCGAAGGTCGTGGATAGTTTGCCCGTGGAGGGGACGTTTCGTGCTCATCAAGTACCTCTTCCCAACGTGAAGGACAACCCTGCCCATTTCCAAATGCTGGAGCAGTGGCTGCGCAGCTACCGACCAGAAGATCTGTTCGACAAGAATGGCCGACTGGTTGCGGAGTTGGCCGCTCTCGCCCCCAAGGGTGAGCGGCGAATGGGGACAAATCCTCACGCCAACGGTGGCAAGCTGACAGTACATCTTGGTCTGCCACCCTTTCGCGACTACGCGATTCCGGTCACGAAGCCGGCTACCGAGCGGCGCGAGTCCACTCGTCAACTTGGCAAAATGATCAGGGACATATTCAAGCGAAGTGTGCAATCGAAGAACTTCCGGCTCTTCTGTCCCGATGAGACGAACTCGAACCGGTTAGGAGACGTCTTTGAAGTCGAGAACCGGTGTTCGGTTGGCACAATCATTCCGATCGACGACCACGTGGCTCCGGACGGCCGGGTGATGGAAGTGCTCAGCGAGCATCTTTGCCAAGGCTGGCTTGAGGGCTATGTATTGACTGGGCGGCATGGCATCTTCGTCACCTACGAAGCGTTCGCGATGATAACGACTTCGATGGTGGTGCAGCACACCAAATGGTTAGAGAAGGCACTCGAACTTCCCTGGCGCAAGCCCGTTCCGTCGCTGAATCTGCTATTGACTTCGACCTGCTGGCGCAACGATCACAACGGCTTCAGCCATCAGGGGCCAGGTCTCATCGACACCGTCCTGGCTGTGAAGGGAACCGTGGGCCGCATCTACTTGCCACCGGACGCCAAC
>Ga0207700_10002532_pt1 | contig 10485 bp, 10 predicted proteins | sample LARL82metaG_FD_184348 | JGI IMG/M metagenome (GOLD analysis project Ga0207700, IMG submission 184348) | Corn, switchgrass and miscanthus rhizosphere microbial communities from Kellogg Biological Station, Michigan, USA - LAR L8-2 metaG... | ecosystem: Host-associated > Plants > Roots >...
CCACAGGTGGCCCGGATGTGCAACCATACGGTTGCTCAGTGTGCCGGAGGAGACTCAGATGACGACCAGCGTCCGCCGTGAGGTGGTGCTCCCGGTGAGCCCCGAGGAGCTCTGGCCCGCGCTCACCGAGGCCGAGCGGCTCAGCGAGTGGTTCGCGCCCGACGTCGACATCGACGCGCGGCCGGGCGGCGCCGCCGTGTTCCGCTGGGAGGACGGGGCTCGCCGCGCCGTCATCGAGGAGGTCGAGGCGCCGCGCCGGCTCAGCTTCCGCTGGTCCGACGCCGACGCGGACGCTGACGGCGGCGGTGAGGTGGAGCGCTCGCGCGTCGAGTTCACCCTCGACGAGGTGGCCGAGGGCACCCGCCTGCGCGTGGTCGAGACCGCCGCGGCGGAGTCCCTGCCCGCCGTCGTCGCCGTGCTCGGCGGCGGCAGCGGCTGGCCACGCATGCTGGCCCGCCTGGCGCGGGTGCGCGCCGCCGCCGCCGCGTGACTGCGCGCGCGGACGCGGCGGGCCCGGTCTTCGCCGCGCTGGCCGACCCCACCCGGCGGCACCTGGTCCGCCACCTCGCCGAGACGGGCGAGGCGACCGCCACCGAGCTGGCCGGCGACCTGCCCATCTCCCGCCAGGCGGTGAGCAAGCACCTGGCCCTGCTCGAGGACGCCGGGCTGGTGGCGCCGGCGCGCAGCGGCCGCGAGGTGCGCTACCGGCTGACCACGCCGCCGCTCGACGCCGCCATGGCCTGGATGGCCGCGGTGGGAGCGCGCTGGGACGCGCGCCTGGCCGCCCTGGACCGCCACGTTCGCCGCTCACGCCGCTGAGGCTCGCGCTCACGACGCGCCATCGGCGCGGTATCGTTGCCCGCCATGCTCGGACCGTCGCTGCCCCCTGCCCGCCGATTCGCCCTCGCCGCGCTCGCGTGCTGCACCGCGCTGCTGGCGGCCTGCGGGTCGTCGTCGAGCGGATCGTCGAGCAGTTCGAGCAGCTCGAACGGCGGTGGCGGCGGCAGCGCCGCGCCGGCGGGCGGCCCGGTCACCGCGAGCGGCTCGACGCCCTGCGGCGGCAAGAGCTTCGGCCCGCCGCTGGCGCCCAAGGACGCGCCGGGCGACGTGCACAGGTACAGCGCCGCGCCGGCGATGCAGATCGACTCGAGCAAGCTCTACCTGGCCACCATCAGCACGGCGAAGGGCGACATCGCGCTCTGCCTGCAGCCGAGCCTGGCGCCCAACACTGTCAACAACTTCGTGGTGCTGGCCCGCAACCACTTCTTCGACGGCCTCAGCTTCCACCGCGTGGTGGCCGGCTTCGTCATCCAGGGCGGTGATCCCTCGGGGAACGGCAGCGGCGGCCCCGGCTATTCGTTCGCCGACGAGCCGGTCAAGGGCGACTACACGCAGGGCTGCGTGGCCATGGCCAACGCCGGCCCCAACAGCAACGGCTCGCAGTTCTTCGTCTGCATCGCCAACGACACCACGCTGCCCAAGCAGTACAACCTCTTCGGCGCGGTGACCGGCGGCATGGACGTGGCCCTCAAGATCGCGCAGGGCGACGTCATGAAGTCGGTGGTGGTGCGCCAGCAGTCCTAGCGGTCGACGCTGAACGCGGCGCCGCCGTCGTTGCTTGGATCGGGACCGGTGAGCGGCCCCAGGCCGATGTGGTAGCCGCCGCCGCTGATGGCGTGGGGGATGGACTTCACCGTGAAGCTCACCGCGACGTATCCCACGGAGTCGGCGGTGGTGGGGACGGTGTTGCCCAGGTCACAGTTGAGGAAGTAATTGGGAACGTTGCCCTTGGCGTCGACGGCGCAGATGCTGGCGCGCAGGTTGCTGCGCGGCTCGAAGCCGGAGCCCTTGATGACCACCACCGTGCCGACGCCGCCGTGGTCGGGCGCGATGCTCACCACCGGGCGCGGGCGCGGACTCGGCGTGGGCGTTGATGACCCAGTTCCGCCGCCACCGCTGCCCCCGCAGGCGGCCAGGACCACCGCCGATGCGACAATCGCCCCGAGGCGACCGCGGTGGGACCGGATCATGACGCCTCGATCGTAGCGCTCCGCATGAACAAGCACACGACTCGCGACGACCTCCGCAACGTGGCCATCATCGCCCACGTCGACCACGGCAAGACCACGCTCGTCGACGCGCTGCTCAAGCAGTCGCGCGTCTTCGCCGAGCACGAGCAGGTCGGCGAGCTGATCCTCGACTCCAACGACCTGGAGCGCGAGAAGGGCATCACCATCCTGGCCAAGAACACCTCGGTGCGCTACCGCGGCGTCAAGCTCAACATCATCGACACGCCGGGGCACGCCGACTTCGGCGGCGAGGTGGAGCGGGTGCTGGGCATGGCCGACGGCTGCCTGCTGCTCGTCGACGCCGCCGAGGGTCCCATGCCGCAGACGCGCGTGGTGCTCAAGCAGGCGCTGGCCCTGGGCCTGCGGCCGATCATCGTGGTCAACAAGATCGACCGGGCCAACGCGCGTCCCGACGAGACCGTCGAGGCGGTGCACGACCTGCTGCTCGAGCTGGCCACCGACGCCGAGCAGCTCGACGCGCCGGTGCTCTACACCAACGGCCGCGAGGGCACGGCGACGCGCGACCTGCGCGTGTCGGGAACGACGCTCGAACCGCTGCTCGACACCGTGCTGGAGCACGTGCCGCCGCCGCGCGTCGTCGCCGGCGGTCCGCTGCAGCTGCTGGTCAGCGCGCTCGACCACGACAGCTACCGCGGCCGCATGGCGGTCGGGCGCGTGGTGCGCGGCTCGATCGCGCCGGGGCAGAGCGTGGTGCTCTGCACCGCCGGCGGCGTGTCGGCGCGGCAGCGCGTGGGACAGGTGCTCACCGTCGAGGCGCTGGAACGGCTGCCGGCGGAGGAGGCGCGGGCGGGGGAGATCGTCATCGTCACCGGGCTGCCCGATGTGGCCATCGGTGACACCATCGCCGACGCCGAGGCGCCGGAGGCACTGCCGCGACTCGAGGTCGGTGAGCCCACCCTGCGCATGCAGTTCAGCGTCAACGCCTCGCCGTTCGCGGGGCGCGAGGCGACGCTCTCGTCCACCTCGCGGCAGCTGCGTGCGCGGCTGGAACGCGAGCTGCTCACCAACGTCGCGCTGCGCGTCGCCGACGGCCCCACCGCGGACATCTTCGAGGTCAGCGGCCGCGGCGAGCTGCACCTGGCCATCCTCATCGAGACCATGCGCCGCGAGGGCTACGAGTTCGAGGTCTCACGCCCCGCGGTGATCACCCGCGAGGTCGACGGGCACCGCCTCGAGCCGGTGGAGGAGTGCGTCATCGACTGCGGCGCCGACCACGTCGGCGCGGTGACCGAGGCACTGGGCACGCGCGGCGCGCAGCTGCAGTCGATGCGCACCGACGCCGGCGGCGGCGTCCGCCTCACCTACGTGGCGCCGACGCGCGCGCTCATCGGCCTGCGTTCCGTGATGCTGACGCTGACGCGCGGCACGGGTGTGATGGCCACCCGCCTGCTCGGCTGGGAGCGCTGGCGCCCGTTGCCGCGCAGCCCGCGCAACGGCGTGCTCACCGCCTCGCAGTCCGGCATGGCCGTGGCCTATGGACTGCTCGGTCTGCAGGAGCGCGGCCAGCCCTTCATCGGCCCCGGCACGCCCGTCTACGAGGGCATGGTCGCCGGCCTCAACCGCCGTCCCGGCGACCTGGCGGTCAACGTCTGCAAGCAGAAGCAGAAGACCAACATCCGCTCCTCCACCGAGGACGCCACCGTCAAGCTCGTCCCCCCGCGCCACATGTCCCTCGAAGAATCCCTCGACTTCATCGAGGACGACGAGCTGGTCGAGGTCACCCCCACCTCCCTGCGCCTGCGCAAGCGCACCCTCAGCGCCGACGCCCGCATCAAGGAACGCAAGCGCCAGCAGCAGCCGGTGTGAGCCGCTGCTGGCGCCCTCTGCTCAGAAGAGGCTGGACGAGCAGTCGTGTTGCCCCTCGACTGTGGCCAGGTTGAGGTTGACGTAGGCCGGCACCATGCAGATCCAGTAGCTTGACCCTGACCCCAGGGGTACCAGGACGGAGTTGGTCACCGTCACGGCCTGCCCTGGCGCGAACACTTCGATGTTGAGGTTGTTGATCGCGCTTACAGGAGAGGTGGTTCCATTGACCGCGACGTAGCATGACGTCCCTGTCTCGATGACGACTGCGGTCGAGACGACGGTGCAGCTGAAGGTCACGTCGATGTCGCCGCCCACGACCACGGGCTGGACATCGGTGATCTCGCACGTCTGGAACGACCCAGGGGTGCTACACGTGAACGCCGCCGCTGCGGTGAGGGTCGTTGTTGCCAGCGTACCGCCGAGGACGCCAACCATCGCTCCGATACGAAGTACACGAGACCAACTGCAGAACCTACGCATAACGCTTTCCCTCCGCCAAGGACCGAATTTCCACTCGCCGGTCGATATGGGCTGCACTGTATGGCACTTCCAGTCCGACGTCAACAGCATCGCTACGCACATCCGCGTCGGCAATGTTGTTTTCGTTGCTCTCGTTACTCTTGTTGATCCTCTTGATGTGCGCACTACTGATGTCCGCAAGAGAGTTGAGTGAGTACAGATAGCGAGCGGTACTAGCAGCATGGGGCGCTGCGCACCTCAGGGTTGCCGCCAATCGCGACTGTCGTCAGCCGGACACCGGCTCAGGCCGCCGCGCGCGCAGACGAGGTCGTCATCCAGATTCCCGGCGGCCCGTCGCCGATGCCGTCGACCAATTCGAGCGACCCGGCAGCTACCCGCCCGACATCTACACGCTCCTCGGTCCTGACGGCAAAGTCGTGAACTCGCCTGGTCGGCGCGCGCTGCTCCGACGCAACAGCCTGCGTGGCGTTCCTCTCGGGGCCTTGCGGGCCGTTCGCAATGCGCGCATGCTGGCCCGGAAGCGCTTGGTCACGAGAGGCGGGCGACATGGCAGCCATCGACGAGCCCGAGAACCACGGTCAGGACGGACCGCACGGTCAGCACGACGCCCGGCGAAGGCGAGAGCGGCCGCGACGGCGGATTCCGCTCGCTTCGCGCTTCGTCATCGTGGGCTATCTCGCGGCGCTGCTGGGTGGAAGCTCATTCCAGGCGTGGACTCACCCGGGCGCCAGCGCGGCAACACCGCCGCCGGCGTCGCCGACCGCCATCGTTCATGTTGTGGGCAACGTCGCCAGCGGTGATCGGGTCGACCTGCTCATCGAGCTGCCCGCAGCGAGCGGCAGCGACACCTACGCCGTCGCCTGCAACGTGGCGGTGCTCGACACCTCGACGCGGCAGCCCCAGGCCGTCGTCTCCCTGCCCACAGCTGATGCCGCCTGGCTTGCGCCGGAGATCCTGACCGGCCCCCTGGTGGCCGTCCCGCACACCAGCGACTGCGAGCAGGGTGAGGGGCCGCACGTCCCAGAGACGCCCGAGCCCGAGATCGTCGTGCCTGCGCCGAACCCTGCGGCGCAGCTGCAGACCCCGCCGCCGGCGCCGAGCGCCAATCCCTGAGCCGGGCCCTACGCTTCGACCGCCGGCTCGACGCCCTCGACCTGCGCGTACGGCGAGCCGAGCTCGGTGACCGGCACGTACTCGCGCACGGCGTCGTCGATGCTGCGCAGCCGGGCGACGGGGGAGAGGAGGGGCGGCAGCACGGCGAGCAGCTGCCCCACCGTGGCGATCCAGAGCGCGGTGCGCAGGCCGAAGGCGTTGCCGACCACCCCGCCGGTGAAGGCGCCGAGCGGGATGGTGCCCCAGACCAGGAAGCGCATGGTCGCGTTCATGCGCCCCTGCATGCGCCGTGGCGTGATGCTCTGGCGCAGCGACACCTGGGTGATGTTGTAGATCACCCCGTTGGCCGAGCCGACGAAGCCCGAGAGGATGAGCAACGGGAGCGGGAAGGCGCGCGGTGCCATCACCAGCAGGCCCCAGGAGACGAAGCCCAGTGCCGCCATCGAGACGATGGTCGGCCCCGCCCCCAGCCGGCGCGCCACACGACCGGCGACGGCCGCCCCCAGCGGTGCGGTGATGCTGCCCAGGCTGTACCACAACCCGATCAGCCCTGCGCTCAAGCCCAGGTCGCGCACCGCGTAGAGGATGACCACCGCCACCCCGATGTGGCTGAAGTAGTTGCTGATGCCGGTGCACAGGGCGATGGGCCGCAGCAGCCGGTGGCGCCACACGTATCGGACACCTTCGGCCAATTCCGTACGCAGCCTCGACCCCCGCACCCGCGGCTCCACCACCTCGCCGCGGCGGATGAGCAGCAGCGAGGCCACCGAGGCGACGTAGCTGCCCGCGTCGATCGCCACCGCGATGGGCGCGGTCAGCAATCCCACCAGCGCGCCGCCCAGACCGGGCCCGGTCACCTCCGCCGTGGCACGAGTGAACTCCAGCTTGCCGTTGCCGTCGACCAGCTGGTCGCGCTCCACCAGTGACGGCAGGTACGACTGGTAGGCGACGTCGAAGAACACCGTCAGCACACCGGTGACGAACGCCACCACGTAGAGCTGCGGCATGTGCAGCGCGTGCAGCCCGGCGGCGACGGGGATCGAGGCCAGCGCCAGCGCGCGCCCGACGTCGGCGCCGATCAGCAGCGGCCGCCGCGCCAGGCGGTCGACCCACACGCCCGCGGGCAACCCCACCACCAGGAATGGCAGGAACTCGAAGGTTCCCAGCAGCCCCGCCTGGAAGGCATTGGCGTGCAGCGCCACCACCGCGGTGAGCGGGATGGCCAGCAGGCTGACCTGGCTGCCCACCTGAGAGATGCTCTGTCCGGCCCAGAGCTTGAGGAAGTCGGCGTGGCGCCACAGCGACGCGGGGCGTGCGGCGCGATTGATGCTGCTGATGGTCCTCCGCCTCCAACCCGCCCCCGGCTGCACGGGTGGCCATCATCGCACGCCCCCTCGCGCGCACCCAGCCCGGCGCGTTACCGTGGGTGCCTCCATGAGCTTCGACGGATCCGCAGACCTCGCCCGGCGCGTGGAGGACCTGGCGGCGCGGCTCCCCGACGGCCTGCACACCGCGGCGCGCCTGGCGTTCAACTACCGCTGGTCCTGGATGCCCGGCGGCGACGCCGCCTTCCGCTCCATCGACCCGCATCGCTGGGAGACCTGCGGCCACAACCCGGTGCGCCTGCTCCAGGAGGCGCCCCTGCCCGCCCTGCGGCGCGCCGCCGAGGACCGCCGCTGGGCCGATCTCGGCGCCACGCTCGACGCCGACCTGGCCCGCCCGCCGCTGCCCGGCGACGCCACGCCCGAGCACCCCGTCGCCTTCCTCTGCGCCGAGTACGGCATCCACGTCTCGCTGCCCATCTACTCGGGCGGCCTGGGCGTGCTGGCCGGCGACATCGTCAAGGAGGCCTCGGACCACGCGCTGCCGATGGCCGGCGTCGGCCTGCTCTACCGGCAGAGCTACTTCCGGCAGCGCATCGACGTCAGCGGCTGGCAGAACGAGTACTGGATCGACGTCGACCCCGAGCGACTGCCGGCCGCCCTGGTGACGCGCGACGGCGAGCGTCCGCTCACGGTGACACTGCCGGTGCGCGGACGCGACGTGCTCATCCAGGTCTGGCGCGTGCAGGTCGGCCGGGTGCCGCTCTACCTGCTCGACACCGACCTGCCCGAGAACTCGCGCGTCGACCGCTGGATCACCGCGCGCCTCTACGTCAGCGATCGCGAGACGCGCCTGGCGCAGTACGCGGTGCTCGGCGCCGGGTCCATCCACGTCCTGCGCGCCATGGGCATCGACCCGGCCATCGTGCATCTCAACGAGGGCCACGCCGCCTTCGCCCCCGTCGAGCTGGCCCGCGACGCGGTGGCCGCGGGCGCGTCGCTGGAGTCCGCGCTCGGCGAGGCGCGGCATCGCACCGTCTTCACCACGCACACGCCGGTGCCCGCGGGCAACGAGGCCTACAGCCTCGAGGAGATGACCGGCGTGCTCGGCGACCTGCCGGTGCGACTCGGCGGCGACGACGACGCCGTGCAGCGACTCGGCCGCATCCATCCCGACGACAGCAGCGAGGGCTTCGGCCTCACGCCCCTGGGCATCCGCATGAGCCGCGCCGCCAACGGGGTGAGCAGGCGCCACGGCATGGTGGCGCGCAGCATGTGGCAGCCGCTCTTCCCGGGCTCGACCGCGGAGTCGGTGCCCATCCGCCACGTCACCAACGGCGTGCACCTGCCCAGCTGGATGGCGCCCGCCATGCGCGCGCTGCTCGACCACCACCTCGGCCACGACTGGTGGCGCCAGCCCGGCAGCCCCGAGGTTGCTGCCGGGATTGGCACGATCCCGGACCGCGAGCTGTGGGCGGTGCGCGGCGAGCTGCGCGCCCGCCTGGTCGCGTACGTGCGCGACCGCAGCGTGGCCGACCGCCTGGCCCGCGGCGAGCGGCTCGGCTACGTGGAGGCGGCGGCGGTGGCCTTCGACCCCGACGTGCTCACCATCGGCTTCGCCCGCCGCCTGGCCACCTACAAGCGGCTCGACCTGATCACCCACGACGCCGCCCGTGCCCTGGCCCTGATCGCCGGGCCGCGACCGGTGCAGATCGTGCTGGCCGGCAAGGCCCACCCCGCCGACGTCGAGGGCAAGCGCATGGTGCAGCAGCTCTTCGAGCTCAAGGAGGCGCCCTTCGTGGCCGGCCGGGTGGCCTTCCTGGAGGACTACGACCTGGACATGGCCCAGCGCCTGGTGTCCGGCTGCGACCTCTGGGTCAACCTGCCCCGCCCCCCGCTGGAGGCCAGCGGCACCAGCGGCATGAAGGCGGCCATGAGCGGCTGCGTCAACCTCTCCGTGCTCGACGGCTGGTGGGAGGAGGCCTGGGACGGCGAGAACGGCTGGGGCATCGGCTCACCCGCCGGCGCCACGCCCGAGGTCCAGGACGCCCACGACGCCACCCTTCTCTACGAGCTGCTCGAGACCGAGGTGGTCCCCGCCTTCCACGACCGCGACTCCGAGGGCATCCCGCACCGCTGGGTGACCCGCGTCCGCAACTCCATGCTCACCGCCGTCCAGCACTTCACCGCCGCGCGGATGCTCGACGACTACATCACCTCCGCCTACTGCATCCCCCGCGACTGAGACGCCTAGTGGTCGAGACGATTAGACGAATAATCGTCTAATCGGTGGTAGACTGCGGGTTGCCATGCTGTTTGCCACGCCTCCCATCACCCCGCAGCTCCAGGCTTCCCTCGACGAGCTCGACGACCTTCGCCGGCGGCTGGGAGCCGAGACCCGCCGGCCCGTCCGGTGGATGGGCACGCTCCGCCGGCTGGTGCGGGCGACCTCGGTCGAAGCATCGACGTCGATCGAGGGCTTTCACCTGCCCCAGGCCGAAGCCGTGGCCGTCGTGGCCGAGGGCGAGCCGGCCGACCCCGGCGACGTGAACCAGCAGGCCGTCGCCTGCTACGCGCGCGCCATGGACCACGTCGCCGTCATGGCCCAGGACGAGCGCTTCCGCTGGCTCGACAGGGTCATCCTCGACCTGCACTTCGACGCCTGCTGGTTCCAGCGAGACAGGTCACCGGGCCGTCTGCGCACCAGGCCCATCGCCGTCACCGCGGCCGGCGGCGGCATCGCCTACCGCGGTCCGGACGCCGCGACGGTTCCCGAACTCCTCGACGAGCTGGTCGCCTGGCTCGAGCACGGTGACCTCGATCGGCACGTCGTGGTCCGTGCCGCGATGGCACACCTGCACCTGGTCTCGGTGCACCCGTTCCGCGACGGCAACGGCCGCGTCTCCCGCATCCTGCAATCGCTCGTGCTGGCTCGGGAGGGCCTCGTCTCCCCGGAGTTCAGCTCGATCGAGGAATACCTCGGCCACCATACGGCCGCCTACTACGCCGCCCTGCGCTCGCTAGGGGAAAGCTACGAGCCGGAGCGGGACGCGACGCCGTGGCTCGAGTTCTGCGTCCGCGCGCACATAGCGCAGGCGCGGCAGCGACTCGCGCAGATCGATGAGGCGGCGGCGCGTTGGGAGTTCCTCGAACGCCTGGTGGCCGAGCGCGGCTGGCCGGAGCGGCTGGTCATCGCGCTCGAACAGAGCCTCATCGGCGGCGCCGACCGGCGCAGCTACGGCCTGGAGGCGGAGGTGTCCGCGGCCACCGCAAGCTCCGACTTCAGGCGACTCCTCGACGCCGGTCTCGTCGAGCAGCGCGGCCGCGCCCGCAACGTCCGCTACGTGGCGACCGAACGCCTGCGTGGTGACATCGCCGACCGCCCGCAGACCTGATCAGCGGGTGCGGCGGTCCTCGTCGACGAGGCGGCCGTCCCACATCAGGGGGACCCAGGCGGGCACCAGCACGGCGCCCTCGGCGTCGTACTCGAAGCGGTGGGGGCGGCGGAGCACGGCGCGGCGCAGCAGGCGGCCGATCCCGGTCGCCCGGCGGCGCACCCAGTCGCCCACCAGCGAACCCGGGCTGTAGCAGCGTCCGCAGCCGCAGTAGGGGGTGGAGCAGGTGGGGGTGGGGGGCGTGCCGAGCATGTGTGGTGAGAGGACCCGGGCAGGGTA
>Ga0207700_10002533_pt1 | contig 10484 bp, 9 predicted proteins | sample LARL82metaG_FD_184348 | JGI IMG/M metagenome (GOLD analysis project Ga0207700, IMG submission 184348) | Corn, switchgrass and miscanthus rhizosphere microbial communities from Kellogg Biological Station, Michigan, USA - LAR L8-2 metaG... | ecosystem: Host-associated > Plants > Roots >...
ACCTCGACCACGGTCTGCAGCAGCCGCAGTTGCAGCGCGGCCGGGTCGCGGGCCATCACGTTCGCCGCCGCGGCCAGCCGCTTGGACGCCTGGAATTCGCCGTCGGCGGTGATGATCCGCGCGCGGCGTTCCCGCTCCGCCTCGGCCTGCCGCGACATCGACCGCTTCATGCTCTCCGGCAGCGAGACGTCCTTGATCTCCACCCGCTCGACCCGGATGCCCCACGGGCCCTCGGTCGGCTCGTCGATGTTCCGGCGCAGCTCGCGGTTGACCGAGTCCCGCTCGGACAGCAGCTGGTCCATCTCGGACTGGCCGATGATCGACCGCAGCGACGTCTGCGCCTGCTGGGAGACGGCGAACAGGTAATTCTGCACGTTCACCACGGCCTTGATCGGGTCGACCACCCGGAAGTACACCACCGCGTCCACCCGGACCGTCACGTTGTCTCTGGTGATGCCGTCCTGGGCCGGGACGGCCATCGCGACGATCTGCATGTTGACCTTCTGCATGCGGTCGCCGATCGGCCGGATCACGGTGACGCCGGGCCCGCGGGGCTTGGCCTCGATCCGGCCGAACCGGAACACGATGCCCTGCTCGAACTGCTGAACGATCTTGATCGACCGGGCGGCGGTTACCGCCCCGCCGAGCACGATGAGCACGATGATGATCACAAGCGCGGCGACCATCTCCAACACCTCTTCTCGGTATCAACAGGCGCCTGGCCCGTACTGTCCAGCGTAGTGAGATTCCGGTACAGAAGTTCCCACGGGTCCTAACCGGCCCCGGATCGCAACCCGCCCGGTCCCGGACGGACATCAAGCCGCCGTCGGCGGCGAGGCGGACATCAAGCCACCGCCCGGGACGAGGAGGAGAAACCGGTGCGCGCGCGGAGATAGCCTCCATAGGCGTGAGAGCAAGGGACACCGACTGGGACGGCGTGCGGCTGCACGTCGTCACGGGCAAGGGCGGCACGGGCAAGACCACCGTGGCCGGGGCGCTGGCTCTCGCGCTCGCCTCGCACGGCCGGAACGTGCTGCTCATGGAAGTCGAAGGCCGCCAGGGCATCGCGCAGCTGTTCGACTGCCCGCCGCTTCCCTACGGGGAGCGGAAGGTCGCCGTGGGCCTGGCCGACGGGCCGGCGCCGGCCGGCGACGTCTTCGCGCTCGCGGCCGATCCCGAGGAAGCGCTGCTCGAATACCTGGCCATGTACTACAACCTGCGCCACGCGGGCCAGGCCCTGACCAAGCTCGGGGTGGTGGACTTCGTGACCACGCTCGCCCCCGGCCTGCGCGACGTGCTGCTGATCGGAAAGGCGGTCGAGGCGGTACGCAGGCACAAGGGACGACGGCAGATTTACGATGCGGTGGTCATGGACGCCCCGCCGACCGGGCGGATCGGCCGGTTCCTCAACGTGGCCACCGAGGTGTCCGGGCTGGCCCGGGTCGGACCGATCCGCGGTCATGCCGACACCGTGGAGAGCATCATCCGCTCGCCGCAGACCGCCGTGCACTTCGTCACCGTGCTCGAGGAGATGCCGGTGCAGGAGACCCTCGACGGGGTTGCGGAGCTGCACGATCAGGAGCACACCGGGTTTCAGGTCGGCGGGATCATGATCAATATGATGCGCCCGGCCGTGCTCAGCCAGGGCGAGCTGGCGGCGGCCCGGGACGGCACGCTGGACTCCGGTGAGCTGGCCACCGGGCTGAAGGCGGCGGGCGTCAACGACAGCCGGTCGCTGGCCGCCGACCTCGCCGCCGACCTGGCCGAGCACGCCAGGGCGATGGAGCTGCAGAAGTCCGAACGGCGCCGCCTGGCCGCCGCCGGCCAGCCGCGGTACAACCTGCCGTTGATCCCGGACGGGATGGACCTGGCCGGGCTGTACCGGCTGGCTGGGGAGCTACGCGAACAGGGGGCCGCCTGATATGAGCTCGGGCCGCGCCAGCCAGTACCGCTGGCTGGACACCGACAGGCTCGCCGACGACCCGCGGACCCGGATCATCGTCTGCTGCGGTTCGGGCGGGGTGGGCAAGACCACCATCGCCGCCGCGGTCGGCCTGCGAGCCGCCGAACGGGGCAGGCACGTCGTCGTGCTCACCGTGGACCCCGCCCGCAGGCTGGCCCAGTCGATGGGCCTGAACTCGCTGGACAACACCCCCCGAACGGTACGCGGAGCCGATACCGCGGCGGGCGGCAGCTTGCACGCCATGATGCTCGACATGAAGCGAACCTTCGACGAGATCGTCGAAGCGCACGCTGACCCGGACCGCGCCGCCCAGATCCTCGCCAACCCGTTCTACCAGTCGCTGTCCTCCAGCTTCGCCGGCACGCAGGAATATATGGCGATGGAGAAGCTAGGCCAGTTGCGCCGGGCCGACGAGTGGGACCTGATCGTGGTGGACACCCCGCCCAGCCGGAGCGCGCTTGATTTCCTCGATGCGCCGCAACGACTGGGCCGGTTCCTGGACGGCAAGATGATCCGGGCCCTGACCGGCTCGGCCAAGGTCGGCGGGCGAGCCTACCTGAAGGTGCTCAACACGGGGCTCTCGCTGATCACCAGCGTGCTCACCAAGGTTCTCGGCGCACAAGTCCTCAGAGACGTACAGACCTTTGTCACTGCGCTCGACACGATGTTCGGCGGGTTCCGCGAGCGGGCGGACGACACCTACCGGCTGCTGCAGACTCCGGGAACCGCGTTCCTGGTCGTGGCCGCGCCCGAGCCGGACGCGCTGCGCGAGGCGTCGTACTTTGTCGAGCGGCTGTCCCGGGACCGGATGCCGCTGGCCGGGCTGGTCGTCAACCGGGTGCACCGGGCCAGGGCGGCCCGGCTGTCCGCGGCCCGCAGCCTGGCCGCCGCGGAAACGCTGCAGAACGGCAACGGGCAACCTGACAGCGGCAACGCGGGCCCGGATAACGGGGCAGCCCACCAGGTTCCGCACTACCCGCTGGCCGAGGCCGCGCTGAGGCTGCACGCCGAGCGGATGCAGCTCGCGACGCGCGAGGCCCGGCTGGCCGAGCACTTTGTCGCCGCGCACCCGTGGGTGCCGATGGCCGAGATTCCCGCCCGCCCCGAGGACGTGCACGACCTGGACGGCCTGCGGGCGGTCGGCCAGTCACTGGCCGGGGAAGAGCCCGCCGCTCAGCCGGCGGGTTCGTGAACGCGATAGCCGCGGTTAGTCAGGCGGCCTAGCTCGCTACCAGCTCGGTTTCGCCGCGCTCGTAGGTGTTCCGCGCGTTCTCGAGCAGGTCACGCCAGGAGGCGACATCCGGCCGACGGCGCAGCAGGGCGCGCCGCTCGCGCTCGGTCATCCCGCCCCATACGCCGAACTCGATCCTGTTGTCCAGGGCGTCGGCAAGGCACTCGGTCCGCACTGGGCAGCCCCGGCAGATCAGTTTGGCCCTGTTCTGCGCCGCGCCCTGCACGAAAAGCTCGTCAGGATCCGTGCCCTTGCACGCCGCGCGGACAGTCCAGTCCGTGATCCACATCTGGCCCCACTCCTTCGATCGTCATGGCCTGCGCTGTACGTCCGCGCTGCCTGGCGTTCAGTTGCGGCTCCTGACCCATGGGCGGCCCGAACCGACGGCCGTCGGGCCTCGCTGCCATGGCCGTGATAGGTCAACATACGGAAGTCCGCTCCGCTGTGCCAGACCTCAACGGGCCCATTTCCGAGATAGTCCGTCTGGGCCATACCTTTTCTTACGAATAGTTACCTCGGGCAGCATATGGGTTACTCTGTGTACATGCAATCGATATGCTTCGGTCCGGCGTAACGCATCAGCAGTACCGTCAGTAACAAGAACTACAAATTGTCACATAAACTCGTTCTGGCACCGTGCAGCGTTCTGGACCTTGCAGCACCGTAGGGACCCCCCCCGTCACGTCGGCTCACGCCGGCCCCGTACCCCGATTCAGCCGGATCTGAGATAGGCCTGGCGTACCCTGGTGGGCGTGCTGAGCACAGGTCTTTTCCGCAAGGGACAATCCGTAGGCCGCCTGATCACCATGGCGGCCGTCGGCGGCGTGCTCGTTGCCGCGATCGCGGTCCCCGCAGTCGGAACGATCGGCATCGTGACCAGGAATGCCGCGAACAAGTTCGAGGCACTGTCCACGCAGGCGCTCGGCGAGGTGCCGCAGCCGTCACAAATCCTGGACAGCAAGGGCCATGTGCTGGCCAACATCTACAACGTAAACGCCTCGTACTACTACGGGCCGGGCAACGTCAAGACGTTGCGCTTCGATGGCATCGACCGGGTTCCGGTCAGCTACGACCAGATCTCGCCCGTGATGCGCAATGCCATCATCGCGATCGAGGACTCCAGGTACTACCAGCACGGCGCGATCGACTTCCGCGGGACTGTGCGGGCGCTGGTCAACAACCTGGAGCACAAGCCGGTGCAGGGCGGATCGACGATCGCCCAGCAGTACGTGAAGAACGTGCTCGTCCTGACGGCGAAGAACCCGGTCCAGGCGGAGGGGGCCACCAAGGAAACGATCAGCAGGAAGATCCACGAGCTGCGGCTCGCGATCGCGGTCGAGCACAAGATGTCCAGGAACCAGATCCTGGCCGGCTACCTGAACGACGCTTACTTCGGCAACCTCGCCGTGGGCGTGCAGGTAGCGGCGGAGACCTACTTCGGTACCAGCGCGAAGAAGCTCACCCTGACCCAGGCTGCCCTGCTGGCCGGCCTGGTGGAGAACCCCACCGCGTACAACCCGATCGCTCACCGGGCCACCGCGATCGAGCGCCGGAACACGGTCCTGGCCCGGATGCAGCAACTGCACATGATCCCGCCCGCGACCGCGGCCAAGGCCGAGCACAAGCACCTGGGCCTGCACCTGACGCCGCAGCTGAACGGATGCTCGAGCGCCTCAGCCGGATCCGCGGCCTTCTTCTGCGACTACGTCGAGCAGGTCTTCCTGCGTGACCCCAAATTCGGCAAGACTCCCGAGGACCGGGCCAAGCTGCTGGCCACCGGCGGCCTGAAGATCTACACCACGCTCAGCCCGAGGGACCAGCGGGCCGCGAACAACGCCGTCAACTACTGGGTTCCTCCGCACGGAGGGCCGTTCAACCCGGGCCGCAATGCCGACACCGAGGCGGTGGTCCAGCCGGGCACCGGCCGGATCATGGCCATGGCGGAAGACAGGCCCTACGGCACCGGCCCGGGCCAGACCACCATCAACCTCGCGGTGGACGCGCCCTACGACGGCGGTAGCGGGATCCAGAGCGGGTCGTCGAACAAGCTGTTCACGCTGATCACCGCGCTGCAGCAGAACGTGCCGTTCGGCTTCACGATGACCGTGCAGAACCACGCGTCGGTCAGCGGCATCACCAACTGCGACGGCCAGACGCTGGCGCCCTACTCGCTGGTCAACGCCAGCAAGAGCGACGCCGGAACATTCTCGCTGTATACCGGGACCACGCAGTCGATCAACACGTTCTACGCCAACCTGGAACAGAAGGTCGGCCTGTGCAACGTGGTCAAGACCGCGGTCGCGCTCGGTGATCACCGGGCGGACGGCACGTCGCTCTGGAGTCACCACGGAGGCGAGGTGGCGGCCGACAACATCACGTCGTTCACCCTCGGCTCGGTCAACGTGTCCCCCCTGACCATGGCAGCCGCCTATGCGACCGTCGCGGCCCGGGGTACGTACTGCAGACCGGTGGCCATCACCAAGATCGTCACCGATAACGGCAAGAGCCTCCAGGTGCCGAAGGCGAACTGTCATCGGGCGATCAAGCCAGGGATCGCGGACGCGGTCAGCTACATCCTGCAGGGCGTCCTGGTCAACGGCACGGCGGCCGGCGAGGGCCTCAACCGCCCGTCCGCGGGCAAGACCGGCACCGGTGACGGCCCGCACTACGTGGACTTCGCCGGCTACACGCCGAGCCTGGTCAGCTACACGTCGGTGTTCCAGCCGCAGGACCCGATCACGCATCCGATGGTCGGTGTGCAGGCCTGCTACCGCGGCGGGTGCCCGGGCACGATGTTCGGCGCGAACGCGCCCGCGCAGACCTGGCACACCACGTTCATGCATGCCAGCCTCGGACCGCCGATCGGCTTCGTGCCCGTCAATCCCGCCAGCCCCCTGTTCAGCCAGGGCAACGGACAGACCGTGAAGCAGAAGGGCAAGCCCGGACCACCACACCGCCCGGGCCCCGGCGGGGGCGGGGGCGGCGGCGGGGGCGGCGGCCCCCACCACTGTCCCAAGCACGCCCCGTTCTGCCCGCCGACGCCTTAGGAGCGCCCGTAATCTGGACGGCGACCTGATCCGCGGCGGCCTGCCTGCGCGCTGAGAGCGTGCCTGGGAACCGAAGGACGCTCTTAGCTGCCGGCGCCTAGCCTGCGGCGCACCTCGGCGGCCACCCGGCCGCCCTCGGCGCGGCCGGCCACCCGCGCCGTGGCCGCCCCCATCACCTGGCCCATGGCCGGCATCCCGGACGCGCCGGTCTCCTCGATCACGGCGGTCACGATCCGCGCGAGCTCGTCGTCGGATAGCTGAGCCGGCAGGTAGGCGGCCAGCACCTCGCCCTCGGCGCGTTCGGCGGCCGCCTGGTTTTCGCGGCCCGCGGCGTCAAACGCCTCCGCGGCGTCCTTGCGCTTCTTCGCCTCCCTGGTCAGGACCCGCATCACCTCGTCGTCGGTCAGCTCGCGCGCGGCCGGGCCCGCGACCTCCTCGTTCGTTACCGAGGTGAGCGCCATCCGGAGCGTGCGCGTCCGCACGTCGTCGCGGGCCTTCATGGCCGCGGTCAGGTCGGCGCGGAGCCGTTTCTTAAGTTCAGGCATGCAGCCAATCCTGCCGCGCCGCCGGACGCACCTGCCCCGCGGCCGGGCCAACCAGCGAGGCAGCAGGGTCACGGGGACAAAGCGGGCCCGCGGGCATGGCACCATGAGTGGGTGCCATCACGACATCTCGCTCCCGCGCTGGCGCTCCTCGCCGCGGGCGGCGCCGCGGCTGGCTACGCGTCGGTGATCGAGCGTAACTGGTTCGTGCTGCGCCGGTTCGATGTGCCGGTGCTGCCCGCCGACGCGAAGCCGGCGCGCGTGCTGCACATCTCGGACGCGCATCTCACCCCGGGGCGCTCGCAGCTGCTGTCCTGGATCAGGTCGCTGGACGCGACCGAACCCGACCTTGTCGTGAACACGGGTGATTCGATCGCCCATCCGCGCGCCGTCCGGCCGTTCCTCGACGCGCTCGGCCCGCTGCTGGACCGGCCCGGCGTGTTCGTGTACGGCTCGAACGACTTGTTCTCGCCGGTCCCCAAGAATCCCGCCCGCTATCTGTGGGAGACCAGCGCGAACGACCAGCGACGGCATACTCCCGACCTGCCCTGGGCGGAGCTCGGCGAGGGCCTGGCGGCAGCGGGCTGGCTGGATCTGAACAACCGGCGCGGCCGGCTCAAGGCGGGCGAGCTTGACATCGAGGCGGCCGGGGTGCACGACCCGCACATCAAGCGCGACCGGTACGCGAAGATCGCCGGGCGCGCGGACCCCGCGGCCGACCTGCGGCTCGGCTTGCTGCACTCCCCCGAGCCGCGACTGCTCGACCGGTTCACCGCCGATGGGTACGACCTGCTGCTGGCCGGGCACACGCACGGCGGCCAGGTGTGCCTGCCGGTGCTCGGGACGCTCGTAACCAACTGCGACATCGACCGTCACCGGGCGCGCGGCCTGAGCCGGCATCCGGCCGGCACCGGGCCGGCCTGGCTGCACGTGTCAGCCGGGCTGGGTACCTCGCCGTGGGCGCCGTTCAGGTTCTCCTGCCGGCCGGAGGCTACGCTGCTCACGCTGCTACCGCGGATCGGCTAGACTTCCTGCGGTTGCCGGGGTGTGGCGCAGCTTGGCAGCGCGCTTCGTTCGGGACGAAGAGGCCGCCGGTTCAAATCCGGCCACCCCGACCAGAGTTTCACCAGGTCACGCCCCCTGCTGGGGTCGTGCTCGCAGCGGTATCACCTCCCTTATGTCAAGCCCGGGAGAATCCTGGGAGAAAATCTTGGTCTTGCGCGGTTCCACGTGACGACCCCGTAGCAGGGCGTCGAGCGCCGGGACGGGTGAATCCGCCGCCAAGGCGGCCCGGGCGTCAAGGGCTTGCTCCCACCGCTCCGTGAGCTGGCCGAGCAGTTCCCGCCGCATCTCCGGGGTCACGTGGCTGTACCGGCCGGCGATGCCGCCGAGCTCGTGGCCGAGCCGCTCGTGCGAGAGCACCTCGGGCGTCCGCAGCGCGGCCATCAGCGTCTTATGGGAGTGCCGCAACCCGTGCGGGGTCAGCCCGGCGGTCACGGGTAGCCAGTTCATCTCCGCGCGGGCCTGGTTGCTGCGGCCGCGCACCGGTCGGCCCGGCCAGGGGTCCGGCTGCAGCGGCACTGGCCGTCTCGGCTGCGGCGCCTTCGGGGGGAACCACCCGGATGCCGCGGGCGCGAATATCCAGTCGCCGAAGCCGGAGCGGCGCCAGTGCGCTCCGCCGTACCGGCCGCGGAACACGTAGGCCTGCCCGTGGCAGGGACAGGGCCGAGGCGCGGTACGGGCGATGTGCTCTGAGACGAGCCTGGACAGCCACGGCGGGATGTCTATGTCCCGGTAAGAGTCGTCTTTGGGCGGGCAGGGCACCAGGCCGCCAGGGTCAAGCTCATAGAGCTGCTCCTCGACGCGGACGGAGCGGAGTCGCGCATACCGGGTTTGCAGGCCGACCCCTTCGCCCCACCGCATGCCCGTCCAGAAGAGCAAGGTGACGAAAACGAACTCGTCCTCGCGGCCGGCGAGAATTGCGGCCCGCTCGGCGATCAGCACCGCGCCGAGCGGATCGGTGACGGCTTTCTCCGGGCCGCGCCCGGCGGACCTCCCGGCGCGCCGGCCTGTCCCCCGTCGTCTCGTGGCCGGGTTAGAGGAGAGGAGGCCGCCCTGGACGGCGGCGGCGAGGATGGTGTGCAGCGTGGTCCGCCACGTCTTCACCGAGGCTGGCGCGTACCCGGCGGCCTTTTCCTTCTTCTCCCAGGCATCGACGTCGGAGGTGAGGATGCCGTCCAGGAGCACGGACTCGAATGCTGGGAGCAGGTGCTCCTCGATGTGCCTCCGGTAGTTCACCATCGTGCTCGGCGCCAGGTCGAGGCCGGCGAACCACCGATTGGCGAACTGGGCGAATGTCAGCTGCTCCGGCGGGACGGCACCCGGGAGGCGGGCGCGGAGCCTGGCTTCCTCGGCGTCGGCTGCCTGCTTCGCCGCGGTCTTGGTGCGGAATTTCTCTGGCAGGGTGGCGTACTTGCCCGGGGCGGTCTTGTACCGGGCCCGGTAGTAGGTGCCCTTGCCGCTTCCCCGCTGCTCCGCGTAACCCACGGTTATGGGGCTCCTCCGGCACGTCCGCGTTGCTCAGCCCGGTCCGCGCGGTCGTCATATCTGAACTCCGCCCAACCGCCGGGGTAGGGCCTCTTTCGCACAGAGGTGACGCCATTGTCGGTAATCAGGGTTTCCCCGGTGAAGATGGCCGGGCCGGCCTTTCCTTGCTGCATCCATCCGGATACCCTGCTCGCGGATGTGCACGGCAGGCCAGGGCCAGGAGATCGCCGGCATAACGACGAGCGCTTCATGGTCTCCGCAGGCAGGGCAGACTGGGATGCACCGGCACGCCGTGACCCTTGAGCCTGCGGGGAGCCGGTCAGCCGGGAAGAGCTCGTCGCAGCGAGGGCAGCGGCCAGCGTCGATCGTTGAAGTGATGACTACGGCCTGGTCGTCAGGGTCAGCTTCACGCTCAGCGACATAATCTTCGAGGTCGTCGCCGTATTCGTCGCGGTGGTAGCCGGGCCACTCGGTGAGCAGCTGCTCGCGAAGGCACTGGTTCCGGAACGGATGACATCCGGAGAAGGACCCAGCGGTCATGATCCGGTCGTCTTCCGGTCGGGGAATACTGTGTCGAGGTACTCGCGCAACTCCGCGATCATCTGCCGGGACGCATGCCCTCGGCGCGCCTGGAGCGCTTGCGGCGCTACCTTTCCGACTCCCGCACGGGCGTCACGTTCCTCCTCGAAATCACGCGCCCACAGCCGCCGCGAAGCAGCCTTTAGCACGGCGGGTTCAACACCAAGCCGCTCAGCAGCCCGTCCCTCGGCTTCGGTCGGCGGCTCGAAAGGCTTAGTCGTGTCCTTGTGCTTCATGGACCGTGGCCAGTTATCCCAGATCGGCCGCAGCACCTTCTCTGTGCGCGCATGCTCCGCCTGCGAGTGCTCGAGCAGTTCCTTCAGCCATTCGTCGCCTGGAGTCTGAAGATCGTTCGCCGTGAACTTGTAACCCTGGGGGAACCCGCCACCTGAAAGAAGCTTCTTGATGAGCCGCACACTCATCCTCGTCCCGGTGCCAAGATCGATCATCTCGTCGTCATCAACATCATCAGGCACGAGATCAATAAGCCTCTTCCCAAGCACAAGGGATACAAGGAGCAGGTCACCGATCGACGGTCTGCGCAAGCCCGTCTCAACCTGGCTGACGGCAACCGG
>Ga0207700_10002536_pt1 | contig 10479 bp, 11 predicted proteins | sample LARL82metaG_FD_184348 | JGI IMG/M metagenome (GOLD analysis project Ga0207700, IMG submission 184348) | Corn, switchgrass and miscanthus rhizosphere microbial communities from Kellogg Biological Station, Michigan, USA - LAR L8-2 metaG... | ecosystem: Host-associated > Plants > Roots >...
CGTCCCTTCACCGGCGATGCTTCAGGCAAATTCATGTATCCCGTGCTCTACGAAATGGGATTCGCGAACCAGCCCACAGCCACCGATCGCAACGACGGGCTGAAGCTGAAGGGCCTTTACATCACGGCCGCCGTGCGATGCGCGCCTCCCGACAATAAGCCGCTGCCGGCCGAGCTGGCTGAGTGCTCGGTTTTTCTCGATCGCGAACTTGCCGGATTGAAGCGCGTCGAAGTCGTCGTTGCATTGGGAAAGATTGGTTTCGATGCGTACTTGAATTATCTGAAGAGGTCAGGGATGTTGCCGAGCCGCCAGCCTTACCTTTTCAAACACGGCGCTCATTACCGGATGCCCAACGGTAAGGTGTTACTCGCGTCGTATCATCCCTCGAACCAGAACACCGCGACAGGGAAACTGACGCGGGAAATGTTCGTGAACATATTCAAGCAGGCAGCGAAACTTGCCGATCAATGAACGAAGCGCCGCTTGAGCCGGATCGAGGAACTTTCCTCTCGAAGAGGTCACAGCCAATGCTGGGTTGCGGTCCGGGGCGGCGCTTTGGGGATTCGGTGTCGAGAGGAGTTCCGAGAATCGTTGTTGATTGTTGACTGTTGAATGGGAAAACCGCAGTGCGGGATTTCATTCAACAATCAACAACCAGCATTCAACAATTGGTTTGAGCCGCAAGCGCCTACTTCAACTTTGTGTTTGTGGCCGTCACTTCCAGTTGAAACTGGCGCTTGGAATTGGGGTCATCCATGCTGCCGATGAGGATCGGCTTGCCTACAACCAATAACGTACTGCCAGAGATTTTGATCTGCCGAACGATGGGGTTTAAAACCTTCGCATGTTCGGATTCGTTGCTCGTATCAAGGTTGCTAACGTCACTGCGCACAAGCAAAAACCATTCGTTACGGTGCTCCCGCAGTTGCGCCCAGATGTTTGTGCCCACATCCAGGTATTGCCACTGCACAACGTCTGTCCCCGGGCTGGAGCCGGAAGTTACGGGAACCCGCGCGCCGATCTTGATCTCGTTGGATTCTTCGGCGGTCAGATTCATCGAGTAATGCCGCGTGTTTACGATTTTCCCATCCGCTAGTTCGTTGAAGGCGAAATCCAGGCGATAGGCCTGTAATGGCTGGTTTTTTTCGGTTTGCGTCGGTTCCTCTTTTTTCGAATCATCCTGGGCCCTAGCCGTGCCAAGGCCACACCAGAACCCGATGGAGATAACGGCAACGAGTAGTGCAATCGTTTTTCGCATGTTTGCTCACCTTTCTTGTTGAATAGGACCGGAAGGCCGAGTTTCTAACCCAGTGTCGTTCATTATTTTCTGTGTCTCGAGCGCGAATTCCTGTTGCGCTTGGGCAACAAGCCGAGCCTCTTTCGGAAAATTTTCCACGTACTGGACCAGCGCTATTTCTTCTGCGCTCAACGGCTGAGGCGACGGGAACTGGTCGAGCTTTGGATGCGCGGCCGCTGTTGACGCAGGCACCCGGCGCGCGGCTGGCTTTCGCGAAGCATGTTTCGCGGCGGCGACTTCATCCGTTGCGTGAGGCGCGGGTCTTGTTTCCTGAATCGACTGCCGCTGAATCGCGGCGGGCGGATGGTTCGCGATTATGGGATGTGGAACTCGGCTTGATTGCCAAGCCAAAACAGCGATTACTGCGATCGCCGCAAGTGCACCGGCCAACCCCCATTGCAACCACGCGTGTCGGGACGGACGCAACGCCTCGGCACGCAAATGCTCAAGGACTCGCCCTTCTAACCCGGCACGCGGTTCAACGGCCGCATACTTCGCAAGGGCCGTATCCAGTATGCGGTCGAGTTGGCCCTGCTGATCTTGCCTTCCGCCTGGTTTGTAATTCATGTCTGGCATCTGTTTTCCCTTCATCTCCTGCCCAGCCGTTGCGCGAGCTTTTCCTTGAGAATCTGCCGTGCGCGGAAGACTCGCGAACGCACCGCGGCCTCATTGATTCCAAGCGCCGCGCCGACTTCGCGCGGCGTCATCTCATCGACTGTTGAAAGAATGAGCGGTTCGCGCAGCTTGCGCGGCAATGCTGCGATGAATTTTTGCAGCATCAAGCTTACTTGACTGCCGAGAGCGGTTTCATCCGCGGCAATCACATTCGATGAAATGTCGGCGACGGGGTTCTGTGGATCTTCGAGAGGAATCTCGCGTTGCGCTCCACGTCGCTTACTCCGGTCCACAGCTACGCGCCACGCGATGCGGGCCAACCAGGTTTTCGGATCGTCGACCTGATCGAGTTTTGAGTTGTAGCGCAGTACCCGCATGAATGTTTCCTGCGTAGAGTCCTCGGCGTCGTGGTGGCTTCTGAGTACGGCGTACGCAATGCGATAGACGAGCCGAGAATGTTCCCGGACCATTTTTTCCACCGTTACGACTCCCGTGTCTGGGTGCTCACGTTCGCCCGTGGTTAGTCCGTCCAGGATCGCTTCTCCCGCCAGCACTCGTTTGCCCTCAAACATGAAGACCGCCTCGCGGATGCGTTTGTTCGGGAATTTCTGAAGAGAGAACGTGCGCGGCTGGGACAACTTGCGGTCGTCGATAGGCAGTACCGATCCCCGGAGCTTGGGAAATGATGACGGGTTCTGTTCTGATGTCGAGTAGAAAGCAGATTCCTCCGCTTCACTTCGTGAAGCCGTCGGAGCGATAGGACTTAAGCGATAACTAGATTCCTACGAAAACCGGTTCCGGTTCCAAGCGGATGCCCCACATTTCTTGAACTTTTTCCTGGATTTGTAGTTTCAACGAAAGAATTTCTGCCGCCGAAGCTCCACCGCGATTGACGATCGCGAGCGCGTGCTTGCTCGAAATGCCGACGTGTCCCAACGAATAGCCACGGCTGAAACCAGAGTGTTCGACGAGCCATGCGGCCGAAACTTTGTGGCTTTGCGCTAGAGCCGGATAGGTCGGGACCACAAGATTTCTGGCTTGCGCCCGGTTTTTCATATCTTGTAGTTGCTCTTCGGAAAGCACAGGATTTTTAAAAAATGATCCCGCGCTGCGCGAGTCGGGATCGCCTTCGACGATCAGCATGCCTTTTCTTTTGCGGATCTGCAGCACCGCTTCTCGTACTTCAGCCAGGGTCGGACTCGATGACTCTTCGAAGTGGCGCTTCAGATCGGCGTATTCAAGGAAGAGATGTCCTCCGGGCGTGAGCGCGTATGTGACGCGCAAGATGATGAAGCGTCCACGTTCGCTTGTGTTGAAGATGCTGGAGCGGTAAGCGAATCCGCAAGCTTCGTTGCAAAGTTCCCGAATCTGGCGTTCTGATCGATCGAAGACCTGCACGCTTTCGATAGTTTGTGAGACTTCCTGGCCGTACGCTCCGACATTTTGAACGGGTGTTCCACCGACGCTTCCTGGGATGCCGCTGAGGCATTCCACTCCTGCGCAGCTCGCCGCAACCGATTGCGCAACGAAGCCGTCCCACGACTCGCCCGCACCCACATCGAAAAGGATCTTTCCGTCTTGTTCTCCAACCAATTTTTCGGTGCCGACGATGGCAATCTTAAGTACAAGGCCGGGCCAACCCGCGTCCCCGATTACGAGATTGCTACCACCACCGAGGACGAACAGCGGAAGATCGTGCGAGCCGGCGAAGGTCACCGCTTCGGCTACTTCAGTTGGGGTGTGAGCTTCTAAGAGGTACCGTGCCGGCCCGCCCACGCCGAAAGTGGTGAGTGGAGCGAGCGGGGAATTTTCTTGCAGGTGCATGAGACGAGTTCAAATATACACAGAGGCAGCACGGTCGACGAGTTTGCTTCTCACGAGCGAGATGTTGCAATGTTAACGGTCAAGTCCACGTTACAATGAGCTAAGACCAACCGAAGGGGTTTACAAAATTATGTCGATGTATCCGGAGATCATGTTGATACCCATGCGCGAGGAATTGACGCGTCTTGGCATTGAAGAGTTGCGAGCGGCTGAGCAGGTGGACCAGGCCCTTAAGAATCGTCCGGGAACGACGATGGTGGTGGTGAATTCGATTTGCGGATGCGCGGCCGGGCGCATGCGTCCGGCGGTACGAATGGCTATGCAGAATTCGATTCGTCCGGACCAATCCTATTCAGTGTTCGCTGGCCAGGATAAGGAAGCAACCGAGCGAGCCCGCAGCTTCTTTACCGGGCAGATGCCGTCGTCGCCTTCCGTCGCAATTCTCCGCGACGGGCAGCTCGTCTACATGATGCCGAGGCGTGACATCGAATCGCGCGAGGCGCCCGCGATCGCGGCCGACTTGAAAGCGGCGTTCGATCGCTTTTGCGCCAAGCCTGCCGAGGTCTAGTCAAAGTCTTGTCCCGTGGCGCGAGCACGCGAGGAATCTGCTTAACATCGGTAGTGAAGAACGGCAAATTCCTCCGCTTCCCGGTGTGAATCCGCGGAATGACAAATTCTGCAGCTACTTTCCACTGGCCATGAATGTTTTCACCACGATCGCATTGGGTTGCACGCCAACAGGAATCAGGGTCATCAGGGAATACTCTGACGTTTCCAAGGTGCGGTGCGGCGTGCGTTTCTGGATCACGGTCACATCGCCTGATTCGGTATCCAAAACCAGCAAATATTTTTGGTCGGGCGTGAGGGCTAGGCCGTCGGGACGGCTGCCGACGTTCAGAGTAGTGATGCGGCGTCCCATGTCAATGTCGTAGACCGCTACGCTGTTCGATCCGTAGTTCGACACATAGAGCCGCGAGTTGTCGAGCGTGACGACCGCTCGCGAAGGATGCTGGCCGATTTCCTGACTGTTTCCCACCTCGTCATTTCCGGTTTCAATCATAGAAATGCTGTTGGAGTCGAAGTTGCAGACGACCATCTCGCCGCCGTCCGGTTTGAGGGTAAGGCTCACCGGAGTGCGTCCGACGTCGATCAGCGCGAGGACACGGTCTTCTTTGAGAGGCAGGCCAGAACTTTTCAGTTGAATCGAAGCGATCTGATTTGAGCCGGAGCAGGAAGCGAAGGCCTTACTAGAATCTGGAAGTATCTCGATATCCTCCGGATGTTGGCAAACCGGAAGCGTGGCCCGGACTTTGAGGAATTTAGCATCGATGAGCGAAACGCTGTTGTCGCTGCGGTTGGAAACGACAACGGTTGAGCCGTCGGCGGAGACGCGCGCCAGACCCGGACCGGAACCGACCCGAATGTTTGCGATCACTGTGTGTCTGTCGAGATCAATAACACTGATGGTCGCGGATCCGGAATTAGCCACATAAGCACGCTTGCCATCGCTCGATAAATCGATAAAGTACGGGCGTCCCTGTACTCCAATGGTTGCAACAACCGTGTTCGTCTCGGCATTGATGACACTTACGTTGCCGGATGCCGAATTCACGACATAGATTTCATTCTTCTTGCTGTTCGCAGCTAAACCCGTCGGCTCGGAGCCCACGTGAAGCGTTTTGGCGAGTGCGAATGTGCGGAGATCAATCACGCTGACCGTGTTGCTCTTACCATTGGAAACATAAGCGTACTCGCGGAATGCCGGGCTGTAGTTCGTGATGAACTGCTCGCGAAAGTACCACCATCCGAAGCCGCCAAGGATGGGCAGGAGGACGGCGATGAAAAGGAGCTTGCGCAAAGTGGACGCCGCGGTAGTGGAACAGAAAGATTAGCAGAAAGAGCGACGCGGTAAGAATGCCTTTTGCTTCTCATGACGCCGGTTCAATTACTCTCAAGCCCTCCACGCATTCGAAATGCCTCTTGTTGAATGTGGCCACTGCGCTTTTATGTTCGAGTGCTGTCGCGGCGAGAATGAGATCATACGGGCCGATCACTCTGCCGGAAGCCTCTAGAGTTGCCCAGATCTGAGCATGTCGAAGTGCAGTAGATTCGGTGTAGGGAAGCACATCAAGTCGTTCGATGACGGACCGAACGTAGCGCTCTCGCCTCAGCCTGTACGGCAGGGACGCTCGTTCGACTCCGTGCCACAGTTCTGCGACTGTGATCGAGGCGATTTGCAACTCGGTATCAGATTGAAAGGTCAACCACGTCCTCAGATCAAAGGCGCCTCTCTCACCTTTGATGATGACGTTGGCGTCAATAATTATCGCCATTTGTCTTCAGCGGGCCTGAGATTCTTTCGCGCTTGCTGAAGATCCTTATACCAAGCCTTTGCGTCCTCGGCCGATAGGTCGACTTCCGCCAAAGCTTCGGCGAGCTCTTTCCCGGTGCAGTGCTTCTGCCGGTCGGGCGTAATACGCGCGATGGCCTCTCCGTTACGTGTAAGGACGAACGTCACGTCTTGATAGTGAGCGCGATTCACACACTCTGCAAAATTCCTCGCGGCCTCCGTTACCGTAATAACCTGCTTCTTCATAAAATCATATTATCATATAATATGATTTCCGTCAGATTTGCGGTCGCTCGATACCGACTAATTCGCTGCCGCGACAGTCTCTCTCACGCCGATCTCCGGAACCGTGCGTCCCACGACAGCCGCGATCTGCCGCACCTGCTTCATCAGTTCGTCAAATTGATCGGGGAAGAGCGACTGTGGGCCGTCGGAGAGTGCCTCGTCCGGACGATCGTGCACTTCGACCATCAACCCGTCGGCTCCGACGGCCACTGCAGCGCGCGACAGCGGCGTGACTTTGTTGCGCTTACCCGTGCCGTGGCTCGGATCGACCAGAATGGGCAGATGACTGAGTCGTTGTACAGCAGGAACCACGCTCAAATCCAGCGTGTTGCGCGTGTGGTCTGCGAAGGTGCGGACGCCGCGTTCGCAGAGCGCGACATTGTAGTTGCCCTCACTGAGAATGTACTCGGCGGCCATTAGAAATTCTTCCAAGGTTGCTGACATTCCGCGTTTTAGAAGCACCGGCTTGCGAGCGCGTCCGGCGCGCTTCAGCAGAGAGAAGTTCTGCATGTTCCGGGCGCCGATCTGGATGACGTCGGCATATTCATCGACCAGGTCGAGCGATTCGTGGTCAATGGCTTCGGTGATGATCTTCATTCCGAACTGTTGTCGGATCTCGGCCATGATGCGCAGGGCCTCCTCGCCGAGTCCCTGGAATGTGTAGGGAGAGGTGCGGGGCTTGTAGGCGCCACCACGAAAGAACTGCGCTCCGGCTTTGTGAACGCGCTCAGCCACGGCGAATGCCTGCTCGCGGCTCTCGATTGCGCATGGGCCAGCGACAATGGCGAGATTCCTCCCGCCGATGGTAGCCGCTGTTCCGGGGAAGCGGATGACCGTGTTTTCTTCCTTCACATCGCGGCTGACGAGTTTGTAGGGCTTGGAGACCTGGATGACTTCCTGCACCCCCGGCATTTCTTCGAGCGTGCCCTGTTCGACTTCGCCCTTGTTGCCAGTGATGCCGATGGCGGTGCGGGTTGCGCCCGGCATGGGATGAGCGCGGTATCCGAGTTTTTCAATCTTTTGGCAAACGGCGCGCACCTGATCTTCGCTGGCCTGCGCCTTCATTACGACTAGCATAGGTTCACCTTGAGGACGGGACGTCTGGGGACAGCAGCGGCCGCAGGAGAAGCCGCCACCTTAAGTCTAACGTTCCCGCCATATGCACCGCAAACAGGGCGACCGGTCGGTCGGGTTCGAGGCGTCTATACTTTTTTCATGGGTTTGTCGATGGCGCGGGAGCAGGATATTCTGAAGCGGCACGCGCCGCGACGACCTCCGAAGCTGACTTCACGTCGCATCGGGATCCACACCTCTTCCGCTGGCGGTGTTCAGAATGCCGCCGAACGCGCTTATCGCCTGGGCTGCAATACCTTCCAGATTTTCTCTTCAAGCCCGCGCCAGTGGGCTCCGTATGAATTGGGCCAGCCTCAGTGCGATGAGATGAATCGTCTGCGAGCGCGATACGATTTGAAGCCGCTGGTGATCCACGCAAATTACTTGGTGAATCTCGCCAGTTCGAACGAACTGTTTCTGCAGAAATCGATGCACGCATTTCGCGGCGAGGTCGAGCGAGCGTTGTCGCTATGCGCCGAGTACCTCGTGCTGCATCCGGGATCGTTTCGCGGCGCGGATCGTGAGCAGGGATTACTAAGAACCGCCGCGGCGATTGCAGCTTCCACGCAGGGACTCGATCTGGTAAAGGGTGGGCTGACTATTCTCATCGAGAACACCGCTGGCGCTGAGTTTTCGCTCGGTGGAAGTTTCGAGCAGGTCGCCGAAGTGATCGAGCGGCTGGAGGAGATTATTCCAGTGGGGGCGTGTATCGATACCTGTCACACACACGTTGCGGGATACGACATCGTCACCGAAGAGGGGCTGTATCAAACTTTGCAGAATTTGGATTCCACGATTGGATTGAGCCGAGTGAAGGTTTGGCATTGCAACGACGCAAAAGCGCCGCGCGGATCGAAGCTCGATCGGCATCAGCACGTTGGGAAGGGAACTATTGGCAAGGAGGCGTTCCGCCTTTTGCTGAATGATTTGCGCCTGGCGCATTCGGCGTTTATTGCGGAAACGCCGATTGACCAGCCAGGCGACGACCGCAGGAACGTTGATGCGCTCAAGAGGCTGGTTGCAACAGCTTGAGGCCCGAATTCTACATACTGCCGTTTGCCAGCAACTATCTGGGCAGAAGATACTTTCGATCATGAAACTTCACCGTTTACGCCATGGAATCGTGGCCGAAGAGTCAGGCACGTTTCACGAGATACCCGCTGCGTCTTGGGATGAGTTGGTTGCTCGCGAAGATCTCGCGGGACATGTCAGACAATTGATTCAAGGCGCAAGGCCGTCTCATCGTCCCGAGATGCACGATCTAATGGCTCCCATCGGTAATCAGGAAGTCTGGGCTGCCGGTGTTACTTACTACCGCAGCCGCAACGCACGGATGGAAGAATCGAAGAGCGCTGGCGGAGGCGATTTCTACGATCGCGTATACCACGCAGATCGGCCGGAACTTTTTTTTAAAGCGACGCCGCATCGAGTCGTTGGGCCCGGACGGAAAGTTGCGATCCGCGAAGATGCGCATTGGTCCGTACCCGAACCCGAGTTGGCGTTGTTGATCAGTCCTGGCGGGAAGATTACGGGTTACACGATCGGCAACGATATGAGCTCGCGCGACATTGAGGGAGAGAATCCGCTGTACTTACCGCAAGCGAAAGTTTACGACCGCAGTTGTGCCCTGGGCCCCTGCGTTCTGGTTGCAGAGGAGCCATTACCCGCATCAACGGAGATCAAGATTGAGATTCGGCGCAATGGCGATGCCGTTTTTTCCGGAGCTACCACTCTTAAAGAAATGAAGCGCAAGCCGGAGGAACTGGTCGAGTACTTGTACAAGGCTAGCTCTTTTCCGTCCGGATGCTTTCTGCTTACTGGAACTGGGATCGTGCCGCCGGATTCGTTCACTCTTCGAAATGGAGATGAGATCAGCATAACGATTCCGGCCATCGGAACTCTCACGAACGTTGTTGGCTGAGGCTGAAGCAATGTGTTTGTTTTCAGGGCGGGTGTACTTTTGGCTTCCGGCCCTCTCACGGCATCTCCATCAATGCGCAGCTAGGGTTCTTCGTCACGGGATTCGCTAACATTTCAAAATGCTCATGACGCTGGCACATCTACGGCGGTTTGCCGTTACCCAAAGCTTGTTTCCACCAACAACATTGAAACGAGCTTTGCATCGGATGCAGTTTGTGCAGGCGGATCCGATTCGGTCACCGGCTCGGGCGCAGGACCTCATCCTCCGGCATCGAGTGAAGGACTATTGTGCCGGCGATCTCGATCGACGATATACGAAACTTGGTGTCGAGGAAGACTTCTTCATTAACTACGGATTTGTCACCCGAAGGGTGCAGGCGCTGATGCATCCTCGTTCGGAAAGTGGTGTGCCGGCCGCCGGATGTTTGCCTTGGCCCGCGGCGCGGCGCAAGAAAGCACAACTGATCCTCGACTTCGTACGCGAGCGGGGAGTGGTGCATCCGCAGGAAGTGGACAAGCATTTTTCTCATGGAAAAGTGACGAATTATTGGGGAGGCAGCTCAAACGCGACCACCCATCTGCTGGACGCGATGCACTATCGTGGGCTGCTGCGGGTTGTGCGCCGCGAGGCGGGAATCCGGTTGTATGCGGCGCACGAGCACGCGGGCGGAGCTCTGGACAAGGCAGAGCGTGAAAACCGGCTGGATGCCCTGGCCGATGTCGTGATCGCGATTTATGCTCCAATGCCGCTTCGGAGCCTGCGATTTGTGCTGAGACGCTTGCGGTACGCAGCTCCTCAATGGGAAGAAGAAATCGCGGCGACAATCCAGCGCGCGCGAGAACGTCTGGCGCACGACAATGTCGATGGCGTGGACTGGTACTGGCCGTCTGAGTGGAAGACACGCAAAGAGCAGCATGACTCAGTGCGATTATTGGCGCCTTTCGATCCCGTTGTGTGGGACCGGTGGCGTTTCGAGGCGTTGTGGGGCTGGACCTACCGATTTGAGGCATACACTCCGGCTGCAAAGCGAGTGCGCGGCTACTACGCGATGCCCATGTTGTGGCGTGATGAGGT
>Ga0207700_10002542_pt1 | contig 10471 bp, 7 predicted proteins | sample LARL82metaG_FD_184348 | JGI IMG/M metagenome (GOLD analysis project Ga0207700, IMG submission 184348) | Corn, switchgrass and miscanthus rhizosphere microbial communities from Kellogg Biological Station, Michigan, USA - LAR L8-2 metaG... | ecosystem: Host-associated > Plants > Roots >...
CTATGGCGCGACCACGCTCTTCGGCCCCGGCCGTGACCTGATCACCTCCTTCGATTCGGGGGATGTCCTGCGGCTGTGGTTCGGCGCACTGGTGGCCGGGACCCTCGCCTGGCTCGGCTGTTTCGGTGTGTGGTCGTGGCGCCGGATCCGGCCGGGCAGCGATGAACTGACCGTTCTCAAGAAGCTGAGCAAGCGCCGGCGTGCCAGCCTGAGGATGCGACTGGCCCAGATAAAGGATCAGCCAGAGATATACGGAGTGGCCGACGCGCCCGATGATGAGATAATCCTCGTGCCAAGGATCGGCTATCACAGCGGATCCGTTGATGTCCTGGACAGCTTGGACGAAGCTGCGAACAACGATCAGGCCAAGCGGTTCTGGGAGGAGGCCAGGCGCGGCGCGGTTCAGCTTCAGTTCGAGGGCGGGCGCGCGATCACGCAGTTTCCGGCGGCCAGCGTCGCTGAGCAGAGCCGCGCGGGGCGGATTGTCTTCCCTCAGTGAGTACCGCTCCCACGGCCAATCCGGGATTCGCACACCCCGGAACGCCGGAAACCGGCCACGCGGCCGATCGGCACGAAATGCCCCGGACAGGCTCAGCGGCGGCCCGTAGCCGCCGCGTCATCGCCACGCTGGTAAGCGCACAGTCAACAACTTTACGCTACCACCATGGGGGATGACGCGACCGCAGCCGGGCGATGGCGTGCGCATCGGGCCCGGATGACCCTGCTGTATGCCTCGTGTGAGCCAGGCCGCCTGGGTGGGCAGTTCCCGCTCGCCCGCTATGCGGACTACTACCGGACCCTCGCGGCCCTCCTCAAAGGCGGTGCGGCATCACCGTTCGAGCTGCCCTGGGAACCAAAGCGCTGGAGCACCTACTGGGAGCGCATGCTCGGTTTCGACTACCGGGAACCTTCCGTGGAAAGGCTGCTGGCCAAGGTCGTGCCGGTCCGGGTGCGGCCGACCGTCACTATCGAAGTACAACCGGGCCAGGTACCTGGGCTCACGATGACGCCCGCCCGCGCCGAAGGACTGGTCTACCCGCACGCCCTTGTGTCCATGGTGACTTTCGATCTGGCAGGCGACGGGACACTGGCCGAGATCGCGGATGGGTGCGCGGCGCTCGCCTCGAACCCGCTGACCACAGTCGCTGGGCGCCCGGCCCGGCTCACCGCCGTCGCCGAGCTGGCCGCCCGCGAGGTGCGCGCGGCGTGCAATTTCGGTGAGGTGAGCGGATCCCAGCCGCCGCGCAGCTTCCGGATCTTCTCAGTCCTCAGTGGCACGGCGGGCGACCGGGATCAGTCCAGGCCCGGGGACCTTACCCCGCAGCCCGAGTGGGCTGCCATCCGGGCCATCGCCAGCCTGCGGCCGTACCGCGACTTCGCTACCGCGTCGGCGAATTTCCCCAGGCTCAGACTGAGCTGGAGCGACCTCAAACCGGCTTTCGTCGATGACGACGCGGTCACCTATGTGCTTGCCCACAACTTCGGCGGCACCAAGCCCTCGAACAGTTGCTATCACCGCAACCAGGTGCTGCTCGCGGCGCACCTGCTGGCGCTGGCGCCATTGGTGATCTGGGGTGCGCCGCGTCTAGCCACGCACGATGCGCCGGTGGAGGCAGACCGGTTCGTGCCGGCCGCCGCAGCCACCGTGGCCGCTCTCGCTGGCCGTGACTCCTACCGCAGCGCGCTTACCTCGCGCCTGCTCGCGCTGCTAGATCCGAATGGCGTGACCGGAACTTTCGCTGGTCAGCCATAGGCCCGGCGAACAGCGCATCGGCGCCGTTCGGGGATCAGCTGGTCAGCGTGATCGCAGGTAGGAGGAGAAGTCCGGGGACCATACCTCGCTGTTCTCGTCGATCAGGCCATACCGCCGGACGAGCGCTCCCTGCTCGACATCCACCTCGACCCCGCGGCCGGAAGCCAGCTTGAGCAGTGGCTCCCAAAGTTCCTCTTTCCGCATGAAGTCTTCGAGCTTCTTGTAGTAGGACGAGAGGTCGGGCTGAATGATCCGCCCGATGTCAGTCATCCCGTGCTCCATCATGCGGCAGAACACCACCTCCGAAAGGAAGGGATGCCCCGCCGCATACTTCCACGCCACGTCGGGTGCGTCGTCCGAAAGTTCCGCGGATCGGGCAGCCATCACCCTGACCTGTTCGTAGTCCATCGGGCGCAGGTATATCGAATCGCAGACCCCGGCGAAGCTGGAGACGTCCGCGGCGTCGACCTCGATGCGATCGATCGGGCGGCGCGCTACCGCCAGGACCGCCATGGGGATCCGGTCAGGGTAGTACACCAGCTCCCGGAGCAGGTTGAGGAAATCACGGGCGTCCGGGAAGAGCTTTATTGAGTCGAACTCGTCGAGGACCACGACGAGGTGGCCGCCCGACCTGCCCAGCCGCAGAAGTGCTTCACGGATCATTCGGTACAGGTCATGAATCGGAACCTCGTGGGTGTCGCGTACGCCACCCACGGCCGATGGGCTGCCCGCGGTCGTGAAGGTCGCATGGAGGGCGACCTCGGACGGGCACAGTGCCAGGATGTCTCTGAGCACCTCGGCGCCGGAGCGGACGGTGGCGATGTTGACCCAGCCGGTCAAGGTCCCCTCGTCAGGTGCTTCCCTGAGGATCTGGTTGGCCAGGGAGGACTTTCCCATGCGGGTCAGGCCGATCAGCGCGGCGCTGCTGCGGGCTTCGTAGAGGCGTCTGCGGAGTGCCCCCCGCTCCGGGTCACGGCCAACGAACCGGTCGTCGGAGGCTATGGTCCCGTATCCGACAAATGGGTTAGTACTCGTCATCCCGCATTCCCGACACTGTTGGCTCGCAGCCACTCGGCGAACAATCCCACGCGAATACGCAAGCGCCCGCTGGCGTCTCGCTCAAGGACCTCCCGTTCGAAAAGGTCACGCACCAGCGATGCGTCCTCCGCCCCCACATCCTGCGAGGTGATCGACGGATTCAGCGCGACCCGGGTCAGCAGTGCGAGGTACTGCTCCTTCGGTGCCAGCGCGACCGACTCTCCGGCAGCGGTGATGAGCGGGTCGAATTTATCCATGGGCAGCGCCGCGGGGCCGATCGTCAGCTGGCCCAGAACGTCGCCGACCACGGATTCGGTGATGAAGGCCAGCCGGTTCCGGTTGAGGTGCTGGACCAGGCGGTCGCAGAAGATCTGAAGGTAAAAGGCGCTGCCCGCGGTCAGGCTGATCAGCCGGTCCACAGAGGCGCCTTTATAGCGCGACTCGCTGCCCATCATGATGGGGTCTTCGGCGAGTGCCCGTGCCTCCTCCTCGCTGAGGTAGCTGATCCTCTCGTCATGGGTGACGCCGAACTCGTTCGGGTACGCCTCCTTGAAGCGGGGCATGGTGTCCTGGCCGACCAGCACGGCATCGAACGTCCGGCTTTCCAGAAGCGACTTCCACTGCCGCATGAAGGCGGGGGTGAGCAGGCCCTCGCGTATGTACTCGTATACGTAGGTAAATTCGTCGACGAGGAAAATGGGCCGGACATCGCGCCAGCCCTTCCGGGCCTCCAGCATGCGCGTGGAGGCACGCACGCTGCGCCGGAAGCTCTCAATGGGCGAGGATTCCACCTGAATCTCCCGCGGCCAGTGGTGTTCCATGATGTCCGTCATGTCAAAGTCGTGCACGAGCCGCTCGTACAGCGAGTCGATACATGCCTGGACAAAGCTGCGCTCTGCCTTGGCCGTGTCGATGGTTCCCAGGCTGAGGTAGATGGCCAGGTTCGGCGGGCGGAGCCGTTTGGCCAGCTGCCGCAGCACCGAAGACTTGCCGGACCGTTTTTGCCCGTAGAGCACGAAGCACTGGCCGAGCGGCCCGCTGGTGACCTCACTGTAAATACGCTCGAGGAGTTCTCGCCGCCCGAAGAACATCTTCTGCTCCTCGACCGGAGTGCCACCCGAATACCGGCTATAGGGATTGGCGACGCTCACGAATCTGCGGGCGGGCTCAAGCGCGGCTACCACGGTCCGGGCTGGACTCTCTGCGAACTGGCCGGAGGCAAGCCGGAAGCTCAGGCTGAGGGACATCGTGACCTCGCCCAGGCCAAGCGCCAGGTCGGAGACCTTGAGCCGCTGGACAAGCTCCCGGGTCTCGCCCGGCCGCAGCGTCTGCAGGAATCCCGTCTGCCCATACGCGCGCAGGTCGGCGTTGTGCTGAAGCACGAGCTGAACGCTCTCCACGGGGGCATCCCCGGCCGGGAGGCCGATGGACACCGTCAGCAGGAAGGTCTGGTCGTCTCCCACATAGAAGCGCTCCCTGGAGGCGAGGCTGACAAAGTCAGGCGAGGAGACCGCGCTGCGGATGTGCCGGGAGTGCTCGGTGTCCACCACGTAAGTCAGCTGCCGCAGGAGAATGCGAAAGTACGCCGGTGGTTTCTGCCCCGCGCCTTTCGTGGAATCCAGCGCCTCGGCCGCCACGGCGATGCTCTGGCTGGCCTGCTCCCAGGCGGACACCCGGCGCTCGTATTCGTTTTCCAGCAGCTGCCTGGCAACGGCGTCGAGTGCGTCCCCCACTGAGCCCTTGAGCTGAGTGACTATCTTGTTTGCGCTGGGCTCTTTCACGAGCCTCGTGCGGAGGTCGAGCAGCCACGCGGCAGAAACGTCGCTGCCCTTTTCATTAATGTATGTAAAATAGAATGTCTCGGCGCTTACCTGTGGGGTTGCTGTGGCCGTTCCCGCCTGAGTATTCGTCTGCCCCGCGGCCTGGTTCCTGCCCGTGGGGGCCTGGCCCAGGGGCCGGGCCGAGACAACCGCCGCCCGCGGGACGGTCAGCCGCTGGCCGTCATCGAGCTGGAGGATCACCACATCCGGCAGCGCCGAAAGGACTCGCGCTGCCCGCACCCAGCGCTGGGAACCGAGCAAGGTGACTTCGTACCTCGCGCCAGTCCTTAGGTTAAGACTCGTGGCCACGACCCCTCCGGCCGTCCGTGGCACACCCGCAACCTCCAGCCCAGGATTGGTCGGTCATTGTGCGTGCGCAGGTTTGACATTACCTCGCGAGTTACCGGGGTGCCACGCCTTACCTGGCTGGCCGTGCTAGGAGCCGGGACCGCCCACTGCATAGGCTTTGACGATGATCACGCAGCCAGGCGAGGGAACGCGGTGGGCGTGGCTGGCTGAAGATGCCCTGCATGCTGCGCGTCATGCTGCCGCGGGCTCAGCTCAGATATGGACCGTCGCGGCAGTGGTCGTGGCCATAGTCGGTTCCGCCATTGTGGCGTGGCAGGCATTGGAAACCCACCGCACGACCACGCTGAGCCAGCGGACCCTCGAGGTTTCCAACGCGCTTGCCATCGACGCCGCCCGCAGCCGGCTGGACCAGGACGCGCCACGGATCGATGTCTACGTGGAGCAGGTGTCGTTCCTCCCCACGGACATGCCCGGCGCGCGGTGGAACCTGCCCGCGGACGCGGCTCGGCTGCTGCGGGTGCAGGCCCAGGTCACAGTCGTGAACCTGATGAACGACCGAACGATTCACCTCAAGGTCAAGGGGCTGCAGGACGCTCATGGGCGCCCCGACGTGGAGGTGCTGCTCGTTCCCGCCGCGAAGCTGTCCTACTACCTGACAGCGACTTTCACACTGAGTCAATGGGCGGAGAACTGGGAGTCCCATCAAGCCGGAACCCCGCTGCCCAACATCGTGGCAGGCGCCGTAACAGCGGGGGACGACAGGGATGAAGGGGTCGTGGACACCTGGCCGTTGCACCTTGCCGCCTGGCCCATTCAGCCGGCCGAAGACTCGGGCGGCTCCTGGCAGCAGGCCGCGGGGATGACGGGCAATGACTGGTTCCAGGTCGCGATCCGCCCGCTCCGCGAGCGCAGCTACTGGATCTCCCAGCGGAGAAACATCCCCATGCCGGAGCCCTCGCATTACCGGCCCCGGTAGCCATTGCTCAGTGACAGGGTGCGCCGTTCAGGGTGAACGCCGACGGTGAGGTGTCGTTGCTGGTGAAGGTCCCGGTGAAGCCGACCGTGGCGGTGCCGCCGGGCGGGATGGCGGCGTTGTAGGAGGCGTTGGTCACCCGGACCGCCTCGCCGGATTGGGTGTAGGAGCCGTTCCACAGCTGGCTGATCTTCTGGTCGCCGGGGAACGTCCAGCCCAGGGTCCATCCGTTGATCGCGGCGCTGCCGGTGTTCTTGATGACCGTCTGGCCCTGGAAGCCTCCGGGCCAGCTGTTGGTCAGCGAGTAGGTCACCGTGCAGGTGGCCGTGCCGGTCTGGGTGGGTGACGGGCTCGGGGTCGGGCTGGCCGTGGTGGGGGTCGGGCTCGGAGACGGGGAGGAGCCGCCGGCGCTGACCGAGAACGAGTTCGTGGCCAGTCCTGCCCCGCCCTGCCACAGCTCGAAGCCCGCCTCGACGTCGATGAGGTACCAGGAGTTCTGTATGTAACCGCGGCCGACCGCGTCCGCGACAAGCTGGTCGATGTCCAGGTTGCTGACCGAGGTCGCCGGGCTCGTCATGGTGTAGGAGATCGTGTTCCAGCCCTGGTTGCCGAACCAGACGTTGTAGCCGCGGCCGCCGATGCTGACGTTGCTGGCGACCTGCGACCCGAACGGCTGCACGCTGCCGTTGTGGTTCAGCCAGATCATCAGTTCCGCCCCGTTCGGCTGCCCGCTGGTGGTGGGGGCCTGGTTGAACCAGATGTCGTAGGCCACGTCGTAGGCATTGCCGCCGCCCGGCTGGCCGGTGCTCCAGTTCGACGTCACCGCGCCCGTGTGCAGGGCGGACACCTGGATCGGGAAGCCGCTGCCGGAGGTGCACGCGCCCCAGTGACAGCCCTTGTAAACGGACGGGTAGCCACCCGGGGCGCCGCCGGTGGAGTTGCTGATCGAGGAGTTCGCCACGGTGAAATCGGCATTGCCGTCGGTGCTGATGCACTCCGGCGCGCTCGATCCCCACTCGTTGTTCTGGATCGTGTAGGCGCCGCCCGAGGCCGCGAGGGTCTGCGAGTTGCACAAGGTCGTGGTGGCCGCCTGGGAGCTCACCGCGGGCAGGGCCAGGGCTACGACGCCCGCCGCCACGGCCATGGCGCCGGTCAGCGCGATCGCGAGCTTGTCCGGGGCAACGGTCATGTTCCTACCCTGCCCACCCGGAGCGCTGTTAGAGCCGCGCGCTGCCACCTGGGAAGTTGCCGCAGCTCACAGCGGCTGTATCCGCGCAGCGAGCTGAAAGTTTCATCGCCGCGCAGCCAGCTGGTTCGGCCGGCCGGCTTCGCCCGGGCGCTCAGGTACTTGCTGGTTTCCGCTGTGCGGTGCGGTAGAGGTCAACCAGTTCGCTGGTCGTCGTGGCGTCCTCGGCAGTTTTGTCGTCGCGCCATCGGCCGGTGAACCGGGGGAAGCGCATCGCGAGCCCGGCGTCCTGCTTGATCTGCCCCCAGGCGGCGGTGTAGGTGGGGGAGAGGGTCAGCTCGGCGCTGAGGATCTCCAGCACAACCCCCGGCTCGAACCACACGTCGGGCTGCTGGCGTGCGTCGACCCGGGCGGGCCGGTCCGGGTGGGCCAGCGGCGCAAGCCGGGCGGGCAGCCCGGCCAGTTCGGCGTCGGAGAACCCCGTCCCGCACTTGGTCACCGTGCGGAAGACGTCGGCGTCGGCGTCGTAGGCCGCCAGCAGCAGCGCCCCGTAGACGCCGGCGCGGCGGCCGCGGCCGGCGAACGCGCCGACGACGACCAGGTCGACGGTGTCGGCCAGTTCGGTGCGGTAGTCCCGCTTGAGCTTGATCCACAGCCAGCCGCGCGAGCCGGCCTGGTAGATCGCATCCGGGGCGACGGACTTGCACATCAGTCCCTCGCAGCCGTCGGTAACCGCCTGCTCGAACGCCGCGTCCAGGGCGGCCGGGTCGGCGACCTCGGTGGCGGTGGTGAGCCGCAGCTGGGGCAGCACAGTGACCGCCTCGGCCAGTCTTGCGCGCCGCTCCGGGTAGGGCAGCCGGGTCAGGTCCTGGCCGTCGGCGAACAGCAGCTCGAAGCAGAACATGCCCACCGGAACGTCCTGCACGGCCTCGGCGATGCCGTGCTTGCGCCGCCGGGTCATGACCTCGCCGAACGGGCGCAGCTCTCCCGTGGCCGCGTCAAAGGCGACGACCTCTCCCTCGATGATCGCCTCGGCCGGGCCCAGCCCCGCGGCGAGGAGTTCCACGACGTCGGGGAACTGGGCGCTGATCCGCTCCAGGCGCCGGGTGAACAGCTCGATCTCCCCGTCGGCGGTCCGGTGTGCCTGAACCCGGACCCCGTCGTACTTGTACTCGGCCGCACACTCTCCGCCCAGCTTGGCAAGGATCCCCGTGGCGTCGGACAGCCGCTGGGCGAGCATGGCCCGTACCGGGTTCCCGGGCTGGACCTTGATCTGCTCCACCGCCGCCACTCCGCCGCCGGCCAGCTCGGCGGCGACCTTGCCCAGGTCGCAGCAGATGTTGTAGGCGCGTTCCAGGACCGGCCGGGCGGACCGGTTGCCGATATACACCTGCGCGAGCGCGTCAAGGACGGTGGGCGTGCCGATGCCGAGCCGCAGGTTGCCGGTGACCAGCCGCAGCAGGTAGCGGGCTTCCAGCGGGGTTGCCTGGGCGAGCAGCCCTGCCAGCAGGTCCAGCTTGCGGCCCTGCGACCCTTGACCCTCCGCCGCAGCGATGTGGTGCAGGGTGTCCACCACGGTGGCGACCAGCAGGCTGGGAACCCGGTCGGCGGCTGTCGCGGCAAGCAGCTGCTCGGCGGCCAGGCCGAGGTCGCCCACGGTTCGCACGGTGACCGCCGCCTCCTGGAGGTCGGTGCCGGTCGCGCTGGCAACCGCGCGGATCGCGAGCTTCTCGGCCAGACCGAGATCCACCCCGGCGAACTCCGGCGCGATCAGGCCCTCGCACAGATAGCAGACCGTGGGCAGCAACTCCGCTGGGGTTGCTGTCAGCAGCTCGGCGAGACGGTCGATCAGCGCCAGCCGCGCGCTGGTTTGCTCTAGGTCGTGGTAGGCCTCGGCGACAACCTCATACTTCACAGTGCTCCCTCCGCCCTTACCCCGATCATGACATGCCCGTTCGCTGTTCCCCGGTATGTGGCGGCGGGTCTGCCTGATGCCTCCCCGGGCATCGCTGTGATCATCTGCCGGAGCCGTTCCCGCACCCTGCCGGCCAGTCGGTTCGCCCGTGCTGGCCGGCAGGCCTCCCTGGACCGGGTTCGGGCAAGACATCTCGTGGGTGGAAACCACTGCCGAGACACTGCCGATACGCCTCAGCCCTCCACCGGTCCACTAGCGGCCCGGGCCGAGGGCTGTGGGGTCAGGGGCCAGATGCTGGCCAGACCACACTGGCGGCCTTCGGTGTGGCGCGGTGCCGCCCCCAGCCGGCCGGGTGGCAGCCTTGTGTGGCGCGGCCGGGCGTGAGGTGACGAGGAACGCGTACACGACGGTGGAGCTGAGGTACTGGCTGGTCGCGTAGTCGAAGCCGCCGCCGCACGTTATCAGGCGCAAGGCCGCGAAGCGGGTCGCGTCGCGGTACACGGTCTTCGCCGGGAACTTCGACTTCAGGTACTGACGTACGCCGGTGACGCGGAAAACAGCGGTGACCCCGTCGGCGAGCCGCACGTTGACGAGGTCTCCTGGGCGCAGTGCGCCCAGGCGGAAGAAGACCGCAGGCCCCTGTTTGGTGTCGACGTGACCTTCAATGACCGCCGTCCCGATCTGGCCGGGGGTGACCGAGTACTTGTACCAGGCCGCCACGCCCGCTCTTTGCAGCGGCGGCACCTGCATGGCGCCGCCGGGCTTGACGCCAAGGTGCAGGAGTGCCGAGTGCACGCCGATGGCGGGGATCTCGATGGAGACCGGCAGCGAGTGCCGCAGCGACAGCCACCACGCCTTGCCGGACGGCCCGGTGGCGCCCGCCGCCGCCAGGGAGGGCTGGGGCGCGTGCTGCTGGGCGGCGACCGCGACGCCGACAGCGGTGGCTCCGCCCACCAGGAGAAGGGCACCGGCCATTCCGGCAACACGCGAACGCAGGCCTCCGGGCCTGGGATGCTTGGTGGATGGGGGAGCGAACCCGGTGTCCGGCCATGACATGACCACGCGGAACCCGGCTATGCGCCGCCGCACGCGCCCCAATGCCGTCTCCTTGCCTTCCCCAGTCTGTTCTACCCGCGTAGCCTGAAATCACAGTGATGAAGAAACCATTACGTGTCTGTAGTGCCCGCTGGGCCTGCCTTTATGGCTGGCGGCGCGTCCTTGGCACCGTGCTCGGCTGCGCCGCCTTGACCATGCTCACGACCGTGTCGGTGTCGGCCTGCTCGTCAAGCTCGCCACCGACGACACCCCCGTCGTTCTCCCCGGGCGGATCCAGCCCGGCAACGCCGACTGACTCTGCCAGTGGCGCGCCCAGCGCCGAAACCTCTGGCAGCACCCCAACGCCGAGCACCCCTCCGCCCAGCGCCCCTCCCTCCAGCGCGCCCCCGTCCAGTGCCAGCCCGCCGCCGCCGTCGCCGGG
>Ga0207700_10002546_pt1 | contig 10463 bp, 5 predicted proteins | sample LARL82metaG_FD_184348 | JGI IMG/M metagenome (GOLD analysis project Ga0207700, IMG submission 184348) | Corn, switchgrass and miscanthus rhizosphere microbial communities from Kellogg Biological Station, Michigan, USA - LAR L8-2 metaG... | ecosystem: Host-associated > Plants > Roots >...
GTCATGACAGCGAAGCTGACGGAGCGTGAGCACCGTCGGCTGTCCCACCTCACGGCACGACGCCAGCGTCCTACCCAAGGCCGTACGCGTGTCGCCAGGCAGGCCGAGGCAGAGTACCAGCGACGATAGCTCATCAAGGTGAACCCCGACGGCGGCCCACGCGGCGCGGCGGGAGTCGGCACTTCCCTCCGACGCGAACGGCAGGCCGGCCAGCGCACGTACCGCCGACAGCACGAGTGTGCCGACCGGGCGCCCGTCGTCCAAGGCGTGAGCCTCGCCACAGCATTCGGCGGCGAGCCGGCCGATGGGGATGCCGCGTGAGGGTAGCCGCCGGAGCACCGCCGCGACCTGGGCGAGGAGCAGCCGCGCTTGATCAGGGTCGGGGACGAGACGGCGCACCACGCCGGTCGCATCGAGCCACGCCCGCCATTGCGCCAGGTCGTCACGGCTATCCACGGCGGCGTCCAGTGACGCGAACGCGGCGTCCCAGGCAGCCACAAGCTCTGCCCGTTCGCGGTTACGATCCCGGAGCGGACCGGTCAGGTGCGTCACCGCCTCGGCCAGCCCGCCTGGTGCGACGCCGCTGTCTCGCAGGATGCGGTCGACCTCCGTCAGTGACACCGACAGCGACGCCCCGGAACGGGATGCTCTCCCGGTCAGCCGCTCAACCGCGCGCCGCTGTTCCTGGGTGGCGACGGGCAAGATAACCGTACCGGTCAGCGGACGTCCGGCCTCCAGCCGGTCCCGTGCCCGCCACACCAGCCACGCGAGCGGCTCGCCTAGCAGCCGGTGCAGCCTGGCGTCAGTCTCGGTCACAGAGCCGCCCGTTCGGCCGGGCGGCGTTCCCGCCCGTCCCAGAGCCACGGTGTGACCAGGACCGCGTCGATGCCGTCGTGCCGCGCGAGCTGGCAGATTCCGAGCCCCGGGACCTGCGGGTAGCATCCCCACTCCCGCTCGCTGGTCATGACCACGTCCATGTCGAACGTGGCCAGTAGCCCAAGGCACTTCGCGCGGGAGTCGTCATCGACTCCGGCGAAGGCTTCGTCCAGCGCGATGAGCCTCGGCGCGCTCGGGTTGCTGGCGGACTTGTAGTGCGCCGACGCGGCGGCGAACAGCGGAACGGAGGCGGCCAGGGCCCGCTCACCACCAGAGGCCGGGCCGGTCGCCGGGCGCCACTGGCCGTCCTGGTACCGCTGGATCACGAACTCATGCCACCTGCGGTAGTCCAATGCGGCGGTCAGCGCCTCGGCCCACCCGGCCGCGGGATTGCTGGCGTGCTCGGTGGCAATGCGCTGCTGAAGGAACGACCCGACGGTGGCACGATCATCGGCGGACCAGGCGTCGACCGTCTGCCGGAGCTTGTGCCGGACCCGGTCGAGCCCGTCCGGGGCGTCCCGCGCCTGCCGCCAGACAAGCCGCAGCTTCATCCCAGTCGACGTCGGCCGGGACTTAAGCTCGTCATTCATCCCACGCACTTCGGTCTCGGCGGCCGTGATCAGCTCGTGCAGCGTGCCAGCCACCTCGTTGAGCAAATGGTTCTCGAGGATCTCCCGTTCCCTGGCGGACAGCAGCCGCGCCCGCTGCTCGGCTTCTTCGCGGAGTGTCTCGGCGAGCCGGGGGATGTCATGGCCGCGGCCCTGGAAGACCACATCCACCGCGATGATCCCGTCATGCAGCGTCAGGCCCGCCGAATGCCCGTGCCGAGCCATGGCATCGGCGAGCAGCTTGTGTTCCTCAGTGACCCGTTTCTGGATCCGGTCCCAGTGAGCATCCGCGTCGTCGGTGTCCTCAAGCGCCGCGTTGACTGCCCGGGCCAGGATCACGGCGGGCGTCGCGGCCCACGGCTGCGTGACATCGGGTATCTCCAGATCCGGCAGCGCGATCCGCAGCACCCCGGTCGCGGCGAACGACTGGAACTCCGCGACTGCAGCGTCGCGCATCCGGGTCGCCTTCTCGATCTCGGCGCGCAGCGTGTCCCGTGTCCCCTCGGCCTTGCCGCGGTCGCTGATCGCCTGCTGCTCAAGCTCGCGGGCTGCCTTCTCGTCGGCGTTGCGGCGTCCGGTCTCCCTGTGGAGTTCGTCCAGTTTCCGGTTCAGTTCCTCGACCGCGGCGCCGGCGGTTTCCAGCAGCGCCTCGTACAGAGCCTGAGCGGCGGTCGCTGTCTCCCGCGCTGCCGCTGCCCGCTCGGCGGCCTCGGTGAGGTGTACCTGTGTCTCGGCGAGCTCCTCGGTGGCCTCGACCACATGCCGGCGCGACGTCTCGAACGCTTCTGCAGCCGGCCACAGCGCGGCCAGGGCCACCCGGTAGTCCCCCAGTCCCGTCCTGGCGGCGGCCAGCTCCTCCGGATCGGCGGGCAGACTGGTATCGGCGGCGAACTCGTTCGCCGCGATCCGTGCGGCCTCCAGCGCCGCCTGGCGTGCGGTGCTTACCCGTTCCGCCTCGCCGTACGAATCCCGAAGCTCCCGGCGGCGCCTGCGCTGTTCGGCGGCCTTGGTATGCGCCTCGCGCACCCCCGCATCCGGGGGTACCGCGCGATGCTCGGCGGCCAGCTGGTCTTTGCGGCCGTCAAGCTTGCCGAGGGCCTCGTCGAGCGCGGCGATCCCAGCGTTTGCCTCGGCTAGCTCGACGCTCAGCCGGGCGATCCGGTCCCGGCGTGCCGTCTCCCGCGCGCCCTCCCCGATGTAGCCTGCGGCGTCCTTGTGCCAGGCTCCGGCCAGCACCCCGTTCGCCCAGCGCCCACCGGAGGTCACCCATGTGGTCCCGGTGCCCTCACCCAGGCCGATCGCGGACAGCGCGGCGCGGACGGCGGACTCCGGCAGGGCGGCCGCTCGTGGGTCGCCGGTGTTGACCGCCGCGACCAGCACCGTGTCGCAGGACGGCCCGGTGACTGGGTGGCGCCCGCTGACCAGGACGACGTCGCCCGCAATGAGGTCACCGTCGGGTGTGAGCCACGCGTCGAGGATCCCTGCCGACTCCAGAGCGGCTTCCAGGCCCGCTCGGTGTTCTTCGGGCACGTCAGCTGCGAAGTCGGTCACTTTCCATAGCGGCGCTCCCGGGCGGGCCTCACGGATCTGCGGATCCCTGGTATGGGGCGCTGGCGGGGCGTCGTGGCCGCCGGCCTCCAGGCGTTCAATCTCCGCTGTCAGCTCGGCGGCGGTCGTTGTGAAGGCGTCCCGGCGGGCGGACAGCTGCATGCCCCCACGGCCAAGCGCGTCCACCGCGGACCGGGCCGCATCGTCGATCACCCGCCGGGCCGGGTTCTCCCCGTCGCCGGTCGCCGCCCATTCCTTGACCAGCTCGATCAGCTCGTCCGGATCATCAACTCTCAGCTCTCTGAGCCTGGCCAGATACGCACGGTAGGCGACGGCCAGTTCCACGGCCTGCGTGACCGCAACCTGCTCCGCCGCAGCGACCCGGTCGGTGGCCGACTGGATCTCCGCGGTGAGCCGGTCCACCTCGGCGCGAGCCGCCTCGAGCGCAGAGTTGCGAGTGGCGACCTCGGCGAGCAGGCGCTCCAGCTGCCCGATCGCCCTGGCCTGCCGGTTGGCAACCTCTTGCGCCGCGCTCCGGGCCCGTGGCAAGTCCTCACGCCAGCCCTCGATTGCCTCACGATGACCGGGTGCGCATCGCGCTGCCGCGGCCGCCACGCCCGCGGTGTCTTGTGCGGCGTGCAGTTCGTTCTCCGCGGCCGACGCGTGCTGTGCGGCCTCGCTGGCCTTCGCCGAGCGACGGGTCATTCCCCTAGTCAGCCGGTCCCTGGTCTGCTCCCATTCCTGGGCCGTCTCGTCCTGCTGTCTCGCATCCTTGCGGCGGCGGTCCAGCTCCCCGGCGTCGCGCATCGCGGGGTCCTGCCGCAAGGCCTCGCGCCGTGCCTCCAGCCTGGTCCGCTCACCCTCGAGTTCTTCCAGCTCGCTTTGGGCCGCTTGCAGTTCCGCGTCCGCCGCCGCGTATGCCTCCTCGGCCGCGATCAGATCCCGGCCGAGCTGCTCGTACCGGCTCTGCTCCTGCCGCGGCCCCGCGGCCTTGCGCTTGGCCGCGACCATTACGTACCTGCTGTAATAGCGGAGAAAGTCGGCCACAGCCTGGCGGGCTTCCGCCAAGGCTCGCAACGCGTCGCGCTCCTCATCCAGCCCGCGGAACGCCTCGGCCACTGTTGTCACCAAGCCCGGGCTGAGTGGCGGCAGCGCTTCGGTGAGCGCGCGGGACAGCAGCCTCTCGTCGGGTTTCTTGGAAAGCTGCGGCTGCCGGAGCTGGATCAGCAGGTTGATCAGCGCCTCGTAGCGGCGCTCACCCAATCCGAACAGGGCTTCGTCCACCGCCCTCCGGTAGTCGGCGGCCCGGTCGTACAACAGCCCGCGGGAGTCAATCTCCTCCCGCAGCTTCTCCCTGGTGAGCGGAACCCGGTTGGCGGACAGCAGATGCAGATCCTCGCCTATGCGCTGTGTTGTGATGAAGAACCAGTGGCGCGCGATGCCACGGCCCGCGACAGCTTTCAGCCCACAGCCGATGGTGCGGAATTCGCAGGTCCCGTCGGTAGCACGGCGCCCGAACTCGAGCCACGTGTAACCAAGGCGTTCGGGATTGGGGTGCTTGCCGCCGAGCAGCAGATTCCACTCCATCTTCTTCTGCCGGTCGCCGTCCGGCTCCACGCGGTGCGGTGCGAGTTCCCCGTCCAGCAGGAACGGCAGCGTCAGCGCGAGGACCTTGGACTTGCCGGTTCCGTTGTTGCCGCGCAGAAGTAGCCGGCCGTCGTGGAACCAGAACTCTTCGGCGTCGTAATGGAACAAATCCACAAGACCGGCACGCAGCGGTTTCCACCGCTCAGAAGAGGGCGCTGGCAGCATTGGCTGTCGCCTTTCTCGTCTCGCGGATGGTCGGCTCATCCAGGGCGAAACGCGCGATCGCCGGCCGGCGGCGGACCACGGACCTGTCGACCTGGACCAGGCGGAGCGCCGACAGCTTCTCCAGCGCCGTGGCGAGCAGCTCAGTTTCCGCGCCCGGCTCGGTCACACCCTTGCGCCAGTAGGTGGCGTGCTCGGCAGCCGCCTGCCGTACGAAAGCGTGCAGTTCGTCGAGCGTGGCCTGGTCCCGGCGGGCGAGGTGCTCGGCGACAAGCAGCGTGACGTGCCCGTCGGTGCGCTGCTCGGGCATGCGCACGTCGGTCAGCTCGTCCTCCGGGTCGACCATCGCGATCCCCTCAACGCGCATCTCGGGGACAAGCCCGGTGGCGTCCGCTATCCGCCGGGTGATCGCATGCCGCTGGGACAGCAGGTAGGCGCGTTCGTCCTCGTCGAGTTCGTCGTAGTAGACGACCGGGTCCTCCAGCAATCGCCGGGTGAGCCGCCTGCGTAGCGCCTGGTTGCGAAGTTCGTCGGTCTCGGCGACGGGCTCGGCGGTCAGCTCCGCGAGCCGGTCCTCGAACGGTACCGCGGTGACGGTGGACGGCCCGCGGGTGCCGGACAGCAGCACGCTCAGCACCGGCCTGCGCACGTCGTACAGCACGTCCGCCCCGGCCGACAGGTAGGCCTCCTCGTCCCCTGCGACCCGGCTCAGCACCCCCCAGCCAAGTAGCAGCCGGACCACCGCAACCAGGTCGGACCGGTCCACCCGGCTGTCCAGAGTCAGCGTGAAGCCAGTTGCGGCCAGCGCCGGTTCGGCGGCGGCGGTCAGCACGTCGTCGGCGAGGCTGCCGAGCGTTGTCTGCGCGTCGGCGCGGGCGAGTGCCGACAGGGCCAGGCACAAGGTGACGTACCGGCGCCGGCCGAACGGCTCCTTGTTGTGCCCGCGCGCTGGATGCGAGGCGTCGGACAGCACAGGGGCGGTCTTGAACAGCCGCGCTGTCTCCGAGTCCGCGACGAGACGCCATCCGGTCTCGCGGCTGAGCCATGCACGTAGCTCGGCCAGGTGCCGCCGGACCAGGACCAGCGTCTCGCCGTCGGTGTCGGCGACCAGCAACGGCTTGGCGAGCAGGGACCGGAGCGCGGACCTGCGCTGCGCCTGTTCCTCGGCCGGGATCATGACGCCGTCAGGTCCGTGATCTCTATGACATGCTCCGGGCCTGTGAGCAGGCCGTCGGCGGTGCGGATGATGGCGGTCCCGCCGTCTGGGACCAGCGAGAGCCGCACCTCGAGCGTGCCGTCGCTCGTCACAGTCTTCACTTCGGTGTCACCGGGCATGCGGGCGGCCAGCGCGTCGCCGAGCAGAGCCAGGAACAGCCGGAAGGCCCGGGTGTCCAGCATGTCGAGCGCGGACAGCAGCCTCGGGCCCCCGGTGCCGAGGCGCCGCCGCGCCGCGGCGGTCTCGGCCGCCTCGCGCTCTGCCTGCCTGCGCAGGAGTTCCCGGTCCGCCGATCTGTCCCGTACCTGGCTGGGCTTGCCGCGCCGCTCGTAGTTCCCAGTCTTTCTAAGCTGCGGGGAGATGCGGATGGGCGGTGCATCTCGCCACGCCATTCCGTGTGGAAGGTCACGCCAGGCGTCGGCGGTCTCGCTGGTAAGAGACAGGTGCCGCGCGGGACACAGACCGAACGCCGTCCGCCACAGGCGGTGGGCGGCCTCGTCGTCCGGCGCCGCGGCGAACCACTGGGCGAGCACGCGGAAGTCTGCCGAGCGATCCGACCGCCCCGAGCGCCGGTCGTTGAGCATGCCCACCGCGTCGATGAGCTGCTTGATCGCGGTCACCGCGGCCTGCCGCAGCAGCCGCGCCTGAGACGGATGGCCGGCGTCACGGGATATGAACCAGTCGTGCAGCCCCCGCCACCGGTTCCGCCACGCGTCAAGCGCCTCTTTCTCCGCCCGCTCGCGGGAGCCAGCAGCGTCCGCGCCCTCCGGGACTGCGTCGGCTGCCTCCCGGCGCGCCGCGAGCGCAAGGAGCCGTTCGTGGCCGGCGGCTTCAAGCTCGCCCAAGAGCACGGCGATCTGGCCGCCCGAGTTCGCCAGGTCGGCGATGAACTTGTTGATGTAGTCGATCAGCCGTTCCTTGTAGGCGAGGAAGCCATCAACGTCCCCGTCGGAGAAGTCGATCGCGCGCCGCAACGCTGACATGAACGCCTGCGCGTTGTCCGCCAGCGACGTAAACCTTTCGGCTAGGGACAGCAGCAGCAGATGCGTCTTGGCCAGGTCAGGGTCTGGCTGTGAGGCGATGACCTTGAGCGAATGAAGCCGCTCGGCGATGTCGGCGAGGGCGACGGACTGGAGCTGGCCGCGGCGGCCGATGGCTTCCTCGTAGAACGCGATCGCCTGTTCGGCGGCTTGCCCAGCGGCGGTGAGCTGATACAGGCAACGCTTGCGATGGAAGTCCTCCACCGTGGTAACGCGGCTGGTGTCGACGTCCGCGCGCAGGTTCCCCCACACCACGAGCCGCTCCAAAGCCAGGGTCAGCTGCTCGTCGGCGTCGGTCCGGAGCTCGGCCGCCAGGTCCTCTGGCCGCAGATGCACGATGAAGCGCTCCTTTGCCCGCGCAAAGGTGAGCAGCAGGCTCCGGTAAAGGTCGGCGTTCGGGACGCTCAGGTGCGTGAATGGTTGTGGCTCGCCCCGGTCATGCGCCGCTTGGGCGATTTCGCTAGCCACCGCTACATCCTGCTGTACGCGGCCGGCAGAACGTACGCGATTCGCTGCTCATCGCCGAGCTGTCCACGGCCCGGCTCAAGACCCGACATGGGCCATCAGTTCTCCTTAACCAGTGAGCGTCAAATCGAAGTTTGACGTGCAGGTCTGACATTCTGTGGCGCACGGCGGAATCAGCCTGGGAGCAGGTGCCGACCCGCGTTGTGCTTTGCCCGAGCTTGGTGAGGTACTGGCTGACGGAACGATGGATCTGCCAAGCACCACAGCCATAAGTTCCGAACCTGCGGCATCGAACCTGATCAGCGAGCACGCAGCGGCTGCCAATCCAGCGTGCTGCTTCGATCGTCGCACGCCAAGGCGGTATAACCGCCGCGACACGCCGGCGCGGTTATACCGTCCACCACGCATGCGTGATCGGATGCGCTCCATGAGCAGTCCGCCCGCGTCAGAACGCCAAGCCGCCGAAAGCGATGCAGAGACTCGCGTTCAGGCACCGCCGCGGCCGCGCTCGGAATCCCGTCAGCGCACCGCCCTGGTGGCTGTCCGCCTCCTGCCGCAGGAGCGCGACGTCCTCGCCGAGACGGCACGGTCACGCGGTATCACGCTGTCGGAACTCATCCGGGCCAGCGCTATGCGGGCGGCCAGCGCGCCCGCCGCTGAAGGCGAGGCCCGGTTACCGCTCGGCACATTGCAGTCCTCCTGACAAGCGGTGTTATACCGAGGGTTGGCTGATGTGGGTTGTGGCCTAGCTGCCCGAGGCTGAGAGGAGCGGGCGGGCCCTGCCCAAGGCGGAGCGGGCGCGCTTGATCAACGCCGACGGCAAGCTTCGCCGCCTGCGGGCCGCGGCCCGGCTACCCGCATACGAGCGCCGTGCGTAACGCAGACAGGCTGCATGAGCTTCGGCCGCGGGGCGGAACGGAGCCTGTACCAGGGCTCTGTACCGGCAGGTCGGGGAGGTGTTCGTGTTGGCGGCGGTCGGGCCGAAGGCCCAGCGTGACCCGCGTGGTTTCGGCCGGGGGCGCCGCGGGCGCTGCAGCGGCTGGCGGAAATGGAGGAAGGCTGATGCCCAGAGTGTCAGGACTGTAGACCGCGGCGTCCGCAGCTAGCCGCCGGAAGATCAGCCGCCAGCGAGTCCGCTGTTTCGGTGTCATCCGCCGGTCGCCGACAGCCGACGGTCTTGAACTTCGCTCCCGCGGCCGACATGGCCGCAGCATTTTGCCAGCTAGAGTCAGCGCTCATCATCTGGATGCCCAGGCCACGCCCTCCAGAGCGGCCAAGTTCAACCACTGCTCAACCGCGCCGACACCAGTGAACTCCCGCGCAACTCCCAGGGCTGACTACGCCGATACCACCCTTCACCTGGTCAAACAGCCACTGGAAGCCGCCCTCACATGGCGGCCCGAATTGGCAGGCAGTCCCCCCGCAGCAGCCGAGCCCTCAGATCACTTCACATTACGCTGACCTCGAGTTGGGCGTGTCCTGTCGGCTGTGTAAGTGACGTGGCCTGACGATGAGCCGCTGGAGGGCGGCTCGCGGAAGGACACGCGATGTCAGACGCTGCGAAGATGGCCCGCAAACATGATGACAGGAAGCCGGTCCGCCGCCCGCTGGTCGATGAGGAACTGGCTGATCAGCTGCTGGGCCGGGCTCAGGCCGAGGGTGCGGAGCTGCTCGGCCCCGATGGGCTGCTGTCCCAGGTGACCAAGGCGGTGCTGGAACGGGCGCTGGCTGAGGAGATGACCGGCCACCTGGGTTATGAGAAACATGACCCGGCGGGCCGCGGGAGCGGGAACAGCCGCAACGGCACGACGGGCAAGACGGTGCTGACCGACGTGGGGGCGGTGGACCTGGCGGTGCCGCGGGACCGGGCGGGCAGCTTTGAACCGCAGATCGTGCGGAAGGGCCAGACCCGGCTGGAGGGGTTCAACGAGCGGATAATCGCCTTGTATGCGCGCGGGATGACCACCCGCGATATCCGCGCGCACCTGCGTGAGATGTATGACGTCGAGGTCTCACCGGACCTGATCTCCCGGGTCACCGATGGGGTGCTCGAGGAACTCCAGGAATGGCAGTCCCGTCCGCTGGATGCCGTCTACCCGGTGATCTTCATCGACGCGCTGATGATCAAGGTCAGGGACGGAGTGGTCACCAACCGCCCGGTCTACCTGGCCATCGGCATCGACTGCGAGGGTGCCAAACAGGTCCTGGGCCTGTGGGTCGGCCCCACCACCGGGGAATCAGCCAAGTTCTGGATGTCAGTGCTCTCAGAGCTCAAGAGCCGGGGCGTGGCGGACGTGTGCATCGTGTGCTGCGACGGGCTGACCGGCCTGCCCGACGCGATCACCGTGACCTGGCCGCAGGCGATCGTGCAGCTGTGCGTGGTCCACCTGATCCGCGCCTCCTTGCGGTATGCCTCCCGCAAGTACTGGGTGCCGCTGGCCCGTGACCTGCGCCCCATCTACACCGCCGCCGACGAGGCCGCCTCGGCGGCCGCGCTGGAGGACTTCGCCGCGGCCTGGGAAGGCCGCTACCCGGCGATCGTGAAGCTGTGGCGGGCGCACTGGGCCGAGTTCACGCCGTTCCTGGCCTTCCCGCCCGAGGTGCGGCGAGTCATCTACACAACAAATCTGATCGAGTCGATGAACGCCCGGCTGCGGAAAGTGACCCGCAACCGCGGCCAGTTCCCCAGCGAGCAGGCCGCCCTCAAAGTCCTCTACCTGGCGGTGCGGAACCTGGACGAATTCCGCCGCCCCAACGTCGGGATCCGCAGCTCCGGGTGGAAACAGGCGCTCCAGGCCTTCACGATCTACTTCGAGGGCCGGATCCCAACCCCATGAAACCCGCCACGATCACTTACACAAACGATCGGACGCTCCCTGGGCAAGACGACTTGGCCGACCG
>Ga0207700_10002548_pt1 | contig 10459 bp, 6 predicted proteins | sample LARL82metaG_FD_184348 | JGI IMG/M metagenome (GOLD analysis project Ga0207700, IMG submission 184348) | Corn, switchgrass and miscanthus rhizosphere microbial communities from Kellogg Biological Station, Michigan, USA - LAR L8-2 metaG... | ecosystem: Host-associated > Plants > Roots >...
AGCTCGTAGACCACCGCCTGGGCGGCGAGGAAGGCCATGCCCACCGAGAGCAGCGGCACCACCCAGAGCACCGGGCTGCGGTAGGTGGCCAGCAGGATGACGATGACGATGAGCAGCGAGGCGAGCAGCAGCTTGCCGTCGATGCCGCTGAAGGACTCCTGCTCGTCGGCGCTGATGCCGGCGATGCCGCCCACCTTCAGGGTGAGGCCGGGCGGTGGCGAGGCGAGGTCCGCGCGCACCGTCTTGACCGCGGCGCTCACCGTCTCGCCGTCGATGCCGCCGTCGAGCGGAACGGTCAGGATCAGCGCCCGGCCGTCCTGCGAGCGAATCGGGCCCTGCACCGCTCCGTGCAGCACCGTGACGTCCGCCTCGATGCGCTGCGCGGCGGCCTGCAGCATTGCGGTGTCACCCGGGGTGATCCCGGCGGGACGCTCGGCGACCACGATGGCCGGGAAGGTGCGGCCGGAGGAGAAGCGGCTGACCTGGTCCAGCACCTTCGTCGACTCCGCGTCGCCGGGGAGGTAGCTGGACTGGTCGTTCTTGACCACGCTGGTGAGCTTGTTGGCGGCGGGACTGGCCACCACGGCCACGGCCAGCCAGAGCAGCAGCACCACCCACTTGCCGCGGCGGTGGCCGGGCAGCTCGGCGAGGCGGCGGAGGACGCCCATCGATCACCTGTCTGGCGCGCCCGGCATCCGGGAGGGACGGCCGGCGGGCGCCGGGCTGCGGATCGGTGGCCGCCGGCCGGGCACCAATGGTGCCAGGTTGCGATGCCGCCCGGGTCAGCCGCGGATCAGCGGGCGGCGGTCCTGCGGCGCCGGCGGCGTCCGACCAAGACCACGGCCGCGGCCAGGCCCAGGCCGGCGGCCACCACCATCCCGTCCCGCGGCGCGGCCGCGGCGGTGTTGGGCAGCCGGATGCTGCCGGCCGCCGTCGTGGCGGCAACGGGCGCACCCGGCGACGAGGTGGCGGCCAGCACGGCGTCCATGGGCGGCGAGGCGTCGACCGTGCGCATCGAGGCCGCCAGCTGGGACGTCTCCGGCGCGCCGGAGAGCACCTCGTCGCTCGGTCCTGCCAGGCTGAAGGCCTGGAAGCTGAGCAGCGTGCTGCCCGTCTTCAGCCCGAACGCCGAGAGCGGCGCGCGCAGGACCAGCGAGTTGCCCTTGATCTCCCCGGTGACCGGGTAGGCCGTCTGCGGCCGGTAGGCGATGGCCACCGCGGCGTTGACGTTGCTCACCGCGCTGGTCGAATCCACCGTGCCGCCGTAGAAGCTGGGCGTACCCGAGGAGGGCACCTCGGCGGCCATGTAGTAGGTCTCGCCACCGGTGCCGTCCCAGCGCAGCACGTACTGCTGCCGGGTGGCGGGCAGGTCGTTGCCGTCGGCGGCGGCGAAGGCGTTGAGGTCACGGGTGAAGCCGGCCGCGCTGGCGTCGGCGAGGTTGATCTTGGCCACCACGTCCTGGCCGTCGATGTAGACGCCGTCGCCGAGGACGTCGAAGCTGGGCAGGTTGGTGCCGCTCGAGGTGTTGGGCCAGCCGGCGTCGCCCGCGGCTGCGGCGCGGTACGCGGTCGGAATCGAGGCGTTGTAGGCCGGGTGCCCGGCGAAGAGCGACGGTCCCGTCGCCAGCCGGGCCACCTTGACGTAGCCCGAGCCCTGCGAGCCGGTCGACAGCTCCTGGCTGGCGAAGGCATAGTTGTTGTCGGTGTAGACCACAACGATGCGGCCGTCGCTGTCGACGGTGGTGTCGATCATGTCGTCGAGCGAACGGTCGCCCATGGTCACCAGGCAGGTGGTGCCCGCGGTGCAGATCGAGCCCAGGTGAGAGTAGCGGTGCGAGACCTCGCCGATCTGGAAGGACGGCTTGGCGTTCAGCGCGTTGGTGCTCATGGAGAGGTAGGTGGTCCAGCGCGCCGGGTTGGGTCCGGTGATGCCGGCGGCGCCGTCGCTGACGCCGACGTAGTCGCGCGTCGCCATGTAGGTGATGGCGATGCGGCCGGGATCGCCGGCGACGATCTCCGGGAAGATGTTGCTGCCCAGCGCCTGGGGGTTCACCTTCACCTTGGGCGACCACAGGCTGGCCGGCGTGCCTCCCTTGGCGGGGTCGTTCTTGGGATCGTCGATCAGCGAGTAGCTGTAGTAGAGCTGCCCGTCCTGGGCCACCCAGGAGGCGTAGAGGTTGCCGTGGGTGTCGAGGGCGATCCAGGGGAACACCTGGGCGGTGTCGGAGGTGACGTTGCCGACCGTGTAGGCGGTGGGCAGCTGGTACTGGGCGATCGGAGCGGCGGCGACCTCGAAGCCGCTGCCGTCGCGATAGCTCTGGTAGAACCAGCCCTTGCCCGGGCTGTCCGGCTGGGTGTCGATGCGGCTGGGACCGCTCTGGGTGACGCTACGGATCACCGGCGTCGCCGCCGGGATGAGCGTGCCGTCCGCGCCCACGCCGGCGACGTACTCGCCCGCGTCGGGGACGTGGTACGAGAACAGCGCGTCGAGGGTGACCGGGCCGACGGCGTAGTCAGGCGAGTCGATCGAGGAGATCCACTGGCGGTCGACGCTGGTCGCCGTCGAGGTGACCGCCCACTGCCGCTGGGGCGGGAAGCTGTCGCCGTGGTCGGGGGAGCTGGCAAAGGCCTCCTGGGCCAGGGACTCCTGGTCGCCGAAGAGCACGCTGCCGTCGTAGTTGTTGACACGGTTGACGGTATCGCCGCCACCGCCGGTGTTGCAGTTGGGCACCTGCCGCTCAGCGCACGAGAGGTCCACGATCTGGCGGTAGGTGTCGCCGCTGTTGGTGGTGCGCCAGAGGGTGCCGATGTTGGTGCGCGAGCTGACCGGCCAGTCCACGAAGCCGCGCTTGGGGTCGAGGCCCGCGCTGGGGGCAGGATCCGCCACGGGGCGCTCCATGCTGATCTGCGGCTCGCCGCCGAGGATGGTCGGGGAGACCACCGTGCTGGGCTCGAAGTTGAGCTGCTGGGGGAAGGCCGGCAGCGAGTGGACCGCTGCGGTGGCCGTGCCCGTGTACGTCTCGTTGGCCGCGGCCGCCTCGCCGGTGACCTCGATGGTGTACTGACCTGGGCTGAGCGACTGCGCCGTGGCCACGGCGGGCGTGGCGCCGTTGGCGTTGCCGTTGAGCATGTTGCCGCTGCTGTCGAGGATGTAGACGTCGATGCCGGTGAACCCGTTGGTCTGGTTGGCCAGGTCGTTGAAGACCAGGGTCACGGAGAGGATCAGCTCGTGGTCCAGCCCGGGCGGAGCCTTGAGGGTGACCGGGATGGTCTCGCACGCGGGTGCCACACACGCCGGCGGCGCTACCACCACGCCGACGGTGTTGGCCGAGCCGCTGCCATCGGTGCTGCTCGTGATCGGACCACCGCTGAAGTCGACGCTCGAGGGTGCGGCGCCGTTGACGCCCAGGGTGAGCGAGCTCGGCGAGGGGGCGGCGCTGGTGGGCACGGTGCCGGCCAGCAGGGCGGCGGTCAGGGAGGCGCCGGCCACGAGGGCAAGCGAGGTGCGCTTGAAGATCATGTCGGAGCAAAGAGACGCCGCGGCAGGCCGTCTCATTGCGGTCGGGCGCCAGCCTGCTCACGCTTGACGCCCGCTCCGAGGGCCGCCTACTGTGGCGATCGCTCGTTCGGCAGCCCTCGGAGGAAGGTGCGTGGCACAGTTGGAGGACCGTCCCAGCCAGGCCGCCGCGGCCGCATTCGCGGGGAACGCACGGCCGATGATGGACGTGCAGCTCAACGCCTGGCGGCTCTTCGAGCACGCCCCGGCGCACTTCGGCGAGGTGGAGCTGGTCACCCGGCTGCACTCGGGCGAGCTGCACCGCACCACCTACGCCGACTTCGCGCGGCGTGCCCAGCAGCTCATGCACGCGCTGGACGGACTGGGGTTGGAGCGCGGCGACCGGGTGGCCACGCTGGCCTGGAACAGCGTGCGGCACCTCGAGGCCTACTTCGCCGTCCCCTGCGGCCGGCGCGTCCTGCACACCCTCAACCTGCGACTCAGCCCCGCCGAGCTGGGCTACATCATCGGCCACGCCGGCGACCGGGCCATCCTCGTCGACGCCGACCTGCTGCCGCTGCTGGAGCAGGTCGACGCCGCCGGCGGGCTGCGCGACGTGCGGCACATCGTGGTGCTCGGCGACGCGGTGCCCTCGACCTCGCTGCGCAACGCGGTGGCCTACGAGGAGCTCATCGCGGGCAGGCCGCTCGAGTACCCGCGCGCGGATATCCCCGAGGACACGCCGCTGGGCATCTGCTACACGAGCGGCACCACCGGACGTCCCAAGGGCGCGGTGTACACGCATCGCTCCACGTTCCTGCATTCCCTGGCTGCAACCTCGATGGCGGCGCTGGCCGTCGGCCCGCAGGACTGCGTGCTGCCCGTGGTGCCGATGTTCCACGCCAACGCCTGGGGCATGCCCTACGCGGCCACCCTGGTGGGCGCCAAGCAGGTCTTCACCGGACCGCATCTCGACGCGGCCAACCTGGTCGACCTGATGCAGCGCGAGCGCGTCACCGTGGCCGGCGGCGTGCCCACCATCTGGATGGCGGTGGGGGAGGAGCTGGCCCGCACCGGCGTGGCCCTGCCCTCCATCCGCCACCTGGTCTGCGGCGGCAGCCAGCCGCCGCGCGCGCTCATCGAGCGCTTCCGCGACCAGTTCGGCATTCCCATCGTGCAGGCCTGGGGCATGACCGAGACCTCGCCGCTGGCCTCCATGGCCTGGCCCAAGAACCACATGCAGGACTGGGACGAGGACCGCGTCACCGACGCCGTGCGCACCCAGGCCGGGCTGCCGGTGCCGCTGGTCGAGGTGAGCATCCGCGGCGACGACGGCGGCGAGGCGCCGCGCGACGGCGAGACCATGGGTGACCTGCTGGTGCGCGGCCCCTGGGTGGTGGCCTCCTACCTGCACGGCGACGGCGCCGAGCAGTTCACGGAGGACGGCTTCTTCCGCACTGGCGACATCGCCGTCGGCTCGCCGGAGGGTTACTTCGTCATCGCCGACCGGGCCAAGGACCTCATCAAGTCGGGCGGCGAGTGGATCTCCTCGGTGGACATGGAGGCGGCCATCATGGCCATGCCGGACGTCGCCGAGGCGGCGGTCATCGCCATCCCCCATCCCAGGTGGCAGGAGCGTCCGCTCGCCTGCGTGGTGCCGCGCGAGGGCGCGACGGTCAGCTTGGAGTCGGTGCACGAGCATCTGCTCGGGCGCGGCTTCAGCAAGTGGCAGCTGCCCGACCGCGTCGAGACCATCGAGGCCATCCCGCGCACCGGCGTGGGCAAGTTCGACAAGAAGGTGCTGCGCGCGCGCTTCGACACCTAGCGTTCTCGACGAGCGAAGCAACCCGGCGCAAGGTAGACCTGCCCAGCCCGTCTTTCATGTGACGGGCAGCGGCGGCTGCAGGCACAGAACAACGAGAGGCGGGCGCCGCCGTCGCGCGCCGAGAGGAGGTCTTGATCGTGGGGCTCTTCGACGCTCTACCCATGCGCGTCCACCGGCGGACCGGACGACTTCGGCGGTACCTGGTGATGGCCTCGGTGAGCATCGCCGCGCTGACCGGCATCCTGCCGGTGCAGCTCGCCCGGGCGGACGATGTGGCCTTCGTCTCAGGGGCGATCGTCGATACGCGGTCCATGACATCGCAGGTCGAGGTTCCATGTCCTGCGGGCTTGCAGGGCGTCTGCTACGAACTCAGGGAACTGACAGCGGTGCCCGATCCGTGTCCCGGCTGCATCGATACGGGTGGTGCGCACACCGACGCGAATACCACCAGCTACTACACCATCACCCTCGAGTTCAAACACGAATACTGCTCCAACTCCCAAGGGTGCTCCGACCTGTATCAAGTCGGCCTGGTGTCCAGGGTCTGGTACAACGGCGGCAGCGCAGGCAATGTGGATCGAAGTGTGTCGTGCTACGACGGGGGGCGCGAGTACTTCGCATGCGAGTCGGAAACAGACGGCTCGTATTGGGACTCGAATCGGAGCGCCAACTCCGACTGGGAGAACCATACGATGATGGACGAGAAGTCCAACCAGGGTTTCGGCGTGTACCTTCGGATCTACACCAGCCCGAAGGGCGCGGTTTCGTTCGACGCATTCACGGGATCATGAGCCTGTCCGGGGGGCGCCGCTCGAGCGGCGGCCCCCGGAGGCGCAGGGCGCCTTCTCAGCGTTCCTCGCCGAGGAACTCGCTGATGGCGCGCGCGGTGTCGGCGTGCATGCCGACCTGGTAGTGCCCCGCGTCGACGTAGGCGGCGCGTGATTGCGGCACCTCGCGCAGGTAGCGGTCGGTGTCGTCCTGGGTGAGGATGTAGCCGCAGCCGGGGAGGATCTCGCGCGTGGCGCGGACGATCAGCGAGGGCATGGTCACCGACGGCCAGAGCGCGTAGGGGTCCTGCGCCTGGCGGTAGCGCTCGTCCTCCCAAGGCGCGTCGGCGGTGGTGCGGGCGCGCACGCCGCCCTCGACCTCCTCCAGCTCGTAGCGGAAGAGCGGCTCCCAGACCGGCCAGGGCGTGAAGACGCCGAGCGCCTCGGCGAGCTGCCGGAAGGCGTCGAAGGACGGGTACACGGTGCCCAGGCGCTCCAGGCCGCCGTAGATGGGCGGCCGCGCGGAGTCGTCCGGGATTCCGCCACCGTCGACCAGAACCAGGCGGCGCACCCGGCCGGGGTGGAGCTCGCAGACCTTCATGGCGATCCAGGTGCCCATCGACCAGCCGACCAGGTCGAACTGCTCGGCGCCGAGCTGGTCTGCCATCTCCACGATGTCGCGCGCGTGTGCCGGCCAGCCGTAGCTGCCGGGCGGCGTCTTCTCGCTGCAGCCGCGGCCGCGCGGATCGTAGGCGAGCTTGCGGAAGCGCTCGGAGTCGAGCGCGTCGTAGATGGCGTCGAAGCTGCGCAGGTTGGCGGACAGTCCCGGGATGGCGATGACCAGCTGGCCGCCCGGATTGCCGGAGAGCTCGGCGGCGATCTCGCCGCTCTCGAGGCGGAAGCGCCTGGCCTCAGTGGTCGTCGCGTGCTCGATGGCCATGGGGGCCGTCCTCCTCGTTCGGCTGCTGAACGCCGCTGTGGGCGACACGCGCGCGCAGCAGCCGGCCGATGCCCAGCTCCTGCGCCACGCGGTCGCGGTCGAGATGGGCGACGTCGCCGCGGTAGACGACGCGCCCCTGGCGCAGCAGGTGCGCGGTGTGCACCAGCTGCAGCCCGAAGGTCACGTTCTGCTCGACGAGCACGATGGTCAGCCCGTCGCGGTTGAGCTGGGCCAGGTTGGCGAAGAGCTCCTCGACGATCTTCGGCGCCAGGCCCGCCGAGGGCTCGTCGATGAGCAGCAGGCGCGGCTCCGACATCAAGGCGCGCGCCACCGAGAGGCTGGCCTGCTCGCCGCCGGACATGGTGCCCGCCGCCTGGTCGCGCCGCGAGTACAGCACGGGGAAGCGCGCGTACACCTGCTCCAGCAGCGGCCGGTAGTGCGCGGGATCGCGGCGGCGGAGCTGGTAGGCGCCCAGGCGCAGGTTCTGCTCGACGGTGAGCTCGGTGAAGACCTGCTTGCCCTGCGGCACGTTGCCCAGCCCGAGCGCCACCCGCCGCTCCGCGCTCAGCCGCGTGATGTCGTGCGTGCTCAGCATGATCCGGCCATCCCAGGCAGGAACCAGACCGGCGATGACCTTGAGGGTGACGCTCTTGCCCGCGCCGTTGAGTCCGAAGATGCCGGCGATCTCGCCGTCGGCCACGGCGATGTCGATGCCGTGCAGCACCGCGTGCGAGCCGAAGCCGGCGACGAGCCCGTGGACGCGCAGCAGCGCCTCGGTCGGTGCGGCGGCGGACGGCTGCGGCAGGTCGAGCACCGCGGTCATGCCACCGCCTCGCCGAGATAGGCGTTGACCACCTCGGGATGGGCCAGGATCTCGTCCGGCGTGCCGCCGGCCAGCACGCGTCCCGCGGTGAGCACGTAGACGCGGTCGCAGACGTCGAGCACCAGCGGCACGTTGTGCTCGATGAGCAGCACGGTGCGGCCCATCGAGTCGCGCAGGTCGCGCAGCCGGTCGGCGAGCGACTCGGCCATCACCGGCGCCATGCCCGCGGAGGGCTCGTCGAGCATGAGCAGCTCGGGGTCGGTGAGCAGGGCGCAGGCCACCTCGACGATGCGCTGCTGCCCCCCTGAGAGCAGCCGCACCGGCACGTCCTCGCGCCCCCCGAAGCCCAGCGCCGCGATCGCCTGCACGGCCCGGGCGCGCATCTCGTCCTCGGAGCGCGCCACGCCGGCGGTGTAGAGCAGGGCCGAGCTGCTGCCATACCCGGCCAGAACATGCTGGGCCAGGAGCATGTTCTCCAGGATGCTCTGGTCCTTGGCCAGCCCGATCTGCTGGAAGGTGCGCGAGAGTCCGAGGCCGGCGCGCTCGTGCGCGCTCAGCGCGGAGACGTCGCGGCCGCTGAAGCGAACCGTGCCGCCGTCGGGACGCAGCAGTCCCGAGATGCAGTTGAAGAGCGTGGTCTTGCCCGCGCCGTTGGGCCCGATCAGCCCCACGATCTCACCGCGGTCGACGCGCAGCGAGGCGCCGTCGACGGCGACCAGGCCGCCGAAGCGCATGCTCACACTCTCCACCTCGAGCACCGGCAGGCTGCGCTCCATGGCCAGCGGCCGTGCTGCCGTCTCGGGTCGCGGCATGCTGGGCAGCGCGGGCATGGCGTGGTCGCTGTCGTCGGCGGCCGCGGCGCGGCGGCGGCGGTGGTGGCGCCGTTCGCGCAGCATGCCGGCCATGCCGTCGGGATGCCGGGCCACGGTGAGCATGAGCATCAGCGAGCCGAGGATGGGCACCAACCCGTAGATGATCGAGTCGCTGCCGAAGCGGTCGCCGATGATGAACTCGAAGAGCGAGAAGACGAAGGCGGCGATGACCGCGCCGGCCCGGCTGCCCAGGCCGCCGACCACCACGATGATGAGCAGCAGCAGCGAGTAGTCGACGCCGACGGGCGGGTTGAAGGTCTCCGAGTTGACCAGGTAGAGCGTGAACCCGTACAGCGCACCGGCGACGCCGGCCAGCGCGCCGCTGAGCACGAAGGCGAGCAGCTTGTAGCGGGACACGTCGACACCGAAGGATCCCGCCACCGGCTCGCTCTCGCGGATGGCGCGGAAGGCGCGGCCCAGCTTGCTCCGCGTCACGTTGCTGTCGAGCAGCCAGGCCAGCACCAGCACCACCAGTCCCGCGGAGAGCATGTCCGCCTGGCTGGTGATGATCGTCTTCCCCCAGAGGCGGCGCACCAGGCTCACCCCCGACGAGCCGCCCGTGAAGGCGTTCCACTGCAGCACGAAGTTGTACATGGCGAAGCCGAAGGTCACGGTGACGATGGCCAGGTACAGCCCGCGCAGCCGCAGTGCGGGGAAGCCGATGATCAATGCGATCAGGCCGCTGACCAGGGCCGCGATGGGCAGCGCCAGCCACATCGGCAGCCCCGCGCCGCTGCTGGCCAGTCCGGCCGCGTAGGCGCCGACGCCGAGCAGCGCGCCGTGGCCCAGCGAGATCTGCCCCGCGTAGCCGACCAGCAGGTTCAGGGACAGCGCACCGACGGCGATCGACGTCGCCACCGCCAGCGCCAGCGGGTAGCGCGACGGCAGCAGGGGCATGGCGCGATAGGTCACCGAGGGCAGCAGGATGGCGCCGAGCAGGACCAGCAGGATGTTGCTGCGCCGCGGCGTCAGCAGCGCGCGGCGCTGCACGGCGGGCGGTGCCGCCGCGGGCTGCCTACCTGCGTCCACGATGCCGGCGGCGCTCACGCCGACTCCGCGCGCGCCGGCGGCCGGCCGAGCAGGCCCTGCGGCCGCAGCAGCAGCACGCCGATGACGATGGCGAAGAGCACCACCGTGTAGACGCCGGCGACGCCGTTGGGCGCGAGCTGCGTGGCTTCGGCGGAGAGCACGCCGACGAGCAGGCCGCCGACCAGTGCACCGGACAGACTGGTCAGTCCGCCGAGCAGCGCCGCGGCCAGGCCGCCGAGAAAGAGCTGCGGGCCGATGGTGTTGGGCGCGATCAGGGTGATGGTCGGTTCGATGAGCAGCGCGGCCAGCGCGCTGAGCACCGCCGCCACGCCCCAGGTGAACATGCTCACCCGGTTCTGCGGGATGCCCACCAGGCGCGCCGCGGTGGCGTCCTGCGCCGAGGCCAGCACGCCGAGACCGAAGTCGGTGCGCCGCAGGAAGAAGGTGAGACCGAGCGCGACCACGGCGATGACCGCGTAGGTGAGGATCTGCGTCCAGCTCACGTACACGCCGGCGATCTGCGGGCCCAATCCCTTGATCGGCGGCGGCAGGTAGCGCGGCGTCGGCCCGTTCGCGTAGGCCTCGACCGCGACCAGGAAGCCGAAGAGCCCGATGGTGGCCACCGCCACGGTGAGGCGTGACGCCGCCTCCATGCGACGCACGATGAGCCGCTCGAAGAGCAGGCCGATGACCAGCGCGGAGGCGAT
>Ga0207700_10002550_pt1 | contig 10459 bp, 14 predicted proteins | sample LARL82metaG_FD_184348 | JGI IMG/M metagenome (GOLD analysis project Ga0207700, IMG submission 184348) | Corn, switchgrass and miscanthus rhizosphere microbial communities from Kellogg Biological Station, Michigan, USA - LAR L8-2 metaG... | ecosystem: Host-associated > Plants > Roots >...
GCGCATCGTCGACGCCATGCGGCAAGGACTGACGATCACGCTCGTCCCTCATGGGAAGGAGCTGACGACCAAGCAGGCCGCCGACCTGCTGCACGTCTCTCGACCGTTCTTGGTGCGCAACCTGTTGGGCAAGGAGATCCCGTTCGAGAAGGTCGGAACCCACCGGCGTGTCCGCCTTGACGACGTGCTCGCCTACCGCGAGCGCCGTGCACGCGCACGCCGCGCGCTCCTCGATTCGATGACCGAGGCAGCGCAGGACGTCCCAGGGGGGTATCGCTGACGGGGAAGCCGTGGGCGGCCGGTATCGTCTCCGCCCATGGCATTCGGCGTCGTTCTCGACACCTGCGTCCTGTACCCCTTCTCGCTCTGCGACCTGCTGCTCCGGCTCGCCGACCGCGAGCTCTATGACCCGTTCTGGAGCGACCGGATCCTCGACGAGCTCGCCCGCAACCTGGCCGAGGCCGGATTGACCGCCGAGCAGGTCGCGTGGCGGATCAGCCAGATGCGCCAGGCGTTTCCAGCTGCTGAGGTGCCTGCGGACGCGGTTGCTCGACTGGAGCCCGCGATGGCTAACCATCCGAAGGACCGGCACGTCCTCGCTGCTGCCGTCGCGTCAGGAGCCGACGCGATCGTCACGTTCAACCTCGACGACTTCGCCACCGACGCTTGCGAGCCGCATGACGTTGAGCCGTTGCACCCCGACGAATTCTTGCTCGCGCTCTATGAGCTGGACCCGGGCACGGTCGGCGCTGAGGTCACCGCCCAGGCCGCCGCACTGACCCGTCCTCCGATCTCGCGAGCTGAGCTGGTCGCGATACTCTCCACCGCTGGGGTGCCTGAGTTCGCGGCACGGGCATCCACGCACCACGAGTAACGGAGCGCTCCGCATCGGGATCAGGGCAAGCGGCCCGCGCCGGAGGACTGCACCCCGGCCGCCTGCGCCTCCACCCACTGACGCAGCGCTTCAAGAGGGATCCGGACTGCGCGTCCGATCCGGATTACCGGCAGGTCGCCCGACCTCACGAGCTCGTATGTCCTCGTCCGGCCCAGTTGCAGTTCCTTTTCGAGGTCCTTCACGGTCAGGAGCATCGGCAGAACATCCGCGTGAGCCGAGCGGTCGGGACGTTCCAGTACGTCACTCACGACACGGCCCTCGCACCGGCAGGGAGTGCTAACCGCCGACGGCGCTTGTCCTCCACGATGTCCTGGAACCGAACGCCACGCGACGCCAGGTACCGACGCGTCATCGGAACCTCGCGCGCCAGGGCGCCATCGAGGTGATGCGCCGAGCCCATCGCCTCCAGGGAGCTCGCGTAGCCGACCAGGCCGCGCACCAGGCGCAGCTCGTCCGCCACGCGGATGTGCTCGCGCACCAGCTCGCTTCGCGGCGAGCCGAGCCGCGCGCTCCGCAGCACCGTCCAGGCCTCCGCCTCCTGCCAACGGTCGCGGTCCGCATGCTTGCCCGGCTGCCGCAGCGACAGCCACTTCATGCCGTAGTCCCACAGACCCTGACGGCCGCGCAGCACGTCACCGATGCTGCGGAGGCCGAAGCTCGACAGCGCCTTCCGCCGGTACTGGAACTCCACCCGCCACACCGGTCGCTCCGGATCATGGCCCTCCCAGAGCAGCGCCGGCCACGTCACGCCGCGGACCGCCGTCTCAAGCGTCTTGTCGTAGACGCGCGCCAAGATCTCGCTGGCGCCGAAGGTGAAGCCGGACAGCCGCCGCCCACGTCCGTGCAGCTCGCGCGGCGCCTCGTACATGCGCCGCCGCACGCCGGGGCACACGAAGCGGTGGAAGTCCGCGTGCACCGGCTCCCAGCCCTGCTCATCCGCCTAGACGTCGACGCGCGACGCGACCGGCGCGAAGCCCTTCGGTAGGACGTGCCGCAGCAGCAGACGCTCCGCATCCTGCACCGCGGCCTCCAGGCCCACCGCGTGGATGAAATGCCGAGTGGAGTTGGACGTAGACGGCCGGGAAGGGCTTGCTCGCGCCGATGTACAGCTCGAAGCGCGGCGAGCTGATCCAGAAGGGATAGCCGCGCCAGCCGTGCAGCCGCAGGTGCATGTCCGGTTCCGCGTCATCGAAGGAGAACGGCACCCGCTCCCCGCTCGCCATCTCCACCATGCGCTGCAGGCACAGGGTCAACCCGTCGATCACGTGCCCCGACGCCGAGAAGTAGAGGCTGTCCACGCCGCTGTTGAGCACCGACACCGGGGTCATGACGGACTTCCGCATCGCGGACGCAAACCCCGCGGACTCGTGGCCACCGCTGAGCGTGACACCGGGGTTTGGCACCACGGTGTTACACGCTCCGTGGTGCCCGTCGACGCGGCCCGGACAGCGACCACCGCGACTGCCCGTCCGCCCCGCTCGCGGACGCCAGCGGCCGTGCGCCGCGCAGCGTCTTTGGCGCCAAGGGGAAGGGCGATCAGCGCGGCAGGGACGCTGCCACCCGCACACGCGACTGCGCGGCGACGCCCCGGCGCTCTTGGTGGCGCGCTCGGGTCGTCGCCACATGGGACGCGCGCCTCGACGGCAGCGTCGTCCAGCTCCTGGCCGCCCTCAGCGGATGGCTGCGCGGGCGCCGCTGCGCTCGCACGTCCTCCGGCACCGCCTCGCGGCGCATCCGGCAGCGCGTGCCCGCCGTCCGCTCTCCTCGGTCCGTCGCCGGTGTCCCTGGTGGTGTCCTCTGCCGTCGTCCATACACCTCGCTTTGCACATGACCACATCACCAGTCGAGCCTGCTGCTCGCTGGGTCCGGACGGCAGGAGGGGTGTCGTGTTGTGCATAGCACGCCCTCCTGATGGGTGGTGACGCCGCACCCTGGCGGATGTGCGGCCCTATCTATTAGTGCCAAAACGCGCCGTCGCATTACGCTCAGCGCGCATTCGACGCGATTTCCTGATCCGGCCAGCCCTGGCATGAACCACCATTGACACACACACAGAATTGTGGTACAATGGCAGCGTCGTACAAAGAAGAGGCCCCGCGGAGTTGGTACCTCCTTGGGGCCGAGCCGAACCCTGAAACGGAGGATCCGGCGATGACCGACTCTATCGGTCCGACCCTGGCGACGGTCTGCGAGCCGATGCCACCTGCAGCGGCCCCGGTGGACTACACCAACGGGTGCGCCCGCGACGTCCGCCGCCTCACCGGGCACCTGGTCGCCGAGGAGCTCCACGACCTGGTGGCCAGCCTGACGGGCGAGCATGACGGCGGCCACACCAACCCAGTTATGGCCGAGCTTGGTGCGCGAGACGGCCCGCTCCCTCGACCGCTTCATCCGCTAGGGACGCCTCCCCCGCCGGGCGGACCTCTACAGCTTCCGTGCCATCGCCGCCCTCGCCGGCGTCGCAGGCTACGTCGAGGACGAGCTGGTCGCCGTGGCCGAGGCCTGCGCCGAGGCTGTGCGTGACCTCTGGCGGGCCAGCAGCCGCAGCCTCGCCATCCTCTACGGCGACCCAGCGGAGGACAGCGCTCCGGCCGTCGAGAAGGCCGCCGAACTGGTCTCCGAGGTCACGCGGCTGTTCCTCCGCAAGCTGCCCGGCCAGCTTCGGATCGGCCTCGCCATCGCCACCACCACACACCAGCGAGTGCTCGCCACGGGTAGGCGGGCCTGCCGGCGCCGTGGCACAGAAGCTGCGGCGCCGCCCACCCATCCCCTCGCTTCTCTGCACCGCCATGCCGACAAAGCCAACCTGGGGGGACGGCCCTCAACTTGGTCCTCGTGCCATGCTACGGGGCATGCTCCAGCAGTCGACAGTTCAGTTGCAGCTCGCGGAGGACCAACTCGATCTTGCCCTGCAGGAAGCCTCCGCGACTCGCTCTGTAAGCACCGGTCGCAACTTGCTCAACGGCAGGGTGACCTTCGCCGCACCGTTGGGCCAATTGTCTGAGCGCGTCGAACGCCTACTGAAGGACGCCGCCTCGGGTGCCGCACCCCTCGTGGGCGAAGTCGACGGCGTGGCTCGGAGGTTCAGCGTGGGAACCTGGTCGCGCGCGACGCGTGACGGCGCTGCTCATGTCGAGTACGACGTCCAGCTCCGGGAGGTTGAGGACGTTCCACTACCATCCCTGCTCACCGTGAACGGCATCGAGACGCAGCCCTACCACTACGAAGAACGTCCCGAAGACAACGGCATCAGCCAGCATCCAGGCCCGGGTGAAGGTATCGTCGGAAATCGCGCAACTACTTTGGGAGCTTTGCTTCGCCGAGCAACCTGCGAACTACTTTCCCGTCGTCCGCCGGGGCATTAGCAATGAGGCCCGGCAAATGCGCTTTGGCAAATGCACCTGGTCGGAGGACGACGACGGCATCAAGTACGAGTTGATCCTCGTCGATCAGACTGCAGACGAGGCTCGCGGATCGTTCCCTGGCCTGAACGAGCCAGAACTCTCTAACGTCATGTACCTCGCCAGTTCGACCAGCGCACTCTTGGACGCTCTTCTCGAGGAACTGGGCGCCGCAGGAACTCTGTCCGCCGCTCAACTGGAGACCGTGCGCACCAAAGCGCGGAAGACGTTCTCTAACAAGGTCCGCCAGCTCTACCGCGCCACGGACATCGATTTGTAGCCCGCCCTACGGCGCCGGTGGCGAGCCCAGCTCGGGACCCGGCTCGGGGGCGTCAGGGGCCGGACCGGCGCCGCCTGGTATTGGTGGCCCTGGCATCATCGGGCCGGGTAGCGGCAGCGAGACCTGCATCACCGACTGCTGCACGACGAACGCTCGACCGAGGTTGTTCTCGATCAACTTCACGACGGGCGCTCCGAGAGTGAGCAGGGCGGCGTGGTGGACGCTCAACACGGCGTCCTGAAGGGCTTGGTCGGTCTCCAGGTCAACGAGGTTCAAGCCCTGTTCGTGCACGGCGTCCTGGAAGATGCCGCGACCATGAGATTGATGAAGGCGGTAATCACCAAAATACTCGGCAACCGCGCGCGCCTTGCTCCCCTTGTCGTCACGCCACTTGAACATGTACTGCGCGAGCCAACTCTGCACCAGACTCTTAGCAAGGTCTTCAGCCTGCTCGCACAGCTCAAGAAGGCCGGGCCCATACTGCTGCAAGATGGGAGCCCAGGCGCCCAGAGCGCCAGGACTGGCGCTGATTTCGGTTTTGGCACGCTCAAATTGATCCCGGATGGCACCAACCCCGACGAGCATCTGGCCCATCTGAATCTGAGGATCGATCGGGCCAAGCTGGGAATGCTTTCCCATTCCGATGACGTCAGCGGACAGCGCCCACATCGTTGCGGCGGACATCGCAGCCAAGGGAACAAACACGCGGACGTTAGAGAATTTGCTGCGCAGGTAATGGACGATACTCGCCGTCGCCTCAGCGCTACCGCCAGGACTGTGAAGCAGCACATCTATGTCTGCCCCCGGCAACCCTTGCAGCACTTCCATCATGCCCTGCATATCGCCGAGGTCGATGCCTGATTGCGGGCTGCCGCCGCGCAGCCAGTCCGTGTAGTAGATGACAACCGGGCGCCCCGTCAGAGCAGCGAGGTTCGCGAGGTAGCGGCGGCGAATGCCGTCGGCATCCGGCTGACCGCCGCGCTCCAACTCAGAGCGGTGGAACTCGGCCAGAACTTCCCCCCAAGAGGGCATCCCCGCCAGCCCCCGCCGCTACTGGTTCCCGCCTGTGGCGAAGCGCACGGGGGGAGCAGACGGCGACGCCAGAGCGGGCAAAAAGCCCCGGTAGCGGTCGAAGGCAGCAAGCATCTCGCCCATCTCTGGCAGTGGCGTCCCGTAGTGTGGTGTAAATCGACGGTCGGCCCGGCGCCCGGAAGCGGGTAGACGAAGAAGGCCACCGTCAGGTTCTCTTGGAAGTCTGTTACCCCAACCAGGAGACCCGCAGTGGCCCACCTCAGTCTGACAGCAGAGTCCCTCCTCGACCAGCTCGCCAGCGCCGACGTCGACGTCCTACGCACCGTCTGCCAGCACGCCCTGCAGCGGCTCGTCGAGCTCGAAGCCACGGCGGTGGTAGGGGCAGCCCCGTACGAGCAGAGCCGGGAGCGCACGACGTACCGCAACGGCCACCGGCCGAAGACGCTCGACACCCGCGTGGGTCGGCTGGAGCTGCAGATCCCTAAGCTGCGCAGCGGCAGCTTCTTCCCCTCGCTGCTCGAGCCGCGCCGCCGCATTGAGCGCGCCCTGCTTGCCGTGGTGCAGGAGGCCTACGTCCACGGCGTGAGCACCCGCAAGGTGGACGACCTGGTGGCCGCCCTGGGCGGCTGCAGCATCTCCAAGAGCGAGGTGAGCCGGATCTGCGCCGAGCTCGACGAAGAACTGGCCGCCTTCCGCGAGCGACCGCTCGACGACGGCGCCTACCCGTACGTCTGGTTCGACGCCACCTACCAGAAGGTGCGCGAGGGTGGCCGCATCGTCAGCCAGGCCGTGGTGGTCGCCGTTGGCGTCCGCGACACGGGCGAGAAAAGCATCCTCGGCGTCGCTGTCGGCGCCAGCGAGACCGAGGCCTTCTGGCTCGACTTCTGCCGCCGCCTGGTGGCGCGCGGGCTGCGCGGCGTGCAGCTGGTCATCTCTGACGCCCACGAGGGCCTGCGCAGCGCCCTGGCGCAGTGCTTCGCCGGCGCGGCCTGGCAACGTTGCCGCGTGCACTTCCTGCGCAACGCAGTGGTGCCGGTGCAGCGGCAGCACGCGCCCGCGGTGCTCGCCGTACTCAAGACCGTGTTCATGCAGCCGACCGTGGAAGGCGCCAAGGCCGCCGTCGACCACGCGCTCTCAGTGCTGGAGCCACGCTACCCCAAGGTCGCCGAGCTGCTGCGCAGTGCCGAAGCCGACGTGCTCGCCTACCTGGCGTTCCCCGAGGAGCACTGGCGCTCCATCTCCTCGACCAACGCCATTGAGCGCGTCAACGCCGAGATTGACCGCCGGGCCAAGGTGGTGGGCATCTTCCCCAACTCAGCCGCGCTGCTGCGGCTCACCACCGCCGTCCTCCAGGAGCAGCACGACGAGTGGCAGGACGGCCGCCGTCACTTCTCCCAGCAGAGCATGGCCCGGCTCAACCCCGAAGCGCTGCCGCTGCTGGCCAACCCGCTCACGGAGGGCCTCGCCGCGTAGCTCACCGACGACGTTGTGAGGACCTGACGGTTACACCACGTCCTGGGACTTGACCGTGGTCAACCGACGTCAGGCGGTGAGCCGGCGCCGAACAGGCCGAATCACCTCGAAGACGGCCGCCGAGCGCTGCACCGACTCGCCGAGGTCCGCGGCGGCAGCCATCACTTCGATAGTAGGCTCTTCTGAGCGGTTGGACCGACACGGGGGACAACATGGCCGGCGGCGACGGACCGTTCCGGTCCCTGGTTCAGCGACACGTCGCCCGCGCTGCCGCCAGTGCCGGCCATGGGAACATCCCAAGGTTCTTCGGAGGCACAGATTGAGCGATACGAGCACCGGAAGGGGCAAGGTGGTCGTGAACAGGTCGATGTCGCTTGACGGCTTCATCGCCGGTCCCGGTGACGCGATGGACTGGGTCTTCGACTTCGTGGCGCCAGACGAGTTCCCGGAGATCGCAGCGGCCACCGGCGCAATGCTCGTCGGCCGGCGGACCTACGAGGTCGGCAGCAGGATGAACGCCGGCAAGGAGCGGGGGGCCTACCCGTTTTCCGGACCCGTGTTCGTCCTCACCCACGAGCCACCGGACCCGCCGGACCCGGCGGTCACGTTCCTCACCGGTGACATCGGGGAAGCGGTCGCCACGGCACTGGACGCTGCGGGCGAGAGGAACCTCGAAATCCTCGGCGCCGACGTGGCCGGCCAGTGCCTGCGGCGGGGTCTCGTCGACGAGATCCTCGTGTATGTCCTGCCGGTGTTGCTCGGCGACGGCATCCGCTTCTCGTCCCCGGGCCTCGGGAGGATAGACCTGGAACCGGTCAGCAGCACGCGGTCGGGCGCCGTCAGCATCCTCCGGTTCCGCGTCAGCAAGTAATCCGAAAGCTCGACACCTCAGGCTCGGGGAAGCTCGCGGAGTTGGCATTCCAGCCGACGGGAAGCCGCACCGCGTCGGGCGAGTAGGCCTCGCGCCCGGCTAGGAGGGACCGTTGCCCAGCGGCAGGTGTCATGCGCTTCCTTCGCGATCAGGCGTTGCGGAGCCACCGTGCGATGTGTTCAGCCAGCATGATGGTCGGCAGGTTCGTGGTCGCGGTCGGAATGGCCGGCATGACCGAGGCGTCGGCGATCGTAAGATTGTCAATACCGTGGACCGAGCCGCGTGCGTCGGTGACCGCGCCGTGGTCGGGGTCGGGACCCATGGCGCAGGTACCCACGGGGTGATGGTAGGTCGACACGGCGTTGCGCACCCATGCCGCGAGCGCAGCGCGGTCGTCGGTCGTCACTGCCGAACCGGGCGAGAGTTCCGGGCCGGAAATGATCGCGGCGAGCGGTCGGCTCTGCGCGAGTCGGCGTGCTTCCGTGATGGCGTCGAGCATGCGCTCGAGGTCATCGGCATCCTCGAGGTGGGCGGGATGGATTCGGGGTGGGACCCTCGGATCGGCGGAAGCCAGGCGGACCCAGCCGCGTGATCGCGGTGCCATGAGGCCGGCAACGAGTCCGAACACGGCGCCGCTCGGGACCTGATCCGGCCCGATGTCGAACGGGCCCGCACAGAACAGCAGCAGGTCGGGCGGTCCGGTGGGGTTCGCCGAGCGGGAATGGAAGCTGACATGAACCTGGAAGCGGCTCGGGCCCGGAGACGGTCGAGTTGGAAGGTCGACGGCGAGCAACGGGTGGTCGCTGAGGTTGCTTCCGACACCGCGGAGATTCACGACGGGCGCGATCCCGAGCGCCCGGAGCTCGTCGGCCGGGCCGATGCCCGAGCGCGCGAGGATCATGGGGCTGGCGTAGGTCCCGGCGGCGAGCACCACGCGGTCCGCTTCAATGACGCGTCCGTCGACGAGACGGATCCCCGTCGCACGCGATCCCGAGGTCTCGATCTGCGCTACGACGGCCTCTGGGCGCAGGGTGAGGTTCGGGCGTGACCGGGCCCGAGCGAGGTACGTGACCGCTGTGCTCATCCGCATCCCCTCTCGGGCGTTGCGTGGCGTCGGCCCGACGCCGACCGCGCCTGGCCGATTGTGATCCTCGACGTGGCGATGGCCCGAGGCGACTGCGCCATCGAGGAACGCCGCTTGGGCACGGTTGAGTTCGCTTGGCGGATGACGGCGAATCGGAATCGCGCCATCCGACCCGTGCCACTGGTCATGGAAATCCTCGTCGTTCTCCAGCCGGCGGAAGTCGTCGAGAACGTCGGCGAAGCTCCAGCCGGGGTTGCCCAAGGTCGCCCAGGCGTCGTAATCATCCGGCGCGCCTCGCAATGCGAAGCATGCGTTCGTGGCCGAGCACCCGCCCATGATCCGCGCTCGCGGCAGCTGGATTCCCCGGCCATGCTCGGGGTCGGCGGTATAGCCCCAGTCGTGATCGACCGTCGGCTCTGACGCGTCGAGGACGTCACGCGGCAGCGTGCCCACATCGGGATGATCGGGGCCAGCCTCGACGAGCAGCACGGATCGATCGGAGTCCTCGCTCAGTCTGTTGGCGAGAACGCAGCCGGCGGAGCCGCCACCGACGATCACGATGTCGTATCCCATCGCCCGACCATAACGGTCGACCTCGGCGATGTTCAACGCACTCGTTAGCTGTCGGAGGCACGAACGGATGAAATGGCGACGTCAGGAGGCCGGAGCGTCGGGCAGCGGGACGGTGTGCATCAGGGCGATACGCCAGTCGCCGTCCTCGCGGCGGAGCAGCAGCGTGGTGGGTGCGATGACCCGCTCATTCCTGCCCTCGTACCGGTAGGTCTGATCGATGACGCAGGTGATCACGCCGGTGTCTGCCCACTCGCGCACGGCGATGTCGCGGAGGTCGGTGTGGACGTTCGAGATCGCGGCGAGCACCTCCTCGAAGTAGGCCTCCACCTCGGACTTCCCCCGCCTCCAGCTGCGACTGATCTCGTCGACCTCTTCGCAGTCGTCAGTGATCAGTTCGTTGATCGCCTCCACGTCGAGCGCGTCGACGAACCCGAAGAGACGGTGCGCCATCTGGTCGAGCGGTATGACTGTCTGCTGCGCCATTGTAGGTCCCCCAACGTCGAATGCCCCCATACCCTACGCCGGTGCCTGCTGGACTGCAAGGGAGCGCCGTCGGGACGGAGCGGCGGCGTCCCTACGAGCCCGAGGACCGGTGGTCAAACGCGTATTCACAGCGGGGCCGCGTTACACTCCGTACCTCGATCCACACGAGAGCGCAGGGGCCCCGATGCTGCTGAGCACTACCGGCGGCGAGCAGTCGCCGCCAACGTACGACGTCCGCGAGCATTACACGAAGTTCGAGGTTCGCGCGCCGATGCGCGACGGCGTGCGGTTGTTCACGGCGGTGCTCGTGCCCAAGGACGCCTCGCTGACGTACCCCTTCATGCTCGACCGCACTCCTTTCAACATG
>Ga0207700_10002557_pt1 | contig 10445 bp, 9 predicted proteins | sample LARL82metaG_FD_184348 | JGI IMG/M metagenome (GOLD analysis project Ga0207700, IMG submission 184348) | Corn, switchgrass and miscanthus rhizosphere microbial communities from Kellogg Biological Station, Michigan, USA - LAR L8-2 metaG... | ecosystem: Host-associated > Plants > Roots >...
ATGAGAGCGAAGTATCCAACGGCGAAGAGGATTATTCCCAACCATTGCGGCATAGATTTTTCGACGCGCCGCCGGCCCATCCGGCGATTTCATTGTTGCACGTTCCGGGGTCTTAGACCGGGCCGCGCAGCACGGCCTCTTCGCGAGGTGTTCGAAGCGATTGGGCCGCCGGCAGGAACATCTTCTCTACCGCCTCGCGTGCCATGGGCCGGTGCAGGAAGAAACCCTGGTTGATATCGCAACCCATGCTTTGCAGCAGACTCAGCTGCTCCTGCGTCTCGACACCCTCGGCCACCACTTGCAGTTCGAGGTTGTGCGCCAGGCCGATGATCCCGCGAACCAGCGTGGTGCTGCCGCTGCCCTGCGGCGCCAGGTCCTTGATAAACGAACGGTCGATCTTAACGCAGTCCACTGGAAGAGTCCGAAGGTGGCTTAGCGATGAATAGCCAGTGCCGAAATCGTCGATCGCAAACCGCACTCCTATTTGACGCAACAGCTCGATCTGTTCCAAGGCCCGGTCGAGGTTATTCATGAGCGCTGTTTCGGTGATCTCCAGTTCCAGATTTGCAGCGGGGAAGCCGTACTGCTTTAGAACCCGTTGCACCATAGACGCGAAGCCTTTTTCAATGATCTGGACCGCGGACACATTCACGGCGATGCGCGGGACTTCATAACCGGCGCGCAACCATTCGGCTCCCTGGCGGCAGGCCGTGTCGGTGACCCACTCGCCGATCGATAGAATCAGGCCCATCTCTTCCGCAATTGGAATGAAATCGGCCGGCGAAACACGTCCCAAGGCCGGATTGGTCCAACGCAGCAACGCCTCCAGAGCATCCAGATGTCCATTCCGGTTCAACAGGGGCTGATATTCTAACGAGAATTCCTGGTGTTCCAATGCGCCTCGCAAATGTTCCTCCAGCTGGAGCCGCCGCTGCATCGTGTCCCCCAGCGCCGGGCGGAACAAGTGGTGCCGATTCCCGCCCTCCCTTTTAGCGCTGTACATGGCCAAATCCGCGTTTCGAAGCAGCACAATGGGATCTTCGCCGTGGTCGGGGAAAAGGCTGATCCCCATGCTGGCTGTCACGTTAACCGCGTGTCCTCCCAATAGCATCGGCTCGCGCAGGCAGGCCACTATTTTGGCAACCACAGTTTCAGCGTCGCCCGAACTGTTGATATCGTGCGCCAGGACCGTGAACTCGTCGCCGCCCACCCGCGCCACTGTGTCGCTCTCGCGCAAGCCGCTTGTTAAGCGGCGCGCCACCTCAGACAGCAACTCGTCACCGATACGATGTCCCAATGTGTCGTTGATCTGCTTATAGCGGTCCAAATCAATCCACACCACCGCTGCCTTCTTGCGATGTCTTCGGGCGAGTTGCAAAGCCTGCTGGACCAGATCCTGGAATAGCAATCGGTTCGGCAACCCCGTGAGCGTGTCGTGCTGCGCCTGAAAAGCGAGCCTCTCGTATAGCAGCGTATTCTCGATGCCCACCGAAGCCAATTGGGCCATTTGATCGGTAAGCGTTTGGTCGACTTTGCAGTCCAGGCCGCGTGCAAAGAGCTGCAGCACTCCGATCAACTGGCCGCCCGCGTCGTGCAACGATTTCGATTCCACGGCCAAGAGTCCGTATTGTGCTGCCAAGGCATTTTGTTCGCGCTCCAACTCACCTCGGCGCGCCGCATCCTCGGTAGCCCGGGGAAGGGAACGCTGATGGAAACCGTCCAGGACGGCCTGGGGCAAACACGCCGCCACCTGAAAGTGCAGATCCGCTCCCGCAGCGGCCCAGATTGCCGCGCCCGCGCCGGGAACGTACTTAGGAGCCAAATCGACGATCGTCCCGAGAATGCGTGATAGCGGCGCGTGCGTGCTGACCATTTCCAGTATCGACGCCCGCTGTTCTTCCATTTCAGTCTCGGCGGCCAGTGATTCCAGAGCCTGCCGGCGTTCGCGATTGGCCTTCACCAGCAAGGCCATGATGAGCAGCATACAAGTAGCGAACGCGGCCAAGCTTACCGCGCATCGCACCAGAATCGCATGGACTTGCCGGGAGGAGCCGCTGGCGTGCCGTTGCAAACTGGTCTTCAGCGCATGCAGGTTTTCCAACGCGGCCGCAAAGGCCGGTTGTCCTCGCCCTTTCTCTACAACCAGAGCCGCATCAGTATCGCCTTCCAAAACACTAGCGACAATTTCATCGCGTACCCGGCTGTATGCTTCCCAGGAGCTTTCAAATTCGTTCACCTGCGCTTCAATCTCTTCGGATTGGAGCAGCCGGAGCTGCTGGAGCGCCTGCTGAACATGCGTGCTCGCGGCGCGCGCTTGGTCGATATAGGGCAGTTGCTCATTGGGGTCGCTAATGGCCAGCGCATACTGGAAAGCGCGCCGGCTTTCTTGGGTCTCATACTCCAGACTGCTTTCGAGTTGAGACCCGACCGTATCGATCCGATACAAATCTTGCGAGCGAGTGATAGCCTCTTTCAGCGCTCGCGTTCCCAGTACCGACCCATAGATGCCGGCCAGTGTCAGCGCCGCCAACGCGGGCTTTAGAAGGCGCTTCATCGCAGCCCGTACTTTTCATCACCCGGCAGCTTGCCGTCCACGGTCACCAGCTGCACCGCGCCACACTCCGGAAGGACCAGCGAGCCGGTAGCGATCAGCGCGATGGAACCGGGAACATTGAACACGAACTTACAAGCAGCCGCATCGCTATTGAGAATTCTCACCATGACCGATATCTCTCCCCGGAACTCGATATTCGCCAGGCGCCGTTGATATTCCACCGCCGTGGTGTTCAAGACGTGTTGCATCAGGAATTGAAAGACATCGCTTCGCAAGTCTCGTTCTACCAGCACGACCTTCGCGCCGTGCGGCCACTGCTTGGTCTCACCCCAGAAAAATGCTCGCAGATCGGTAACCCCGATACTGCTTGTAGGATTGGACCGATGCACTATCACCGCATAGGTAGAAGACAGCGATCGGGCGAGCGAGGCGAATGTCAACGCCGCCATCGCCAATGTGAGAGTCATTACCAGGCGAACCATAGTTTTCAGAACCTGAAAGCCACCTGCATTGCTGCCTGAACCCAAGCGGGCCGACCCAGGTAATCGGCCTGGCTTAGTTCAAACTTGAGCGCCACCGCCTCGCTTATGTCGTATCGCAGCCCACCTACGACGATGGTGCGCCAAGGCACATATTGGCGTACTGCATCACCCGCCGGCCCGCGGCCGTACGAGTTCAAATCTTCGAACCGCACATAGGGAGTCCAACTCGAGCCTACGCGATAGGCCAGTTGGCTATAGAATCCTTGCGCGTTTCCCCAGCCTAAACCTGGCCATGAAAACTTCGCCAATACCACTTCGTTCAGAAACTCAATCCGCCCGGACGAATAGACGGCGTGGCCCGTCCAAACCGAGCGGTTAATTGCGATGCCTTCAAACGGGGAGAACTTGTCCCGGTAATAGGAGAAGCCGCTTTGGAAAGCAGGTAGCACGGTGGGCCGCGCCGTGAGCGCAACATTGAACGCGCTATGGTCTGCAATGTCAAGCCCCGTCCGGACCCCTGTGCCGTAGTTACGGGAATTTCCAGCTTCGACTACGTACCGCAGACCCAGCCCGCCCGATGGCAGCCGTCCGTTCACGCTCACGCCGGTATTGTGCAATGGCAAGAACCCGCCATCATCTTCGAATACAAATAACTTGGGACGCGAGACTGCGGTCTGGAACCAGGCACCTCGCAGAAACGCAGTGTTGTAAAAACCGATGGCAGTCCGGTAGGAGCCGAGTTCCACATTGAAAAAATCGTTGTGCCGGTATTGCAGCAGCAACCTCTCTACATTGATCGGTACAGTGCTGACGTACAGTTGGTTGTCGGTTTCAAAAACCGCTTCCACTAAGGCAGAGAGCTTGGGTGTGATGCGGACGCTCGTGAATACATCCAGTTCCCCGAGCGCGAACCGCTTGACGGAAGCCCCGTCAGCATTTCGGAGAAATCCAACATCCCCATAGGCATGCAGCACGAAGCGAGTCTCGTTCGCAGCCACCGGCTCTAAGGCATCGGCAGGAATGGCTGCGTCCACCACAACGGGCGCCGGTGGAGGCGGAGCTGGAGCCTGCTCAGGTTGCACTAAGGCCGAAGGTCCTTGTTTCAGCGCCCCCACTTCGCGCTCCAACGCTTCCACGCGCGAGAGCAGCTTCTGGATGATGTCGTCTTTGGTGTCTTGCCCGAAGGCGGGCATCCACGTGCACAACGCAAAGGACGCCCAGATGATATGCGAGAGACGAGGCTGCTTCCTCATACCTCGCTCATCGTCCAGTACTAAGGAACTTTGAGGACTAATGGCGGAGCTTCAGCAGCAGCGCCTCGTATTGATCGGTAACCGCTTCCCAGCTATAACGTTGCGCTACACGCTCCATCGCACGGCGGCCCCATTCGGCGCGCTCCGCTTCCGGCATGTTGAGAACCAGTTCCAACTTCTCGCCCACATCGCCGGCCTCGAACGGAATCGCCGCATCGCCCGCCACCTCGCCGTTTTCGGGAGTGTTCAAATACAACACCAGCGCGCCCCGGCCCATAGCCTCGATCAGAGCTGGATGCGTCCCACCGACCTCGGTGGCATGGATGTAGGCATAGCAGTGCGACTGCAATTCGTGATAACCACGGCCGTAGATTGCGCCTGGCATCACGAGTCGTGGGTCCGATGTCGCTCGCACGCGCTGAATGTACTCCTGGGCGTAAGGCGCGTCGCCAATCAGCGCCAGCTTCATCGGCGTGGAGGTTTTTTCGAAAGCCTCGCGCACCAGTAGAGCATTATTCTCCGGCTCCATGCGGCTCACGTACAGGATGTATCGCCCGGGCTCCAGGCCGAGTTGCTCGAGCACGTCCGCGGTATCGAGCTTTTCCGTGTCCGCTCCGTAAGGAATGAATTCGGAGTGCTTGCCGTAGCGCGCCAGATAATATTCCGCGATTTTTTGCGCGTCGGTCACCACCACGGTCGGGCAGAATGTGGCCAGCCGTTCGGAAATCAGATACCAGGTCTTCGCCAGCCGGTTCCATTTCCTGCGGTTGCGCTCCAGGCCGTCGACGTTCAGCGCGGTAGGAATCCCGAAGAGCCGAGGGCCGAACGTGAAGATTGCATTCGCGGCGTTGCAATACAACGCGACATCCGTGCGGCGAGAGATCAAATGGATTGTCGACAGAAACGTGTGGACGATGGTGTCGAAATACTTGTGCCGCCAGGTTGGCAAGTAGATCAGCCGGACGCCACGATAGCTTGATTCGGAATGACGCTCGCGGCAATAAACAGTAACTAGATGCCCGCGCCCGGCCAGCCGCGTGGAAAGCTCTTCGGCAAAGGTTTCAAAACCGCCATACCTGGCAGGAATTCCCCGCGTGCCGATGATGGCAATGCGCGACGTCCTCGGGCTCCTGGATTCCGGCTCCGGGATGCTTCTTTAGTCTCCCGCTGCCTTCGTACGAGCCAAGCTGCGTGACTTGCCCGCCGGACTGCTCACCGGTTTATAGCGAAACCAGTTGGCGATGTACTCGTCATTCACGCGCTTGCGGCTCATGATTTCCCGCCGTTTCGCCAGCACGCGCTTCCAGTTGCGAGTGACATACCAAAACGCCTGAAGCGAGGTTTGCTCGCGCACCAGGCAACAACCGAATACCACGATATCCCGGGCCGTAATCGACAGCCAGTTGCGCTTGTAAAGATCGCCAGTCATGTTTTTCAAGCGCATCAGGAACCGGTTCTTCACCGAGTGCATGTTGATCACCGCCGGCAGCGCTCGCCGATTGCCCGGCAGCACCTTACGCACGTGATAACCCCGCGCATGCGGCGTATAAATGCAGCTCCAGCCCATCAATTGCGCCCGCCACGCGACGTCGGCGTCCTCGCGGTACACGAAGAAATCCGGATCGAAGAATTCGTCGCCGATAGAAATGTCGTCGATCATCCGGCGTCGATAAAGAGCAGCAGCCGCCGTGGCCCCGAACACGTATTCGTGTTTGAGATAGTGGCCGTTGTCCACTTCCTGGCTGCCGCGATCCAGATGCCGCAGCATGGGCGTGAAATAGATGCCGGTGGAATCCACCAGCGGTTTGTCCGGAAGGTCGAAGCTGGCCAGAATCGCCAGCAGCTTTCCGCACACCGTACCTACTTTGGGATCGAATTGCCCGGTGTCCACCAGGGCCTGGATAAAATTGGGAAGCAATAGGACATCCGGGTTAAGCGTGAGAACCCAGTCGCCGGTGCTGATCCGAATAGCCTGGTTCTGCGCGGCGGCGAACCCGATGTTTTCGTCGTTGTAAATGATCTGGCAGCGATCCTCAAATTGCTCCAGAATATCCACCGTGCCGTCGGAAGATGCATTGTCGATGACAATGATTTCCTTGTTGGCATAGCGTTGCGCCAGGACGGATTCCAGGCATCTCTTTATAAAACGGCCGCTGTTATAAGTGACGATTGTTACCGAAACCCTATCGTTATCCGGCATGTATGTGGGTCTTGTCTCTATCTTTTAATTTGAGCAACTTCAGTTCCCCGACGCGGCCAAAAATAAGACTCAGTCCCGCGATCTTTACAACCGTCGCGTAGACCTTCAGCGGCCTGACGCTCCCGAACCTTATCGTCTCGATCGCCGCCCTAAAAATGGAACCCAGCACTACAGCCGCGCTCACTCCCCGGTATGCGTACGGCCGAAAGTGTTTAGAGGCGTACCTTAGAAGGCTAACATACCAGTATAGTTGGCGGCATCCCCAGTCAAGGCCAGCAATGCTATGGCCACCCCGATGACGGGCCATCACTTGCGGGACATACTGGATTTTCAATCCCAGATCGCGCACCCGCTTGCAAAAGTCCACGTCTTCGAACCACAGCGGATGAAACTGTGTGTCAAAACCGCCCAGCCGTTGCCACACCTCGCGACGGAACATCAGAAACGCTCCGGGCGGCTGATCGGCTTCGGCGGGCCGGTCGAGATCCACGTCCAGGCATCGATAGCGGCGATTCACGGGATTCCCCGGCAGCAAGCGATTGATGCCCAGGACTTCAAATGTCAACGCCATCGGCGTGGGAAAGCGGCGCAGCGTGAAACCGGCTTGGGCCTTCCCTGTTTCGTCGACCAGCTTTCCGCCAACTGCTCCCACTCCCTCGCGCCCGCAGGCCTCAGCCATGGGGTCGACCGGTGTCTCGATCTCCGCATCCGGGTTGAGCAGCAGAACTAACTCCGTCTCCAGCGCTGCGACACCTTGGTTTACCGCTGCCGCGAATCCGCGGTTACTCGCGTTTGCGATCAGCTTCACCGCAGGTCGGTGCTGGACCAAATCGCGCGTGGCATCGACCGAGGCATTATCGACTATAACCACCGGCAGGCCGGTACAGGAATCCAGGCACCGACCGATGACATCCGCCGAGTTGTAAGTCACCACCACCACCCCGGTCTGCTTCATGCCCGGCTCAAGTCAGCGCAAAGTACAGTTTCCAGTAGAGATCGAAACCTGTCAACTTTTGCAAGTCCCGAATCTCGCCTTCACTGCGCTCGACTATAGCCGAAAGGTTGGCCGGGGATTTTCCTCGGGCCGAGCGAAATCGCCGTATGCCCTCCGATTTGCCTTGAAGGTATGCAACAGCAGCCCCATGGCGTAGCGCGACGAATCCCCACAGACCCTGGGCGACGAAGACCGGCCAACCATACCGTAAGATCCAGTTCCGGGGATAGTGTTTCGCGATTAGCAGGAGTTGGTTCCTGGAAATCTTCCGCACCGAATCAGGATGCCAGCGGCCGAGCGTTGCGCTGCCCTGATGATAGGCAAGCGCTTCAGGAACGTAAATTCCCTGAAAGCCCGCGGTTGCGCAACGCATGCCGAAATCGATGTCTTCCAGATACGACTCGAAGTCTTCATCGAGCAGGCCGATTTCCTGGAACAATTCCCAACGTGCCAGCACGGCCGTGAACGGAGGGAAGGAAATCTCACGCGGCTGGTTCCAGAGCGGCGAATCTGGACGCCCTTGCCCGCATCGCCATGCACAACCGCCGCGGCAGATCGCATCGAAGGCGCCATCGATCTGGTCGCGCCGCGTGGCATCCAGCAATTTGCCGGCGGCGAACCAGGCCTTGGCCGGCTCAGCTCTGTCCATGAGCCGGGCCAGCCAATCGGGTTCTGGGGCGACGTCGTTGTTCATAATAGCGATCCAGCCCGAGCCGGCAGCGCCGATTCCACGATTTACAGCATGGCTGAAACCAGTGTTCCTGCCCAACTCGATGGTCTCGGCTCCGTAGGTCCTCGCCATCGCTAACGAATCGTCGCTGCTGCAGTTGTCGACCACGATGATGCGATGGATGGGATACGTTTGTTGTCGAAGTAACCCCAGTAAATTCCCCAGGAGCGCTGAATTGTTCCAGTTGGGAATGATAACAGTTACTGGTGGGGCAGGTCCCCGACCTGCCAATATGGCGCCCATTATCCCTTCCGCCGCCGGAAGCGCTTCCGAACGAGAAACCACAGATTGTAGAAGCCGTCGCGCCAAGGGTTCAATTTAATCTCGCCCAAACGCGAGGAGTAGAGGATCGAGATTTCGGCGAAGCGAATCCGGGAGCTTTTCAGCGCCTCAATCTTGATTTCCTCCGAAAACGACATACCGTCGGACTCCAGTTGCATCTCCTTTAAAATGGAGCGCCGCAAGACCCACATGCCGGATTGCGAATCGCGCACCCAGCGAAAGTACAGCATAGACATCGCCAGCGAGAGAATCCAGTTTCCGAACTTGTGCTTGAAACTCATGGCCTGGCGATCGCGCACCGGAAAACGGGAAGCATTCAGGAAATCCACATCCAGATGCAGGAAGGCCTCAATCAAATACGAGATTGCGTCCGGCGGATAACTGTGGTCGCCATCTAAGGTGACGATCAGGTCGCCCGTGGCCGACGCGAAGCCTCGCTTGTAGCTTCTGCCGTAGCCGCGTACCGGTTCGCGAATTACATCGGCGCCGAACGAGCGCGCCACATCGGAAGTGCGATCAGTGGACCCGTTGTCCACCACAATCACCTGGTCGACGAACTCCGGCATGCGGCTGAGAACGCGCTCGATTCCTTGCTCTTCGTTCAGGCACGGGATGATTACTGTAATGCGGGCCGATTTATACACAGTCGGGCGTGGCGCTGGCGCTGCTCGCGGCGCTGGTACCATGTTCTCATGAAGTTATTTTGTGGCCTCGTTCTCGGCGCTGCCACCCTTGCTCTCGCCGCCGTCAACCCGCAACTCAAGCAGGTGAATACGGTCTACATTCTGGCGATGGGCGGCGGCATGGACCAGTTTCTCGCAAATCAGATTACCGCGTCCGGAGTTTTTCAGGTGGTGACTGATCCAAAGAAAGCCGACGCAATCATCACGGACCGCCTGGGCGAATTCTTCGAGACCAAACTCGCGGAGTTGTACCCGCCGCCCGCGCCCGCAGCTCCGCCGCCAGATGAGGCGAAGAAGTCCGATGAAAAGAAAAGCAGCCTGGACTTAGGTGGCGGTGCGTCGCGTGTGTCCTCAGGCTCGCGAGGGAAGGGAAATCTCTTCATTGTGGATCGCAAGAGCCGAAGCGTGCTGTGGTCGATTTTCGAGCCGCCCAAGGACTCGACACCAGGGGAGTTGAGCAAGACCGCTGGGAGAGTGGTAAAGCGCCTGAAGATTGATGTGAGTGACAAGAAGCAGGGCGAACAGTAACCAACGTCTTTACTTAACGGGATTTTGTCGAGCGACGTGCCAGAAATGCAAGATCTCAATTACCTTCCTCTTCTCATGAACTCTGTAGTAGATACGGACTGGGGAGTGAAGGATTTTACGTACGCCTGAACGTTCGTGTACATGCACCCCGAGCTTCGGAAAATTCTCCAGAAGATCGACGTGGTTAAGTAACGCGGTACCGAACCGTTCAGAGGCCTCGGGCTTATCGGCCCGAATAGAGTTTAGAATGCCTTCTAAGTCTCGGAGCGAGTCTTCGGTGAAGAGGATCTTGTAAGCCTCTCACGGAACCGACGCCGGGCTGCTTCGCTGGAGACGACTCTGCCTTCATTGGCGGCTTTGATCCCACGATCAATCGCTGCCAGCGTCGTCTCATCCTCCTCGTCGAGAATGCGGTCGGGTTTAGCGACTTCCCGGCTCTTTAAGTCGGCCATACTCTTTCAGTATCTCTCAAAACCGCCAGCGTTGCCGTCTTTCGCGTCTTATCAGATTCCCAGGTCCTTGAACAGAGCGTCCGCGGAATTCAGACGCCTGCCCTTGCCTCGGTCGGCGACGCGTATCGCCTTCACAGTCGTTTTGTTGGGGACTTTCACCGGGAATGGCAAAGACTTCTCAGCTGGCAGCCGGGCTTCGTCCTCTCGTCGAGAACGGAGTCCGGTTCGACGAGGTCCCGCATCTTTAACATCGACCATAGCTAAGTCTAATCCCGCTTGACCCGCAG
>Ga0207700_10002558_pt1 | contig 10445 bp, 6 predicted proteins | sample LARL82metaG_FD_184348 | JGI IMG/M metagenome (GOLD analysis project Ga0207700, IMG submission 184348) | Corn, switchgrass and miscanthus rhizosphere microbial communities from Kellogg Biological Station, Michigan, USA - LAR L8-2 metaG... | ecosystem: Host-associated > Plants > Roots >...
GTCGCACATCATCTTCTCGCTTCAGCGGGCCTGCCCGCGTCTTGGCGGTGGAGACCTGCTGGCGCTGCTGCGAGCGCGACTTCCTGACATTTCCGGGCGACTGGTGCCCTGCCTCGTCAATGCGCTGGCGAGACTGCCCGAACCGGTGGTGCTCGTCCTGGACGACTTCCACCTCGTCCGCGCGCGGCGCTGCCACGAGCAGATCGATTCGCTGCTGGCCAGCCTGCTGTCCCCCGCCAAGATCGTCATCATCAGCCGGACGGTCCCGCCGCTTCAGGTAGCCCGCCTGCGGGCGGCCGGAGAGCTGACGGAGATCGGCGCGCGCGAGCTTCGCTTCACGCCCGAGGAGGCCGCGGGCCTGATCGGCGCCGTCGCCGGCAGCCCGCTGGGCCAGCGTGACCTGGCGGAACTGGTCGACATGACGGAGGGCTGGCCGGCCGCTCTGTACCTGGCTGCGTTGTCCCTCCGAAGCCAGCGCGACCCAGGCGAGTCCGTCCGCGAGTTCACCCGCGGCAACCGGTACGTCGCCGGCTATCTCCTTGAGGAGGTCATCAGCCGCCAGCCCGACCACGTCATGCGGTTCCTTACCAATACGGCGATCCTCGACCGGTTCACGGCGGCGCTCTGCGACGCGGTGACGGCACGGAGGGACGCGGCGGAGATCATCGACGTGCTCGAGCGGGAGAACCTGTTTCTCGTGGCGCTGGACGAGAGCCGGCGATGGTTCCGGTACCACCACCTGTTCGCGAAGGCACTTCGCGCCCGGCTCACGTCCAGTGAGCCGGCGCTCGTTCCGCTGCTGCACCGGCGCGCCAGCGAATGGTTTCGCACCCAGGGATTCCCTGAGGAAGCGATCGGCCATGCCCTCGCCACGGGTGACACCGGCGTGGCCGTCGAGGTGATAGCCGCACAGTGGTACCCGTATGTCAACGCCGGCCGCCTTGAGACCGTCAGCCGCTGGCTGAAGGACCTCGGCGATCACGCCATCGCCGGGAACCCGCTCGCCGCCCACATTGCCGCCTGGGTCGCGGCCCTGTCCGGCCGGCCGGGCACGGTTCAGCGGCTGCTTCCGGTCATCGATGCCGGCGGGGACCGCGGGCCGCTTCCCGACGGCATGCGCTCGCTGCGGTCTTCGGCGGCGCTGCTCCGGGCAACGTTCGGATTCGACGGCATCCGCGTCATGCGGGAATCGGCGGCCACCGCGGTTGAGCTGGAAGACGACCCGGCGTCTCCCTGGCATGCGCTCGCGCTGACCGTTCGCGGGTTCAGCCTGTACCTGTCCGGCGAGCCCGGGTCGGCGGAAGCGCTCAAGCGGGCGGTGCTGAGCGGCGCCGCCGATCCCGCCATACACCTGACCGCCATATCCATCGCGGCGCTGGTCGCCATCGCGGAGGGCCGGCCGGGGGAAGGCAGTGCGCTGGCGGACGCGGCCCTGCGCATCGCCGACGACGGCCTCGGGGACACGCCGTCGGCCAGCCTCGCCTACCTGGCCGTCGCTGCCGGATGGGCCGAACAGGGCCGGCTCGAAGAAGCCCGCCGCGAGCTGCTGCGAGCCCTCCAATCGCGGCGTCTCTGGCTGGAGATGAGTCCCTGGCCAACGATGGAGATCATGTTCAGGCTCGCGGCTGTGCTGCACAGCCTGGGAGACGATGCCGGGGCCGCGACGCTCGCCACCGAGATCGACGACGTGCTCACCTCGCTGCCAGACGGGGCCGAGACCCAGCGGACCCGGCTGGAACTTCTCCGCCATCGGCTCGGTGCCGGCCCGGGCGCCGAGCCGATGGGCGGCGGCCAGGTGCAAGGCCTGACCAGCCGCGAAATGACCGTCCTGCGCATGCTCAGGGGGACGATGGCGATCGCGGAGATCGCGCAGGAACTGGAGCTGTCCTCCAACACGATAAAGACCCATACCCGGGCGATCTACCGGAAGCTCGCGGTGTCCACCCGCCCCGCCGCCGTGACCAGGGCCCGCGAGCTCGGCCTGCTGTTAACAGCCCGGGCGGGCTTCATGCACGCAGGACCCGCCCGCGCGCCTGCGGACATCCTGACGCGGCGTCATCGGCTGACCGCAACGGCCGCAGCGCCGCCCGGCCGCACCCGCTCGCCGATCGACGTCAGCCTCCCGCGCTCACCCATCCTGGTACGCCGCCCGAGTCAGGCCAGCGCCATGGCGATGGCGTGCAAGGCTAGGCCCACGCCGGCGCCGACCACTGTGCCGTTGATGCGGATGAACTGCAGGTCGCGACCGAGCAGCAGCTCCAGCTGGGTCGCCGTCTGCGTGGCGTCCCAGCGCTGGATGGTGCCCGTGACCAGGCCGGCGAGCTCGTCGTGGAACTGGTCAGCGAGCGCCCTGGTTCCCGACTCGATCATCCGGTCGAGGCTCTCCTGGAGCCGCTGATCCGAACCGAGGCGGCGGCCGGCCGCCGTCAGCGCGCCGGCCATCCGATGGCGCAGCTCGGACTCCGGGTCGGCAGCCTGAACGCGCATGGTCTCCTTCGCGTTCTTCCACAGCGCCGACGACCAGTCCCGCAGTCCCGCGCTGCCAAGCACTTCGCGCTTGATGCGGTCGCCGCGCTCGCGCAGCTCGGGCGACGTCTCGAGGCGATCAGGCAGCCCGGCGATCCACTCATCGAACTTCCGCCTGGTCTCGTCGTCGGGATCGGCGGCCATCGCCGCCAGCCGCTCGCGCAGCCGGGTGTAGATGCGGTCGTAGACCCGCCGGTACACCAAGTCGGGCACCCAGCGGGGCGCCTCGATCTCGAACCGGTCGCGAAGCTCCTCGTAATGCTCCTCGAGATAGCCGTCGACGCCGGACAGGATGCCGTTGAACAGCTCGGCGTGGTGCCCTTCCGCGATGAGGGCCCGCACCAGCCGCCCGGCCAGCGGCGCCACGTCCAGGGAGTCCACGGCACGGGTCAGCTCGCCGGTGAGGATGCGCTGGGCGTCCTCGTCGCGCAGCGCTTCTGCCGCCGTCACCACCAGGTCCGCGGCGTGCCCGGCGAACCGGGCGGCGTTCTCCTCGTCGGCCAGCCAGGCGGCGAGCCGGGGAACGACCTTGGCGGCGCGAAGCCGCTCGGTGAGCACGTCGGCGTTCAGGAAGTTCTCCTGGACGAACTGCCCGAGCGTAGCGGCAAACCGGTCCTTGCGCTCGACGATGACCGCGGTGTGCGGAATGGGCAGCCCCAGCGGGTGGCGGAACAGTGCGGTCACCGCGAACCAGTCCGCGACACCGCCGACCATGGCCGCCTCGGCGCCGGCCTGGACGTAGCCGGCGAACGTCCCGTGCCAGCGGGCCGCGGTCACCGCTATGAACAGGGCCGTCACCGCTAGGAGCAGCGCGGTGGCCCGGCGGCGGGCGGCCGCCAGGCGGCGCGCACGCAGCTCGACCGACTCCCGCTCCAGTCCGGAGACCGGCGCGGCGGTGGTCCGCGCGCTTACCGGCGTTTCGGTGGAAGTGGTTGTCACGGGCACACCTCACGGTACCGTCCAGAGGTCGACGACGAGCGGCGCCTCAGTGAGCCGCGCGATGTCCGCAGGCTCGAAGCCGGGCGCGCACTCCCGCAGCACGAGTCCGCGGCCATCGCGCTCGATGACCGCGAGGTCAGTGACGATGAGATCGACGCATTCGGTCCCGGTGACGTCGTACTGGCACGCGTTGACGATCTTCGGCTGGCCAGCGCGCTCGCAGTGCCACATGGCGACGATGAGCTTGCCAGGCTTGACGAGCAGGTCCATCGCGCCGCCGATAGCGCCGCCGCCCATCTGGGGCGTCGTCCAGTTCGCGAAAGAGCCTCGTCCGTCGACCTGGAAGGCGCCGAGGACGACCGCGGTGAGCCGGCCGGAACGGGCTATCTCGAACGCCTCTGTCGAGTCGAAAACGGCCGCCCCAGGGCGGAGCGAGACCGGCTCCGCGCCGGCGTTGTAGTAGTCGGGATCGGCCTCTTCCTTGGCGAGGCGCGTCCCGTAGCCGAGGACGCCGTTCTCGGCATGCAGCACGACGTCGCGGCCGTCGAGGTGGTCGGAGACCATCGTCGGGAGGCCGACGCCGAGGTTCACGTAGCTGCCATCCGGCAGCAGGCCGGCGATCCGCTCGGCGAGCTGCGTCGCGGTCCGGCCCGGGCGCCCCGGGCGCCCCGGGCGCCCCGGGCGCCCCGGCCGCCCCAGATACGTGCGTGCCTCCGCCGCCTCGCGCGCGACCCGCCACAGCGGCTCGGCCTTCTCCGTACGCTGGACGACCCGGTCCACGAAGATGCCGGGCAAGTCCACCTCGCCAGGCGCGAGCGCACCGACCTCGACGAGCTCGTCGACCTCGACGATGACCACCCTCGCGCCCTTCGCGAAGCTCGGTCCGAAGTTCTGGCTCGTCCCGCGGAACGAGACGTTGCCCGCACGGTCCGCCTTGCGGGCGTAGATGAGGGCGTAGTCCAGGTGCAGCGGGGACTCGAGGACGTACGTCTGCCCGCCGAACGCGCGGCGCTCCTTGCCGCCGGTGATGACGGTGTCCCGGCCGACTGGACTGTAGAAGGCTCCTATCCCCGCCGCGACAGCGCGGAGCCGCTCGACGAGGATGCCCTGCGGCACCAGCTCGACGTCGAGCGGCACCGGGCTCAGTGCCGCGGCGGCGCCCGCGACACCGCCGGCGCGGGCCGAGAAGGCGGCGATGAGCCGGCTCGCCTGACCGGCCTGCACGATCGAGACGGGGTGCGCGGGATCCAGGCCGAGGGAGTTGCAGACGATCGTGAGGTCGCGCAGCTCCAGCGCGCGTACCGCCGCGGTGAGCTCGACAGGGAACCCGTGGATGACGCCGAACCCGGCGATCCCGATGACGCTCCCCGAATCGATGTCGGCTACGGCGTCAGCGGCGTTAGCGGCAACCTTGTCCATCGCACTCTCCTCGATCCGATCTTCTGGCAGCGACGCGGCGCCGTCCAGACGGGACCGGATCTTCGCCGCCTATTCCATCGGGGACCTGCTACCGCGAAGATCGTTAGGGGAAGCCCTACCGAGGAGGACATCGGCATGACGGGTCCGCTGGCAGGCCTGCGGGTCGCCGACTTCGGCCAGTACGTGGCCGGGCCGCTGGCGGCCGTGCTGCTCGCCGACCAGGGTGCCGACGTCATCCACGTCGACCCGCCCGGCGGCCCGCGCATGGCCGGTGCCGCGGACGCGTTCCTCAACCGGGGCAAGCGCCGGGCGATCCTGGACCTGAAGCGGCCGGGCGACCTCGCCGCCGCGCGCCGCCTCGCGGCGGCCGCCGACGTCGTGATCGAAAACTTCCGGCCTGGGGTGCTGACCAGGCTCGGGCTCGACCTCGACGCGATCCGGCAGGAGCACCCCGCCCTCATCACGTGCTCGCTGCCCGGCTTCGGCGCCGACGATCCGCGCGCCAGCCTGCGCGGCTATGAAGGCGTCATCGCCGCGGCGACGGCCAACTGCAGGCCGCGGCCAGGCGAGGAGCCGGCGGGCTGGGACTGGGAGCGGCCCGCCTACTCGGCCCTGCCGCTCGCCTCGAGCTTCGCCGCGTACCTGGCCGCCGTGAGCATCGTGATGGCGCTGATCGCGCGGCGGCGCACCGGGCGCGGCCAGCGAGTCGAGGTGCCGCTGTTCGACGCGATGTTCACCCTCATCGGGCACAGCGGCGCCTACGTGAACGAGCGCGGGCTGCGCCCGGCGCGGCCCATCCACGGGCGCGGGGCGGGCGCGTTCCGCTGCCGGGACGGCCGGTACGTGCAGTTCGACACCTCGAGCGCCCGGCACCTGTCCTGGTTCGCCCGCGCCGCCGGCCTGCTCGGGCGCCTCGACCCCGAGCTGCTCGACCTCGCGAGCAACGCGCGCCCGGAGGTCAACGAGCGCCTGCACGCCGCGCTGCGCGCGGAGTTCCTGACCCGCACGGCCGCGGAATGGGAGGAGATCGGCAACGCGGCAGGCGCCGCAATCGGGTTCGTCAGGACACCCGCCGAATGGATCGGCACCGAGCACGCCCGCCGGACGCGCGCGGTCGCCCGCGTGACCGACCCCGAGCTCGGCGCCATCTGGTGCGCGGGGCTGCCTGTCGCGCTGAGCGAGTTCCCTGACCCGCCGGTGCGGCCGCGCCGCCCGGCCGGCGCGGACACCGCGGCCGTCCTCGCCGAGCTCGACGGCGAGCCGGCGCGCCGCGCTCCCGGCACCGGCCCCGCTGCGGCCGCCGGATCCGAGCCGGGAATGGCGCTGTCCCAGCCGCTCAGCGGGATCCGCGTGCTGGACCTGGGCCTGGCGCTCGCGGGGCCGACGTGCGGCCGGATCCTCGCCGAGTTCGGCGCGAACGTCGTCAAGATCGGCAACCCGGCCGCCGGCGTCGGCGGCTACCTCAACCGGGGCAAGGAGTCGCTGCTCCTCGACCTCGGCACGCTCGCCGGCCAGGAGGTGTACTGGCGGCTGGTGGAGCACGCCGACGTCGTGCTCGAGAACTTCTCGCCCGGCACCGCCGGGCGGCTGGCGATCGGCTACGACGAGGTCCTGGCACGCCGGCCGGACGTCGTCTACACCTCGATCAGCTGCTACGGCCTCGGCGGACCGTGGACAGGGTGGCGCGGCTGGGAGCGCCAGGGCCAGGCGGTGACCGGGATCATGGAACGCACCGAACTGCCCTCGGTGCTCGGCCCGTACAACATCGTCGACATCGGCACCGGCATTCTTGGCGCGTTCGCGACGGCGCTCGCGATCTACCACCGGCAGGCAACCGGCCGCGGCCAGCTCGCCAGCACCTCGCTCGCCCAGGCCGCCACCTACCACCAGGCGCTGTTCATGTTCGACTTCCCTGGCTACCGGCCGGCCGAGCCACGCGGCTACTCCGCGCTCGGCGAGAGCCCGCTGCAGCGCTACTACCGGGCCGCCGACCGGTGGTTCTTCCTCGCCGCCCGGCCTGAGGACATCCCCGCCCTGGCGGCGGTGACGCGGCAGCCGGAACTCACGCGCCGCACCGGAGCGGCGGTCCTCGAGGCGGCGCTCGAAGCCGCGTTCGCGACGGACACCGCGCAGGCCGTGGCCGCCCGGCTGGCGGCCGCCGGCGTCGCCGCGCACATCGTCGTACCGGTCGCCGACCTGATGACCGACGCGGTGGTCCGCGCGCGGGGGCTGAGCGTGACCCAGGACGTGGCGGGTGTCGGGAGCTGCACGATGCCGGGCGTCTCGCCGCGGCTGTCCGACACCCCGGCGCTGGCTGGCCATCCACCGCGCAGGCCTGGGGAGGACGCCAGGCAGGTACTCGCCTCGGTCGGCTTGGCCGACCGGCTCGACGCGCTGGAACGCGGCTGGGTGGTCCGGGCTACCGACCTGCCCCCGGCGTGGCCGTAACGCTTAACGCAAAAGAAAGGAACGCCGTGCAACGCAGCGAGACAAGGTTTCTGACCACCCACACGGGCAGCCTGATCCGCCCGGCCGCGCTGACCGAGGCGCCCGCGGCGGACGCTGACGCCGAGGCGCGGGCCGGCTACGAGCACGCGCTGACCGAAGCGGTCGCCGGCGTGGTAGCCAGGCAGTGGGACGTCGGGCTCGACGTGGTGAACGACGGCGAGTTCGGCAAGTCGGGCTGGTCGGGGTACGCGCTGGACCGGATCAGCGGCTTCGAGATCCGCCAGGACCAGCTCAAGCCGCTGGACTGGCTCGGCAGGGACAGGGAACGGTTCAAGGACTTCTTCACGGACAACCCGGAGATGCCGCTCGCGCTGACCGGCGCCCCCACGCAGGTCTGCGTCGGCCCGGTCGAGTACACCGGCCATGACTTCATCGCCCGCGACCTGGCCAACCTGAAGGCGGCAACGGCCGGTCACCCAGACCGTGAGGTCTTCTGCACGAGCGTCGCGCCGGCGAGCACGGCCTACAACGGCGTGAACGAGTACTACAAGACCGAGGAAGAGTACGTCTACGCGATCGCCGACGCGCTGCGGCAGGAGTACCTCGCGATCCACCAGGCCGGCTTCCTCCTCCAGGTGGACGACGCCGTGCTTGCCAACATGTACGACCACCTCATCCAGGAGGGTGAGGAGGCCTACCGGCGCTGGGCGCAGCTGCGCATCGACGCGCTCAACCACGCGCTCGCCGGGATCCCCGAAGACCGGATCCGCTACCACGTCTGCTTCGGCAGCTGGCACGTCCCGCACGTCGCGGACGCGCCGCTCGAGGCGCTCACCGGCCTCATCCTGCAGGTGAACGCCGGCGCCTACTCCATCGAGGCCGCGAACCCGCGGCACGAGTGGGAGTGGGAGGTATGGGAGCGGACGAAGCTCCCGGACGGCAAGATCCTCATCCCCGGTGTCATCACCCACCACACGACCACGGTCGAGCACCCGCGGCTGATAGCTCAGCGGCTTGAGCGGTTCGCCAGGATCATCGGCCCGGAAAACGTCATCGGCGGCGCCGACTGCGGGTTCGCCCAGACGTCCACGATCAGGCGCACGCATCCGGAAGTCGTGTGGGCGAAATTCGGCTCCCTGGTCGCGGGCGCACAAATCGCGTCGGAGCGGATTTGGGGTTCGCGACGACGCCACGGAGCCGATAACGAGTTGCACTCGGTATAGGGCGCGGATCGCGAGGAGCCCAGTGATGCCGAAGGAGGGGTCACAGTGACGGTGGGAGAGCAGGCCAGGGCCGGCGACAAGCCGGATCGCGGCGAACCAGGCATGAAGGCAGGCAAGACTCCAGGCGTGCGGGAAACGCCGCCGCCGGGGCCTGGCGAGCTACAGCAGACTCCGCAGGAGATCGAGGGGCCGTTCTTCCGGCTGGGCGCCCCGCGGCGGTCCAGCCTGCTGGAACCCGGCGACAAGCCAGGTGTTGTCCTCAGCGGCCGGGTCCTGAACGAGAAGGGCACGCCCATCCCTGGCGCGGTCGTGAACTTCTGGTCATCCGACCTGTACGGGAACTACGACATGGTCGGCTACCGGTACACCGGCTACGTGGTGACCGACGAGGCGGGCCGGTACGAGGTCACCACGATCATCCCCGGCTACTACCAGCCGCGGAACGCCAGGCACATCCACGTCAAGCTGCAGGCGGTCAGCAGGCCCGTCACCACCCAGCTCTACATCGAGGGTGAGCCGGGCAATACCGACGACGAGTACTACCACCCGGCACTGCTCGTGCCCTGCACGGTCGACGACGCCGGCGTCAAGCACGGCACTTACGACTTTGTTATTAAACAGATCACCGAGGAAGAGAACGTCACCGCCGAGAGCCTCGCGGCCCGGGTTGGCCCGTGACCATCCGCGGCAAGGCGCACATCGCCGGCGCCTACGAGCACCCCGGCAGGAAGATCCCCGACAAGTCGGTCGCCCAGGTGCACGCGGAGGTGGCACTCGGCGCGGTGGCCGACGCCGGCCTGTCGCTGAGCGACGTCGACGCGTACTTCTGCGCCGGCGACGCGCCCGGGTTCGGGCCGCTCTCGATGGCCGACTACCTCGGCCTGAAGCGGCTCCGCTACCTGGACTCCACGGAGACCGGCGGCTCGTCCTACCTGGTCCACGTCGGCCACGCCGCGGCGGCCATCGCCGAGGGAAAATGCCAGGTCGCCCTCATCACGCTGGCCGGGCTGCCAAGGTCCCGGCCGGTGCCGCGGCCCTCGGCGTCGGCGCTGGCGCCGGAGGCGGCGTTCGAGCAGCCGTTCGGCCCGACCACGGTGTCGATGTACGCGCTGGCGGCGCGGCGGCACATGTACGAATACGGCACGACCAGCGCCCAGCTTGCCGCGATCAAGGTGGCGGCGTCGCAGCACGCGCAGCACAATCCCCGCGCGATGCTGCCCAACCCGGTAACGGTCGAGGAGGTGCTGGAGTCGCCGATGATCAGCGACCCGCTGCACCGGCTTGACTGCTGCGTGATCAGCGACGGCGGCGGCGCGCTCGTCGTGGTGTCGCCGGAGTCGGCCAGGGATCTGCCCAGGCAGACAGTCAAGGTGCTGGGCCACGGCGAGTCGCCGAAGCTCGCGGGTGGCGGCCGCATCGACCTGACGTACACCGGCGCTGTGTGGTCCGGGCCGCGGGCGTTCGAGGAGGCGGGAGTGACACAAGCCGACATCGACTACGCGTCGATCTACGACTCGTTCACGATCACGGTCCTGCAGACGATCGAGGACCTGGGGTTCTGCGAGAAGGGCAAGGGCGGGGCGTTCGTGGCCGACGGCTCGCTCCTGGCACCGCACGGCAGGCTCCCGTTCAACACCGACGGCGGCGGCCTGTGCAACAACCACCCGGTGAACCGCGGCGGGATGACCAAGGTGATCGAGGCGGTCCGGCAGCTGCGCGGCGAGGCCAACGGCCCGGTCCAGGTGCCCGACTGCGAGCTCGCGCTGGCGCACGGGAACGGCGGGTCACTGGGTACCCGGTCGGCCGCCGCGACGCTCATCCTCGGCCGGGAGGACGCGTGACCGCGGCCGCCGGGGGTGCCGGGGGCGCCGGGGGCTTGCCGGCGCCGGC
>Ga0207700_10002559_pt1 | contig 10444 bp, 6 predicted proteins | sample LARL82metaG_FD_184348 | JGI IMG/M metagenome (GOLD analysis project Ga0207700, IMG submission 184348) | Corn, switchgrass and miscanthus rhizosphere microbial communities from Kellogg Biological Station, Michigan, USA - LAR L8-2 metaG... | ecosystem: Host-associated > Plants > Roots >...
GGCTGTGATTCGTCGTACGCAGGTTCCGGCAAGTGACACCGCGATCGTCGTTGCGAATACGCGGCTGTAACCTCCTGGGAGTTTCAAGAGTCTCATCACAAGACGCTCAGTTGAGGAGGTTTCATGTTGCGTTCCGTTCCCCGCCAATTGAGTCGATTGGCCCTCGTGTTTGTTGTTGCACTCAGCGGCTGTTCAGAGGCCCCCATGCAAGGTCAGATCCCGGCGCCGCAAAAGGACGAAGCCATTGCGCATACCCCCGGAAAGCAGACTGCGGTCTTTGCTGGAGGTTGCTTCTGGGGCACGCAGGCCGTGTTTGAGCGCGTTAAGGGAGTGATTGCGACGACGGCCGGCTACTCCGGCGGCTCCGCGTCAACTGCAACCTACGACCAGGTCACGACTGAAACGACAGGACACGCTGAGTCCGTGAAGGTGGTCTTCGATCCCTCCAAAATCACCTATGGCAAGCTCCTGCAGATTTTCTTTTCCGTTCACGACCCAACCCAGCTCAATCGTCAGGGCCCTGACGTAGGGACGTCGTACCGGTCGGCAATTTTCTATGCCAGCGACGAACAGCGAGACATCGGCAACGCCTACATCGCACAGTTAAACGCCGCCCATGTCTTTCCAAAATCCATCGTGACGCAGGTGACTCCCTTGAAGGGCTTCTACGACGCGGAGTCTTACCATCAAGACTACGCGCTTCATAATCCCAACAACCCATACATCATGGTCTGTGACCGGCCCAAGATTGCCACGCTCAAAAAGGAGTTTCCTGAACTGTTTCAGGAGTACAAGGGCAAATAAAAGTGCCCTTGCGGGCCCAGTTCCCTCTCCTGAAGGAGTCCACGCAAACAAGAAAGGCCGGCAGGTTTGCCGGCCTTTCTGCTTCTGTTATCGATTGCGCTTATGCGGCCGCCGAGGCGCCATGCTCGGCGGCGATCGAGGTCACCTCGGGTTTGGCTTTCAGCAGAGGCAGAGCCACCGCCAGCACATCTTCAATGCGGCTGGCGTAGTGGATCGAAACTCCCGCAATCATCTCGGGTGTCAAATCCTCTTCGACATCCTGACGGTTTTCCGCCGGCAGGATGATGGTTTCTACTCCTGCACGACGTGCTGCCAGAAACTTCTCCTTGATGCCTCCAACCGGGAGCACGTTTCCGCTGAGCGTGATTTCTCCAGTCATCGCGGTAAGCGGACGAACCGGATTGTCAGTCAGCAGCGATGCGAGCACCGTCGCCATGGTCACGCCCGCCGAAGGTCCATCCTTGGGAATCGCGCCTGCGGGTACGTGAATGTGCAGGTCGAGATCCTTGTTGAAGTCCTCCGAAAGGCCAAGCATCGCCGAGTTTGAACGCACCCAGGTAAGCGCGGCCTGCATCGACTCCTGCATCACCTCGCCAATCTGGCCTGTCATCGTGAAGCCGCCCTTGCCCTTCATCTTGTTGGCCTCGATGAAGAGGATGTCGCCGCCGGCTGGCGTCCATGCCAGGCCGATGGCCACCCCTGGACGCTTGACACGCTCCGCCACCTCGGTTTCAACGCGCACCTGGATGCCGCCTAAAAATTCCTTCAGCAGATCCTTGTCGACGGTGATCTTCTCCGTCTTGCCTTCCACAACGCGCCGCGCTTCCTTGCGGCACACTGTGCCGATCACCTGCTCCAGTTTGCGCACGCCCGCTTCGCGCGTGTAGTGGCGCACAATGTGGCGCACTGCAGATTCCGGAAATTCAATCTGCTCCGGCGTGATTCCGTTCTCCTTGATCTGGCGCGGAACCAGGTAGCGCGCTGCGATGTGCACCTTCTCCTCTTCGCTGTAGCCCTGAAGCGGAATGATCTCCATGCGATCGATCAACGGTGGAGGCACGGTGTCGAGCATGTTCGCCGTGCAGATAAACAGCACCTTCGACAAATCGAAGGGTACGTCGAGATAGTTGTCGCGGAACGAATTGTTCTGTTCCGGATCGAGGGTTTCAAGCAGCGCCGATGCCGGATCGCCCCGGAAGTCCCGTCCCAGCTTATCGACCTCGTCAAGCATGATCACCGGGTCGTTCGTTTCCGCCCGCCGTATGCTCTGAATGATCTGCCCCGGCAAAGCTCCGATATAAGTCCGGCGATGTCCGCGAATCTCGGCCTCGTCGTGCATGCCGCCTAGCGAAACACGCTGGAATTTGCGTCCCAGTGCGCGCGCGATCGAGCGGCCAAGCGAGGTTTTTCCCACGCCCGGAGGTCCGACAAAGCACAGAATCGGCCCCTTCATATCGGGCTTCAGTTCCAGCACCGACAGGTAATCGAGAATGCGGTCCTTCACCTTTTTCAGCTCGTAGTGATCCTCATCGAGGATTTCGCGAGCCTTGTTGATGTCGATCTTCGAGCCCGAGCTTTTGGCCCACGGCAACACCGCAAGCCACTCGATGTAGTTGCGTGTGAGCGAGTAGTCGGCGGCCATAGGAGACATGCGGCCGAGGCGCGACAGTTCCTTCATCGCCTCTTTCTTCACGTCTTCCGGCATTCCGGCTTCTTCAATCTTCTTGCGCAGGTCTTCAACTTCGCGCTGGCCCTCGTCCTGCTCGCCGAGTTCCTTCTGGATGGCCTTCATCTGCTCGCGCAGATAGTAGTCGCGCTGCGACTGCTGCACCTGATCCTGCACTTCGCTCTGAATCTTGGTGCGCAACTGCTGCACCTCGAGTTCCTTGGCCAGATGCTTCGTAAGCAACTCAAGACGGGCGGGAACGCTCGCAGTTTCCAGCAGGGTCTGCTTGTCGTCTGTGGTAAGGAATGGCAGCGACGAGGCAACAAAGTCCACCAGGCGGCTCGGGTCCTCGATATTTCCGGCAATGGTGCGAAGCTCATCAGACAGCGTGGCCGATTCTGAGACGATCTGCTGAAATTGGCCCACAACATTCCGCACCAGCGCTTCGACCGACGACGTGGTTGCCCCCTCAACGTCCTCGACCGTCTCGATCTCGGCAATCATGAAGGGCTCCGTCTGAACGTAGCGAAGCAGACGTACCCGCTCGACACCCTCGGTGAACACGAAACGGCTCTGATTGGGCATGCGCACAACCTTGTGCACGGTGGCTAAAGTGCCTACTTCGTGCAGATCGGTCGGCTTCGGCGCGTCAAGACGCGGATCGAGCTGGGCTGCAACAACAATCGAGCGCTCTTCACCCAGGGATTCGATCAACTGGATCGAGCTCTCGCGACCAACTGTAAGCGGCAGAACAGCATGCGGGAACAAGACAGTATCGCGAACGGGCAGAATCGGAATTCTTCTGGGCCCAGAAAGCGATCTTTTCTGGGGATTTTCCGGCGGCAAAATGGAAGGCTGACTTGGCATTGAGTGTCCTCTTATCAACTTTCCTTATTAGACAACACAGAGCATTAAAAGTTTCAAGAAAGCGCTGGCCTCGAACTGCTTCCCATGCCCCTGCTGCTGATGAGGTTTACGTTGTTCACATGATTCGGGTTCCGAGATGCCTGGAGATGGTCCAGATCATTCATCGGCAGGATTGGTGAAAGGCTGAAAGTAATTGGCAGGGCTTTCGCGATGAACGGACGGCAAGACGCGAAATAGGCAGAAGCAAGCGCGAAATCGGCCATCTTGGCTATCCCACAGGGGCTCAGCCCAGTCTGAAGGCGGCGTCTGGAGGCACGGCATGACCCGCACCTCTCCTAGAATCTCCTGAATTTCCAATCAGGCCTTGTGGCCCGGCAGCGTTTCTGAAACCAGCGCAGTATACCCTCGTTGCGCAGCCTGCGCGGCAGGATTGTTTGGCTGAATCAATCTTCTTTTTTGATGGCGGACTCGATGCGTTCCCATAGGCTATCTTCCGGTTCCTGATCCGGAAACAACTGCCTGGCAGCGTCGGCTATGGTCTGGAGTTGCTCGTACAACTCCCGGCAAATCTCGCAATCCTTGATGTGGGGGTGGTTCTCCACAACTGCCCCGGAACCGACGAGGTCCGACAGTTGATCGCGGAATTCCTGACAGCCCATGGTCCTGGGATCGGTGGTCATCGCCGGTCTCCCTTCCGAAGCGTGAGACGCAGCGCATCACGCAGCTTGAGCCGGGCCTTATGGAGTTGTGATTTGCTGTTTCCAACGGAACAATCAAGCATCGCCGCTATCTCATTATGCTCAAAGCCCTCCACATCGTGAAGGACAAAGATGAGGCGGTAACCGGCTGGTAAAGCGGCAACCGCGCGCTCCAGCGCGAGACGGTCAATGGAGCCGGTGAGTGAAAGATCAGGTGCTCCAAAGCTGCGACCAGGACCATCGTCATAGGTGGGCTCCATGGCCTCATCGAGCGACATCAGGGGGAGTCCCTTTTTGCGCAAGTGCATCAGGACGACATTAATCGACAGTCGATGCAGCCAGGTGGAAAAGGCGGAGTCGCCGCGAAAGGTTGCAATCTTCCGATGAAGCTGGAGGAAGGCCTCCTGCGTAAGGTCTTCGGCTTCGGCAACATTGCCGACCATGCGTAGACATAGCGAGTAAATGCGCCGCTTGTGAAGTGAGTAGAGGTGAGCAAAGGCGTGGTGATCGCCGGCCTGCGCCCGAGCCAGGATTTCGGCGTCGGGAGAGAGTTGCGGAGCCGGCGGTGTTGCTTCAGGTGCCGGATCGCCAAGCTGGACCGTATTCTCCTTTTCCACAGTGGAATCTGGCGCGGAATCTTCCGGCGTCTGCTTTTGAAACCTGGAACGTGGCATGCGCTTCCTTTGGGGAGAGATATCGGTAGCAGTAAGTATCGTCTGATGCTGCGCCAAGCTTCTTTCCTCGTTAGTATAAGGTGCAGCAGTGAAAAACCTTGAGCTGCGGCAAGAAGGAACCCGAAAGGCTCTCAAGTTATTGGGTTAGATGCAACCAAATGGCCCAATGCGGGTCTATACAGCTAAATTCTGGGAGATAGAGTGCGTAAGGCAACGCCGGCATGGCAGCTCGGCTCGGAACTCAAGCAGGGAATGCTGCCGACTTGTCTTTTTCTGATGCTGGCACTGGCAGGCAATTGCGCTCCGCAGACGGTCCGGTCGCAGACGCAAGGGCCTCCTGACGAGCTCACCAAGAACAATTTTGTTGACTCACATGGTTCGGCCGGATCCGTCCCCGTGGTTAACAGCGAACCAGACCCAATCGCGCAGTGGCAGGGGTTGCCGGTCCGTGAGATTGCTTTTGAAGGGGTGGCAGCAGACAGGCTGCAGCCGCTTGCCGGGCACTTGCCGCAAGCCGTGGGAACTCCCCTCAACCGTGAAAATGTGGCTAGCAGCCTGCGCTCCCTGTTTCAAACCGGGCTGTTCAGCACCATTGAGGTGAATGCCACGAAGATGGACGACGGCGTGAAGCTTGTCTTTCGGGGAGCGCCGCGGGAATTCATTGGAACGGTCAACGTAGACGGAGCCAAGGGTGCAACCATCAATGCGCAACTGCAGGCGGCGAGCCGGCTGACGGCCGGGACGCGATTTACGCAGACGCGTCTCGATGCGGCCCTGGGACGAATGCGTCAGGCTCTTGCCGATAACGGCTTCAACGAGCCCATGATTACCTATAAGCTGACCCGCCATGGGAGCGAGCAACTCGTCGATATCGCTTTCGAGGTGACCTCGGGCGTGCAGGCGCGGGTGGGCGCAGTCAAGACTACGGGCGACTCCGGCCTGACAGAGGCCCAGTTCCGTCAAGATGCACATCTCAAAGAGGGAACGAAAATCGACCACGACACACACAGTCGCGCACTGAGTGGCGTGCTGAAGCACTACCAGAAGGAAAATCGGCTGGAGGCAGACGTCAAGCTGGAGTCGGAGCTCTATGTCCCGGCAACCAAGCGATCGGATTTCACCTTTTCAGCCAATCGCGGTCCGGTGGTGAAGGTGAGTGTGGAAGGAGCCAAGCTCGGCGGCGAGCGGCTGAAGCGGCTGGTTCCTGTTTTTGAGGAAGGTACGGTTGACGACGATCTTCTGAACGAAGGAAATCGGCGGCTGCGCGACTACTTCCAGCGGCTTGGCTATTTTGACGTGAAGGTAGACCATGCCGAACAGAATCCCGAGGGCAAGACCGTCAACATCACGTATACGGTGGCGCTGGGCGCGCGCAGGCGTGTGAGCAAAGTGTCGGTCCAGGGCAATCACTACTTCGATGCGGCAACGCTTGAGGCGTTGTTGAGCGTGCACGCCGCCGATCACTTGGATCGACATGGCGCCTACAGCCAGGCCCTGGTCGCAGCGGACATAGGTGCCCTGCAGGCGGTTTACCAGAACAACGGCTTCTCCAAGATGAAGGCAACGTCAGAGACCATGAGTGGAGGTACGAAGACGACCCCGGCCGCTCCGGGTTCAACGCGGAACCCGACGGAGCCTATCGCGGTCATCTATCACATCGACGAAGGGCAGCAGCAGCGCGTCGGTGAACTGCATCTCGACGGGGTGGAGAAATCGGATCAAAGGAAGCTGCTCGCACTGATGAACACCGCACCCGGACAATTGTTTTCGCCGCAGAACCTCGCCGGCGACCGGGACACGCTTTTGACGGACTACCTCAGCCGCGGATTCGGCCAGGCGCAGGTCGAAGTGGAGGAGCACACCGAGGAAAACGACCCGGCCAAGGTAGACGTCACCTTCAATATCCGCGAAGGGCAGCAGATTTTCGTGCGCAAGGTTCTGATCTCGGGTCTGCACTATACCCGCCCGGACACGGTCGCCAAGGCCATCACGCTCCACCCAGGCGATCCGCTCAATCAGACAGCGCTGGCGCAGACGCAGCGGAATCTCTACGAGTTTGCGTTGTTCAACGAAGTGAATACCGCCATCGAAAATCCCGCGGGATCAGAGCTAAACAAAACCATCCTCATCCAGACAACCGAGGCGCGGCGTTGGACGCTCACCTACGGTCTCGGATTCGAGGCGCAGACCGGGACGCCCCAGAACAACTGTCGTGGCATCGCCACAACCGGCGCGCCTTGCAGTCCCAATGGAAAGACCGGTATCAGTCCTCGCGTGCTCGGTGCCGTTACGCGAAACAATCTCTTCGGGCGCGATCAATCCGCGTCCATCCAGGGAACGTACGGCCTTCTGGAACAGAACCTCAACCTGCTCTTTCAGAATCCGCATTTCCTCGGCAACCGCGATCTCGGATTCACGTTTTCGGGCGGCTACGCCAGCAGCCAGAACGTAACCACATACGTCGCATCGAAACTCGAGACGGGCGTCCGCTGGACCGAGCATTTCAGCCAGCCGGGATCGTGGTTTTCGAAGGCAAATACATTTGTGTACGAATTCGACTTCAGGCGCGTGAAGGTCGCGCCAGAAACTCTCCAGGTGGGGCCAAGCGAGATCTCCAAGCTGTCGTCAGCGGTGCGCGTGGCCGGCCCCAGTCTTACGTGGATTCGCGACACGCGCGATTCGGCCCTCGATTCACGCCGCGGAACCTACACCAGTTTTCAGGACTTTTTTTCCAATCATACCTTCGGCGCGGAGGCTCAGTTTAACCGGCTCGATGTTTCGAACTCGAGCTACTACGGGTTTGATAAGGGCCGGCTGGTGGTCGCACGCAATACCAGGTACGGGCAGGAGCGTGCTTACGGACCGCAATCCGATGAGCTGATTCCGCTGCCGGAGCGCTTGTATGCCGGCGGCCCCACCTCGCATCGAGGATTCCCCATCAACGCTGCTGGGCCGCGCGACCCCGAAACCGGGTTCCCCATTGGCGGCGCGGGCGCCCTGGTAAACAGCACGGAACTGCGGCTGCCTCCGCCACTGCTTCCCTTCTTCGGCGATACAGTGAGCTTTGTGCTCTTTCACGACATGGGCAATGTCTTCACCAATGCCGGGAATGCCTGGGCCAGTGCGCTCCGCATTCAGCAGCCGGATCGCGATGCCTGCAAAAATTTGACACCTGGCTCTCCCGCCAATCCTCCCAAACCAGGCGGACCACCTACCTCGACGGGCCAGCAGGGGCAGTGCAGTTTCGACTACTTTTCGCATGCCGCGGGATTGGGCATGCGCTACCATACGCCGGTCGGACCGATTCGCCTGGATTTCAGCTACAACCTGAACCCTCCTATCTATCCCGTCAACGTCAACTACTCCCAGTCGGATGTTTACTTGAATCCGCACGTGGGCGAGGCTGCTCATTTCAACTTCTTTTTTAGTCTGGGGCAGACGTTCTGATGACCCTACAGCAAACAGCTCGAATGAGAGTCGCCGCGAGATGGATTTGCATTGCGGCAATGCTGAATGGGCTTTTTTTAGCGGAGGCGCAGTCGGGTGGCGGCGCAGTAGGCTCCGCAGGATCGGTCCGCATTGATCGCGTGGTCGCGGTGGTGAACCGGCAGCCGATTCTCGAAAGCGACATCGAAGACGAGATGCAACTTTCGGTGCTCGACCCGAGCACCAATTCGAACGAGCAGATGACGCAGAAGGCGGCGCTGGAGCGGCTCATCAGCCGCACACTGATCCAGCAACAGATTCAGCAGGAAGATCTGGAGGCAACAGAGCCGAAGGCGGAGGATGTCGCCGCGCGCATCGAGGAGATTCGAATAGAGGTCCCGGCGTGCGTCCGCGCGGATTGCAAGTCGGACGCGGGATGGAAGACTTTCCTGTCGCACCATGAGCTGACACCGGCCCGGGTCGAGAACTACTTGCGACTTCGGATGGAGATTCTGAACTTTATCGAGCTGCGATTCCGGCAGGGCATTCGCATTACGCCCGACGAGATTGAGACTTACTACTCCGGGAAGCTGCTGCCGCAATACCCGGTTGGCCAGAAGCCGCCTCCTCTGCAGCAGGTGTCGTCGCGCATCGAAGAGATTCTGCTCCAGCAGCGGGTCAACGTGCTGTTCGATACCTGGCTTTCGAATTTGCGCAAACAAGGTCAGATTGAGGTACTGGACCCGGCTCTCGAAACAGCGAATGCCGCCAGCGATTCGGGAGCGACAAAGGAATGAGCGAGACCATCAAGATTCCGCCCGTGCCGCCTGATGCTCCCGAGGAGAACCAGGAGCGGCAGCTCGCCTGGCATCGACGTTATCTGCGCCACGTGCTGCGAGTGGGAGCCGGGATTGCACTTCTGCTCGTCGTCGGTCTGGTGGGGCTGTATTTCTGGGCCAGTTCCTCGTCGTTTGAAAACATCATGCGCAGGAGACTCATTGCGCGGATTGATGCGGCCACGGGCGGCCGCGCGGAGATTGCCTCGTTCCACTGGAATTTGCTGAAGCTCCAGGGCGAGGCCGACGCGTTTGTTCTGCATGGCCGCGAAGGACCGGGCGAAGCGCCGTACGCCCAGATGGATTCCCTGAAGGTCGACGTTGACGTCCTCGGTTTCTTCAGCCCGCGGGTTCTCCTGCGAGAACTCGTTCTCGTGCATCCTCAGGTTCACCTGATCGTGTACGCCGACGGATCGACCAACCAACCACAGCCGCTCCAGAAAACTCAGAGCCGCCCGCTGGACACGCTGTTTGATCTCCAGGCCAGCCACGTCGAAGTCAATCACGGCGCAATTGAATACGACGATCGCGCCGATGCAAACGACTTTCAGAATCGGCGTATCCCGGTGGACTTCGAAGCGAACGATGTTTCCCTCCTTCTGAAATACGTCGCAGGAAATGGCATCAACCCCGAGAGCTATCACCTGGATGCCGGCATTCGCGACATCCGCCTGGTGCGCGGAACAGCCGCGCATCCCGACGCGCCGCCGGTGGAAGGGTTTGCACAGGCCTCGGTCGACTTTACGAGCAATGCCGTTTACCTGCGCTCCTTGATGTTGACAGCGCACAGCAAGGGATCCGCAGATCGCGTACTGCGGATAGTAGGCGAGCTGGATGACTTCACTCATCCGCGCTGGACCGCCTCGGTGCAGGGGGATCTGGACCTCAAGCTGATGGAACCGGCACTGGGCTATCCGTTCACGCCGGAGGGCATCGCCAAGCTGAACCTCGCGGCGGCTGGCCACGCGGGCGAGTTCCGGATTGATGGAACGGTGCATGCCGACAACGCTTCGTATATCGATCCAGCGGTGGTTGCGCGTGGCGTCGGACTTGACGCACATGTACACGCGGATGCACTGCGTCTGCAGATTACGAATGTGACGGCGCGTCTAAAGAGCGGCGGACAGCTTGAGGGTGAGGTCCTGCTGGATCACTGGATACCGCCTCTTTCTGGTACGCCGGTGGTGCAGGCGGCCGAACCTCCAAAGCATGAGAAGAAGGGCAGGAGCCACGAAACGGCCACGCCGCCCGTAACCCCAAAGGTCGACACCGGCCTGCATACCAACGGCAAGGTGAACGCCTATTTCAGAGACGTCGCGCTCGACACGGTGCTCGACATCGTGAGCCAGCCTCCGTTCCAGCGACTGGGGATGGATGCCCGGCTCAACGGCCCGACCCACGCAGAGTGGAGCAACGGAGATGAAAAAACGCTGGCGGTATCGGCGAATCTGAACATGACCCCTTCGAGCAAGC
>Ga0207700_10002560_pt1 | contig 10443 bp, 10 predicted proteins | sample LARL82metaG_FD_184348 | JGI IMG/M metagenome (GOLD analysis project Ga0207700, IMG submission 184348) | Corn, switchgrass and miscanthus rhizosphere microbial communities from Kellogg Biological Station, Michigan, USA - LAR L8-2 metaG... | ecosystem: Host-associated > Plants > Roots >...
AGGCGGCGGGTGGCCGGGCCGCTCCGGCTGCCTGCGGGTCGCGGTCACCACGACCAGCATCGCGGCCAGCGGCGCCACCAGCGCGATGAAGCCGGCGACCTGAAGGCTGCCCAGCGCGACGAGGGCCGCTGCGAAACCGATGACCACGACCACGACCGTGGTCAGCGGCCAGTCCTGCAGGAAGAGCGGCGAGGCGGCCGCGGGCACGGCTAGCGCCGGGCTGGCCACTGCGGTGACGGCCTTGGTCTCGCGCCGTTCCGCGATACCCTCGCGCAGCCGCACCGAGACCATCAGGGTCCCGGGCTGGGCCGCGACCAGCAGCAGGTCGTCGGGATGCGCCGGGTCGGACGTCTGGGACACCGCGCCGCCGCCCGCCGCCCACGCGACTACCCGCTGGCCTTCGGAACGGCGGACCCGGTAGCGCACCTGCTCGCCGGTGATGACGCTGTCCGGTCCCTCGATCGCGTGCCCGTTGGCATGCCCGTTCGTGGTTCCGTTCGCATGCTGCGCGGTCGCGACGTTCCCGTTCGCGGCGTGGGGTGGCTCCACGATGTCGGCGGGTCCGCTGCCATCGCGCCCGGCGAGGCGCTCGGCGAGCTGGATCTGCTGGAGATGCACGGTCCGGGCCATGGCGACGATGCCTCCGGCGACGCCCGCCGCGCCGAGCCCGAGGATGGCCGCGACGACGGACTGACCGACGTCCGCCGCTGCAGGCATGGCATCCCCCTAGTGACTACGGATCCTCGAAAGCTAGCCAGCCAGCTCTATTAAAACACATGATCGAAAGCAATGGAAGCATTGGATGGCGTGGGGACACCACGTTCTAGGCCTGGCTGCGATCAGGGCTGCGATCAGGAAAGCTTGGCGACATCGTGTCTCTCCTGCCTCCGTGCCATCGGCACTTTCCGCCGGCCGCCTCGTTCAAACGACGGCCTGCCGAGAGCCTCCGGCATTGACAGCCGCCGCGTACGGTGAGTGGCTGGTTTCATGCTCTGGTTGTCAGTCGTCGTCGACGAGGCGTGCACCCAGATCTGGGAGGCGTGGCGAAGCGGCGCGTCGGTCACCTCGCTGCGGGTCAGCCCGGCCGTCTACACCGCCGTGGCGGCCGCGAGGCCCGCGGAGACGGCCCGCGACTACCCGCTGATGCTGCTCGGGCTGCCGCTCGTCGCCGACCTTGAGGTGGCCACCTACGCCCCAGTCGTCATGCGGGAGGACGCGCGGAAGGAGACGCCATGCTGACGGCAGAAGAAAACGAGGTGCTGTGCCGGGTCGGCCCAGGGACGCCGATGGGCACGGTGCTGCGCAGGTACTGGACCCCGGCGTTCCAGCTCGGCGACCTGCCGGCGCCCGACTGCCCGCCGGTCCGCGTGACGATCCTCGGCGAGAACTTCGTCGCCTTCAGGGACACCACCGGCCGGCTGGGTTTCCTCGACGAGCTGTGCAGTCACCGCGGCGCGTCGCTCGCGCTCGGCCGGGTCGAGGACTGCGGCATCCGGTGCCTCTACCACGGGTGGAAGTACGCCGTGGACGGGACCGTCATGGAGACCCCCAACCTCGCCGCACCCACGTTCAGGGAGCGGGTCAAGCACGGGGCCTACCCGGTGCGCGAGGCAGGCGGGCTCGCCTGGGTCTATCTCGGGCCGCCGGGCACCGAGCCGCCGTTCCCCGCGTTCGCCTGGTCCGCAGCGGACCCAGACGAGCTCCTCGTGACCGAGATGATCATGGACTGCAACTGGATGCAGGTGCTCGAGGGCTCGATCGACTCCTCGCACGTGGGCATCTTGCACCTGGACACGCTCGCCACGATGGGGGCCGGCCCGCGCAGCGTCGGCTCGTTCGACTTCGCCGGGGAACCGTGGGACCTGGATATGCCGGTACCCGGCCGGGGCGCGCAAGGCGGCCAGGGCCAGGGCGCGCCGGTCCGGCGGCCAGGGGTCTGGCCGAGTGACGACAACGCGCCGCGTATCGAGGTCGAGAACACCCCGTTCGGTTTCCACTACGCGGCGATCAGGGACGTGACTAGCGATCCGGCGAAGAAGTTCGTCCGGGTTACCGCCTTCGTCATGCCCTACACGGCGTTCATCGGCGGGGCGCCTGGCGCGGTGATCGTCGTCCCGCGCGACGACTACACCTGCTCATCCATTGGCGTGTTCCCGGTGCCGAAGGGCACCGGCGCAGCACGGCGGGCGGGCGCGGGGACGGACCCGGCGGTCTGGGGACCCGAGCCGGACAATCGCCGGATCCGGCTGCCACGCCAGGACCGCGAGGCGATGGAAGCCGGCCAGAGTTTCGCCGGCTTCCGCGGCGGCAACCGGATCCAGGACGCCGCGGTCCAGCTGTCGTCCGGCCCGATGTACGACCGCGCCAAGGAGCACCTGGTGCCCGCCGATCTCGCGATCATCAGGCTCCGGCGGCTGCTGGCCGACTCGGTCCGGCTGCTCGAAGCGGGACGAGATCCGGTCGGCCGCGGCGAGGGCTGCGACTTCGCGCGGATCACGGCCGCCTCGCAGATCATCGACGCCAGCCAGGCGTGGCAGGACCTCGTCCCCGCGCACCAGGGCAGCGCCTCATGAGGGTGTGGATCGACCAGGATTACTGCACCGGCTCAGGCCTGTGCGAGCTGATCGAACCCCGCGTGTTCGCCATCGGCGACGACGGGCTGGCCCGCGTCCGCGCGGCGGAGGTGCCGCCGGGATGCGAGGATGAGGTTCGCGACGCTGCCGAGTCGTGCCCAGGCGGATGCATCCGGCTGGAACCGCGCCCTTTATCCCGAACGTACGCGTTGTTCCCGCCTGCCCACGTAAAACCCGCGGATCGGGGTAAACGACGGAATCGTGGTTACCGTGAACGAAACAGCGCCGGTCCTCGTGCTCGGCCCGGTGCTGCGCTACGTCGGCGAGACCGCCGTCTCGATCTGGCTGGAGACCGACCGGGCCTGCGACGTGCAGGTGCTCGGCCGCAGCGCGCGTACCTTCGAGGTCGCCGGGCACCACTACGCGCTGGTCGTCGTGGACGGCCTTCAGCCGGGCAGCGTGCAGGAGTACCAGGTCGCGCTCGACGGCGTCGTGCGCTGGCCGGAACCTGGCTCGGAGTTCCCGCCGAGCGTGCTCAGGACCCTGGATCCCGGCCGGCCGCAACGGCTGGCGTTCGGCTCTTGCCGCCAGGCCGAACTGCCCGTTCCGCACGGGCCTGACGCGCTCGACGCCTGCGCCCGCCGGCTGGCCGGGACGCCGCGCGACCGCTGGCCCGACGCCATGCTGCTGATCGGGGACCAGATCTACGCCGACGAGACGGGCCCGGCCGCGCGGCGGTTCATCGCGCAGCGGCGTGATCCCGCCGTCCCGCCCGGCTACGAGGCCGCCGACTTCGCCGAGTACTGCGCCCTGTACCAGGAGGCGTGGAGCGACCCCGCCATGCGCTGGCTGCTGTCCGTCGTCCCGGCGATCATGATCTTCGACGACCACGACGTGCACGACGACTGGAACACCTCGGCGGCCTGGCGCGCCGCGTTCGAAGCCAAACCGTGGTGGCGGGCCAGGATCACCGGCGCGTACCAGAGCTACTGGATCTACCAGCACCTCGGCAACCTGTCACCGGCCGAGCTCGCCGCGGACGAGACCTGGCGCGAGGTGCGGCAGGCCGGCGACGCGGCGGCCGTGCTGGCGGGCTTCGCGCTCCGCGCCGACCGCAGGGACGTCGGCATCCGGTTCAGTGTCCGCCGTGACTTCGGGAATGTCCGGGTCGTGGTGATCGATACGCGCAGCCGCCGGGTGATCGACGATAACAACAAGAGGCTCATGGTGGACCAGGCGGAATGGGAGTGGGTCACCGAGTCGGTGACCGGGGACTGGGACCATGTGGTGCTGGCCACGTCCCTGCCGCTGCTGCTGCCGCGCGGCATCCACGGCGTGGAGGCCTGGAACGAGGCCGTCTGCGACGGGGCGTGGGGAAGGCGCTTCGCCCGGACAGGGGAGCGCGTCCGGCAGGCCCTCGACCTGGAGCACTGGGCGGCGTTCGGGCAGTCGTTCGAGAACTTCGAGCGGCTGCTGTCCGGGCTCGGAGCGGGCTCGTTTGGCACCCCGCCGGCCTCGGTCACGGTCATCTCCGGCGACGTGCACAACAGCTACCTGGCGCCGGCTTCGCTGCCGGGCACGACGTCCCGCAGCGCCATCTGGCAGGCGGTCTGCTCGCCATTGCACAACGTCCTGCCGCCGCGCTTCCGTCGCGGCTACCAGTTTGCCGAGTCCGCGGCCGGCGGCCTGCTCGGCACCGCGCTGGCGCGGCTCGCCGGGGTGCGCAGGCCGGGCATCCGGTGGCGGGTCAGCCGCGGTCCGTGGTTCGACAACATGCTCGCGACGCTCGAATTCGACGGACGCCGGGCGCGCATCAGCTTCGACCGCGCGACGCGGGACGCCTACGGCAGCGGGCAGCTGGAACCGGCCTGCGAAACGGACCTCGCTTGACCCTGACCTGTTAGGCGACGACTAGCGCAACTACTCCTGCTATCAGGGCGGCCGCGGCCAGCGACGCGGTAACCGCGCGGCCATACCGCCAGTGCCGCGGCTCGTCCCTGAAGCTCAGGATCCCCTGTCTGACCAGGGTGTAGGCGGCGAGAGCTATGACTCCTACCGCGCCGGACCTGGGCAGCCCCAGGGCCAGGATGGCGCCGAGCGACGCCGCGCCGACGACCAGCGCCGTCCACGCCTCGTACAGTTGCACGGGCATTCGCCGGCACCCCAGCCGGCGGTCCGATGACCAGATCCCCCACTGGGACCCCATCGGGCGCCCGGTGCAGCAGCCCGCCCAGAAGCAGGCGTGCCGGCCGATGCCCATCCCGATCAGCAGCGCCGGCGTGGCCGCCGCCAGGAAGGCTCCCTTCGGCACGCCGGGACCGACGACCGCCGCGACGGCGACGACGACCGCGGCGCCACCGACGAACCCCTGGATGCACCAGCCGTCCCACTTCCCGCCGCTCACCGCGGCGTACCAGGCCTTCCCGCCGATCACCCCGGCGGCGACCGCCGCGACCGACAGCAGCTCAGGCCTGAGCACCGGATAGTGGCCGGCGGCCAGCAGCACCCCTTCGATGGCCAGGCCGGTGAGCACGCCGAGCACGACCAGGCACGCGTAGGCGTACCTGATGACTCCGGGCACCTTCGAGCGCAGCGTGCTGGCGGTGTGCACGGTGGTGTTCGGCCCGGCCTGCACGGTTACCCGCCGCGGCCACGGCACCCGGCCGGCGGCGGCAGGCTCCGGGGCCGCAGCAGGTCGCGACTGGCCGGCGACCGGACGGCTGACCGGCCGCGCGGTGACCGACCACGTGCCGGGATTGACGCCGCGCACCTCCGCGGTCACCGCTACAGGCCCGCTGCCCGGGACGATGCCCTGGTAGGTCTCCTCCTGCGTGAACGTGTCGCCAGGCCCTGGCTTCCCTGTCACGTCCGTGCGCTGCCCGGTAAACCGGACCGTGGCCGTCAACCGCTCGCCGTCTTCGCCGGGATCGAGCCAGCAAGTGACGTGCAGCAACTGCTCCAGCGCCTGCGCGGCCCACCGCGGAACCTCATCATCCGCTCCGCCGCCGGCGGCGGCCCCCGCCGCCTTCGCCTCGGCAGCCGTCGCGTCTCCAGCTCTCGCACCGCCCGCCTTCGCGGATACCGCCTTCGCGGATACCGTCTTCGCGGATACCGTCTTCGCGGTGGCCGGCCCGATGCCGGGTAGCGCCGGCCTCATGTCGAGCGGCGGCCGTTTGGCAGCCGGGACGGTCGCGGTGCTCGTGGCGGACTGCGGCGTCGTCCCGTACGCTGGCCGCCGGGCGAGGCCCGGCGGTACCGCAGCGGGGGCAGGGTCGGGCGGCAGGTTCTCCGGTGCGGCACCAGGCGGCACATCTCGCGAGGGAGCGGCCGGGCGGCCGGAAGCGCCTGATCCCGAGGGCCGGGCGGCTTTCCTCTTCTTCGCCTGCGGCATCGTGCACCTTCCCCGTGCTGGCCCATCGGCGGGAACGGTCCATCCTCGCTGCCGCGGTCAACCGCACGTTGGCCAGATAGTTGTCGGGTGTTAGCCCTTTGGTGAAGAACACGTATAGCGGATCGGGTAATCGCGTTATATCGTGAAAGTCAGCCGAGGAGGTGACAGGTATGCGGAGCATCGCGCGACTGCTGTTCGGGCCCGAGGGGGACAGGATCGCCGACCTGTTCGCGCCGGGCGAGCACGACGAACGTGGCATGGCCGACCGAGTCAGGCAAGCCGGAGAGTGGTGCCAGACCACGCCAGGCAGGTCTCGTATCCACAGTCGGCCCCTTCATAGCCAGCCGGCCTTCGGCCCGCGCCGCGGCCGCGGCTAACCGATCGCCGCCCGCCAACTTCCCATCAGCCCACCAGCATCACGTCGCTCCTGAACGTGCTCGATGTCCCATCCGCCACGCTCTTCGGTGGACGATGTCACATCGACTACGTTCGGCGGGGCTACGGGGAGACGGTGCCTGCTGCCACGGCGACGGCGACGCCGACCGCGGCGGCGCCGAGCAGGGTGAGCACCACCCCGCGGCGTAGCGGGAACAGCAGCACCAGGGCACCCGCCAGCACGAGGAACTGCCACGGATGACTGAGCGTCCTGGCGAGCGTGATCGCCGACCCGAAGATGGCGCCGATCGCGGCGGGGCCGGCGCCGTTCAGGAAGGCCCGCGCCCGCTGGTCGCCGCGAATCCGGTCGAAGTGGCGCCCGCCAAGCAGGACGAACGCGAACGACGGCGCGAAGGCCACGGCGGAGGCGAGCAGCGCGCCGCCGATCCCGGCGGCGGCGTAGCCGACCACGGCGACGGTCTGCACGACCGGCCCGGGCGTGACCTGGCCGAGCGCCACCGCGTTGAGGAACTGCGCCCCGGTCATCCAGTGATAGTGGGAAACGGCGTCGGCTTGCAGGAGCGGGATAATCACGAAGCCGCCGCCGAAGGACAGGCCCCCGACCTTGAACGCCTCCCACGCGACGCTGGCCAGCACCGCGCCGCCAGTCAGCCAGGTGAGCGCGAGCGGCGCGACGGCAAGCCCCCGCAGCTTATCGACGGGGCCGGGCGCGTCCTCGTTGCTGCTGCCCCTGAAGTCGCCGCGCGCTGAGCGGATGGCCAGCTCCGCCGCGCCGCAGCCGAGCAGCACGATCACGAGCCACTCGCCGACCGTGGCCGCGGCCGCGAGGCCGGCCGCCAGGTAGAGCAGCCACCGCCAGGTGGCGCCGCGGTTCCGCCAGCTCGGGGCGACCAGCGAGGCGCCGGCGCTGACCGCGACGGCGGGTACCGCGCCGCCCGCGCCCGCCCCGGCGCCGAGCACCGCCAGCGGCGGTGACGACGCCATGAAGAGCACGGATAGCGCGAGGATGACGATCAGCCCGGGGACGATGAACGCGGCGCCGCCGACGAGGGCGCCGAGCCGGCCGCGGACCCGCCAGGCGCAGAAGATCGTGAGCTGGGTGGACGCCGGACCGGGCAGCAGGTTGCAGACGGCGACCGCGTCCTCGAACTCGCGCGCGTCCAGCCAGCCGCGGCGCTCCACGACCAGCTGCCGCAGCAGCCGGATGTGCGAGGGCGGCCCGCCGAACCCGATGCACCCGAGCCGCCCCCACTGCCGCACCACCGTCCACAGCGACACGGGCCCAGCGTCGGCCCCGGTCGTCATCCGGCTTCCGCCAGCACCGGCAGCAGGAAGCGGATGCGCGTGCTCAGCTCGGTGGCGAGGCGGTCGAACCCGGCGTACGCGGCGCGCGGGGTGTCCGCGGCCACGGCGGGGTCGGGCAGGCTCCAGTGCACGCGCCGCGGCGACCCCGCGAACTCCGGGCACGCCTCGCGGGCCTTGTCGCACAGGCTGATCACGTAGTCGAACGGCTCGCTGGCGACGGCGGTCACGTGCGCGGGCCGGTGACCGCTGATGTCGATGCGGTAGCGGTCGCGCAGGACGGCGGCCGCCGCCGGATGCAACGGCCGCGGCCGTGTGCCGGCGCTCGCCGCGCGCGCCCAGCGTCCTGCGCTGTGCCGCAGCAGCGCGGCGGCCATCGGGGAACGCCCGCTGTTCCCCGTGCACACGAACAGCACCCGGCACGGCCGGTGCCCGGCGCCGCTGCCGGCCGCCGGGCCGGTCCCCGCGGATGCGAGCCCCGGGTGCAGCGCCGCCCCGGCCTCCGCCAGCGCGTGCGCGCAGCCGGTGAGGTCGAGGCTGTAGTAGGTATCGCGGCCGTCGAAGCTGCTGCGGCGCGCGGTCACCAGCCCGCCGGAACGCAGCCGGCGCAGGTGATAGGAGACGAGGTTCTGCGCTTCGCCGGCCGCGGCCACCAGCTCCCTGACCCGCAGGTCACCGCCGGCGAGCTCGCGCAGCAGCCGCCACCGCACCGGATCGGCGATCAGCCGGAGGGGAGGCGGGACAGCATCGCCTGTCGCGGCCACGATCGGATAATACATCAGTATGAATTGATGGATCTAGGGTGTGAGAGCATGGACGCCATGGACGTTGACGCCCTCGTCGAGGTTCCGATGGGATCGCGGAACAAGTACGAGATGGACCCGAAAAGCGGACGCATCCGGCTGGACCGCATGCTGTTCACCTCGACGCGTTACCCCTTGGACTACGGGTTCATCACCGGCACGCTGGCCGAGGACGGGGAGCCGCTGGACGCGCTGGTCTGGCTGGAGGAGCCGACGTTCCCCGGCTGCCTGGTCACGGTCCGCCCTATCGCGGTGTTCTGGATGCTTGACGGGGGCAAGCCAGACGCCAAGGTGCTGACGGTGGTCTCGAATGACCTGCGGATGGATGGCATCCAGGACCTAGAGGACGTGCCGGCGCACATGACGGCCGAGATCGGCCACTTCTTCGATATCTACAAGGAACTGGAGCCGGGCAAGTCCACCGACGTCCGCGGCTGGCAGAACCGCGCCGCCGCCGAACGGGTGATCAGGGACGCGCAGCAGCGCCTTACAGCTAAAGCGTCATAAGCCCCGGCCGGAGTACCGGAGCGCGACGACGCCGTTGTGGTGGGCCCGGGACTCCAGCAACGCGAGCGGCACCTGGCCATCGCCGTCCTCGAACAGGCGCCGGCCCGCGCCCACGACGACCGGGTGGACGAACAAGGCCAGCTCGTCGAGCAGTCCCGCCTGGAGCAGGAACCTGACGAGGGTGCCGCTGGCCCCGACGGCGATGTCCCCGCCGGGCTGCTGCTTGAGCGTGGTGATGGCGGCGGCTACGTCACCGGTGATCGCCGTGGTAGGGCCCCAGCCGGGATCGCCCAGCGGGCGGCTGGTCACGACCGCTTTCTCGGCGGCGGTCATCAGCCCCGCGTGCGGCGGGGCGGCCGGGCCGGTGAACACCGCGCGGAACAGCTCATAGGAGCGGCGCCCGTACAGGTGGGTGCCGGCGTTCGCGAGCAGCGGCATCACCGCGCGGCTCAGCTCGTCGTCGTAGTAGGGCGGGTTCCACTTCTCCGGTGCCTCGATCACGCCGTCGAGCGTGCTGAACAGCCCGGCGACGATCTTCCTCACGGCGGTCCCTCCGTTCCGCCCGCCGCCCGCTGCGCCAGCTCGTAGCCGACGAGGGCGGTGGCGTGCCCGTGGCCGATGCCGTAGTCGGCCTTGAGCCAGTCCACGAGGGGCTTGTGCTTCGTCAGCGGCGAAGAGTTGATGAGTTCGAGCCAGTAGCTGACGGGCTTGCCGTACTTTTTCTCGATGGACGGGAAGTAGGACGCGGGGCCGGTGACGCGTTCGGTCATCACGATCTCCATGTCAGATAGCCGCGTGCTCGCCGTTGGCGATGAACTCGGTCAGGGTGGTGGCGATGACGGACGGCGTGAGCTTCTTGGCGTGGCCGAGGCCGCGGCGCTCGACGAGCCGGGCCGCAGGCAGCGCCGCGGCGACGGCCGCCGAGCCGTGCCGGAGCAGGCCGGGACTCTCCTTCTCGTCGCCGCACATCACCAGCGTCGGCATGGTCACCGCCGCCCACTGACCAGGCGGCAGCGGGCGGCCGGACTGATAGGGCTCGATGAGCGCGGCGTCGTACGGCAGGGTGTGCGCGACCGCGGTGAGCTTCTTCCAGGTCCCTGGCATCAGCCGCAGCAGGCCGGGGACGAACGACGGCGCCCCCATGCCGTCCACCATGAAGTACCGGACCGCCGCGCCGCGCTGTCCGGCCGCGATCAGCGCGGTGACGTGCTGGCGCAGGTCGGCTGGCGGGCGCCGGTCCGCCGGGTCGACCCCGAGCGGCGGTTCCTGCACGGCCAGCTTGCGGATCGGCAGCCCGGCGGCGGCCGCTTCGAGGGCCAGTACCGCGCCGGACGACAGGCCCCAGACGTGCGCCTCGCCGCCGGCCGCGCCGATCACGGCCGCCAGGTCCTCGATCTCCCGCTCGATGGCGTACGGCTGCGTGTCGCCGCTGTCGCCGCGGCCCCGGCGATCGTAGTTGTAGACCGTGAAG
>Ga0207700_10002567_pt1 | contig 10425 bp, 22 predicted proteins | sample LARL82metaG_FD_184348 | JGI IMG/M metagenome (GOLD analysis project Ga0207700, IMG submission 184348) | Corn, switchgrass and miscanthus rhizosphere microbial communities from Kellogg Biological Station, Michigan, USA - LAR L8-2 metaG... | ecosystem: Host-associated > Plants > Roots >...
ATGCTTGGGCTTCTGTCTTGATGGGCCGGGCAACATGCAAGCCAGCGACCATTGCCTGTTTTTTTGACTTTAGAAAGTCGAGAGAGAAAGTTTTCGGCGCTCATGCTGGTACAAACTTACGTTGAGTTTGAATGCCGTGACCGATCTTCGCCCAGTCTCCGCTTACAGCTTTCTGAAAGGCGCATTTCCAATCAACATACGTGTATCCACGCGCTTTGCATGTCGTGATAAAAGGCTCTACGTGAGAATCGATATTGTTGATGCCTTTCTCGCTTGCCCATTTTCTCAAATCATCCGTAACGCAAAATCCAGTGGGGATAGATGTTTTCCTTCCCTCTGTTTTTTTTGATACGGTCTTTATATTAGTTTCTAAGTTCTTAAGTTCTTGGTTGCCTTTCGTTTGGGTTTCGTTTGGGATACCCACTTGTAACCCAGAAATAACCGACTGGGTTTTCTCTGGCGTATCTATTGGCTTTGCGGGTCTTCCTCCCTTTGTCCCATTGGCCTTGTTTTTGCGTTTCATGTCGTGATATGAGTCTATTTCGAGGTCACAGCGGGTATGGTGATACCCGTCTTCACCCTTGATAAAGAACTCATCGAGTATGGTATTTAAGGCATCGGTATCCGACCCTGAACCCAAACGTAACCGACGAATAACCCACTGGGTTTCCAGTGGGATAGGAGTCTCATCCAGGTAATACCAGTCGAGTAGTTGACGGTATATTCCATGCTCAAGAGTTGATAAATGTCCGGTATCTTTGCGGTAATCTGCTATGTTGAATTGGTAATAATGCACAGCCGTTCCTTTGCAAGAATCGGTAGTCAGCCGATGTTCCGATAAAAAGGGTGAGCGCACGCTGAAGGGCGGAACTTTCCCTCCGTTCGGTGACAAGCCTAGTGCACCCATGATCTTCATTTGCTCAATGCCTCCTTCGCCATCCGACACCAGAACAAAATTGCCCTGCGCTTGTTATGTGCCGAGCGGATTCTTTTTGCAGCTCGCATCGCCGGTTTAAATTTCGCGTTCATAAATCCTCGCTGAATAAATCCAGGAATCTGACTACTCTCTCGCGCTTCCCGGTGCAGTGTTTTGGAGGCCCACAATGAAACTCTTTACTTTTTCCCCATAGCGTCGAGTAAAAGTGCCACTTGCTCAGCGGTATATAGTTCTTTCGGATGGGCCTGATTAGGGGCTTCGTTGGCTCTATTATTCGCTGGAGGTTTCGCTGATAATTCTTTCACTTTCTTTTTGTGATCTTTTATGAGCAACCTTACGTACCGCGAAAAAGACCAGTCCCGCTCGTTGCAGCACAGGTCTGCCCAATCGTCCAGTTCCTCGTCCAGGTATATCTTCCTGGGTATGTCGAAAAGATCGCGGCGGCTACGGGTCACGCAGCTTCCTTTTTGGCGGGGGCGCGATTCACGACGCGGACATATAAATCGTGAATTCGATTTCCCCTTTCGTATGAGGTCGATTTATGTATGCCATTACGCAATCGGGTGACCGTTGGCTGAGGCAGGCTAAGCTGTTCGCCTATCTGAGCGTCAGTCATTCCAGAATTTGCTATTTCTTGAAGAAGGATTTGAATGTTCATGGAAACAAATAATAATACGCAATCGTATCATTGTCAATACGCAAACGTGTTTGCTAATAAAAATACGGATTCGTATATTATTGAGATGACTGATATGCGAAAAATACTCACCCATTTAATGGCCCAGGCGGGAGACGATGCCTATTCTCTTGAAACGAAATCAGGGGTTCCTCAGCCGACCACGCAGCGCTTCCTATCCAGGAAACATGGAGATCCGAGGTCAAGCACGGTTAGAAAGTGGGCGGCGGCCTACAGGGTGACAGAGAGTCAGCTAAGAGGAGATGTGCCTATTGAAGGCGTTACTGTTGACGTGGTTGAAAATGGACAGTCACAAAGGCGTTCTGACGAGTTGCTATCCAAGGAGCAGAAGCAAATACTTTCCCTGGCAAAAAGTTTCGATGCGGAAGCGCGTAGAGCATGGATAGGCATAGGAAAAACAATCGCGCAACTTCGCAACGGTGATAGGCGTCACGAGAATATCGGCCATAACCCTGAGACAATGCTTGATAACAGAACGTATGCTCACGGCCCCGATCTCAGCAATACTTATGACAAACCACAACCATCCGAATCATCACAAAAAGGGAGGAAGAGACAATGACAAAGCCTTTTGTTTTTGCTGATGGGCCGGTGTCACATGATACCGTTCAGACACTTGAGATGCTCACAGCTATGGCAAAACGCGGGGAAGCGACAGGGATTGCTTACACGGTAACCACCGATATTAATAAAACAAAGGGTTATAACGTAAACGCAACGGGACTCTTGCATGAAAGCCCAGCATTTGCTATTGGAACCGTTGTTATCTTACTTTACCGGTTAGTTATGAGGGCAATCGGAAGAGACAAGTGATATGAGAGCAATCATTGGAATATTCTTTCTGGTTGTTTGCGGATGGGCTCAGGCAGAATGGATTCAATACGCGGAAACAGAGAACGGCCCAGTCTATTATGACCCTAAAAGAATAATGTCCATTTCAGCCGAGAAAGTAAGCGTTTGGAAGAAGTTTCGAATAGATGACAAAGCCTTGGCCGAAGGAATTCTAATAGACCCCTCCTTCAAAAACTATGCGTTTACTGTGTCAAAGAATATTCACGATTGTAAGGCACAGCAATCTACTGTCGCGGCGGTCCACTATTATGATAATAGCGGTAAATCGTTCCTAAGCATTGTGTTCTCGCCTCAAGAGATCGAATTCCATGATGTCATTCCCGGCAGTGTGGGTGCAATGATGACCGAAATAGTCTGCAAGAAAAAACCCACCCCATCGTGAAAGACTCTCTATCCTCCCTGATCAACGTCAAGCTATCCAAGATAGACGCCATCGCGCGCGAGTTGCCCCGCGTCGGTAAGCGCTCGGAATTGAAGGTGCTGGCTGATGAGATATTGCGGCTTACAGAGACCGTGCGCCGCCAGGCGTATTTGCTGGAAGTTGAGAAAGAGAAGGAAAAGTACGTGCCTGACCTGGGGCAAATGTTTGGCGGGGTTCGGAACGAGAAGAAGGAATAATGTTGAGCAGAGTATAAATGCAAATTCTGTTTGTTGACGAATCGGGAACTCCACCACCGATTGAAAGACAAAACGACACGCCTTTATTTGTGCTTGGCGGCATCGTGGTGCCTGAAGACTTTTGGTCTAAGCTTGCGGCGGATTTGAGGCGATTAAAAGAAGTTTACGAGATTAAAGGTGAGATTAAATGGCGGTATTTTGCACCCGAGAAACAGGAGAGCAAGAAGCACAGTCTCAGCCATCTGAATGCAGCCCGTAAGGAAGAGGTACGTACAAAACTCTATCAAATGATAGGTACCTACAAGTCTATACGGCTAATTTGCGTGGCAACGAATGTACCATTGGCATACCAATTAAATTACATAGCCGATGCTGACGATCTATACTGGTATTCCTATAAGCAACTCACTGAACGTTTTCAATATTATCTACAAGACCTACAGCGTACGGTAGGTCAGCACGTAAATGGAATAATAGTCTGCGATCACCGAGGCCCTAAAGACGATAGTCGGTTAAGAGAGTTGCACCAACAATTGCTTGACGGAAACAGATTCAACTATTCCAGTTACTTAAACTTGATCGAGGGTTTGTTCATCGCACCATCTCATTTGAGCGTTGGAATACAACTGGCGGATATGGTGGCAGGAGCTGTATTTAGACACTATCGGGTTGGCGATGATAGATTCTTTCGCCAAATAGAGGGGTCATTTCGGCAATCATCAGCCGGAAGCATTAATGGCTATGGCCTAGTAAAGTTTCCAAAGAGCGGCTGGTGAAAAAAGAGGGGCGCCGTGTCAGAGATTTCTCTCGTGATCCTGCTGTTATCGGCGCAGTCACGGCGTAGGCCCATAATGTAGCAAAACCCCTTTTTTGTCAAGGTAAGCCGTAGTTATCCACAGGCTGAGCAGACTACACAGCAGCACCATTTATCAGCACCCTCCCCCACCCTCACCCGAGGGTATTTTTTTGTCCGTCGCGTAGGCGTATTGTAGCAGAAAAGATACGATTACGTATTGACAAATAGGATACGTTACCGTATCATTCTCCCATGCCGCAAACAAAGCGGATAACCGAACAAATGAAGGTCTAGCCGTAAGTGGTGAGCCCAGGCTAGAGGAAAGAGCAACAAGCCGCCGTCGCAAGATACGAATTTACCTGAAAAATACCTCTAACTCCTAGGTGCGTCAAACAGGGTGAGCGAGGGCGGCAACAGAGCATAGAGCCGCAATCTTTAACTGCGGTGGCGCGCGGAGAAAATTAGTGCCGCTGACTTTTGCTGGGGTGGAAAGTAACCCCGGCGACGAATTGAGTTTCATCCTCTGCCAAGATAAGACTTCATCCCCTTCTGGCTAAGTCCGGGATTGAGGCAGGGGAATACCGAAATGAGTGTGAATGCGTAGGCTGATACGCAAATGTCGTGGGTGGCCTGATAGTGCGTCAGATATATAAGGCTCGAATGCTAGCTCACCTGCCGGAAAATCAACCCGACCGGGACGCGCAACTTAAACGATATGCCGGAAATCAGTGCCGGCCACACTCACCAGTTTTAACAGGAGGAATCATGCATACGGAAGGGAAGTTAACAATATCCCCTGATCTTAGATGGATCATCGGAGCAGACGGAAACAGGGTGGCATCAACTGGTGGGGCTTTAACCAGATCACTCGAACAGAACGAAGCCAACGCCCGCCGACTGGTTGCTTGCTGGAATGCGTGTGATGGGTTGCCACAAGATGCTTTAGACGGAGGATGGACTGCTTCTGGCCTGAGCAAGTTCGCACACGGGCTGGAAATAAGCCTTGAGAGGATGGCGAAAGAGCGTGACGAACTGGTGAGCGTGCTGCGTAGTTACAGAGGTTCAGAATGGGGAAGTAAGGCAAATGTTGACGCCATTCTAGCAAAGTACCCGCAATCATGACTCTCATCGAGTGGATAGCAGCATGGATATTAGTCTCTGTTCCGCTCGGTATTTTAGTTGGACGTTTTATGTCGATAGGAGACTGTGATGATTGAGTTAATTCTATCCGTGATTTTCGTGGCTGTGTTTATGGTGGAGGATTTATGAGTACCCACTGCCCATATTGTCTTACCGTGAATGAGATTAATCACGATGATGGTTATGGTTACGACGAAGACACGAAACATAATCAGGAATGCATAAGATGCGAAAAGACATTTATCTTCACCACTCTAATTAGCATCAGTTACAGAATCAAAAAAGCAGACTGCTTGAACGGCGCGGAACATGATTACAAGGAAACAAAGACATATCCAGCTAGATTCACAAGGTTGAAATGCTCAGTGTGTGATGACGAGAAACCCCTACCGGCAGGACATCCATTTCTTTCCGAGGCTACATCATGACAGCCAGAGACAACTGGAGCCGCCTATGGACAGAGCATAGGCCTGTTCCTGAGCCAATGACTGATACAGAGATACTGGACTGGCTGAATGAGTGGTGCGATGGGTATGAGTACACGTACCCGACCACGACACAAAGAGCAGTTTTTACTCTGAACTGCGTGGACATGAAAGTAAAGGGCGCTTCGTTACGTGAAGCGGTTGAGATAGCGGCTGTGAAATGGAAAGAGGTGAATACATGAAACCGTTTGACCTGGAAGCTGCGAAGAGGGGTGAGCAGGTTTGTTATCCAAGTGGATCACCTGTGCATTTTATCGGGGTTTCGAGCACTGAACATCCAGTCGTAGAAGATTCACAGGGTTTTTTTACAGTTTGCTCTCAAAACCAACTCAGGATGGCCCCGAAAAAGGTAACGGTGCGGTACCGGGTTGGGGCATGGAAAGACAAAGGTGGAATCGTCCATCCTTTAATAGTCGAGGATGTAGATGCTCAGGATGGGGCTGAAATAGGTAGTCAATTCCTGTACTGGATTTCCGGATGGCAGACAGCCGAAATACAAGGGGGTGAGTGATATGAAAACGCATTACCGCAAAGCGTTTGACTCTCCATATCTCTCCAGCGCCGACATTGTAGAGCCGACCGTTTTAACCGTTTCGCATGTCGCGCTTGAGGTAGACCATACCAAGAAAACGCGGGATATGTTCAACACCGCGCACTTTGTAGAAAAAGAAATCCGGCCCGGCGAGAAGCTGAAACCAATGATCCTGAACGCATCGAACAGCAAGACTATGAAAGGAATCACCGGCTCAGCATTTATCGACGACTGGCTGAACGTGCGTATCACGATTTATGTTGACAGTAATGTTCGGTTCGGTAAGGAGACAGTAGAAGGGCTGCGCATCAGCCCTCACGCTCCGGAGAAGAAGTATTTGACGCCGGACAATGCTACGGCATGGGAGAACGCAAAAACTGCTTACAAACGCGATGGAAACCTGGATAAAGTTTTGAAGCGAGTAAGTATCAGCGCCGATCATCAAATCCAACTCATAGACGAGTGCACTGATGATGTGGCATGACGTACCGCAAAATTCTGAAGCATGGCAAGCGCTTCGGTGCGGCAAGGCTACGGCGTCACAGTTCGGCTGTTTCATGGCAAATGAAGGGCACGCCTTTGGAGAACCCGCAAGGCGCTATGCGCTGCAGATCGCCCTGGAAATATGCAATGGGTACAAATCTGAGATTCTCTTTAGCAATGAGCATACAGAACGCGGACATGAGCAAGAGCCGGTAGCGCGGATGCTGTACGAACAGGAATATTTTATCGACGTGACTAACGGCGGTTTCTTTGACCACGGTACTTACGGCGATTCACCGGACGGATTGATCGGGAAAGATGGAGTCATAGAGATCAAGTCTGTTATAGCGCCGGTTCATTACGCAACTTTACGGCGCGGTAGCTTCGATCCGTCCTACCGCTGGCAGTTAATAGGGCATTTAGATTGCACGGGACGTGATTGGGTTGACTTTATCAGCTACTGCTCAGACTTCCCCGTAGGCAAACAGCTACTCGTTAGCAGGCTTTACAGGTTTGCGTGCGAGGATGAAATAGAGCGTCTCAGAGCGCGCCGGAATGAATTCCTTGGGCTGGTAAACGAAATACTAACCACGATAAAGGTAGCGGCATGAACGAACCTCAAATCACCCGGCGCGGGATACTCGTGATCCTCGCCATAGCAGCCTGTATAGCGCTGATCGGTCATATCGATAACACGGACAGGCAGATTGATCAACTCAGAATTTCTTGTCAGGAGGCGCAATGAATCCCTTTCAACCAACTCAATATTTTCACAGAGATAGTCGTCAGGCTTTTGGTCATAGATTCCAGGTGGAGCGGCCTAGCCGTGACTGGCTGTGGATGGTTGGAGCCGTAGTGCTAGTCGCTGCGTTTGCCGTGGGGTATTGGACGGTATGAACGAACATCAAATAGTCAGACCGCTTCGCCATGGCGAGTCACTGCCGCCATTTGCCACTTTGGATTTGATCATGCCGGAATATTGTCATGTTGCCTACTCGGCTAGGTCAATAGCCGCTATCCAGGACATGGAAAGGATGCGCCGTCATAACCACGTCGAGCCTAGATGCCCCAAAAATCATGAATTGATCGTCCAGATGCTGAGTGATCGCGCTCCGTGCCGGGAAATAGCGGAAAGCGTGGGAGTTAATGTTCAGGCGGTGCAGCGGTATATCCGTAAGAATAAATTAGGCAAAGGACTGATGAATAACCGCGATATAGCGCGGGTTAATTCGGATGAAATCTGGAGGCTGTACCGAAGCGGGATGCATCAGACTGTAATCGCGAAGCAGCTGGGTACGAATCGCGCATCAGTGAATGAGTTGATCTGCGGCAAATTATAGGAGCAAATAATGGACGACTGCAGGAATCGGGCGCCGGGACCTCTTGAGTGGAAAGATAGTGAGGGCGAGCAAATGGTTGATGAGGAAGCTATTGATGCTGCTTGGAATACATTAAAGCCGAAGCTTTGCCCTAAGAATTGGACAGTTAGCGAGTCTTTCACCTTCCGTGGGTTTTTTTCGTGGGGATGGGAAGCTAGAAAACAATATATCCAGCCCGAGATTGATGCGCTCAAAGCCGAGAACGAAGCGTTCAGGAGGCAGGTAGATACTATGAGTGCCACCTGCGTGATCCTAAATGGTCGCATGGGTGACATGAAGGCCGAGAACGAAAAGCTGCGGAAGGCGGCGGAGGAATTGCTGGCTACGCTTTCCGCAGACTGGGAGGATATAACTGAGGTTCAGAATCTCCGCGCCGCACTGAATAAGGGGGGGGAAGAATGAAGAAGGTAAAGGTTGAGCTTGAGTATCTTCGAGCATTGGAAGGCGAGATGAATAACACCTTGTACGAACTCAAGTCCTACGGATGGGGGATAGTAAATGCAGCTGGAGAATGCGAGGGAGTTAATTACGGTGAAAAAGGGATAGCTGAAGCGATGATCAAATATTACTCCGAACTAACTCCGCAGTGTGGCCCTATGAAGCTCGTCCAGCTATTTTACAAGGAGGAGGAATGATCTCAGGCCCTCTTTACACTATAGCAAGCACCGCGAATGGCCGCTGGAGAATAAGCGGCCCCGACATCTGGGGAGCTTTCATTACCGAAGCATTTATTTATGAGGAAGAACGTATCGCGCAAAGTGCCGCGGATCTTCTGAACGGAGTTCATGCGCAAGGTTACCGCAGAGCGCAATATGATATTCGCAAGGCTTTGGGAGTGCAAGGATGAAGACCAGCGAACTCTCCGGCGCGGAGCTGGATATGTGGGTAGCGAAAGCCGAAGAAAAGTTAGCGTGGATCAGTTCGAATGGAAAGGTCTATACCGAAGAAGGATGGTATTCCCCCTCAACCGACTGGTCACAGGGAGGTCCGCTGATACAGCGTGAGTTCGTTACCATCTACCCGGAAACATACACAAGCGGGGATCTTTGGTTTGCATCGCCATTTTCTGGGACAGAAAGCTTCGAAGGCGAAACCCCACTCATAGCCGCAATGCGCTGCTTAGTAGCATCCAAATTTGGCAATGAGGTGCCGGATGAGGAAACGAAAGCGTGAGCGATTTAACCGCACCTGAGGCTGCAAAGTATCTCGGTTTGCCTCTGCGAACATTTTATTATTTCGTGCAGCAAGGCAGGATACCACGTATTATTTACGGTCCCAGGGTGACACGTTATGAACAGACAGACCTCGACGCCTTCAAGAAATCATGCCGATCCGATTCGACAAGAAGAATAAGCGCTGGCGTTTCGAGTTCAACCGTATCGTTGGGAACAAGAGAATCCGAGCTTCTAAGCTCCTTCCAGAAGCTTGGAGTGAAGATCAAGCGCACGCCTATGACCGGCAGGAAAGCGGCCATATATACGCTGTCTCTAGTGGACTCGAAAAGCCCAAACCTTTAATCGAGGAAGCGGTAAATATCTACGTAACACACCATCTTCCACACCTGAAGAATGGCAAGAAAGCCGGTCAAGATTTATACCTGCTTTATCCGTACATAGAAGGCCGTCACCTTGACGAACTCGGCAAGATAGCCAGACAGTACCGGAAAGACAATCCCAATTTAGCTCCTGCCACTATTCGAAACAGACTCTCGTATCTCAGAGCAGCGGTGCGCTACGCATATCGTCGGCATGACATAGGGGATAGGGACTATACGGACAAAATGATCATGCCTGCGGTGAGGAATAAGCGGCAGGTCTATATCAACCAGCACGATATGGAGAACAAGCTGCTGGCGAATTGCGACGATCCAGAGACCGCGGCACTCATCAAACTGGCATTCTTCACCGGCCTGCGATGGCGCTCGGAAATACTCACGCTCAAATCAGAGCAAGTCGTCACCACGAATGAGCAGGCCTGGATAACCATTCCCGATTCCAAGAACGGAACTCCGCACATGATCCCGATACACCCTGATGCTATGGACGCGCTGCAATTCATTCCGTTCAGGTTTGAGGCTACCTACTACTACAAGCGATTTTGGAAGGCACGGAAGGCGGCAGGACTCGATCATCTGAGATTGCATGACGAGCGGCACTCCCTGGCGTCTGCGCTGCTATCGTCCGGCGCGACTCTGGGAGAAGTGGGAAGAGTGCTAAATCACGACTCGGTACAGTCTACAGAACGGTACTCTCACCTGTATCCGGAGAGGGTAAAAGAACTCATTCTGAGACTGCCCTCGACAAAAAAATCCGCACCACTCAAATGACGTTATGCTGACAAACCTTCATAAGTCATTGATAAAATTGGTGGGTCTGGTTGGACTCGAACCAACGACCAAGGGATTATGAGTTACTCACTCGTATGATTAAAACAGCGTGAAATCAATTATATCAATTACTTACGAACTGCAACAAATGTAATAAATGGCTGAAAATGCAACTGAATG
>Ga0207700_10002568_pt1 | contig 10424 bp, 7 predicted proteins | sample LARL82metaG_FD_184348 | JGI IMG/M metagenome (GOLD analysis project Ga0207700, IMG submission 184348) | Corn, switchgrass and miscanthus rhizosphere microbial communities from Kellogg Biological Station, Michigan, USA - LAR L8-2 metaG... | ecosystem: Host-associated > Plants > Roots >...
GGCCTCGGCCGGCGGCGGCGGACGCGGAATGCGCATTGTCCGAAACGAGGCGGAGCTTCCTGGTCTGTTTAAAGCAGCGTCATCGGAAGCCGCCGCTGCCTTCGGCAATGGTGATCTCTACATGGAGAAATTTGTAGAGCGTCCCCGCCACATTGAGTTTCAGATTCTGGCCGACCAGTATGGCAATGTGGTCAGCCTGGGCGAGCGCGAGTGTTCGATTCAACGCCGTCACCAAAAGTTGTTGGAGGAGTCGCCGTCCCCGCAGATGTCCCCGGAGCTTCGCGATCAGATTGGCCGGGTTCTGTGCACGACACTTTCTGAGATCGGATACGTCAACGCCGGCACCATCGAGTTCCTTATGGATGAAGACCGCCAGCTCTACTTCATCGAGATGAACACGCGTATTCAGGTTGAACATCCGGTGACGGAAATGGTCACGGACGTGGACCTGGTGAAGAGCCAGATTCTGCTGGCCGCGGGCGAGCGCATGGAAAATGTCTTGCAAGGTCCGGTCCTGCATCGTGGTCATGCTATCGAATGCCGCATCAACGCCGAGCATCCGGAGAAATTCACGCCTTCCGCGGGCAGAATCACAACGTTCAACCCACCGGGCGGTACCGGTGTGCGAATCGATACCGCGGCGTATGCGGAAGGCGTCATTCCACCTTATTATGATTCGCTGATTGCCAAGCTCATTGTGCGAGGCAAAGACCGGGCTGAAGCGGTCTCGCGAATGAGTCGGGCGCTGGAAATGTTTATCATCGAAGGTATTTTCACGACGATCCCACTGCATCGCAGGATTCTTGCTGACCCCGATTTTCGCGCGGGCAACGTGGACACTACGTTCATCGAAAGATTTCTGGCGCAGACCGAAAAGCCTTCTGACAAGAAGGAAGTGGCGGCGAAACGCTAGTCACGAAGGGTAGGGCCGGCTTTTGGCCGGCCCGATAGGGTGGGCGAGAACCCGGCGCTACTGCATTTTCTTTTCCGTGCTCAGATTTAGATGACTTTGCTCCCTCGTCTGTATGCCATTCTCGACAGTGGCCGCTACCAGGATATTGAAGCCCTTTGCCGGTCTGCAGCTGAACTAGTTACGGGCGGTGTCACTTTGCTGCAATACCGCAACAAGACCGGCAACGCCCGGCAAATGCTGAACCAGGCTCGAGTTCTCAGACGTTGCCTTGGCTCTTCAGTAAAACTGATCATGAACGACCGCGCCGACCTATGCCTGGCCGCGGGATTCGATGGAGTCCACGTGGGACAGGATGACCTTTCACCGCTAGGCGTCAGAACGGTGATCGGTGAACGTCTCTGGCTAGGGGTCTCCACTCACAATCCCGAACAACTGGCAGAAGCCGACAAGTCCACTGCTAACTATCTTGCCATCGGGCCCATATTCTCTACTTGGAGCAAGGCTAATCCTGACCCAGTGATCGGAGTCGAGGCCGTGCGGCGGGCCAGGGCGTTAACTCGCAAGCCATTAGTGGCTATCGGGGGGATCACCCGTGAGAACTGCCGGGAGGTTATTGGGGCTGGCGCGGATGCGGTCGCGGTGATATCTGACTTGTTACTGGAGCCCCGCAAATCAGCAGAGGAATTTTTCCGGATATTAGAGTAGAGTCGGAGAACTGCGCCCAGCCTAGGTTTTCGCGGGCGAGGGCGCCCGCGCCACACCAACCCCAAGGAGGGCCGTGAGCACCGAGATCAAGACGCCCAAACCCGCCGTCACCCGCGACTGGGACCTCCACAGCCGCCAAGACAAGGAATTAGTAAAAGGTCTGGGCCTGACCAGCGCCACCATGCTGGTGATGGGCTCCATGATCGGTTCCGGCATCTTCATCGTCTCCGCCGAAATCAGTCGCGAGGTCAATTCGCCAGCGCTCCTCATCGGTGCCTGGTTGGTGACCGGCTTTCTTACTATCGTTGGTGCATTGAGTTACGGCGAGCTGGCTGCCATGATGCCGCGAGCGGGCGGGCAGTACGTCTATTTGCGAGAGTCACTCGGGCCATTGTGGGGATTCCTCTACGGGTGGACGCTCTTTCTGGTGATTCAAACCGGTACGATCGCCGCGGTGGGAGTGGCCTTCGGAAAGTTTCTCGGAATTTTCTTTCCTTCAATCTCTTCTTCGAACTGGATTGTGCATTTCTGGAAGGTGCCGCCGATACATATTGGTCCTATGGTCCTGGGAAATATGGAAACCGGACTGAGCACTCAGAATCTCGTGGCGATTCTGGTTGTCGTGCTGCTTTCAGTGATTAACATTTTCGGCCTGAAAACCGGAGCATTGATCCAGAACGTTTTCACTGCCGCCAAAGTTTCGGCGCTGCTGGGACTCGCGCTGCTGGGGCTGCTGATCGGCCGCAACGCCCAGGCGATCGCGGCAAACTTTCATGGACACTTCTGGCAAAACGCCGGTTTAGGGGCGCAGCACGCGGTTCAGGTTGGTGTGGGTGGTCCGATGGTGCTGGTGGGAACTTTGACCATTCTTGCGGTGGCTCAGGTGGGATCGCTATTTTCCGCAGACGCATGGAACAACGTTACCTTTACTGCCGGAGAGGTGAAGAATCCAAGTCGCAATCTGCCACTCTCATTAGCCATGGGCACGGGTGTGGTGATTGCACTCTACACCGCCTGCAACTTTGTTTACTTGAACATCCTTCCGCTCGATGGCCACCCCGCTGGCACCACAATTCTTGAACGCGGTATCAAATTTGCCACCGAGGATCGCGTCGGAACCGCAGTTATGACCCAGATGCTTGGCACCGCCGGCGGGACCCTGATGGCGATCGCCATAATGCTTTCCACTTTCGGTTGCTGCAACGGCTTGATTCTGGCTGGCTCGCGAGTTTACTACGCCATGGCCAAGGATGGTTTGTTCTTCAAGAGTGTAGCGAAACTGCATCCGACCCATAAGACCCCAGCCGTTTCGCTTATGGTGCAGATGGTGTGGACATGCATCCTATGCGTGTCCGGCAGCTATGGACAACTGCTCGACTACATCATCTTCGCGGTGCTTGTCTTCTACATTCTTACGATCTTTGGTCTATTTGTACTGCGACAAACCCGACCCAATGTCGAACGTCCTTATCGGGCGGTTGGGTACCCAGTGCTTCCGGCCATTTATATTGTGATGGCTTTATTTATCGATATCGTATTATTGCGCTACAAACCGCAATACACTTGGCCAGGTTTGATCATCGTGCTGCTGGGAATTCCGGTTTACTTTCTGTGGTCCCGGCGGTCGGGAAGCGAAACCGGCGCCTTAGTTTAGCTGCCCTAGGAGAATCGACAGGAATGCCAAATATCTGGGCTAGAAAACCGATGAACATGCTTCTGGCAGAAGCCGGGGAGTCGGGCGAACGCAGCCTGAAACGTACCCTCGGCCCGTTCCAACTCACCGCGCTGGGCGTCGGTGCCGTCATCGGCGCCGGAATCTTTGTGCTGTCCGGGTTGGGCGCACATTATGCCGGTCCAGGCCTGATGTTGTCGTTCGTGCTGTCGGGCATGGGATGCGCGTTTGCGGCCCTGTGTTACGCAGAATTCGCGGCTATGATCCCTCTTGCGGGCAGCGCTTATACGTATGCCTATGCCACGCTGGGCGAATTGCTGGCCTGGATTATCGGATGGGATCTCACGCTCGAATACGCCATGGGGGCCAGTACGGTATCGTCGGGCTGGTCCAATCATTTCATTGAACTACTCGATATTTTCCACATCAAGATGCCACTTTGGCTTGCCTATGACCACTGGACCGGCTTGCGTGCGGCGGAAAATATTGTCGCCCGCCAGATGGCCCAGGCTTCTGACTCGTCGCTGGTACCAGGCACGCAGGCGTTTCTAAATCGAGTGACCGATATCATCGCCGCGCAGTCGCCGCAACTGGTACAAGCGGCACATGCCCGGTTGAGCGCTCCCACAGTTTTCGGGGTCGAACTTGGCTGGAACATGCCGGCCTTCGTGATCGCTCTGATCATCACTACGATTCTCGCTATCGGAATCAAAGAGAGTGCACGCTTCAATTCCACGATCGTAGTGATTAAAGTTGCTGTGGTACTCTTCGTCATCGGACTCGGTTTCCGATATGTGAGCGCCAGCAATTGGGGGGGAGAATGGCATACATTTGCCCCCATGGGCTTCTCCGGCATCGGAGCGGGCGCGGCTTATATCTTCTTTGCTTACATCGGATTCGACGCCGTCTCAACTACCGCACAGGAAGCCAAGAACCCTCAACGCGATTTGCCACTCGGTATCATAGCGTCTCTGTTGATCTGCACTGCACTTTACATTGCCGTGGCGGCGGTCCTTACCGGGATGGTGCCGTGGCGCGAAGTGAATATCGAAGCTCCCATCGCCCGCGCTTTTCTGGATCGAGGGCTCACCGGTGCCTCGCACATCATCACACTCGGCGCGCTCGCCGGACTTACCAGCGTGATGCTGGTCATGTTGTTAGGGCAGACCCGTGTTCTTTACTCCATGGCCAACGATGGCCTCCTGCCAAAGAAATTCTTCGCTGACATTCATCCCAAATGGCGCACTCCTTGGAAGAACACCATCTTGGTGGGATTGCTGGCCGCTATCGTAGGGAGCTTGGTGCCGATCAGCGACATCGGAAAAATGGTGAACATTGGAACTCTGCTGGCCTTCGTAATCGTCTGTATCGCGGTCATTCTGTTGCGCCGCACCGATCCTGATCAGCCCCGTCCATTCCGCACCCCCTGGGTGCCGGTGGTGCCAATTCTTGGTGTCATTTTCAACGGCTATATGATGTATCGATTGGGCTGGATTAATTGGGCTCGCCTCATCATCTGGCTCGCCATTGGACTGGTTGTGTACTTCACCTACGGCCGTTATCACAGTAAGGTGCAAGCCCTGCCGGAAAACTCCAGAGAGTAACCAGGCAAGACGTGGTTTCTGCCGGCCTTCCTCAGTACGCGGAGGGCCGTTTTGTTTTATATTCGGTCGGTAATGGATTCCTCGGTTGCGACAACCACCACCAACGACCGCTGAACGTCATGAAGATCGTTACTGCCGCCGAAATGCGCGAAATTGATCGTGTCACCAGCGAGCGCTTTGGCGTTTCCTCGCTGAGCCTCATGGAAAACGCCGGTACCGCGGTGGCGGCCTTCATGGCCGCACAATATCCAACGGCAAAGAGCATCGGCATTATCTGTGGCAAGGGAAATAACGGTGGAGACGGGTTCGTCGCTGCCCGCAAGCTTCAACAGGCGGGTAAGGACGTTCGATTGCTGATCCTGGCAGAACGCAATGAGCTGCGCGGTGATGCGGCCGAGATGTTTGCGAAACTGCCAGTCGCACCCGTTACCGTTTTTTCGCATGAGCAGCTCAAGAGTGAAACTGCGCGCGCCGTCTTCGATTCGGATCTGCTCCTCGATGCCATCTTGGGCACCGGATTTCGTCCGCCAGTAACCGGTCTTTATGCCGAGGCTATCGCGGCGCTGAACGCCAGTGCCGCGCCGGTGGTCGCGGTGGATATACCCTCCGGCGCCGATGCCGACGTAGTGGGAGAACAAGTCGGTGCGGTTGCGCGAGCCCATGCGGTTGTAACTTTCACTGCTCCTCGTCCGTCCCATGTTTTCGGAATGCTTACTGCTGGGCCGACGGTAATCTCTCCTATCGGTTCGCCGGACGACGCAATCGTTTCTTCATTGCGACTCAACCTGATCACGGCGCGGGACCTGGCGTCGTTGATCGAGCCGCGCTCCAGAACAGCCAACAAAGGAAGTTTTGGCCACGTGCTGGTTGTTGGCGGATCGATTGGGAAAGCGGGCGCTGCAGCCATGGCCGGCATTGCTGTATTGCGCGCCGGAGCGGGCTTGTCCACTGTGGCCACAGCGAAATCAGTACTGTCGACGGTCGCGGGTTTTCATCCTGAACTAATGACTGAGCCGCTGGAAGAAAATGACGCTGGCACTATTTCTCTTGGCGTCTTGCAGCAGGGAAAAATCGATGCACTCATCAAGGGAAAGACTGTGCTGGCGGTGGGTCCAGGAATTTCTCGTCATCCCGAAACCGCAGAACTGGTGCGAAGTATCGTCACCAAGTGCGAAATGCCGATTGTTCTGGATGCGGATGGACTGAACGCATTCGAGAACCACGCTTCTGAATTGAAAAATCTGGTTGGACAACTGGTGATCACGCCGCATCCTGGCGAAATGGCGCGGCTCACCGGAATGACCATTCCGGCAGTGCAGCGTGACCGACAGAGTGTGGCCCGCAAATTCGCCCAGGAGCATAATGCGATTGTGGTTCTGAAGGGGCACCGAACTCTGATTGCACAACCGGATGGCACCGTTTGGGTGAATACGACAGGGAATCCCGGCATGGCCACCGGAGGCACCGGCGACATACTGACCGGCTTGACCGCAGGCTTTATCGCTCAGAGTCCCGATCGCATTGCGGACGCTGTAGTGGCGGCCGTTCACCTACACGGCCTGGCGGGCGATATTGCGTGCGAGAGTATGGGCGAACCGTCGCTGATCGCAACAGACTTGCTCATGGCGCTGCCCGAAGCCTTCCGTCGGACCCGAAAAGCGGCGCGGGATTCGCTGGTTACTATCGGCGGCTAATGGCAGTGCCCCCACAGAATGCCTCCGCAACGCTCAGATTCAAATTGTTCGTCAGTCGTCCCGAATCGGTTACCCTGCCCATATTGCTGAGGGGTAAGGCCTTAGCCTGTGCTTGTTGGAGTTGATGATGGGCGGCCGTGCATGCGTCTTCGGTAATCTATTAGCCCGGCCCGCGCCATGTGATAGTCGTGGCCTTATGACACACTTCCCCCAAGTACACCCGCAGCGGCGCTCTCCTCGAATTCAGCTTGGTGGTTCGGTCCCCGCCCTGGTCATGCTGGAAGACGGTCAGCACACCAAAGGTAAACTCCAAACTGTATCCGTCACTGGCGGCCTGTTGCGCCTTCCGAAATCACTCGGACAAGGTGACTTTGTCGAGGTCGCTTTTAACATTCAGGGCGGCCCGGTCCGTGGAATGGCAGAGATGTTAGTCCCGGTTCGTGCAGCGAACGAAGGGGCTTTGCAACCCTTCCGTTTTGTTGCGCTCGGCGACGACGATCATCGAGCACTGCGCATGGCAGTCGATTCCGTGACGGATCGCAGCTTTCTTGGCATCCGCTCGAGCCAATGGTCCGCTCCTAAATTGGTTTAAGACGCAGAAGCAGACTCGACGCGCGAACGTGGCTATTCGCGTTCCCACCCAAGCACGCGACAACCAGAGCTGATCGCCTCCCGATATCTACGAATGGCTATACTGGTCGTCGTCCTCGACCAAAATGGCTACGCAAGAATTCATCACGCACTCTGCCGAAGAGACAGTCGCGCTTGGGCGCACGCTGGCTCAAACCCTGGCTCCTCCCAAGCTGGTCCTCCTTCGCGGCGACCTCGGCGCCGGGAAGACTACGCTGGTGAAGGGAATCGCTGAGGCTTTCCACGCCGCATCGGCGGAGGATGTCACCAGTCCGACGTTCACTCTAATCCACGAATATCGCGGGCCCGACGCCAACCTGTTTCACATCGATCTGTATCGAATCGACACTTCGCGCCAACTGGAAACATTGGGACTGAATGATCTGATCGCCGCCAACAGCATTCTCCTGATAGAGTGGGGGGACAAATTTGAACGCTTCGAGCGCGAACGGGACGTTGAGATTGCGCTGGCGAGGGTGGATGACAGACACAATGAACCAGAACGGCCTTCAGAAAACGACCGGTGCATCCGAATCACTACCAGGCAAGGCGGCGATTTTTCTTAGTCAAGCCGTTTCGCCACAGGCTTCGAAACCTGAATTCCTCAGAGGCGTTTTCGTCCGGTTGCTCGCCTGGGCTGTGATTTCGGTGATGCTGATCGTGGGTGTGTCAGCTTGCCGTGCTCAGGACACGCCGCCATCAACGCCGGGGGAACAAACCAAGGCGAAACAAACCGCTTCCGCTGAGTGGTCAGACGAGACGCGGTTGTTTGGGATCATGCCGGCTTATGGACTGGTGGAAGTGGGGATGCATCCGCCACTGCTTAGTTCAGGCCAAAAATTCAAACTCGCGGTGCAGTACCTCAATCCCTACACTGTGTTCTTCGTGGCAGTGGAAGCCGGCGTTAACCAGGCGCGCAATCATCCCACAGAGTATGGTCAGGGTGCGGAAGGCTACGGGAAACGGTTTGGCGCCGGCTTTGCGGATGGTTTAACCGACGGTGTTCTCGTGACCGGCGTCTACCCGACAGTTTTTCACCAGGATCCGCGCTACTACCGTCTTGCGGATGGAACATTTACGAGCCGCGTGGGATACGCGGTGAGTCGCATCTTGATCACACGTCAGGATTCTGGACGACGGTCTATCAATATTTCAGAGGTGATGGGCAGCTTTACTTCGTCCGCCATTGGAGTGGCTTACTATCCGCAGAGCGAAAGGAATTTCTCTGACGTTGCCGAGCGCGCAGGCATTCAGTTTGCCTTCGATGCGGGTTTTAATCTATTAAAGGAATTCTATCCTGACATTGAACGCAAGTTTTTTGGCAAGAATCATAAACGATAGTGCCTCTGTCCTCGCAGTTCAGTACTAAAATCCCATAATGTTGTAACCGCAATCCACGTAAATCACTTCTCCCGTTATGCCCGAACTTGCATCCGACGCCAAAAATACGCCAGTCGCGCCCACCTCTTTAACATCTACATTCCGTTGCAGGGGCGCCCGCTCAGCATGTGCTTTCATCATCTCACCTAGATCGCCGATCCCTCGTGCCGCCAGCGTTTTGATGGGTCCGGCTGAAATGGCATTGACCCGAATTTTTTTCTTACCCAGGTCATACGCGAGATAACGTACGCTGCACTCCAGCGCGGCTTTCGCCACTCCCATTACGTTGTAACGCGGGACCACCCGCTCCGCTCCAAAGTAGGTCATGGTGATAATGCTGCCGCCATCCCCCATCAGCGGCGCTGCCGCGCGGGCGAGTGCCACCAGTGAATAGACGCTGATGTCATGAGCGACGCGAAAACCTTCCCGTGATGTGGTGAGAAATTCTCCCTTTAACTCTTCTGCAGGAGCGAAGGCCACACTGTGTACCACGACGTGTAACTTTCCATACCGGTCTTTGAGTTGCGCGAAAAGGCGGTCGATGGCGGCGTCGTCCGACACATCACACATGAAGGCTTCCGCGCCCGCTAAAGAAAGAATCAAGTCTTTCGCTTCCATTTCCAGGCGCTGATTTTGGTAGGTTACCACCAGTTTTGCACCCGCCTCATGAAGTCCCTGCGCGATTGACCAAGCGATCGAACGCTTATTCGCGACTCCGAACACCACCGCAACTCGACCCTCGAGGCTGGATGACATAACGTTTCTCCTGGGATTGAAGGCAAAGGATAACAGCGATTCTGGGTTTCAGTTTGCTGACTTCAGATTCTTTCAGCGACAGTTCGACCCTCTCAATCTGAAATTTGAGACCTTCATCACTCGGCCGCTCCGATTTCCATAGCCGACACGGTTCGCACCGGCCAAATCGCACTCACGAAGGCCAACGCATAGACCATTCCGATGATAGAGAATCCCGCAACCAGGTTCCACTGCGAGATGGCACCCACCAGAAAGCCCAGGATGATTTGGAGGGCAGTGCCGGCGAAATAAAACGTGTTCTGCACTCGTCCCATGAAGTGTTGCGGTACCTGTTCCATGATGCTGGTATTCATGGCTACCCCGCTTACTCCTCTTCCGGAACCCATGATGGCGTAAACAGCGACTGCAATCGCCAGCCAGGGCGAGAGCGGCGCGACGATCATCGATATGGCAAGCAGGCCCATGGATATTGCAATTGACCGACGTGCTCCCACTGCGGCGATCAGTTGCGGCGCATAGAGCACGCTCAGAAATGCTCCCGTGCCCCAACCGGCGTTGAGCCAGCCGTAGCCCACAGCGCCGGCATGAAACACGGTGTCGCTCAGGGGCGCGGTGACTACGACGCCGGTCATCATCGCTCCGAGGAAAAGCGCCCAACTGATTCCGAAGGTCACCACTGAACGATGGTTGCGCAGAAAGTCGATCCCCTCGCGCAATTCGCGAATGAATCGTTCGACCGTCGATTCCGCCGCTATTAGGTCGGCTTGTAATTCTGCGGGACGAGGAACAACATGGCGGCCCTTACGGACTCCTAAATAGAGAAGAAACGACGCCAGATAAGTGGAGAAGTCGATGAGCAAAACTCCGCCCAGACCGATGTGGTTATACACGAAACCAACGATCGATCCGGCAATCAACCAGCCACCCTGTATTCCCGCAAGCAAAAAGGTATTGGCGTGGACAAATTCTTCGCCCGGCGTCAGTTCCTGAATCAGCGCCGTTATGGTTGGCCAGAACATCCAGAAACCCGCCGCCACCAGAGTGTTCATTGCGTAAAGTTGCCAAACCTT
>Ga0207700_10002573_pt1 | contig 10418 bp, 6 predicted proteins | sample LARL82metaG_FD_184348 | JGI IMG/M metagenome (GOLD analysis project Ga0207700, IMG submission 184348) | Corn, switchgrass and miscanthus rhizosphere microbial communities from Kellogg Biological Station, Michigan, USA - LAR L8-2 metaG... | ecosystem: Host-associated > Plants > Roots >...
CACGGCTAAAGAGGGACCTGGAACGAAGACCAGGGTCCTCACACCGCAGAGGCCCTTTTCCACGGGCGCGATGATCCGCTGATAGAGAGCTTTGCCGAGCCGAGGGCTGTTCCTCGCTCCGCGGAGAACAGCGGCGCGGAACTGCTCCACTTGCTGTTCCAACTCGGCCCGGTTGATCCGGGATTGCACCGTGCGAAGCTGACCACCGCTGACCGAGAAAATCACCAGCCGGTCGTGCAAGCACACATATTCGATGACCGCCACGTTTGGTTGGACTGAAGCGGGGACGATGGCAGGCGCCGAAGCGCCGAGTGTCTCCAGCAGCTCGCGCGCGCGAGAACGTTCGGCATAGGCGAAGGCACGCGCGGCACCACCGCGATCCAATGACAGGCCGATCGCCTCGTCGAACAGCTCCTCGGCTCCGTGCAAAATGCCCCAGCGCGCCTCACCGGCCGGCAGAGATTGCCGATGCCTCTCCACTTCGGCGATTCCGGCGTCGAAGTCGGCTGCAGCCGCATCGGGCGCTCCCAACTCTCGCTCTGCGCGTCCGCGTCGCAGATACATATCCGGAAGAAGAATGCGTCTTCCACGCGTTCGATGGAAGTCAATCGCTTTCGTCAGCAGCGTCAATGCGAGGTGCGGCGAAGGTGCAATGATCGCCTCTGTGGCCATGATGGTGGCGTGGGCATCCTCGCGCGCAGGGCCGTCAACAAGTTTCGAAGCGGCGGCACGAGCGCGCGCAATCGCCTGACCAGCGTCGTCGACGGCGCCGGTGTGGCCGTACGCGTATGCCTGCAACAACCGCGTATCGACATCGACGACTGGCCTGTGGACCACACGAGCGGCGTCGCCGGCGAGCGCGAGAAGGGACAATGCCACGTCCCACTGTTTTCGAGCGATCGCGCCGCGCGCGGCAGAATCCAGTGTCATTTGAAGCCGCGACGTCGTATGAAGTCCAACGCCGCGCAACGCGATGGTCCGTTCGGGCCAGGCGGAATCCGGATCGCCGGTGCGCTCGTGAACTTCCGCCAGCAGCTCGTGAACGTATGAGGCGTACTCGCGCTCCCCAAGCCGCTCGAAAATTGCGACGCTCTCGCTCAACGCCGCCATCGCCTTCCCCCACTCGCCGTCGGCTTGGTATCCCAATCCGAGGTGCCACAGCAATTGCGCTCGATAAGTGAGAAGGTGGGGCGGCGCCGCGTCGAGCAGAAGCAATTCGCGACGTCGTGCCTCAGGCAGATCGCCTAGCGCGTGAAAGGTGTGCGCCAAGTGGTACTGCGCGAGCAACGCGATCGGACTGCGGCCAATTTCAAGCTCCCGAGACGCTTCGATAAACAGCGGTTGCGCGGCGGCGGCATGGTCCAGCTTGAACTGGTCCTGCGCCTGTCGAAATGCGACATGGCCACGCGCCAGATGCAGGAGTTTCGTTGCATCCGCGGAATCGATCGCCGCGACCGCGCTGCTCAGCATTCCGTCGCCATGCCGACTCAACTCCGCACCCAGCCGCTGTGCGATGCGCAGATGACGCTCCGCAGATGTGGGATTGCCAGCGAGCTCGGCATCGGCCCAGCGGCCTAAGATGACGGTCTCACCGTAAATGCGGCACTCCTGCGGCTGCAGGCGCGCAAGCTGATCTGCGCTGCCGGGATCCGTTGTCAAGCGGTTGTACTCGCTATCGAGCACCTGCTGAAAAGATAGTATCGGTGACAACGACCGAACCCGTTGGCGCGCTTCATTACCCCATGTGGGCTCTTCGCTCAAGCTGAGATAGCGCTGCCACGCCTCGCGTGCTCCGTCGCGAAACCCCATCTGCTCGATCGTCAGCGCTCGATTGAACAAGGCTTCTGGCAGCTTCGGATTAACGCGCAGAGCTGCGTCGACGGCAGCGAGTGCTTCAGCGAGCAGCAGCCCATCTTCCTCTTTAACTGCGACTTCATAACGCGCTGCTGCGAGATCGTTCAAGATCGCAGCGTTGGTCTGGTGCGCAGCAGCCAAACGCGTCATCCGCCTCAGCGCATCGCGGCAGCGTCCCGCCAACAGCATCGCCGCCGCAGCGGCGTGGAGTTGCTCATCAGCGCGAGCGTCTGTGTCATCACTCTCGTCCGAATGCGCAGCGGCTCGCCAATTTTTTGATCGTCGATCAATCTCCGCAAATTGGATATTCCTCCCCCTGAAGGGAGCCCACACGAATCCTCCAGTGAGTCTCGCTTCCACGGCTCGGGAATCGCGCGATGCAGTCTGTACGAGGCGCCGCATGGGGTCGTTGCTGACACGCCAAAGGCAAATGGCTCCTGCAGCGAGCACCACGAGCGCGGCTATCGATCGCCTTAGCGTCATTCGAACCTCTCCTCCTGAGCATATACGGACGCGTGAGATGCTTCGAATCTTTGCGCCGCCAGCTCCGGTTCTCGGAGACCACGGACAGTATCTCAACGAAACGTCACGCCTGATCAGAGTTCGGGCATTCCATGATGAGTTGTTCCGCCCGGCTACCTTCAGCACGTTGGAGGAATGAAGCGGTCAGTGGTCGCGCGAAACGCCGCCTTGTGCGACACTCTTCTACGCCGCAAGAGAGGTGGTTATGTTTTTGGAAACAGTCAGAGCGCTCAAAGACGAGGCACGTGCGAGCCTCGAAGGAATGGCGCCGCCCGACGAGCCCGGAGCGCCACCGGACATCGACCTGGGTATCGGCATCAGAGAGCCAGGCGACTTTCGTCTCGCAGTACGGATTCGCACGCTCGAGCCAAGGCCTGAGTTGCAAGCGGCCATCTTGCAACGTCTGACGCAGGTGACCGACGCGCGCGACATCGACCTGCAGTACACCGGCCGTGTGTTCGCCCTTCCGGGCGATACGGAGCAGGCGGATCAGTTGGAGCAAATCGTGATCGGTTCATCGGTCAGCCATTACTTGACGCGCGGCGGTACGCTCGGCTTCTTCGCGTTTTCGCTTGACAATGGCGATCACGGCCTGGTCTCCGCGAATCACGTCATCGGCGAGCTCGATGCAGCCTCCGAGGGCGATCCTATCGTTCATCCATGGAACGGCCAGCCTCCCGATGCGACGGTCGCAACGTTCGTGCGTAGCGCGAAGCTCGGAGGAGGAGGCAACAAGCATGTCGACGCATCCTTCGCCAAATTGGTCACGGCAGACTACGATGCATCGGCGCTGCCGGGCGGCAAGAAGTTGGATCCGCAAATCGCGGCACCCGAGGAAAGCACTTCCGTGTTCAAGTTCGGCGCTGCCACCGGTTTACGAGCTGGCACCGTATTGTCGTTCGATTGGGATAAGTTCCAGGTGCGGAACTATCGTAACCGCTTCGGCGTGGTGCAGTTCGTCGATCAGATCGAGATCGAATCCGCCGACAGGACCTACGCCTTTGCCAGGAAGGGAGACAGTGGCGCGCTCGTCTACAACGATCGTTTTCGCGCCGTGGGGCTTCTCTTCGGTATGACGTTGGCCGGAGGCAAGTACGATAATGGTTTGTTCTACGCTAACCCAATGCAATTCGTGCTCGATGAGCTGAAGGTTGGCCTGCTTACTTAAGGGTCCGAAGTAATCTTCAGTGCCTCGCCGCGATGGAACTCCCCTACGCCTGCGGCAGAGCCTCGAGACGGTTTCACGAGCGTCAGAATTTTGTGAAATCGAGACCGTGATCAAACGGTGACGCGGCGGGTCAGTAGGGTGGGAAGAGCTGCACGCCCTGAGAGACGATCGCGTAGTTGCTGCCGACGCCCGACGTCGCGGCGAACGCCGCGAACAGCGGCTGCTGAATCTTGTTGTAGCGCCTCGCGTTCTCGCACGCGGCCACGATCTCGCTCTGCGGCGCGTTGGTGAAGAACTTATGCGCCTTCGTCAACTCCGTGGTCGACCAGTGGCCGGTCATCGAGAACCAGTCGTTGTTGCTCTGCCGGGCCCACTCCCACCTGTGCGAGCCGAGCGTGCCGAAGTAGCACGCGACCGAGCTCGAATTCGGTCCCGGATTCGGATCGGCGGCAAACACGGGGGTGGCGAGAACGACGAGCGCGAGGACGAGAACGGGGAACAGCCTGATGATGCTTTTCATTGTTTTACCCTCCGCTCTTTTGGTCTGACGCACCCCGCGGTTTTTCCCGACCGGGCTCACAGCGATCGCCACAACAGCATCGCCGCGTACGCGCGCCACGGCCGCCACGCCTCGGCGCGGGCGAGGATCTCGCGCTCGGGCGCCATCGCGAACGCTTTGCGGATGCCGAGGTCCGTGTGCGGGAACGCATCGGCATCGCGGAAGACGCGCATGGCGATGTAGTTCGCCGTCCACGGGCCGATGCCGCGCAGCGTTTTGATGCGGTCGAGAGTCAGGTCGCCCTCGGCCGCGGCGCGGGCGATCCCACGGATCGTCTCCCACCGCGCCGCGGGCATGCCGATGTTCGTGCCGCGGGCGCGGGCGATGCGCTCCGGCGACGTGCCGTAGCGCGTGACGACGCGGGTCATGATCGTCGTCGCGCCGGCGACGCTCACCTGCTGCCCGACGATCGCGCGCACGCAGACCTCGAACGGATCCCACGCGCCGGGCACGCGGATGCCGGGGTTCTTCGCCAGCAGCGGCGCGAGCAGCGCGTCCTTGCGGAAGTGCCGCGCGATCGCGTTGACGTCCGCGTCGACGTCGAACAGCCGGTGCACGCGGGCGAGGACGTCAGGGTCATCGGAGTTGACGGCGAGCGCGCGGCCGTCGAAGCGAACGGCGACGTCGCCGCGGCGGTAGACGTCGTCGACGACGCTCTCGCCCGGCACGCAGCGCGAGCGCAGGAAATCGAGGAGCGCGCTCCAATGGAACGGAAGCTTCACTCCACCGTCACGCTCTTCGCCAGATTCCTCGGCTGATCGACGTCCGCGCCGCGGCGCAGCGCGATGTAGTACGCCAGCAGCTGCGTCGGCACCACGGCGAGGATCGGCTGCAGCGGCTCGACCGTCCAGGGGATCTCGATCACGTCGTCGGCGAACTTCTTCATCGCGTCGTCGCCCTCGTCGCAGATCACGATCAGCTTCCCGTCGCGCGCCTTCACTTCCTGCAGGTTCGACACGACCTTGTCGTACACCGGCGTGTGCGTGGCGATGGCCACCACCGGCATGTTCTCGTCGATCAGCGCGATCGGCCCATGCTTCATCTCCCCCGCCGGATACCCCTCGGCGTGGATGTAGGAGATCTCCTTCAGCTTCAGCGCCCCTTCGAGCGCGATCGGGTAGTGCACCCCGCGGCCGAGGAAGAGGAAATCCTGCGACTTGTAATACTTGTGCGCGAGCTCCTCGATGTGCTTCTCCTGCGTCTTCAGGATCGTCTCGATCTTGTGCGGGATCACGCGCATCTCGTGCATCGCGTAGCGGCGGTCGTCGACGTCGTCGCCGCGCAGCTGGCGGATGTAGAGCGCCAGCAGGTAGAACGCCGTCAGCTGCGTCGTGAACGCCTTCGTCGACGCCACGCCGATCTCCGGCCCGGCGTTCGTGTAGATCGTCCCGTCGGACATGCGCGTGGCGGCGGCGCCGATCACGTTGCAGATCGTGATCAGCTTCGCTCCCTTCGCCTTCGCCTCCTGCATGCCGGCGATCGTGTCCGCGGTCTCGCCCGACTGCGTCACGCCGATGACCAGCGTCGACTCGTCGACGATCGGGTTGCGGTAGCGGTACTCGGAGCCGTAGTCGACCTCGATCGGGATCCGCGCCGCATCCTCGAGCAGGAACTTGCCGATGAGCCCCGCGTGCCACGACGTGCCGCAAGCAATGACGTGGACTTTGCGGAACTTCGCCCACTCCTCGGGCGTGAGCTGCAGGTCGTTGAAGAAGATCTCGCCCGACTCCTCGAACATCCGCCCGTTGAACGTGTCGCGCACGGCGCGCGGCTGCTCGTGGATCTCCTTGAGCATGTAGTGCCGGTAGCCTTCCTTCTCGGCCATCACGGCGTCCCACATGATCTTTTTCGGCGGGCGATCGACCGGCTGGTCCTTCGCGTCGAAGACGTGGACGTCCTGCTGATTCGCGACGGCGTACTCGCCATCCTCGAGATAGATGATGTTGCGCGTGTAGGCGAGGAGCGGGGCGACGTCGGAGGCGACGATGTTCTCGTTCTCGCCGAGGCCGATGACCAGCGGCGGGCCGTGCTTGGCGGCGACGATCGTGCCGGGCTCGCTGCCGTCGATCATCACCAGCGCGTAGTGCCCCTCGAGCTCCTTGAGCGACTTCTTCACCGCGTCGGTGAACTTCGTCCCGTCTTTGAGGTTCTCTTCGATGAGGTGCGCGACGACCTCGGTGTCGGTCTCGGTCTTGAACTCGTGTCCCGCCTTCTGCAGGCGCTGCTTGAGCGGGAGGAAGTTCTCGATGATGCCGTTGTGGATGACCACGACCTTGCCGGTGCAGTCGCGGTGCGGATGGGCGTTGTTCTCGTTCGGCTTGCCGTGCGTGGCCCAGCGTGTGTGGCCCATGCCGAACGTGCCTTTGAGCGGCTTCTCGCCGAGCTTCGACTCGAGGTTGCTGAGTTTCCCCTCGGCGCGCACGACCTCGACGCCGTTGCCGTCGACGACGGCGATGCCGGCGCTGTCGTAGCCGCGGTACTCCAGTTTCTTCAATCCGCCGATGAGCACCGGCACGACGTCACGGCTGCCTACGTAACCAATGATTCCGCACATGTAGTTTCCTCGGGTGTCATTCCGAGCGGAGCGAGGAATCCCGCGCCGCAGGGGATCCCTCGCTCTGCTCGGGATGACACGCTAGAATCCGCGCGGGTGAAAAAGTTCCTCGCGCTGTCCTTTGCCGTGCTGGCCGCCTGTGGGAAGCGCGGCGACCCGCATCCGCCGGTGCCGATCATCCCCCAGGCCACCAGCGATCTGGTTGTATCACAGCGTGGTCCCAATGTTGTCCTCGCCTGGAGCTATCCGTCCCTGACCACGGCAGGGAAGAAGCTCGAATCCGTCAAACGTGTCGTGGTGTACCGATATATCGAGGCACTGCCCGCGACGCAGCCGCCGCGCGACGTGAAGACGATCATGCCCGGCGACGTCGATCCGACGAAGCCGCAGGCCATCGCGCTCTTTTCAAAAATCCCGGGCCTCACGCCGGCGCAGTTCACCCCGCTCAAGGAACGCATCGACAGCATAGAAAGCGCCAACCTTCCGGCCGCGACCGAGGGTGCCAAGCTGATCTACACCGACACGCCGCCGTTCCACACGAAGGACGGGCGGCCGGTGCGGCTCGACTACGCGATCGTGACCGAGGGGGGCACGACGCCGAGCGCGATCGGCAACGTCGCCTCGCTCGTGCCGATCGACGTGCCGCTGCCGCCGTCGGACGTCGTGGCCGCGCCGAAAGCCGAGGGCGTCGTGCTGACGTGGACCGCGCCGTCGAAGTCGGCGACGAGCGACGCCAAGCCGTTCGTGGCCGGCTACAACGTCTACCGCGTGCCGAAAGGGGCGGCGCTGACGGAGGTGACGGCGCCGGTGAACGCCGCGCCGGTGACGGCCACGACGTACACGGACGTGCCGCCGTACGGCGACTTCGACTACCGCGTGACCGCGATCGCGGCGACGTCGCCGCGCATCGAGAGCGATCCGTCGCCGGCGCTGACCGCGACGTTCAAGGACCTCATGCCGCCGCCCGCGCCGGCGTCGATCACCGCGCTCGTGGAGACGAAGTCGGTGCGCCTGGTGTGGGAGCCGGTCGACGCGCCCGACCTCGCCAACTACGTCGTCTACCGCACCGAGGGGATCGGCCACGGCGAGCCGAAGGAGGCGGGGACGTTCGCGGAGTTCGTCCTCCCCGCCGGCACGACGACGGTGATCGACAAGGACCCCGATCCCGGCATCGAGTACAAGTATTCGGTGACGGCGAAGGACAAGAGCGGCAACGAGAGCAAGCGCACGAGCACGGGATGGGTGCTGGTGCCGAAGGCGCCGTAAAGTGCATCCCGAAGGCGCCGTGAAGCGCGACGCCGTCGCCTACGCGCTGCTCGCCGCCGCGCTGATCGTCGCCGCCTACCTCCGCTTCAAAGACCTCGGCGTCCCCAGCTACTGGCTCGACGAGATCCTCGGCGACATGCTGACGACGCACCACGCGTCGACCGCGCCGTGGTGGCGCTGGCTCACCGGCCTCGAGCACGAGCACGGACCGCTCTACTACCTCGGCCAGCTCGCCGCGCGCGCGTTCGGCCGCGGCGAATTCGCCGGCCGCCTCCCCGCGGCGCTCTTCGGCCTCGCCGCCATCCCGCTCGTCTTCTTCGCCGCGCGCGAGCTGGGCGGGTGGGCGGCGGGCGTAGCGGCGGCGATCGTGCTCGCGGCGTCGCCGCTGCACGTCTACTACAGCCGCGAGGCGCGCCCGTACGCGCTGCTGATGCTGCTGACCGCGGTCATGCTGATCGCGCTGCTGCGGGCGCGCACCGGGCTCGCCGTCGCCGCGGCGATCGCGATGCTCTACACCTCCGCGGTGGCCGGGCCGCTGCTCCTCGCCATCGCGCTCACCTGTTTTCTGCGGCGGATGTGGCTCCTCGGCGGCATCGCCGGGGCGGCCACGCTCCTCGTGCCGCTGCTCTACCGCGGCGAGGCCGCGCCGGTGTCGTCGCAGTTCGACGAGCACGTGACCTCGCGCATCGTCCGCGCGCTCACGGTGTCGGCGTACGGCAACGAAGGGCAGGCCGCGGTGATTGCGGTCCTCTTCCTCTTCGCCGTGCTCGGCGCCGTCGTGCTGGCGCGGCGCGACGCGCGCGCGGCGGCGATCGTCGGCGGCATGACCGTGCTGCCGGTCGTCTGCGCGCTCTGGTCGCTCGAGGCCATCGGCCACTGGTTCGCCATCCGCTACGTCTCGCCGGCGCTGATCGGCTTCGTCGTCTTGGCCGGCGTCGGCATCGCCGCGGTCCGCCTGCCGTGGCTCGCCGCCATCGTCGCCGCCGGCATCGCCGCCGCGACGTGGAGCGCGGCGCGGCAGGAGCCGTTCGAGAAGCTCGACTGGCGCGCCATCGGCGCCACGCTCGAGCGCCACGTGCAGCCGGGCGACGCCATCGTCACCGCCGAGCAATGGTCGGAAGTCTGCCTCCGCTATTACCTGCGCCGATTGCCGCCGCGCGTCCGCCTCGTCACCGTCAACAGCGTGATGCTCGCGGAGATGTTCGCGAACGCGCCGCAGCCGGCGTGGTTCGTCACCGCCGGCGAGCCCGACGCGGCACCGGTGCGCGACTGGATCTGCCGCTATCCGCTGCTCGCCGCGAGCGGGCGCGAGGACTTCCGCCTGCACTACGCGCCGTCGCTGCAGCACTTCGTGCAGCACCGCGCGGCGGGCGAGGACTTGCGCGCGCTCGCCGCGGCGCTCGGCGCGAACGTGACGCTGCACAGCGGGCGCGACGACGAGCTGTTCCGCGGCGACGGCTGGCAAGGCCCCGAAGGCGCGAAGGGCGAGGAGTTCCGCTGGGCGACGGCGAAGCAGGCCTCGCTGCTGATCCCGCGCCTCGCTCCGCGCGACCGGCGCGTGGTCGTACACGTGCTGCCGTTCGGGCATCCGTCGCTGCCGGAGCAGACGATGGCGCTGTCGGTGAACGGCAGGAGCGCCGGCGCGGTGGCGGTGCCGTTCGCGTGGCGCGACTACGCGTTCGACGTCCCGGCCGCGCTCTGGCGCGAGGGGCTGAACACGCTGACGTTCACGTTCGGCCGCGTGACCGTGCCGGCGACGCTGCCGGGGACGAACGGCGATCCGCGCCCGCTCGCGGTCATGTTCGAGTCGGTGTCGATCGTCGAGAACGGCGCCGCGCAACCGCCGCCGCCGGTGATCGACATCCGCCTCGCCGCCGAGGCGCTCTTCCGCACGCGCGCCGCGCCGCCGCGCAAGCACGCCGCCGCGCAGCTCCGCGAGGCTCCGGTGAAAGCGCTCTTCGCGCGCCTCGGCTTCGATCCCGAGCCGGCCTGGCGCGAGCTCCACGTCGAGGACGCCGCCGCCGCGATCGCCTTCGAGAGCGCGTGCGAGAGCGACCGTGCGTTTCTCGACCGCGCCTTCTACGTCATCGCCGAGCGCAACCCGAATCCCGGCGAGCTCGCCGATCTCCTGCCGCGCATGCAGCGCGGCGCGAGCCGCGTCGAGATCGCCGGCCGCGTGCTGCGGTCGATCGACGTGCGGCAGAAGCTCACGAATCAGGTGACGGGGAACCGGTGACGGGGAACAGGTGATGTCCTCGTAGGCGCCCGACCTGTACCCCGTTCCCTGTTCCCTGTTCCCTTCACGAAGTGAGCAGCACGCGCAGCCGCTCCGGATCGCTCACCGGCTCCTGGCACATGTACGCCTCGCAGACGTAGGCGCGCTCGGGCTCGCGATGCTGCATCAGCGGCAGGTCGGCGGAGCCGTCGCCGGCGACGATGACGCGGTGCGGCAGGTACGTCTCGCCGGCGACGCGGCGCAGCGCGCGGAAGGTCTC
>Ga0207700_10002577_pt1 | contig 10414 bp, 7 predicted proteins | sample LARL82metaG_FD_184348 | JGI IMG/M metagenome (GOLD analysis project Ga0207700, IMG submission 184348) | Corn, switchgrass and miscanthus rhizosphere microbial communities from Kellogg Biological Station, Michigan, USA - LAR L8-2 metaG... | ecosystem: Host-associated > Plants > Roots >...
GCTCAGGATTGCGAATCTCACCGCTCACCATGTTGAGGTCATTCCAGCCGTCATAAGCCCAGAGCGCCGCGACCAAAGCCGCCATAAATCCTGCCATCCCACCTTTAGCGCCCAAAAACGTAGTGCCAAAGTTGCTCCAGCTTCCGCTGGTGGCGCTGAAGCCCGCGGCAATGATCACAACGATCATGACAATTTTCAGCGTGGTCATTACCAGTTGAAAATTTCCGGCCTTGCGCACGCCCAGATAATTCAAGGCAGTAATCAAAATGGTTGCGGCGATGGCCAGCAAGTGTCCATAGGTAAGCTGATAACCACCTTGCAGAGCGAATATCGGATGCGGAAGAAAGCTGAAGGCTGAGAAATTTCCCAGCACGCGCACCAGTCCGCTGGTGACGCTGGCGATCGATGCGGGCTTGGCGATGAGAAACCACGTCCATGCATACAGAAAAGAGGGCAGCGGCCCGTAAGCGTCGCGGATATAAACGTATTCGCCGCCGGCCCAGGGACGCACAGCGCCGAGTTCCGCATAAGTAAGCGCGCCAAAAAATGAAAGCAGGCCGCCGACGATCCATGCGAGATAAACCAAACGCGCCGAGCCGACGGCCTGCATCATCTCCGCCGGAACAAGAAAAATTCCGCTGCCGATGATGGTGCCAACGACAATGGCCGTGGAGTGCCAGGCGTTTAATTCGCGCAGCAGTTCAGGCGCTGGTTTGGGCGCGCTTTGCATCGGTTTCGGCCTCCAGAAGGCTTGCCAAATATCCCACAATAAACGTGGTGATGGAACCAAACGTTACGTACCAGGTCCAGGCGATGTGCGTCCATCCCCAGATATAAATGTTGAGAGCCAGTCCGCAGAGCATACCAGCAATTGCGCCGTTTTGGGTGGCGCGACGGGTCAGCAGGCCAAGCAGAAACACACCGAGCAGGCCGCCATAGGCCAGTGAAGCGATGGTGAGGCCTTTCTCCAGAACGTTGCCGCCATAGCGGGAGGCCAGCGCCAGTCCGAAGAGAGCAAGGCCCCAGACGATGGTAGCGACCCGCGAAAGATTGAGGCGCTTGCTATCTGATGTTTCAGGCCGGCGGCGCAGGTAGAAATCGATCATCGTGGTTGAAGAAAGCGAATTCAACGCAGCGCTCAGGTTTGACATGGCCGCTGCGAGGATTGCGGCGATCAGCAATCCGGCAATGCCGCGCGGCATGTGCTCCACAATGAATGTAGGGAAAACGTAGTCATTCGTGGCGAAGTGTCCGGTGGGCGGGAACTGGCGATAGAAAACCCACAGCCCCGCGCCGACCAGCAGAAACAATGTGAACTGAATCAGGATCACGCCGCCGCTGAAGAGCAGAGCGGTGCGGGAATCGCGCTGGTTGCGCGCCACAAGCAGTCGCTGGACCATGAGCTGGTCTGTGCCGTGCGTGGCGGTGTTGAGGAACATGCCGCCGATTAGTCCGGCCCAGAATGTGTAAGTCTTAAAGAAGTTGAGGGAGAAATCGAACACTTGCAACTTGCCTGCGCTGGACGCCATTGCGTGAATCGCGGGCCAGCCGCCGGGGACCAGGTGGAGAAGCGTAATAAAACCAATGATCGTGCCGCCAATGTAAATGGCGAGTTGGACGACGTCCGTCCAGATGACGGCGGCCATGCCGCCTTCAAAGGTATAAATGAGCGTGAGCGCCATTACAATGGCGACGGAAGTAACGCCTCCCGTCCCTAAGGCGATGCTGATTACAATGGCGACGGCCCACACGCGCACGCCTTCAGCGGCGGCCCTCGTGACGAGAAAAATTCCGGCAGTGATGCGGTGCAATTGCTTTCCGAAGCGGCGGTCAATGAGTTGGTAGGCGGTGAACATTTCACCGCGGAAATATTGCGGAATAAAAATCGCGCTGACGACGATGCGGCCGAGCAGATAGCCGAAGACAAGTTGGAGAAAGCCGAAGTTGCCGCCATAGGCAATTCCGGGCGTGCCGATGACGGTGAGTGTGCTGGTTTCAGCGCCTACAATCGATAGAGCGATGGCCCACCAGGGTATGTTGCGGTCGGCCAGAAAATAATCGCGTAACGACCTCTGGGATTTGCGAAACCTTAGCCCAAAAAAAGTAATACTGATGAGATAAACGGCGATAATAGCCAGGTCAACAATTTGCAATCGCATGAAATGGGTTTTGTCTGCCAAGCCATTATTCGGGAAAAATGCCTGAAAGCAAAAGTAAAAGTTGTGGGAAGATGAATTAAAGTCCAATCATGCCACTGTACCTGGGTATTGACGCCGGAGGCACCAAGACAGACTGCGCTGTGAGCAACGGCGCGGAACTGCTGGGCCAGGCCACGGGTGCAAGCTGCAAACTGGCGCGAGTGGGCAAAGAGCGTGGCCGGGAAAATCTGCAGACGGTGATTCGGCAGGCCACCGAGACTGCGCACGTAGACGCGGAAAAGATCCAGCATGTGTGCATCGGGATGGCCGGAGCTTCTTTGGCGGAAGCGGTGCATTGGGCGCAACAGACCATCCGCGAACTGATACCAGAATCCACAATCTATGTGGCGGGCGACCATGTGATCGCGCATCGCGCCGCGTTTGGCACGTCACCGGGCGTGCTGGTGATTTCCGGTACGGGATCAATTGCCTTTGGGCGCAACCAGAACGGCGAAACCGCGCGCGCCGGAGGCTGGGGACCAAACGTCTCAGACGAAGGCTCAGCGTTTTGGGTGGGCAGGGAAGCGGTGACGGCGGCGCTGCATGCTTTTGATTTCGGCAAGAGCAATGGCCTGTTGGCTACGATTGCAGATTGCTGGAAGGTCGCGCCGGAAGAGGTAATCCGGCTGGCAAACTCCTCAGAGCCGCGATTCCCGGAACTTGCCGGACCAGTGGTGAACGCAGCAGAGCAAGGTGACGCGAGTGCGCGAGCGATTACTGATCGCGCGGGCAAAGCGCTGGCAGGGCTGGCGAGCGCGGTCATCAATCGGCTGTGGCCCGATGGAGGAGTGGTGCCGGTGGCGCTGGCGGGCGGCGTGCTTCAGGGGTCGCCGCTGGTGCGGCAGGCATTTAAGGAAGCGATGAAAGCGGAGCAGCCGCAAGCGGCAGTGAGCTTCGCCTTTGTGCGTCCAGTGCTAGGCGCGTTGGAAATTGCGGCGCAGCGCGGAGTGAGGCGATGAGCGAGTGGACTTCTCATGAGAATGAAGGCTTGCAGGAAGCGCCGGAGCAACCTGAACCGCCGCGCGTCCGCACTGAACACAAGAAAATAACTCTGCCTGCTGATGCCGATCTGGAGCGACTGGTGCATGACTCTGCTCCGGAAATCCTGATTGCTGTGGCCGCTGATGCGCGCCTGACGGAAGATCTGGCGCTGGCATTGCTGAACCATCGCGACCTTCCGCGTGAAGCGCTGGAAGCGCTCAGCAAGAACGGTTCGCTGATGCGGCAACGCAAAGTGCGCATGGCTGTGGTGATACATCCGCGAACAGCGCGGCATGTTTCCGTGCCGACTATCCGCCATCTTTATACGTTTGAGTTGATGCAAGTCGCGCTGCTGCCCTCAGTCCAGCCGGACGTGAAGCGCGCGGCGGAAGAAGTGCTCATCAGCAAACTGGCCAGCATCTCGTCTGGCGAGCGAGCCACACTGGCACGGCGCAGTTCAGGACGAGTGGCTGCCGCGCTGCTGCTCGACAAAGAAGAGCGGATTATGCAGGCGGCGCTGGCCAATCCACAGATGACGGAAGTTGCCATTGTGAAGGTATTGAAATCCGAAAATGGCACGGAATTGCTTGCGCCGGCGGTTTCACGCCACCAGAAATGGTCCTACCGCAATGACGTAAAGGCCGCGCTGCTGGGTAACAAGAACACGCCTTCAGGACGGTTGATTCATCTAGCGGCAGAGCTTCCTATTAATTTGATCAAAGACGCGTTGCGGAGCGGCCGGCTAAGCAGTCAGGCGAAGAATAGTTTGATGGCAGTGCTGGAGAAGCGCGGGGTCAGAGCTTAGTTGCCGCAAATGAAAACCTTTGAAACACGGAGGAAAAGAGGAAGCGGAGGATTTATTTATCCCGAGCGAAGCGAGGGATCTCTATACGTCCGATATTCTTCAGGAATAAGAGGAGAAGTTCACTAGGCCAGCCTATAGCATTTGCAGTATTTCGTAGCGGCAGGGATCCCTCCCCTTCGGCAAGCTCAGGGTCGGACTGAAAATCAGGTGTATGCAGAATACCCATCGTCCCGTCCGGGCACGATTAACTCATCGAGCTTCAAAAATTCCTGCACCACTTCTTCCGGAGAACGCTCCATTTCATGCACCGATCCTACAAAGATAGCGCGGGCTTCATGCAGAAACACGATTCGGTCCGCCAACTTTTTGGCCAGTCGCATGTCATGCGTTACCACAATGCTGGTGAGCTTGAGCTGGTGCTTCAATTTCTGGATGAGGTCGCCGAGAAGCTGCGCCATCAGAGGATCGACCATGGTGGTGGGTTCGTCATAAAGAATGCATTCCGGCTGCGCGGAAAGCGCGCGGGCAATGGCGACGCTACGCTTCATCCCCGTGGAAAGGTCGGAAGGCAGAAGATCTCGCATGGGTTTTACGCCCACCATGTCCAGCAGGCCGTCAACAATCTGGTAAATCTGCTGTTCGTCCAGATCGTGACGCTCACGCAGCGGGAAGGCGACGTTTTCACCGACGGTAAGCGAATCAAACAGCGCGCCGTTCTGGAAAACCATCGTTACTTTCTTGCGAATACGCTCAAGATGGGCTTCTGTGGCTTCAGTGATGTCCTCAAAGGCGACGATCACGCGGCCCGCGTCAGGCTTGAGAAAACCCATGATGTGATGGAGTGAAACCGATTTACCCACGCCGCTGCGTCCCAGAATGCAGAGCGTTTCACCGGGGAAGACCTGAAAGCTCACGTCTTCCAGAACGTGATTATCACCGAACGCCTTGTAAACGTGCTGAAACTCGACGTAGGGCTTCTGCTCCGCATTCGGATTTTGAGGAGGATGGCTCATGTGTTCTGACCGGAGAAGCGGCGCCGCGCGCGGGCCAGGTCCTCAGGCGTGTTTAGATTCTCAAACATATCGGCGGCGAAGGCAAACTGGCGCAGCTCAGCTTCTTTGATGACGAGTGTCCGGTCTTTAGGAAACAGCGGCACGATCTTGTAATTGCCTTGGCGTAAGGCTTCCTCGGCTATGGCGCGGAAGTCGAGCGAGTACACGGTGCACAGCGGCTGTGTGTAGTCGTCAATCTCCGGCGTGGTGACAATGGCGCCTGCCGCGATAGCCCTGTCTGCCAGATACGAGAGAAATTGTGGCGCGAGAAAAGGCGTATCTACGGCGATGATCAGGTTGTACTGCGTTTTGGACCTTGAAAGCGCAGCGTGAATTCCACCGAGCGGCCCGCATCCGGGAAAGATGTCTTCACAGACACGCCCCAGCGCGCCATACAGTTCTTGTTTGCCGAGGATTGCTACATCGCTGCAAACTTCGCGCAACGCCGCCAGCGCATGTTGAAGAAGCGTGACGCCGTTCAGGGTGACTGAAGCTTTGTCCTGGCCCATGCGCGTGCTCTTGCCGCCCGCAAGAACAAAACCGGAGAGCTGGGAATGAACCATCGCGGGTATTGTACGCCGCTCAGGGACCTCTATATGGTTTTCAAAGAGCTCGATTTCTACCGCCTGGGCGGCTTTCGACTTTCTCGCTTTTTATCAATCTTGGCCGACGAGCCAAAATTCCAAAATTTACTTCTTAGTTAACACCGGATCCGGCCCCCTACCCCCTCCCCATTCATCCCACATCACCCCAGTTTGGCGTAGAGTTGTCCCACCCTCCCTGGCTCTGGGTTCGCGCCTGACTCGCCGTCCATTTGAGAAGGCAAATTGTACTATCTGGTAACGGGGCATATTGCATCCTAGCGTACTTCTTGGGACAAACAAAGCGCGAAGAAGGACATTGGACTACTTCCATGAGCGACGTGCGTTTTCGCGCTCCGGTCTTCCATTCGCCATACATTGCGTGCAGATGGGACAGGCCCGTTGCGCGATTTAGTACAGCTTGGTTGCGGAATAATCTTTGCGGAATAAAAAAGAGCCGCCTTTTGAGCGGCCCCCAGCCTTCTCACCCGGAAACTACCCACCCACCTGCAGCCTTAAAATAATGGCATTCGAGAGACTGATCAGCCTGGTTGCCTCATCAACATCGATCGTTCTTCCTACTGCCTTTTGTACTTTCTTTTGCAAATCAAGTAACTCTTCAATGGCCTCCGCGATCTCTTCGTCATTAAAGTCTTCTCGTGAATCAGCGACCTTATCCGCAAGCTGCTTCAGGAGGATGGCATTATTCACACCAGTTCTCACCTCGCGCAGCAAGCTGTCATAAAGGAAGTCAATGCTGGCAGTGCCAATTGTGAAAGCTGAGAAGTGTGTGACGCTGCCACAAACTATGTGGTTGGCGGTATCGAGTGACGTAGTCCGGTCAACGAATACACCGCTCTCGTCATGCAGTAGGCGAATGGCAGCCTCCGGTGGTGCAAACTGGGCTGGGTTGTAACTGATGCATACCTGCACAGAGCCGGTAAAAACTGCCGTGGTCGAAATTTCGTAGTAGACAGGCGGCGTGCCAAGTGAGAATCCGGCGGGTAAAGGATCGGGATTAGTGTTGGTAGTTGTGGCGCTGGTTGCGCCTGCGGCCGTCACGTTGCCGAAGGTCAGTGCAACCGGGAAGATCGGTTGCACCGTTACATTTGTTCCGGCCGGCGTTGGAGTTCCAGGGCGGACAGCCGCCATAAACGGCGATATTCCCGTTCCAATCTTGGTAAGCAGCGCAGTTGGATCATTGGCCAGCACTTTGGCTGTGTCCACCACGGCAATTGAATCTTCCTCCTTCAAAGGTAAATACAAGAGCTTGCCGTCTGGCGTAACATCATGAACCGGGGCAAAGGCCGTGGTCGCACCTGGAACAACGAAGGTTGCCAACTGGGCAAAGTCATTTGACGCGGGGTTGAAATTGAAGATCGCCACCAGATTTTGACCTGGGTCAAATCCGTAAAGCAGATTGCCCGAAATGCGCGGGATCATTGATTGGGATGTTGAGCCTACTGGACGAGTTACTGAGATTGTGGCGAGAAGAGCGGGGCTTGGAGGATTCGTGATGTCGAAAACCGCAAGGTTTCCGTTGTCTTGGTGGAGCACAATAAATTTTCCATCCGAACTGACTCCCGGTGCGGGCTGAAAGGATGACACGCCGAGAGCGGAAGTGGGGATTAGAGTTGAGACTCCGGTGCTTAAATCAAGCGCTACAAGGCTTCCCTGGCTGCCAATCGCGCCGTTAATGAAAACGAACCGTCCGTCCGGCGTTACCGCCAACCCGCCTGGATTGACGCTCGGATTTGGGTCACCAGTCGGAAACGTCGCAACTATGCTATTGAATGTTGTACTCGTCGGATCTGCATCGATGACGTATAGGTCAAGGGCGAACGTCCCCGGGGCAACGCGTCGGCTGGATGCTACATACGCAGCGGCCTTACCACTGCCAAAACGTGGAGCAATGACAATGCCTCTTGTTTGACCCGGGAGGCCAGCAGGCGAAGTGGTCAAAGGAATATGCGCCTCAAATGAATTTGTCGCGAAGTTAAACACGTCCACTGCGCTCGGAGCTACAAACCGTTCGATATAAGCCCGTGAGCCGTCCGGTGTAATAGCCACACCCATCATGCGGTCCGGAGCGAGAAACGTCGGACTAAGAGTGGCGTTGGTGCTTAGGTTAAAAATTGAGAAAGTAGCATCTCCAAAATTAGATATAACTGCCTGATTCACCGGCTGAAATGTAGGAGCACTGGCGATAACGAGGGCATTCCGTAAAATGCCGCTCTGGTTAGCACCCGCAACGCCCTGTGCAATGTTGGAATTCGTGACAATGATAGGAGCACCCTGTGCTGGAGCACCAGGAGCGATCGTGATCTGCAACAGAGAAGAAGATAGGAACTGCGCTGGCTGAGGATCCAGACTGCCGATTCGCACTTCGGCGTCGGGCGAGAAGCCGCTTCCTGAAATCTGGAGCGTGCTGGGCACATCATTACTCACTAGTGGAGTACTAACTGAACTCACGACCGGCGCAGTCGTGGGTGGTTGAGTTACAGGGCCACCAGCGGTAACGCCTCGTAATTGTGTGCCAATAGAAAATCCCGTTCCAACCAGGATCGGCAGTGAGGCAATACTCGTATCGATGACGTAGATGTTGGGTTTGCCAGTGGCAGTCGTCACAAAAGCGCGCGTGCCGTCAAGAGTCGGACCTATGTGGGCGACGATATCAGTAGGGAATTCAGCCGGTAGCGTCAGGTCACCTATAATTGATCCAAAACTCGGAGATCCAGATGAAAGATCCAAAATAGTAAAATGTTTGATCAGTCCAGTCGCCCTCAAAACATAGCCGTAGACCTTAGCAGGATCGCCTGCATTTCGGCTCGCGCTGATAGAGAACACAAAGCCAAGCGCGGACACAGATTTCACGACTGTGTTTGTAGCCGTATCAATGATCAGTATCGCTCCTTGTCGGTTTACCAGCACGAACTTGCCATCGGCTGAGGCTGCCAGATTATCTGAATTGATGGATGCTGCTCCGCTGGCGATTGGATTCGACCCAAGATCTGTTACTGAACCTGTGTCGAGATCGACAACGCCAAAATCAAAGAGCGTATTCACGAAAGCCTTATTTCCGACAATCACCGGAGTGAAAATAATATTGTCCGGATTTTGAGCAGGATCATCGCCGAGCAGGCCGTTCAGCGAGATGGTTCGTGTTACCGTCAATGAGTTGGCATCTATGACCGTAAGGCCGTCATTGTCTAGGTTAGGGCCTACCAGCGTGGTTCCATTCCCAGCTATTGCCAGTCCTGTAATGCGTATATTACGGATTCGTTTGATCTCTGCCCCAATTGTCAAATCAATAACCGACACAAACTCCGCGTTGAGATTAGCTACAAAGGCTAGTCGGCCATTCGGGGAGATGACGACCGACTCCGGACTGGCTCCCACCTTAATTTCTTTGACCTCTATGCTCGTGGTTGCGTCGAAAACATGAGCCAGGGCTGTATTGAAATCAAGAGCTATATAGCTTCCTGGGCCAGGGGTCGGTCTGGGGGCAGGAGTTGGCGTAGGACTCGGTGGCGGAGGCGCTGCAACTCCCGTGCCACTTAGAAAGATTGTCTGCGGCACGCAGCCCAACGCACAGCCCAAATCTTCGATCGTCGCCGTGGCAGTCTTGGGGCCAATGGATGTAGGAGCGAACGCAATATTCAGATTGCAGCTCTGATTGGGCCCTAAACTTCCGTTGAAAGCGCAAGTGTCGCCAGGTCCTATGACAAAATCGGCTGTGTTTAACGTTATCCTAAAGCTCAGAGAAAACAAACTGCTTGGATTCTGGATTAGATGTGTTTGGGGAGCACTCATCGTGCCAACTGTTTGGTTGCCGAACACGAGAGAATCCTGGGCCACTGAAGTGATACATAAGCAGCAGATTGCGACGGTCAGGCACAAAACGAAGTTTCTCTTACCGTAGTTACCCACAATAGATCCTCCCTTTATTCTTAATAGCCAACAACAATGTTCTATTTGATAAACGCGCAGCAGATTGGGGCGACACCGCTTTGAGTAAACTGCGCAAACTCGACGCACAGACAAAATCCAGGGTTTCCCTTGCTTTCCTGATTTGACGTTGTAAAATGCCTGTCACTGTCGCCCCCGTTCAGCAACTCACGCCGGACGGCGGCCAGTACACACCCCCTTCTTGAATCCGGCAAGGAAACATCCGGTAAAAAATTGGTAAATACCCCAAACGTATGCAAGGAAAGCTCATATACGAATTCGGTCCATTTCGTTTAGAGCCGGCGGAACGTCGCCTCTTACGCCAAGGCCAGCCGATTAACCTGAGTCCTCAGCTTTTTAGTTTGCTGTTGGCCTTCATCGAGAACTCAGGCAAGCTTATTTCTAAGGAAGTACTAAGAAGCAAGGTATGGGGCAACGCTTACGTCACCGAAGATGCGCTAAAGGTGATTATCGGTAATCTGCGCAAGGCCATAGGTGAGAACGGCGAATGCTACATAGAAACCGTGCGCGGTGAGGGATATCGCTTCATAGGCCCGGTGAAAATGGCGGGGGAGAAGGGCGATTCCGAAAGCAACATTCAAGCCTCGGCTCCAACTCTGCGCCGAGACGCAGCCAATGCAACCGATCTCGTAAATGGCGAGCCGCTCGCGAACGATCAGGGTTTGGCGGAACCAGGCGCGGAAACCCCGGCTTCAGCCAATACCGGCGGCACTCCGCAAGGACGCGACGGCGGGAATCGCAGAATACTTCTTGGGTCCCTCGGCGCTCTCATCGCTGCGGCCACGCTGCTTGGTTTGGGTTTTTGGTTTAGAAGCAATAAACAAAACC
>Ga0207700_10002578_pt1 | contig 10412 bp, 11 predicted proteins | sample LARL82metaG_FD_184348 | JGI IMG/M metagenome (GOLD analysis project Ga0207700, IMG submission 184348) | Corn, switchgrass and miscanthus rhizosphere microbial communities from Kellogg Biological Station, Michigan, USA - LAR L8-2 metaG... | ecosystem: Host-associated > Plants > Roots >...
AGAAGCACCTGGAGCACGTCGACGTGCTGACCACGCCCAGCCGATACATGATCAGCCACTACACCGATTGGGGAATCGATCCGTCGCGGATCGTGCACGTGTCGAACGGACAGCGGAACTACGGCGAGGGCACGGCGACAGACGATGAGGACCGGCCGCGCAACCGCTTCGGCTTCTTCGGCCAGATGGTGGACAACAAGGGCGTCTGGGTTCTGCTGCAGGCAGTGGAGCATCTGCGCGCCGAGGGGTTCACCGACTTCGTGGTGGAACTCAACGGCGACAATATGCAGTTCGCGTCCGAGAAACGGCGCAACGAGATCGAGGCATTCCGGGAGCAGGAGCGCGAGAAGCCAATCGCCGAGCAGAATGTGGTGTTCAACGGGTCGTATCACACGGAGCAGCTGGCGGCACGGATGTCGCGGGTGGACTGGTGCATCGTGCCGTCGGTGTGGTGGGAGACATTCGCGCTGGTGATCTCCGAGGCATGGATGTTCCGCCGGCCGGTGATCGCATCCAATGTTGGTGCACCAGGCGAGCGGATCCGGCACGAGGTGGACGGGCTGCTGTTCCAGGTCGGCGACGCGCGCGCGCTCGCGCGCACCATGCGGCGGGCGTGCACCGAGGAGGGACTGTGGGATCGTCTGGTAGGGAGCATCGAGGCGCCGCCGGAGCGGGATGTGATGGTGGGGAGGTTCTGCGATGTGTATCGGGCTAGTCAGGTTGTGGCAGGTCAAAGCGAATTAGCGTGGGTCACGACCGCTGTACCTTGATGTTCGTTCCCAAGCACCACGAGTAGGGCTACCAAGGCTTGCAATCACACTCACACCTAACACTAGTATGAATGGCCGTTGGGTCACCTTGACGTTTCACTGCATCTCCAATGAACCAAATATCGGCGGTTAAAGCAATGCTTGAGCTGTGCGGGCCTGCTGACCCGCATCAGTTAGCCGCAGCCTTGTATGCAACAGGGTTCTCCGCAGACGTTTACCGCAGAGCGCACAAAGACCTGCTTGCGAAGTGTCCGGACGCAGATTCAGCCCTAACTCACTTCTTCCGACATGGTGTTCCCGAGCGACGGCGCTTTCCAATCGATTTGGCTGCAGGACCTGTCCGAATCCTACACCAGCTGCCAGTGGCGAGGCCCGAGTACGTCATGAGTCTACTAGCGGCACTTACGAATGCGTACACTGGAACTGTGCACGATCCTTTTGACGAGACCGTTCCCCAAAGGCTAGCCGTCTTGACCGAGCTACGGTGTATCGGCTGTCGGCCCTTTCTGCTTGTTGGAGACAGTCACTCGAATCTGTATCGGCGGTCGTCCGTGCGTGCGACGGAATGGCTTACACCGATTCACGTGCTTTGTAGTGCCGGCTCGGCTCAAGGCCTTGTTAATCCGGCGTCACGCTCGGGTTACGGGGATCGTATACGGCGCCTGATCGCGCGATTGGAGGACATCCCGGAAGCCGCAAGCTTGCCAATAATGCTACAATTCGGTCAAGTTGATGCCGAGTTCGTCTACACGTTCCGCCGGGTTCGTGATCATCGTGACATATTTCATATGGATGATTGGGAGGCATTCTGCTGCAGGTCGGTTGATTCCTACATCTCGTTTCTCTGTGAGGTGTTTCACGACAGCCGTCGAAGCGACGTAGTTATACTCTCTATTTTCCCTCCATCACTCAGCGACGAGAAATGGGCGGAAGGGTACATCAATGGCCACATCTTAAGTCTGGAGGGACCAGGGAATGCTGAGGTCATGTCGCGCGCAATCCGGCAGATTGAGATGCCAAATTTGAAAACCCGAACCGCCATGCACGCGTATTATAATACCCAACTTAGGGCCGCCTGTGTCCGACACGGCTTCCACTTTGCGGACGGTTTCTCTCCATTCCTAGGTCCGGGTGCGGTCTTGGCTCCATCATTTGTGCCCACGACCAAAGGGCTAGACCATCACCTTGAATTTCACCCAACCGCACACCCGACACAGGCGATCCTGTGGCAGTTCATCGACATCCGCGGCCAGATATAGCAGGCAACCATGCACATCCTGTGGCGCAACTCGCGAGTTTATGACGCCCTTTTCCATTGGACGGCTCTGGTTGGCAATGCTAGTAAAATGTTATTGGTGACGTCTGGCGAGTGCCAACGCCCCGACGGACAGAGTAATTGTCAGCTCTGAGGAAATCGGTAGGCACGATGAAAATCCTTGGTCAGATTGGTTATTGGGATGAATCTCAGATTATTGGCTGGATAGCCCATACAAGCGCCGACACGCAACCACTTGAGCTAGAGGTCCTGATCGACGGCCGTGTGATTGGCCGTTGTCAGGTGAATGTGTTCCGGCCCGATCTCTTGGCACAAGGACATCATGGTGGACGCTGCGGCTTCCGATTTGTATTCCCGCCAGACGTGGACCCGGCTGCCGCCCGTCATGCCCGTGTGCGCTTCGGTGGGTCGGGCCTCTACCTCGAGGCCTCACGGCCCAGGCAATTGGAGCCCTGGCGGACTGGTGACAAGAGAAAATTCAGAAGTGCGTTCGGCGGACTGTGGATCGACCGCTACGACTGGATTGATATACTTGGCGAGCGCCATCGGAAGGGCGAAATTTCTGACGATGTGGCGGACCAGGTCATGCGATTTGTCCGCGACGGCTACATTATAATGCCGGGCGCCGTGCCCGCGGTTGTGATTGACGAAGTGGAGCGTGACATCGAGTCGTTCTGGCATCGCCCCCCCAAGGGCCTTCTTGTCTCGACAACGGAGCCAGATAACAAGTTTAAGATGGTCCCACCTAATCTCGAATATAGAACGGGAAAAACGAAGCTGCTCGACCTTTACGTTTTTTCCCGAGCGGCTCGGCAAGCTGTCGGGAACGCCCCCACAGTGGCGTTTTTGTCTGCCGTCTTTCAAGACAGGCCGAAGGCATTCCAAGGCTTATCATTTTGGAACGGGTCTGAGCAAGACATGCACAAGGACACCGCGTACGTCCGTGTGAAGGAAAACCCGCTTGCTATGGTGGCCTCATGGTTAGCCCTGGAGGATGTCGAGGAGGGTACCGGTGAGCTTGAATACTATGTTGGCAGCCACCTAGCCCCCGACTTCCTATTTGGTGGCGTGAGCAAGTGGATGGTCAGCGAGGGTGGGGATTTCAGCGCCGACCATACTCGGTTTCTGGCGAGTCTACACGAAGACGCCAAGAGGAACTCGTGCACCAAGGTCCGTTTTCTTCCTCGGAGAGGGGATGTCCTCCTCTGGCACGCAGACCTTGCCCACGGCGGATCGCGTGTAGCGAAGAAAGGTCGTACACGGAAGAGCTTGGTCACTCACTTTTGTCCGAGCCAACTTACGCCAAATTATATGAACGGTGTTGTTGCGCGCGCGGTGCAGGAGGGTGATTGTGAATTCGCTTCGGCTCATAGCCCTCAGTACCTTGATACGATATCACGCAGACTTGTCGGTGCGCAATAAGTGCAACTCGTGCGTAGCCATCTACACTAGGCGCGCATCTAATCGCTGAATGATGGACGCCCCGCGTGTGGGGATTGATGACTCATTTGGAGTCGATACACTCGCACTCATGTTCCCGGTCAGCTCAGCCGCGGACTCGCACCACCATGCCTCTGCATGGCATGACCCTCTGGCCGGCCACGAGCTCGGCCGCCGGCGAGACGTCGATGGATAGTTATGACACGCGCGTTCTCTATGACGCCGTCGGGGCATCGCGATCGATCGGGACGCGCCTCAGGGAGTAGGGATAGGCATGCTGCAAAATCAGCGGACGTTGGTATTTTGCACGGCGTTTGCCCCCAGAGATCATCCCTATTATTCTTGGGAAGTGCGCTACCGCATTTGGGTCGAGGCGGTCCGGCGATCGCCGCTGAAGTCCGCACAGCTCCTCTTGGTGGACGACGGCTCGGTCAGCCTGCCGAACTGGTCAGACTCAACCATCCTTCAGGAGGGCGATGACCTAAAGTGCGATGCGCCAATCGTTCTCTACCACTTCAAAGAGCGGCTGGGTCGAAAGGCCATCGCCGACTTCCCAGGTTGGGTACGCTCCTTCTTCTTCGTGTCGCGATTCGCCGAGGTCAACCGAGTCGACAAGGTTGTGCACCTGGAGGCGGACGCATTCCTTATCTCCCAGGCGGCCCATGACTTCGTAGATGCCGTGCAAGATGGTTGGGTCGCGATGTGGTGCACGCGATTCAACCGCCCGGAGAGCGGAATACAGGTCATCGCCGGTTCGGGCCTCGACACCTATCGAGACTGGGCCGCTAGACCGATCGACTACTTCAAAGGTGCCATTGTTGAGAAGACCTTGCCGTTCTCGCACATCTGCCGGACCCTGAAAGGCGATCGTTACGGTGGAGACCAAGGGCGCTATGTTCCGAAGGATGCTGATTGGTGCATGCAGGCGCACCCGTCGCTGCCTCTCAGTTACAAAGACTACTTCTGGTGGTTGGATTGGTTCGGCAACGTCTTTCCACAACTAGGGTCAAATATGATGGAGCCGGAGGTCATCAACCGCCCGTCAGCTAGACTAGTCCACGAGGGCATAGGATACCTACCCTGGCTCAAGCAGGCAGAACAGATACTGCAACCATCCCTATATTTCGAGATCGGGACGCATACTGGTGACTCGATCAAGATGATTGAATGTGATGCTGTCTGCGTTGATCCACGCTTCGCTATCTCCGGCAACGTGCTGATGCGCCGACGTAACACGCACTTCTTCCAAGGGACATCAGACGAGTTCTTTGCGGACAAGGCGGCGGTTGGCAGACTCTTTCCGTCCGGGATCGACCTTGCGTTCCTTGATGGGTTGCACCATTACGAGGTGTTGCTCCGGGACTTCATGCGCACCGAGAAAATCGTGAATGAGACTGGACTCGTCCTGATCCACGACTGCCTGCCGCTAAACACACGAATGGCAGAGCGGACCCAGAAGGTCGGCGATGAGAGCGAGCCTGCGAAATTCCGCAACTTTTGGACTGGCGATGTCTGGAAGGCCATCGTGATCCTGGCAAAGTATCGACCGGACCTGTTAATTACCTATCTCGACTGTGGGCCGACCGGCTTGGTGGCTTGCACAGGGCTGAAACGAGACAATACCTTCCTAGACGGGCATTACGAGGACATCGTGCGAGAGTTTGAGAGCTTGACGCTTGCCGAGTACGGGATCAAGACAGTGTGGGAGCTGTTCCCGACCTATCGGTCCGGCCAAGTAGTGGCAAACAAGGGCGCGTTTAGAAAGGTCCTATATCGGAGGCGACTCGAGCTATAATCGCGGGTTAGGCGGATGTACTGGAATTCTCAGCCAACAAAGTTTCTGCAACTATCTTGGCGGTGGAACCTCGGCATGCGACCTTGTACTGGAGCCCCCGAAGTACAGAGGATCGGCACGTTCGGGATGGGTGGAAATTTCCCAGTCACTCCTTAGTTCGGCCACAATCGACGGCCCCCGGGTGATACGGAACAGCGGCCGTCCCGGCGACGCAGGGCACTCGAGTATGGCGAGACCCGCCGGCGCATTCTGGCTACACTGCTGCCCACCAATTTCAATTGTAATAGTTGCTGGCGCGGTCAACATCGTCAGCATTTCCACCCGATTTTGAATAGGCGTCAGGCCAAGTAGCCGCAGAGGATAGTCGCCAGGCTGTGGAGGTTTAAGAGGTTCGAATATCTGACCTCTGTGACTGTAATAGATTGCGTCCCTTTGGACAGCCGGCTGCCGACCAGTCTTGTACCAGTTTATGAAGAACGCTGATAAGTCGTAATACAGAAATTGCGTTCGGCTGGAAGGTTCGATCTCAGTGGCTTCCGTGTAGTCGTTCCAGGTGATGACGTGAACGTAGGGCGCTTGCCACTGGATTGCTTGCATCCAAAGCCTTCTGAAGGTGGCTGTGTTCGCCGCCTCAAACATAGTTCCGCTTTTTGGTCGAAAGTCCTGTGGGCGCACTGGTGCCATCCATTTTGCTCTGAGCTGAATCAACATCTTGCGCAAAGCCGCGACACCTGTGCCTTTACCGTCGACTCCCGCTGGATCCGCCGGCCCCCAGGATGATACAGCGTAGCTGAACCCCGCGAATTCGCTCACCGACCGTAGCGGGTTGAGCAGTATCGGGACGAAGGCTACCGGAACGCCTCTATCCGCCGTCCTTGCAAGGAATTGCTGCCAGAACGCCCTCCCCATGCGTGCCGGGTTGAAGGCCGTGATCATCAGGCGTTCGTCATCCGTACGGTAGGCGGCGTTACATTGCGCCAAGGCTACTACCGCGCTCGCCATCGCCTCGGGCGACGCCCCATTCAGGGCATCCGCGTCGAGTTGAAAGATGATTGCGAACCCCGGAGCCACGGCCGCCGCGGCGGCGCAAAGCCGTCGCGCCGCTACCCAATACTGTCCCGATGGCAATTGAAACAGGCCCACGATAAAACCATCAGCGCCTATGCGCTGAGCACGTAAAACATCTATTGCTGCGTTTATCTCGCGCCAGTATGGCTCTGGCCATGGTCCGACAGGTAATGGGCGCTCCCGCACATAGCCACCCGCAGCGGCATATTTCCCACCAATTCCAGAACGGAGGAGCGCCTGCGTGTTCCAGTAATCTACCACTGCTGGCTTGTTGTCCGGCGTCAGCTGCATGGGGGTAAAGTAATGGATGAAAACCTTGCGAGTCGAATTGGAAGATTCTCGAGTACTAAAAGGCCATGCCGAAGAGGGAGTTTCACGATCCACGAAGTCCTGGGCGATCTGTCCCACCTGCGGCCATGGTATCGCATTCGGGTCGGAATCTGCGAAGGCGCGCGCCTCAAACACCAAAATGGTTAGGACGACTCCGGTAATAACGGCGATGCCGCGACGGCGCACAGTTATCATCTCGAGCAACTCGCTCAACAGACCACGAAATTTGCTACGGAGCTTGTGGCAGCGAAATGCCGGACAGGCGTAAGAACATTCGAACCAACGCTTCCTCCTCGGGTGGCATCGATTCTTCCTCATCGGGAAAGTTCGAGAAGTCTGGGTCAAACAACCGCTCCCGGTCAGGGAAGAACAGCCGCTTAACTTGGTCGTTCGAATGGTCGTACGAGTGAAAAAATTGGCTTGCACAGGCTCGTCCCGGCCGAGTCCCGGCGCCCCGCGAGGTTCGCTCCAGGGCTGCGATTAGTTGCCCGCGAGCCGCTGACTTGAGCTCTTCAGGATGAGCGCGAGCATATCTATTGACAAAGTTGAGGACGGTTTGGCACACAGCATCAAGGCTCCTATTTTTGTCGGCCGGTACCTGGAAGTCTTGCAGGTCGCACCCAATCATTCGGGCAAAATCGTTTATTATGCTGCCTTTGTATAGCTCGCTGCGCGAATAAATGCGAACTTGTATGTTGCCTATACCGAACACTGTTGCCCATCTGGACAGAAGCTGAGCGTAATCAAAATAGCCTGGCGAAACCCAGTTGCGCCGATCGATCGCAAACCTGGGAATGACGTCGATATCAGCATATCCGGCCCTCAACGCTGTGTCGTAGAGACTCGTGGCTAGCTCATGTTGCGGGCGGAGGTAAACGATGATCCTGAACTTGTCGACGAAGCCCTGCAAAAATTCCTTGAGCAATTGGACCTCTCCGACCTCTACTAGTCGGCTGTGGCAATGCTCGTTGCTGAGCAACAATGTGAGATCGCCAGCAGTCGGTCTAAGATTTGCCAGCTCCTGTTCCAAAGCGTCCAGGACATCCCTTCGATGGCGATCAACGTCCTGGGCGGATTTTAACCCCAATTGCGTTCGCCTATCGTCGTTCAGCTTTGAGCTATTGAGAGCATATGTCGTGAGCCGCTCGTGGTTTGCCAATCGATCATAGGGCGACAGCGACGATGGCACAAAAAGTCCCCGCGCCAAGAGTTCCCGGCGATTCAGCTGAAGGAAGGCTTGTAAGGTCGTTGTTCCGGTCTTTTCCGTACCAATATGGAGTGTGCAGAACCTCAGGTTTCTATATGCCATGCTTACGGTCGCCTCTAGACTGGTGCGGTCGTCTACCGCCTCATCTTGGCCGCAGGTCGGCAACCCGCCCCGTCCGGCCAGAACCCCAAGGCCGTGCTTGCTGCCGCGTCGGGCCTCATCGCGTCCTCACTGGACGAGATCACATAGCAATATAACGAACCCTCCGAAGGAACCCGAGCAGCGACAGCATTGGAAGACCGAGGACAGCGGAATACTCTCCCTCGACCGCGTCGAACAACTGTATTCCGCGACCCTCCACCCGATACGCGCCGACACTGCCCACGACAGCATCGCCCTCGGCTGCCAGATAACAATCCAGAAATTCGTCGCTGAAATCGCGCATCGCGAGACGCGGTGAGGCAACATCGCGCCAGACCCGCCCCGTGCCATGGTGACAGACGACTGCGGTGACCAGCACGTGCCGGTGCCCACGCAGCGTACGAAGCTGCGCGCGCGCCGCAGCCACATCGACAGGCTTGTCGAACCACGCCCCGTTGCACACCAGGATCTGATCGGCACCAATCACCAGCGCGTCCGGCTCATCCCGCGCGACCGCAGCCGCCTTGGCGTCGGCCAGGCCCAGCGCCGCCACCTCGGCGTCCACTCCCTGCGCTCGTGCCTCCTGCTTGATCACCGCCTCGTCGACATCGGCCGGACGGACCTCGAACGTCAGCCCTGCCGCTGCCATCAACGCACGACGCGACGCGGACGCACTCGCAAGGATCAACCGCGGCCCGGAGTGCCCGAGCATCAGCCCTTCGGCGCGGCGTTCTTGCGCCGCCGCTCGTGCCACGCGTCCATCAGCTGCAGCACCGTCGCCGCGGTCTCCTCGATCGAGCGCCGCGTCACGTCGATCACCGGCCAGCCGCGCCGGTTGCACAGTCGCCGCGCCCACAGCAGTTCCGACTTCACGGCGTCCTCGTCCACATAATCGGCGCTGTTCTGCCGGGCGATGACCGTCGCGTTGCCGGCCGCGATCAGGCGCAGGCGATGGCGGCGGATCTCGATCAGCGCCTCCGCGTCCAGGGTGAGACCGACCACCGGGCACTCCACCGTCTCCAGCCCCGGCGGTTCCGGCAAATTTGGCACCAGCGGCACATTGGCCGCCTTGATGCCGCGATTGGCAAGATAGAAGCAGGTCGGCGTTTTCGAACTGCGGGAGACACCCACCAGGACGACATCCGCCTCCGCCAGTCCCGGCTGAGCCTGGCCGTCGTCGTGCGCCAGCACATAGTGCATGGCGTCGATGCGGCGGAAATAGTCGGCGTTCAGCGCATATTGCCGGCCGGGGCGCGCGGCCGCCTCCTCGCCGGCATACTCCTGCAGCAGGGTCATGACCGGATCCAGCACGTTCACCATTGGGACATCCAGCCGCCGGCAGGTGGTCTCCAGCTCGGCCCGCAGCGCTCGATCGACCAGCGTGGACAGCACCGGCCCCGGTTCGTGCTCGACCCCCTCCAGCACGCGGTGAAGCTGGAAGCGGGTCCGGATCAGGCTCCAGCGATGATAGATGATCTCCGCGTGCTCGAACTGCACCGTGGTGGCACGGGCGATGGCGTTCAGCGTCTCGCCGGTGGCATCGGAGACCAGGTGCAGATTGATGCGACGGTCGGACATGGCCTGAGGATAGCGAGGATAGAGGGGACTGCCACCACGTTGCCGGCTTCCCCTACCGAAAGCCGGGGACGGGCCGCACCGTGACAGGTACTGTGGGGGAATTCACCTAAAGAAATCGGGACGAGGGGACGAAGCCCGAATGAGCGGTGGTGTCCGTCGCGATCAATGACGAAGTGACCATCGCCCACGGTCTTGAGGCGGCGGCGGCAGCCGACGATGTCACCCCCTGGATGACCGCCTTGGCCCTGTGGTCTGTCTGTCTGCCGCGCTTCTCGACCATAGAGGCGGACTGACCAGAAAGGTCATCGGATGGTGGAGCGCTCCACAGCGAACAATCCTGAGCCCGTGCAATCGTCTGGAGGTGATGACGTGCTGGGCGATGGGCTTGGCGGTCACTCGGAGATGACAATCATGCGAAAGGCACTTTTCACTGGTCTGGCTCTCGCGTTCGCCGTCGCCACAGTGGCACCTGCCATGGCTGGAGGCTATGGTAGCTACAACAACTATGACAAATATCACGGCAAGAACGGCAAGAACTACGGTAGCTATCTTGACAAGGACTATGGCCGCTATGGCAGCAAAGATTATGATAGCAAGGACTACGGTCGCTATCATAACAAGGACTACGGCAGCAAAGACTATGGCCGTTATGGTGACAAGGACTATCGCTACAGCAAGCGTGACAAGGACTATGGCCGCTATGGCGATAAGGACTTTGGCAGCAAGGACTACGGCAAGGTACGCGTAGCCGAGTAATCAAACCGTGTGGCAGCACCGTAGTTGTTCGGTGACGCTACGGTGCTCCGC
>Ga0207700_10002579_pt1 | contig 10412 bp, 7 predicted proteins | sample LARL82metaG_FD_184348 | JGI IMG/M metagenome (GOLD analysis project Ga0207700, IMG submission 184348) | Corn, switchgrass and miscanthus rhizosphere microbial communities from Kellogg Biological Station, Michigan, USA - LAR L8-2 metaG... | ecosystem: Host-associated > Plants > Roots >...
ACGTGATTACGCGCATGCTCAACCTGACGAATGCCAGCGGAGCGAAAGCTTACCTGGTAAGCGCCAAAAGAAAACTGGATCGCGCAGCAAAACGCTGGCAGGCAAGAGCATAAAAAGGAAACGTACTCTGAGGAGATTTGTCATGGCCGACAACACAAAAACCTTAAAGATGTGGCAGGAAGCAGCCGCCGCGACGAAAGACTGCCTCCCGCTGGAAGTGCTGGAGCGCATGGTGGACAACACGTCCGGCGATGCGAAGGCCGCGGCGCACCTGGCGAGCTGCGCGCACTGCCAGACCGAGTTGGCCATGCTGAAGAACTTTGAGTTGTCCACGCCTTCCTCCGATGAAGGCGCTGCCGTGGCCTGGATTGCCGCCCAGTTGGAGCGCCAGCAGAACGCTCCTGCGGCGCAACAGAAAGCTGCCGCAGTTCCCTTCTGGCGAATGATGTTCCGCATCCCCTATCTGGCTGGAGCAGCGGCAATGGCCGCAGTGCTGATCTTTGGAATCTCCCTTTACCACGGAAACTCAGACGGTCCTAGCAAACTCAATCCTGGTCTGGGCAGCGGACAATTCCGCAGCGGAGCTATTCACCTTGTGAGTCCGATTGCAGATCAACCCACCGCGCCAGCTGAATTTCGCTGGGAAGCAGTACAAGGCGCCAGCAGCTACACCGTGGAACTAAAAGACGTTGCGGGAATCACTCTGTCGACAGCCAAGTCATCGCAGAACATGCTGCCTGTAACGCCAGAGATGCGCGCCAGCATGATCTCCGACAAGCCACTCAAGTGGAAAGTAACGGCTCTGGACGCGGCAGGAAACGAGATCGCCAATTCAAGTTTGGAACAGTTCAAGGTGAAGTAAGAAGTTTTTCACTTTCGTTAGAGCATTTTCAGCAAGGATGTGGACGGTTACGGGGTGGAGCAGGCATTCATGCCTGCGTACTTGCAATAAAATTGCCGGGCTTTAGCCCCTGAGGTTTTGCTCTTCGAGTTTGGGAACTTCGCGAACCTGTTTTTAAGGCGTGACAATCAGACGGTTTGACCAACGAATTTTTTCTTCCGCCGCCGCAATCTCACGAACATAAACACCCCAAGAGCAATGATCGGCACAGGAATTGCCAGCACTTGCCAGGGAATGAATCGTGGAACGGGCTCGGCGCCGTCGCCATTCAGGACAAAAGCAGCCCAGTATTTTGGATGGCTAAGTTCGGTCCCCGAATGTAGAAATTCCAGCTTGGTAAGGCGCAAGGCTTCCGCTTTCAATTGATGCTTTTTGAGCAAGTAGTAATAAAAGTGTTGCATGAACTGTGATGTCGGCTCATCCGGAACGCGCCACAGAGTAGTAAGCGCAGAGCGCGAACCGGCAGCCAGCAACGCACGGCTGAAAGCTTGAATTCCCTCGCCCGGGACAAGGCGTCCGCGTTCGGTATCACAGGCAGAAAGCGTGGCCAGGCTGGTGCCGCGAAGGTCGAGACCGTAAAGTTCCTTGAGAAATAAATAATTGTTGGGCTGGCCGGGCTCGTCGGGCGAAAACAGCAGACGAGAGCGTTCAGGATCGTCCATGTCCGCGACGGCGTGTGTGCTCACATGCAGCAGCGCCGCACCGGAATGGGCAGACGTAAAGAAAGTCTGCTTGCGGTCGTCGGGGCCAAGAAAAAGTTTTGTTCGTCCGGCACTCAGGCGGGCGATGCCGCGGATTTCGTCGCCGGATGCAGGCAGCGATCCGCTGATCTCGCCGCGAGGCGCGCTAGTGAGCGAGCTTTCACCGCCGCCGATGACCGCTGGATCGCCAAAGCCAACGAGTTGTTGCTGCCATGGCAGCCGCGTGGCAGAAGCTTTTTGCATTGCGCCGCGCAACAGCAACACCGCGCTGGGCATATATGTAACGTCGCGCGTTTCGAGCAAGGGCCGTCCCGAAGCCGTGGGCAACAGTTCGACGGGCAGCAGACTGAGGAAACCATCAGGAACAATCAGCACATGCGAGTAACGGTCTTGAGCAAAAGGCGCAATGTCCTTTGGCAGGATGCTGCTGATTTTTTGGAAATCTTTCTGCCAATCGCCGCTCAGATTGTCAGGGAGCCCGGTAATGAAGCGCTGAAACGCATCCATGTCAGCGGCGGAAAAATGGCTTTGCGAAATTCCTGCCGCTTCGCGCGTTACCCACACCGCAGCCACGCCTTCCGCTCCGGCCCAGAATTCAATGAGCGCGGTCTGCGGATCGAGTCGCGCCTCGATGGAGTGGAGCGTAAGAGAATCGGGCGAAAGCTTGTCACCAAAAAATCTGTCCTGGAAAACGCGTGCGCGGCTGCGCTCCATGAACTCAAACGCCCCACCAGCATCGTTACGTTCCAGCAAAAGCTTGATCAGCGCGTCGTAGACATCGCGCTTGTCGGCCAGAAAGTCCGACTTCAGCCGCGAGAGCTGCAGTTGCGAGCGCAAACTTTCAATCCGCTGAATAGCGTCGCGGAATTTCGCTTCGGCAATCTCGCGCTGGCCGTGCTTCAGCGCAATCTTGCCCAGCCCGTTCACGGCTTTCCACTGTTCTTCAACGGTGCCAAGCTGTTCCGCCGCCGCCAGCGCTGCCGTGAATTCCCTTTCTGCATCAGGCAGCTTGTCCATGCGGTAAAGCGTTTCTCCGCGATAGAGCAAAGCCTGCATAGCTTCACGCTGGTTATTTGTTTTTTCGGCCAGCGCGCGTACTTGATCAAACGTCTTCAGCGCGTCGGCCAATCGTCCCATATCCAGCGCCAGAACTATGCCGCTGTTCTTTAACACTCCCAGTTCGCCATCCGCGTCTTTTTCCTGAGCGTAAAAACCGTCCGCCAGCCGATAGCTTTTCAGCGCCTGCTCCGGATCTCCCAAACGACGATAGAGCACGCCAAGATTGGCGTGAATGTGGCCCACGTCGCGCGACGAAAGGCCCTTGGGCTGGTCCAGAATATCGTTATACGTCTTGATGGCGCGCTGATCGTTGCCCAGCCGCTGATACAGTGTTGCCAGATTCAGCAGAGTGAACTGCCGCCACGTTGCGCTCCACTGTTCGGCGCTGGATTTTTCCACGTATTGCATCGCACTTTCGTACGTCCGCAGCGCTTCAGAATATTTTGCCTGGTAGTAATAGACGATGCCCAGATTGTTCAGGATCAGCACCGCCGTTTGCGCGTTCCCTGTCTCGCTCGTCAGCTTCAGTCCCACATCAAGCTCGGCTGCGGCTTCCGGATAATTTCCTGCATTGGAGAGAGCGAGTCCGGCATCGTCATGCGCCAGCGCTTCGCAGTTTTTGTCTTTCATCTTCTGGCAGGCGGCAGCGCTCTCGCGGGAAAGCTGCACGGCGCGAGAATATTCGCCGGCCATGGTTGCGATGTCGCTGAGGTTGTTGAGCGTGTCAACCAGTTCTGGGCTTGCCGGTTGCGAGCGCAGCGGCGGCAGCACCGATTCATAAATTTTCTTCGCTTCGTCAGACGATCCGGCATCGCGCAGAGATTTGGCCTTGTCAATCTGCGCCTTGAACTGCGCGCCCGTCGATGCCTGTCCGACGGAATCCATCGAGGCAAACAAGACTGCCAGCATAGAGACAAGAATGATGGTTTTCTTTGGCACAGTGTTTAACAGAAGTATATGTGAGATTCGCTGCTGAAGGCTCATGCGGACTGGACGCAAACCGCTCAGCGAAAAATCGTGCGACCGCATCTCCTTCCCTCAAGCGGCAAAGCAGAAATCCGCGCTGCCCAAAATCGTCGCAAATCTTGTATCATCCCTCTTACCTTAGGAGAAACCATGCGGCTGAAAAATATCCTGATCGTTTTGCTCACGCTGTCAATCGCCCTGCTTGCCCAAACCAAGAAGCCGGCCAAGACCGCCGACAAGAAGGCTGACGGTCCCACGCCAGTCACAGGCAAGCCAACCACCACGTCCAGTGGGCTGGAATATTGGGACATTAAAAAAGGCAGCGGCAAACTCGCGGAGAAAGGCAAGAAAGTCAGCGTGCATTACACCGGCTGGCTCACCGACGGCAAAGAATTTGATAGCTCACGCGATGCCGGCGAGCCGATTCAATTTGACCTGGGCACCGGTCAGGTTATTAAAGGCTGGGATGAAGGTATTGCGGGGATGAAAGTCGGCGGCAAGCGCCAACTGAAAATCCCTCCGGCGCTGGGTTATGGACCACGCGGCTTTGGCTCTTCTATTCCGCCCAACGCCACTCTGGTTTTCGATGTTGAGCTAATGGATGTGAAATAAAACAGCTACTAGCTCCGAGCCGCTGGCTGCTAGCTTTTGGCTTTGGCAGCCGCGAATTTCGCGAATGCACACGAATCAAAACTAAAAATGATTCGCGTTCTTCGCGTTGATTCGCGGCTAACTTGTCTATTTAGCCTATCTATGAAATCGCCCATTTGCAGAAAATCTGTGGGGCTTTTTGCCGATGCTGAATGCTGAATGCTGACCGCTGATTGCTGAATGCTATCTCGCCAAAAACCAGAAAAACAGCAGGTTGGAGATCAACATGCCCGTAACGGCGCAGCCCAGCCAGAAGTTTTCAAAGCGGCTGTTAGGCGTGCGCATAATCTTGGAATTGTTTGAGAGCAGCAGAATATAGGCAAAGATCGGCACCAGGACCACGCCCGCCAGCGCCTGTGACCAGTACAACACGTGGACTGTATTCACGCCAAAGAAGTCAATCACCACGGCCAAAAAGACCGTAGCGGAAATCATCACAAAGAAAAGCCGTGCATTCCATGGCTCCATGGAAAGCCCTGAGCGCCAGCCTGCGGCTTCCGCAACGCTGAAGCACAGTGACGCCACCAGAATCGGCAGCGCAATCATGCCTGAGGCAATAATGCCCAGCGCGAACAGCACCGTCCCCAGGAATCCAAACGATCCCAGCGCTTCTGACGCAACGCGCGTTGTCATCTTTGAGGGATCAAGCACGTGCATGTGCGAGGCCGCCACCATCGCCGAAAGCGAAATCAGGCAGGCAACAAAAGTCCCCGCGTGCGACTCCGTCACGTGTGCCTTGGCTAGTCCTTCCGGCAGGCCGCGCTTTGAGCTCGTCTGCCATACAATTACGTCCGGCGTGAGTAGTGATCCAAAAACTGCCACCACTCCCATCATGTATCCGGAATTCACCTGCATGCGCGGCAGCAACACATCTTTGGCCAGCGTGACGAAAGAATCCGTAACGCGATAGGCCGCCAGCACGTATGCAATCAAAATCAGCGTAAGTCCGCCCAGCACTTTCGTGGTCTTCTGGTAGTCGCCAATGATCAGCACATACCAGACGGTAAAGCCCACAATGGCCAGAAAAAACAGGCGCGGAGACATGGTCAAAAGAGAGCAGCTATCACTCACGGCCACAATGTCGCCTACGATCATGGCCAGATTTACCACCACAATCAGCAACGCGATCACCATGGCCATCTTGCGGCCATATTGCTCCCGGATCAGCTCAACCAGACCCTTTTTGGTTTCCTGGCCAATGCGCGATGAGACGGCGAATACGCTGAACAGCACCGGAACGCAAAGCACCACTACCCAACCTAGTGACGTTCCGAAGCTTGCGCCTGCCACAGTGGCCGTCAGGACCGCCGCTGGATCAAGGTCTGCCGCCCCGGCGATGATACCCGGCATGGTGCGGGCCGCCCTGTCAAAGAGCGTCGCCTTCGGATTTTCAGGAGCCGTTTGCGGTGCCAAGTGAAGGGCTTGCATTTTAGATCCATTCACTTAGAAGCAGATGCAGCTCTGCTAGTTGGTAGCCTTAGTAGAGGAAGGTTAGGGGAAAATTTAGCCCCATCCGCCCGCCATTTCCCAAAATGGAACTGCCTTAACGCTGGATCTTAAATCTTGCCCCGTTCGTCCTGGATTTAGAGCGGCTCCCACGTCTGGCATTCTTCGACTGTGGGAGGTGTACTGAGCGGCTCGCCCGACCGTGATCGAATTACCGCGTCCGATACAGAGCAATAGCTGCGGTGCCCCGCGTTGAAGTTTGCGGGCGTGGCGGCAACCACATATTCCGTACAGCCATTCTCGGTGCCCTGCTGCTGGTCCCCAAAATGGGCTGGCGCGCAGTTTGAGCTGATGGTGAATTTGTATTGGCCTTTCTGGCACCATACCCCAGACGTACAGCTGGATTGTCCCAGTTGGCTATCGAGCAGGCAGGCGTGTTCCGCCGTCCCGCTGCCGCTGCACCCATTGCTCGAACTTGGACCGAGTGTTGCAAGATCGCGCGCATATCCCTGGTCCGGGTAACTAGTTGAGTAGGTGATCTGCGCTGTGTTGATCGTGCGCACGGTATTTGCGGCAGAGGCCTCATTGGCTGAAATTCTGGCGCGCAACAGGTTGGGAATGGCAATGGCCGCAATAATCGGAATGAATAAAAGACTGATATAGCCCAAAATCAGTCCCGTCAGGGCCAGGCCGTCGCCCTGCAAGCGCCCCATGCTCTTTTTGATCTTCGACCGCGAAATATGTCCCAGAATGATCGCTGGAATCCCAGTGAAAATTGAAAGACATAGCACGAATGAAGCGATTCCCAGAACCATGCTGGTGATCGCGCCCCCGTCTGTTTTTCGCGGCTGGTACGCACCACCATAAGGCTGGGCTTGCGGTGGATACTGCGGTTGTTGTTGCGTTGGTGCGGGAGGTACATTCAGCCACGCCGATGTGGATGCCGGATTGGGCGTGGCGGCCTGTTGTGGCGGTGGTGGAGGCGTAGGTACCGCCTGCACCGGCGTTGCGCATTGCGGACATACCGTGGCATCTTCGGGCATGGAAGCCCCGCACCTGAAACAAAACATTTCACACCTCGCTCGGCTTCCGCCCGTGGCTTAATTTGATATTTGGGATGCTGCTCGAAAACTACTTCATCCAAATTGAAAAGGCAATCATTTCAATGGCTCCGGGAATCACTTTTGTAATGCGTCAATGCCAGAAAGCCATCTCTCACTTCATGCTTTTCAGCGCCGCTTCCGCGGCAAAGTATCCGCACATGCCATGCACCCCCGCTGCGGGTGGAGTGGATGAAGAACACAGAAAGACGCCGTCCAGTGCTGTGCGATAGAGGCTTGCCGTGGGGCGCAAAAACATCTGGCTCAGGTAAGCCGCGCCGCCGCCGATGTCGCCACCAATCAGGTTAGGGTTATGCCGCTCCATCTCCGCCGGTCCCATCACAGAGCGCGCGGCAATGCAATCCTTAAAGCCGGGCGCAAACCGTTCTACCTGCTTTTCAATAATCTCGGTCACGTTGCCGCTGAAACCATTGGGGACGTGGCAGTAACCCCATGCCGTGTGCTTCCCTGCCGGTGCGCGGGTCGGATCAAACAAGCTCGCTTGCGTGAACAGCACATAAGGGCGCTCAGATACTTTCCCCTGCCATGGCTGCCGTTCAGACTCGCAGATTTCATCCATCGACCCGCCAAGATGCACTGTTCCGGCCTGCAAGCACTCTTTCGCACGCCATGGGACGGCCTGATGCAAAGCCCAATCCAGCTTGTAAACGCCGGGGCCATATTTGAACCGTTGCAGATTTCGTCGATAGGAGCCTGGCAGCCTGGCGCCTGCCATTTGGACTAGCTGCCGCGGCGTCACGTCCAGAAGGATAGCTCGCGCGCCAGGAAGTTGATCGAGTGATTCCACATAACAGTTCGTGATCACCTGCCCGCCCAAAGATTCCAGATATTTGACGAACGCAGCCGTAAGCTGCTGAGATCCTCCCCGCGCAAAAGGCCAGCCGGCGGCATGGCCAGCGACGGCCAACACCATCGCCACTGCCGAAGTCGTAAGCTTTTCCAGCGGCAGCATGGAATGCGCAGCCAACCCGGCAAACAACGCGCGTCCGCGTTCAGTCTTGAAATAAGCACGCGCCAGTGACGTTGTCGGACGAATCGCGCGCATGCCAAACTTCCCAAAGAAAACCGGATGCGTCGGAATTCCCGGCGGCATAAACACGTCCTGCAAAAGATCCTGCCAGCGTGCCACCAGATCGCCCATCAGCCGCCGATAACCATCACCGTCCGCGCCTAGCGACCGCGCCGTTTCATCCACTGATTGGTGCAGCATCACCGCCGAGCCATCATCAAGAGGATGCGCCAGAGGCGCGGGCGGAAAGGCCCAATCCAAACCGTGCTTATCAAGCGGCAACTCACGCAGGAACGGCGAGCACGCAACCATGGCGTAAACCGTGGAACAAATGTCGTGGACAAAACCTGGCAGCGTAAGCTCGGCTGACCGCACGCCTCCACCGGGAGAGCTTGCGCCTTCCAGCACCACGACCCGCTTGCCTCGCTGCGCCAGACGAATCGCCGCAGCCAGCCCGTTCGGGCCTGAACCTACAACGATGGCGTCGCACTCCGGAACTTCCAGCTTGGCTGGTTTGTCTGGCACAGAGGTAAGAATAAATCATTGGCATTGGACGCCCTTTGAAATGCCGTGACCCCTATCATGCCGCGTAGGGAATTCTACGGAAGCTGCTTCAGCCCTGTATCCGCATTACACACCCTCTGGGTCAGACTGACCCAATCAATCCTGCCAAGCCTGAGCAACCCATTGAAAATAAAAGTTTTATCCTGCTACTCTGATTGGCCCTTGAACTGCATTATCAATCGCAAGTCAGCATAGATTCCCCTGTGCTACTTCGTCCTTGAAAGGAAAAAAGGTACATTCTGAAAAGCTTTCCCCAAGCTTCGAACCCTGCCGCTGTTGGCGCGCAATTTGCGGCGCATTGGCGCACCAGAGGTCCGTTGTCTTGGCGAATACCGGGGCATGTACAAGGGAGCGATGATACGACGGGGTCGCTCCTCTATCAGGACGATGTTCGTAGTACTCTACTAACACAACGCCACTCGATCGAATCCTCAGACATTTTTATTCTTGGAGGCCCAATGAAACGGGTTTATTTGTTCACACTACTATGCGTGGTGTTTGCTTTGTTGCTGACAGGTTGCGGCGGAGGCGGTTCCACCAATCAGGTTTCCACCGGTGCGGGACAAGTTGTCCTGCAGACGGGCGACGCCGTCAATGACCAGATTGCAAAGTTTGAGCTCAACATCAGCTCGATTACCCTTACCGGCGTAAGCCCAACCGCTACCACAGCGAATTTGCTGGCAAAACCAGCCGAAGTTGAATTTTCACATCAAGCGGCCACTTTTGAGCCGTTGACCCTGGCTAACCTGCCACCAGGCACCTACAACGGAGCCACCATCACCGTGACCGGTGCCGAAGTTGTAGTGCTGAATGCCGGCGTGCCAACAAAAGTTCAGGCCAATATTTCCAGCGGCACTGTGACCGTATCATTCGCTAATATCACGGTTACCAGCACGCCCCTGTTCCTGAATTTTGATCTTGATCTGGCAGGCTCCGTGGTCTTGAACGGAACGCCGATCACCTCAGCCACCATCACTCCCAAGTTCACAGTCACTTCAGCCACCACGCCACCGGCCGGCGGTGAAGGAAATGAAGATCATGACAATGGCGAACTGGATGACGTTCACGGCAGCGTTAAATCCATCAGCGCTCCTAACTTTACGATCACAACCAAAACTACGGACATCACTTTTGCCACCGACGCCAACACCAGATTCAAGGACGGCATCACGCAACTCTCTGACCTGAAAGTTGGCGACATCGTTGAAGTTGACGGTATCACCAAGAGCGACGGCACCAAGCTGGCAACCAAGGTCGAAAGAGAAGGTCCGCAAGCCGGTGAAGAAGTGGAAGGTCTGATCTCGGCGCTGGATAACCCGCTGACCAAGATCACGGTCATCCATCAGGAAGACACAACCGGCAATTCCAACTCGCCCGTCACGGTTGATATTGGCGTGAACTCCAGCACGGTGTTCAGCGTCCGCTCCGATAAGCTGAACATTACTGCTCCGGCATTTGACGCAACGCACATTGGCAAAGGCCAGCGCATTGAAGCTGATTCCAGCACCAGTGCTCCTGCCGTCCTGGCCAACAAAGTCAAACTGCGTGAGCAGGCCCTGATTGGTACGGTTGCGGCTTCACCGGCTCCTGGCCCTTCAGGCTTCACCATCAACATCAGCCCAACATCGGCGTTCGGTACCTTGAGCGGCGCGACCAGCGTGGCGGTAACGTTCGCCAACGGCGCGACTCTCAAGACCACTCCTGTTGCTGGAGCCACCATCCGCGTGCGCGGCCTGGTGTTCTTCAACGGCGGAGTCTACTCGATGATCGCCGTTCGCGACGACGACAATCACTAAACAGTGTTCCTCTACCCCTCAAACCTTGACGGCCTGCGCAAGCAGGCCGTCGTTTTTTATGTCGCTGTGCTCCATACCGCTTGAGCGCTTTTCTGTTTGCGGAATGTTTCTCAGCTCCTGATGTAGCGGGCTCGCGGAGTCTCCCGCTTTTCGAAGACTACTTCTTTCCTACCACCAGCAGAGTAAACGTTCCCGGCT
>Ga0207700_10002582_pt1 | contig 10410 bp, 8 predicted proteins | sample LARL82metaG_FD_184348 | JGI IMG/M metagenome (GOLD analysis project Ga0207700, IMG submission 184348) | Corn, switchgrass and miscanthus rhizosphere microbial communities from Kellogg Biological Station, Michigan, USA - LAR L8-2 metaG... | ecosystem: Host-associated > Plants > Roots >...
CTGTCGCCTTGCTGCCTGCCGCTGGTGCCCGGCTACCTGTCGTACATCACCGGCATGTCCGGCGCCGGCGCGGGCGCCGGCGGACGCGAGGCCGACGGCGCCACGGAAAGTCCGGCCGTGGAGGGCGGCGGTGCCGCCGCCGTCGCGGTCGCGGAGGGCGGCAGCGGCGGCGTCACGACCGCCACGGTCACGGCCGCCAACGCACCGGGTTCGGCAGCTGCATCTTCCGGCACGGGGGGCTTGTCCAGCCCCCCGTATCCCCCTGGAGGCAGAGCGGTCGCCGGGACCGCGCTGTTCGTCCTCGGGTTCTCCGCCGTCTTCGCGGTCTACGGGCTCGCGTTCGGCGGGCTCGGCCACCTGCTCCGCGCCCATAACACCGGGCTCACTCAGGTCCTCGGGGTGATCACGATCCTGCTCGGGCTGATGTTCGCCGGGGTGTTCGACCGCTTCAGCTTCGCCGGACGGATCTTCCGGCCGTCGGCGCGGCCGCGGGCCGGGCTGGCCGGGGCGCCGCTGCTCGGCGTGATGTTCGGCTTCGGCTGGACGCCGTGCATCGGCCCCACGCTGACCGCCGTGCTGGCGCTGTCCGAGACGTCGGGCACCGCCGCGCGCGGCGCGTTCCTCGCGTTCGTCTACGGGCTCGGCCTCGGCATCCCGTTCCTGATCGTCGCGGCCGCGTTCCAGCGGGCGGTGAACGTGCTCGGCTTCTTCCGCCGCAACGCGCGGCTGGTCAGCAGGATCGGCGGCGCCCTGCTGGTGGTCGTCGGCGTCCTCGAGGTAACCGGCGCGTGGACGTCCGCCATCGTCTGGCTGCACACCCACTGGCTCACCAGCTACAACACCCCGCTGTAACGCGGCTTGGCGGGAGGTCGTGGCGTGACGCTGGTACTGATCGGGTTCGTCGGCGGCATTATCACGGGCCTGTCCCCGTGCGTGCTGCCCGTGCTTCCCGTCGTCTTCCTCGGCGGCGGCAGCGCGGGGCCGGACGCGGCGGGGCCTGACGCGGAGCTGGCGCGGCGGCGGCCCTACCTGGTCGTCGCCGGCCTCACGGCGAGCTTCGCGGTCTTCACCCTCTTCGGCACCCTCATCCTGGCTAGCCTGCATCTGCCGGACGACGCGATCCGCTGGCTCGGCCTCGGGCTGCTGGTGCTGCTCGGGCTCGGGCTGCTGGTGCCGCCGCTCGGGCACCTGATCGAGCGGCCTTTCTACCGCTTCCCGCAGCGCGGCCTGCACGCCGGCCGCAACGGGTTCCTCCTCGGCGTCGCCCTCGGCGCTGTCTTCGTGCCGTGCGCGGGGCCGGTGCTCGCCGCCATCACCGTGGCCGGCGCGAGCGGCCATATCGGCCTGCGCACCGTCGGCCTCACCCTGGGCTTCGCGGCGGGCACCGCGATCCCGCTGCTCGCCTTCGCGCTGGCCGGCCGTGGCATGACCCGGCGGCTGGAGGCTTTCCGGCGCCATCAGGGCGCCTTCCGCGCCGTCAGCGGCGCCGTGATCATCGTCTTGGCCGTCGCGCTGACCTTCAACCTCTCGGACATCATCCAGCGTGACATCCCGAACTACACGTCGGCCGTGGGCAACTCGCTGGAGAAGGGCGCCGCGGCGGCCGAGGGCGGCAGCAGCGTGTCACTGCAGGACTGCCAGACCGCGGCCCTGTACGGCGGCTCAGGGCTCGAGCAGTGCGGCCCGGCGCCCGCCTTCAGCGGCATCCAGCAGTGGCTGAACACCCCCGGCGGCAAGCCGGTGACCATCGCGTCGCTCAAGGGCAAGGTCGTCCTCGTCGACTTCTGGGCCTACTCGTGCATCAACTGCCAGCGCGAGCTCCCGCACGTCGAGGCCTGGGCGAAGGACTACGCGGCGGACGGGCTCGAGGTCGTCGGCGTACACACCCCGGAGTACGCCTTCGAGCACGTGCCCTCGAACGTGGCCGCCGGCGTCCGCCGCCTCGGCCTCACCTTCCCTGTCGCGCTCGACAACTCCTACGACACCTGGAACGCCTACGACAACCAGTCCTGGCCCGCGTCCTACCTGATCGATGCCAGCGGCCAGATCCGGCACGTCTCCATCGGCGAAGGCGACTACTCCGGCGAGGAGCAGCTCATCCGGCAGCTGCTCACCGCCGCGCATCCCGGAGCCGCCCTGCCGCGGGCGACCGACGTCCCTGACACCACCCCCGTCGACCCGGCCCAGACGCAGGAAACCTACCTCGGCGCCGACCGCGCGCAGTTCTACGACGGAAAAACCGGCTACGGCACCGGCCAGCGGCAGTTCACGGCGCCCGCCACGGTCCCCCTGAACTCTTACGCGCTGGCCGGCACCTGGACCGTCGGCTCCCAGTCGATCACCGCCGACAGCCACGCCCGGGTTACGCTCGCCTACCACGCCTCGTACGTCTACCTCGACGTCGGCGGCACCGGCACTCTCACCGTCACCGCCGACGGCACGACCAAGGTCATCCACGTCTCCGGCGCGCCCGACATCTATACGGTCGTCACCAAGCAGCCCGCCGAGGACGGCACCGTCTCCATCGCGCTCTCGCCGGGCCTGGCCGCCTACTCCTTCACTTTCGGCTGATAGTCCAGCGCACCGTCAGCGGGCGCGGGTGCCCGCCTTGGGCTTGGCAGGGACCGGCGGCTTCTTGGGCTGGTGCGCCTGGGGTTGCTGCGGTTCGGCCCGCTTGGCCTGCTCGCGGCGTGGTTTGCCGGCCGCCTCGACCAGGGCGGTCAGGAGGCGGAGGTCGTCGCTTTCCTCGGGGTGCCAGTGCACGCCCACGCCGAACCCGTGCCCGGTGACCTCCACGGCCTCCACCACCTGGTCGTCGGGCGACCACCCGGTCATCGTCAGGCCGTCGCCGGGCCGGTCCGGCGCCTGGTGGTGCGCGGCGGGCACCTGGACCTTGCTGCCGAGCAGGCGGCCGAGGACGCTGTCGTCGGCCAGGTGCACGTCGTGCGGCAGGTAGCGGGCCCGGTCCGGCCGGTGCGCGGGCAGGTGCTGGATGAGCGTGCCGCCGCGCGCCACGGTCAGCACGTGCAACCCCCGGCCGATGGCGAGGAAGGGCAGGCCGGCCTCGAGCGCGGCGCGTATCAGCAGCAGCTCGAACCTGTCCCTGCGGTGCTCGGGCAGGTCGGTGTCGTCCAGCCGCTGCTGCTCGTACAGCGCGGGGTCGACGTCCCTGCCGCCGGTGAACAGCAGCCCGTCGAGGCGGCCGACGAGGGAGGACACCGAATCCGGCGGCACCGGGGGCAGCAGCACCGGCGCTCCCCCGGCCCGCTCCACGGCCCGGGTGTAACTGACCGGGGATACCGCGGCCTCACGGAGCCAGTCTCCCCAGCGGGCCGCCTCCAGCTCGCAGGTAATGCCTATGATCGGGCGGCCCATTCAGTCCTCCTCGCCTTGTAACGCTCTGTCGCGAGTGCAACCGAGTGCAACACTGTGCGCAACCGTCAGACGGGAAGACAAACCCCGCCCCCGCACGATCGCCATTCTTCCTGACTGAAGCGGTTTCTGACCTGGTGATGACTTATTTCCACGGGTATGTCTTCGCCGCCGGGTCGCTGACGAGAACTAGACTTTCCGCCAGCCTGGCACCCATGCACCGTCGGTCACCTGGTAGTCGCCGAAAAGCGCGGGCGCCTCGGCGCGCATGATCTCCCCGATCTTGCCGAAGACCAGGCGGATTTCCTCCTCGGCCCCCGCGTCGGTACGCATCTCGATGGTGTGCCGAAGCGCCCTGATGTTGGCGGTCCATACCAGCCCGGTGGCCACGCCGTCCGGCGCGAAGCGGCGCATGAACGACGTCTTGTGCTTCTTTTCGTGGAAGGGGACGCCGTCGTCGTCGAGGCGGAAGTGCCCGGCCATCCACTGCTGGAAGGCTTCCATCTCCGTCAGCAGTGTGGTCGCGCGCTTCATGAGCTCGGGATCCTGCTGCGCCCAGTCAGGGAACCAGAAGGGCAGCTCGTCGAGGCGGACGAAGCGGAGCGACTCCTGCGAGATCGCCGTTCCCGCGCGATGCCTGACGGCTTCATGGCTGAATACGCGGCTGACGTTGTGCAGGACGAACGTGAAGTTAATGTGCTCGAGGACCGATCCATGGCCGCTGCGCAGGATGTTTTGCAGGTACTGGACCTGGTCCTCGCGGATCCGGCTCACGTTCGGGTTCAGGCCGGGCTCCCAGGAGCGGTAGCACATCCGGCCCGCGAACTCCGCGAGGTTCTGCGCGTCGGTGTCGAGCTGGTCGCGGTCCAGCCGCTCGAGCCAGCGGTCCCCGCCGACTTCGCGCAGGTAGGCGGCGATCGCCTCATAGTCGATCTGGGGCCGCGCGACCAGGAAAACCTCGGGCTCTACCGTCCTCATGGCACAGCACACTACCTGGGCGGGCAGAGAATGAGGGCGTGACGTTCCGGTGGCTCACGGTCTTCCTGGATTTCCCCGCGGCGGGGTTCGGCCCGGGCATCGCGTTCTGGCGGGCGATGACGGGCTACGGGCTGTCCGCGTTCCGCGGGCCCGGCGGCGATTTCGCCACCATGCTGCCGCCGTCAGGGGACGCCTATCTGCGGGTACAGCGGGTGCTTGCCGGGGACGGCGGTTACCACCTCGACCTGCACGTCGATACGGCCGGCGGGGCGCTGCAGGCGCTTGATGAGGCGGCCGGCCTGGCGGTGTCGCTCGGCGCCACCGTGCGGCACAGGGAGGCGGGCGAGGTGATCGTCGCCGACAGCCCTGGCGGGTTCACGTTCTGCCTGGTCCGCTGGGAAGGGGAGCGTGCCGTGCCGGCCCCGCAGACCGTGGATGGCAGCGGGGTCAGCCGGGTGGACACGCTGTGCCTGGACATCCCGCCGGAGCTGTTCGCCGGCGAGAGCGCCTTCTGGGCAGCGCTCACCGGGCAGGCGCCGCAGGCCGCGCCGGTGCCGGGGTTCGCCTACCTGACCGGGCCGGCGGGCACCGGGATGCCGGTCCGGCTGCTGCTGCAACGGCGGGAGGAGGCGGCCCCCGGCCAGCGGGTCCGGGGCCACGTGGACCTCGGCTGCACGGACCGGGACGCGGCGATGGCCTGGCACGTCGATCATGGCGCGCGGGTGACCGGTGTGTTCGAGTACTGGACCGTGCTTACGGACCCCGCCGGGCACGAGTACTGCGTGGTCGGGCGGCCTCCCTGGGCTCCCCAGGCCGCGGCGAATTGATGCGGGCCGAGGATGACCGGTAGCTCGGACAGGCCGCGCAGGACCAGCCCGTCGCCGTGACCCCAGCGCAGCGCCGACCGTGGGACGGCCAGCCGCATGGCGGGGAAGCGGCCGTGCAGGGTGGTGAACGCGATCACGGCTTCGAGTCGGGCCAGCCGGGCACCCAGGCAGTGGTGGATGCCGTGACCGAAGGCCAGGTGGCTGGTGTCGGCCCGGGCGATGTCGAGGGCCTCGGGAGTGTCATGCCGGGCCGGGTCCCGGTTGGCCGCGGCCAGCGAGATGATCACCTGGGTGAAGGCCGGGATGACGGTCCCGCCGAGGACGACGTCCTGGGTGGTGTACCTGAACGTGGCGTGCGGGACCGGTGCGTCCCATCGCAGGATTTCCTCGATCGCGTGCGGCACCAGGGCCGGGTCGGCGACCAGTGCGTCGCGCTGTTCCGGGTGCAGCAGCAGGGCGACCGTTCCGTTGCCGATCAGGCTGGTGGTGGTATCGTGCCCGGCGACCACCAGCTGGAAGATGGTGGAGAGCATCTCCTGCTCAGTCAGCGCGCCTTGGCCGGCCGCTCGTACCAGGTCGGTGACGAGGTCCTCGCCCGGGGCGGCGCGCTTGCTGGCGAGCAGCTCGGTCAGGTACCGCACGATGTTCGCCGAGGCCGCCACGGCCTCGGCCGGCGGCTCGGGTGCTGACGACGGTGCGAGCAGTGTGGTGAACCAGGTCCCGAGCTGGTCCCGGTCCGGTTCTGGGACCCCGAGCAGTTCGCTGATCACGGTGAACGGCAGCGGGAAGGCGAAGCCTTTGACCAGGTCGACGACCGTGTCGCCGCGCGCCTCGAGGTCGTCAAGCAGCCGGTCGGCGATCGCCTGGACACGTGGCCGAAGGGCCGCGATCCGTGGCCGGCTGAAGGCGGCCGAGGCCAGCCGGCGCAGCCGGGTGTGGTCGGGCGGGTCGACGCTGAGCATGTGCCGGGCGAATGCGGGACCGGGCAGCCCCCCGGCGACCACCGCCCCGTCGCGGGCGAGTGCGGCGTGCATGTCCTTGGACAGGCCGGCGTGGCTGAGCGCGACCTTTGCCTCCTCGTGGCGGACGATCAGCCACGCGCGGTGCCCGTCGGCCAGCGTGACCTCGTGCACCGGGCCGTCCGCCTGGACCTGCGCGAACAGTGGATACGGGTTGTCCAGGTCGTAGTCACCCCACGCGTCGAGTGCCGGATTGCGCATCTCGAACCCCCTAGATCTCGCGGAAGCCTGAGCAGAGCAGGTCGATGGTGGCCAGCCGGCCGTCGACGATTTTGCAGATCGAGGTCTGCGTGCAGGCCCAGCGGGTGCCGCGCTGGGCCAGGTCCAGCCGGTAGTGGATCAGGAGCCGGTCGGCCACCGCCTCGCCTGCCGACTCCACCAGGTCGACGGCGTCCATGTCGGCGAACCATCCGCCGAACCGGGCGACGACGGCTTCGCGGCCGTGCTCTTCGATCGGGCCGCCGGGCAGCAGCGCCCGCAGCCGGACGGTATCGGTGACCGCGGCGGCCAGCTGGCCGCTGTCCCGGCCGGCCACGGCGGCCGCGATCGCCGCGGCCTGGGGATGGGTGTTCATGACGCGCTCCTTTCGCGGCGGCCGGCCAGTGCGTCGAGATGGCCGGCCAGGTGCCTGGTCAGCTCGGCGGCGTCGCCCGCCGCCCCGTCGATCAGGCTCGACTTGCGGCGGCGCAGGAACGGCATGCCGATCAGGTACAGGCCCGGGCACGCCGTCACGCCGCCGTCGTGGACGACCCGGCCCCGGCGGTCCAGGACCGGGACGTCGAGCCAGGACAGATCGGGGCGGTATCCCGTCGCCCAGACGATCGTGCTGATTTCCCCGGACCGCAGGTCCAGGCCCAGCGGCGCGGAGCGCACGATCGTCGGCGCGAACCGCTCCCCGGCTGTCCCCGCCCAGGCGTCGATGGTGTTCAGCAGCCGCCCCAGCTTCAGGTCGGCTAGCGCGCACACGTTGGGCAGGGAGCCGGAGAACTGGGCGACCCCGTCGGCGATCCCGGCCAGGCGGCCGACCAGCCGCACTCCGGCCGAGGTCAGTGCGTTCAGGTCGACCGTCCGGCCCGGTGAGCCGACCAGCTGCATCGACGGCACGTTCCGCGCCCGCACCAGATCGTCGACCTCGTCGTAGCGCTGGTCCAGCACCCCGCAGGCGTCCAGCCACCACAGGATGTCCCGGCCGCGGTAGACGCGTGGCATGCGGACGTGCTCGCCGACGGCGAGGGTGACCGGGCGCCCCGACCGGTGCAGCTCGGCGGCGAGCTGGATCCCGCTGGCCGAGGCGCCGATCACCAGCACGCCGCCCTCCGGCAGCTCGCCCGGGTTGCGGTAGCCCGACGGGGTCACCTGGGTGATTCCGTCCGGCACCCGCCCCGCCAGCGACGGCACCGCGGGCACCGTCGCCGCCCCGCAGGCCAGCACCACCGTCGGCGCGCGCCAGCTGCCCCGGTCGGTGCGCACGACGTATCCGCCCCCGGCTGCCCGCACCGAGGTCACCGTCACCCCGGTCAGCACCGGCGCCGCGGACGCCCCCGCATAGTCCGCGAGCATCGCCACCACCTGCCGCGCGCTGAGGTAGCCGTCCGGATCGGCGCCGCGGTACGCATAGCCGGGCAGCCGGGTCATCCAGTTCGGCGTGAGCAGCCGCAGCGAGTCCCACCGCTGCGTGCGCCAGGAATTCGCCACCTGCCCCCGTTCGAGGACGACGTGGTCGATCGAACGAGCGGCCAGGCAGTGGCTCATGGCCAGCCCGCAGTGGCCGGCCCCGACGATCACGGTGGTCGTATTCGGCACGGTTCTGCCTCCTGCTCACCCGGACCGGATCAGGACACGTCGACGGTGACGCTGGTCGGGTTGGTCAGGATGTCGTAGACGGCGGAGCGCTTCTGCGACTGCGCGACCAGCGCCCTGATCTCCTCAGGAGTGGCGTCGGCGTCGATCTTGTAGCTGACGGTGACGCCGCTGAAGCCGTTGCGGACGTCCGGGTCGGCGCCGAGAATCCCGTGCAGGTCCATCCCGGCGGCCAGGGTGGCCCGCACCGACCGGAGCTGGATCGACCTCTGCTGGGCGACGGCCGCGACGCCCGCGGTCAGGCAGCCGCCGAGGGCGACCAGGACGTACTCGACCGGCGTGATGCCGTTGTCTCGCGCGGCGAACTGCAGCGGGTGGTCGATGTCATAGCTGAACGTCGTGTGGTGCTGCTGCTCCTCGCCGAAGCCGTAGAACGTCTCGACATCCGAACGGCTGTGCGTGCCGTTGACCCAGGACGACGTGCAGCGCCACTGGAACTGGGCGATCTCCGGGCTGCCGGGCAGCGCGTCGCGCACGCCGAGCAGCGCTTCGACGTTGACGCCGTTGTCGACTGGGATCTCTGTTGCGGTCATGTGATGCCTCCTTGATGTGATGCCGGTCTTCATTCGGTCGACCGACCTATTTGCGGCCGGACTCGGGTCCGGTGATGCACCGCGATTACCTGCTAGATGAGTTCGGCGATGAGCCGGGCGGCGCGGGCCGCGCCGTCGGTCTCGACGTCGCGGTAGCTGACGGGCTTGCCGGCCAGTTCGGTGATTTTGGCGGCGATGAGGTCGGGGTCGGTGGTGGCGTAGTTCATGCACTGGCCGGCGCCGTAGCGGTCGAGCCGGTGCCGGACGTGGAAGTTCTGCTCGAAGTGGTGCCCGAGCGGAAAGTACAGGAACGGGCGCTTGGCGGCGGTCAGCTCCATGGCGGTGGTCAGCCCGCCCTGGACGATGGCCAGGTCGCAGACGCACAGATGCTGGTAGAGCCGGTGGACGTAGCCGTGCATCTCGAGGCCGGCTCGCGGGGGGAAAGCCGCCGGGTCGATGCGGGGGCCGGTCACCACGATCATCCGCAACTCGGGCGCAGTCTTCTTGGCCAGCGGGTAGGCGGTGACGACCTTGTCGATGAGAGCCTGCCCGACACCGCTGCCGCCGACGGCGACCACGCAGACCAGCTCGTCGTCGCGGTAGCCCAACTCGGCGCGGAGCGCCGCCACCTGGCCTGGCTCGGGTGGGGTGAAGCCGGTGATGTAGCCGGAGTAGGAGAAATGCCGCGTGGTCCAGTCCCGGATGGCCGGCAGGTTACCGCCGAAGGTGTCCGGCACGATGTCGTCGTCGTTCCCGACGAAGATGGCCCGGTCCCGTATCCACGGGTAGCGGTCGATGTGCTCGATCATCTCGGCGTTGTAGTCGGCGGTCAGGAAGGCCTCCCGCTCCCCGCCGTCGGGCATCGGCAGGTAGCCGACGAAGTCGGTGAGCCACACATTCTGGCCCCGTTTCAGCTCGGGGTTCTCGTGCCAGTAGTAGTCGACGTCCCAGGCTTCATCGCCGATCACCAGGTCGTAGCCGCCTTCCTCAATGACCTCCTGGAACACCATGAAGTTGGCCACCAGGATCTCGTCCATCCGGCGCAGCGCCTGGAAGCAGTGCAGGTCGTGCCCGCTGGCCTCGGAGGCGACGTGCGCGGACTCGCTGGCCAGCCACTGGCTGGCGGGGTGGATATGCTCGCCCTCGGCGTCGAGGACGGCGGACACCGGGTGCTGGGCCAGCCAGTCGATCTCCAGCTCGGGGCGGAGCCGCTTCAGTTCCCCGGCGAGGGCCACGTCGCGGCGGGCGTGGCCGAGCCCGATCGGCGAGGACAGGTACAGGGCCCGCCGCGGGCGGCACGGGCCGCGAGTCCAGGTTGTGGCGTGCATCGACGCTCCCGTAATCGTGTCGGCGAAAGTGGTGATCAGCCGGGTGACCTTGACCGGGTCCCGGCTCTGCGGCAGATGGCCGGCGCCGTCAAGCACGACCAGGTGACCGCCGGTCAGCCCGGCCATCCGCCGTCCCCTGGCCACCGGCTGGCAGCGGTCATCGGAGCCGTGCAGGACGCGCACCGGGCACCGAACCCGGCCGCACAGCGCCTCCGCCTCGCTGCCGGTCGGTGCGGCCCGCCCCTCCCGCTCGGCGATCATCGCCTCGGGCTCGGTATCCAGTGCCCAGCCCACGGTGTCCTCGTACTGCTTGGTTGAATGCGGCTCGGGCAGTTGCTGGCCGAAGAAGAACTCAATCCACTCGCGGTAGCCGCCGTCCTGCCGCCAGAAGTGCCGGTTGCGCATGTTCCAGTCGGCCGGAGCGTCCACCGGGTCTGCCCACCGCCGTTCCGCCTCTACCGCATAGGAATGGGGTGGCGCGACCCCGATCCCC
>Ga0207700_10002586_pt1 | contig 10404 bp, 7 predicted proteins | sample LARL82metaG_FD_184348 | JGI IMG/M metagenome (GOLD analysis project Ga0207700, IMG submission 184348) | Corn, switchgrass and miscanthus rhizosphere microbial communities from Kellogg Biological Station, Michigan, USA - LAR L8-2 metaG... | ecosystem: Host-associated > Plants > Roots >...
AGAGTGCGCGAGTTGCATGAATCTCAGCGCATAGACCTAATTCATGCGCATGCGGCCCTGCCGTGTGGCGAGGCCGCGGTGATGATCGCGGCAGAACTCAAAATCCCCTGTGTAGTCTCGGCGCACGGACTTGATGTGTATGGTGACCGGCAATGTGGGCAATGGTTGGGACGATGGGCGAAACGCCTGTCTCTGAATGTTTACCGACGCGCAACCAGGATTGCCTGCATCAGCGAAAGAGTTCGTCAACAGTTGGCCAGTGATCTGCAGCAGAAAGCGTCAGTGGTTTACAACGGTGTGGACGGGGAGATGTTTTCACCGGGCTCAGGGCCAGCTTCTCCTGGGCGAATTCTGTCTGTCGGAAATCTGATTCCAACGAAAGATCACGCCTTGCTGCTGCGGGCCTTTGCACAGGTGCAGAAGAAGGTACCGCATTCAGAACTGGAGATCATCGGCGATGGGCCGGAGCGTGTGCGACTGGAGGGATTGGCAAAAGCTCTGGGAATCGACTCGCAGGTTAGATTTCGAGGGCGCCAAGATAGGAAAGCAGTAGCGCGGGCAATGCAAAACTGCGCAGTATTTGCGCTACCCAGCAGATACGAGGGCTTGGGATGCGTCTACCTGGAAGCGATGGCTTGCGCCAGGCCGGTGATCGGATGTACTGGCCAGGGGATCGACGAAGTTATTCAGGATGCACACAACGGGACACTGGTTCCGGCCGGTGATGAGGTGGCTCTGACAGAGCGCCTGCTTGTGCTGCTGAAAGACGATGCCATGCGCCAGCGGCTCGGATCCGCAGCACGGCAGACCATTATGCACAGTTTCACCCTCGATCATCAGGCCCGCGGGTTGGCGGATATTTACGCGGAGTGCGCGGCATGAAAAGGCGAATGGTTCTGATCACGGAATTGATCGCGCCCTACCGCATTCCGGTGTTCAACGCGCTTGCCCGGCGGGAGGACGTCGAACTGCATGTGATCTTTCTGTCCCGCACCGATTCGAGTATGCGGCAGTGGCGAGTGTACGAAGAAGAAATCCAATTCTCGTATGACGTGCTGCCATCGTGGCGCAGGCGACTAGGAAAGTTCAATGTGTTGCTGAACCGCGGCATGCCAGAATCGCTGCGCAAGTTCGGCCCGGACGTGATCGTCTGCGGAGGATATAACTACATCTCCTCATGGCAGGCGCTTCGTTGGGCCAAAGGACATCATGTGCCGTTCATATTGTGGTCAGAAAGCACAGGAAACGACAGCCGAAGTCGACATGCGCCAATGGAGTTCCTGAAGTCCAAGTTCGTGGGAAGCTGCGATGGTTTTGTCGTCCCAGGCCAGTCGGCGCGAGATTATCTGCTCAGTTTGGGAGTGAAATCGGAGGACATCTCAGTTGCCCCAAATGCGGTGGACACCGCGCTGTTTGCCAGTGCCGGAGCTACGGTGCGGCAGCACGAAACGCAGTTACGCGCGCAACTTGCTTTGCCGGAGCGGTACTTTCTTTTTGTCGGCCGCCTCGTTCCAGGGAAAGGCGTGTCTGATCTTTTGGATGCATATACGCATTTGCCGCCTGTCTTGCGGGAACAAGTGGGCTTGGTTTTCGCCGGAGAAGGGCCGATGCGTGCGGAACTCGAATCGCGAGCACGAGACATCCGCCCGGGAACGGTCCATTTCGCCGGGTTCGTGCATAGGGAAACGCTCGCTGCGTACTACGCGCTCGCCGAGTGTTTCGTGTTTCCCACTCGAACCGATCCTTGGGGCTTGGTGGTGAATGAAGCGATGGCATGCGGCCTGCCGGTGATCTGTACACGGGTTGCAGGTTGCGCCGCCGACCTGGTTCATGAAAACGGACGCCTGGTATCCGTGGCCAATGTGGCGGAGCTTTCCGGCGCCATGGAGGACATTGCCACACAAGCCGAGGTTCGAGAGCAGATGGGCAAACAGAGCCGCCAACGGATTGAAGCCTATTCTCCTGAGAGATGCGCCGCCGGTCTCGCGCTAGCCGCGGCCGCTTCGGAGGCGCATGTCGGATAACGCCATCAAGGCTCTCGCAATCTTGCTCACGGGCTTGCTCTTTGTTGCCGGTCTGCTCCTGTTCCGGCCTGGGTATTTTGCGGACACATCGAATCTGGAACTTTTTCTGGGCGCCGAAGTCATGCTGATTGCTGTTGCAAATTATCGCAAAGCGTTCTTCCCCTTCCTGATTGTCACCTTCTTATGGGCTGGATCAGCAATGCCCATGCACTTGGAATTCCTACAGGCGCGATGGGCAGTCTTGGGGATTGCCGGCCTCGCAGGCCTGGCTGTGTATTTGCACGATCGTGCCCACGCCTTCAGGACGATCCACCTGATCGCACTCTTCTGTATCCTCTCAGCTTTTGTATCGGCTTCCACCTCCGCCTACCCAAGCGAGGCTCTGCTGAAGGCGGCCAGTTTACTAATGCTGCTGGTGTACGTGGCGGGGGGAGCGCGCACGGCGGTTCCGGTCTTGAGCCCGGAACGTTTTTTTCAAAAGCTGGTTTTGGCGTGCGAGGTCATGACATGGATTAGTGCTGTTTGCTATTTTGTGCTCCGGTTTGCGATTTTCGGAAATCCCAACTCTCTCGGCGCGATTATGGCCGTCAGCGTGGCCCCAACGCTTCTGTGGGGTTTTCTCAACGCCGAAACTCCCCAGCGCAAACTACTTCTGAACATTGAACTGCTGTTGTCGTGGGTTCTGCTTTTGAGCAGCTACTCCAGGGCTTCCATCGGGGGTGCCGTGGCTGCCAGTTTGTTTATTTGCGTTTCGTTGCGACAGAACAGGCTGATGCTGAAGGGGGTCGCTGCAGGAATTGTTATCGCAATTTGTGTGGCAATCGTCCTTCCACCGGACGCGGACAATGCAACCTCAGACTCGGGTTCTTTGGTCTCTGCATTTATGTACAAGGGAAAAGAAGGTCAAGGCTTCCTGGGATCCCGCGTGGGGCCTTGGCAACAAACATGGAAGGTCATCCGCGCGAAACCATGGTTTGGCAGCGGGTTTGGGACCAGCGTAATAGCCGGAGACATGACGAAAATGGAATATGCCCCGCATCACATTGATACCTGGGTGATCCGCGAGCACGGGAATAGTTATCTGGCGATACTTGAGTGGACGGGACTACTAGGCGTCGTACCGTTCTATTTTCTAGCTGCTCTCGCTGCGGCTAATGTCGGGCGGGTTTTTGTATGGGTTCGACGCACTTCCAATGCGTTCTCTCCGGCTTTGCCTGCGGCGGCGATCATTCTGGCTGGCTTGGTCGATGCGATGTTTGAAGACTGGCTCTTTGCGGTGGGGTACTACGTCTGTGTTTTTTTCTGGTCGATCAACTTCATTCTCGCGGACATTCTTCCAGAGCAGGCTGTAGTGTATTCGCCCCGGTCCCTTGCCCGTGAAACCTACGATGGAGCGATACCCCAGGTTCCCTGATGCACATATTTCTTAATGGGCTAGGAGCCAACGCCGGCGCAGGGCTTACGTATCTCTATAATGTTGTCCCGAGGCTTTCGGCAGAAACCGATGCCCTTACGACCCTCGCGGTTCAGCCTGAGTTACGCTGTCAATTTCGGGGCTTCAAAAATGTAGCTGTGCTCGATACAGAGGTACCCCAGGGCTCCGCGCGACGTTTCTGGTTCGAGCAAACTACCCTGCCGAAGCTCGTTGTGAAGAGTGGGGCTGACTTGCTGCTGTCGGCGGGCAATTTCGCCCTTCGCAACTGTTCTGTTCCGCAAATCTTATTAAGTGGAAACTCCCTCTATACATCAGCGGACTTCTACCGCGACCTGCGGTCCCGCGGCGAGTATCGCATGTGGCTGGATACCCGCTTGCGTGGATTTCTTGCAAGAAAATCTGTTCACTGGGCCGACTGTACTGTGGCTCCAAGCGCGGCATTTGCGAAAGAACTGCATCGTTGGACTGGCAGGGAAGTACGGGCCATTTACCACGGCTTTACGCCCGAAATATTCTTTGCCGATCGCTCGCCGTTGCCGGTCGAACTCCGACGGAAACTTGCGACGGGATCCGATTGTGTGCGTTTGTTGTTCGTGAGCCACTACAACTATTATCGGAATTTCGAAACATTGTTCCGTGGAGTAGCAGCCTTACGCGCACGCCTGAAGGATCGCAAGGTGAGGTTGTTTCTCACTTGCACACTGGAGGACGACAAGACTCCCGGAGCCTACAAAACAGGACGGGCTGCGCGTCTGATTCGTGATCTTGACATTCGCGACGAAGTGGTCGAACTGGGCGCCGTGCCCTATGCGCTACTGCACCAGGTTTATCGTTCCTGTGACATCTACGTGACGGCTGCCTATGCGGAAACCTTTGCTCATCCACTGGTGGAGGCGCTGGCATGTGGGCTACCTATCGTGGCTTCCGATATTGCGGTGCATCGAGAAGTCTGCCGCGAAGCAGGAAGCTATTTCCCGCGGTTTTCGTCAGACGAACTGGCAAGTGCGCTCTTGCGCCGAATGGATCACCGTCACGCTGGCGCACGCAGTCCCGAGTGCCGTTTCTCCTGGGGTCTTCACGTCGAGGAGATCCTTGCGATCGCAGATAAACTCCTCGGATCGCCTCGTCATCACTCGGAGGACGCCGAACTGCAGTCCGCTGATGATCAGCACGCCCTTACATATAAGGTGTCGGCATCATAAAGAAGTGTCCGAGTGAGTCCGACACCCGGACAAAGCCGGATCTTTGTGCAGAAAATCGGATCCCGCGGGTGGACGCCGTTTATCAACTGCCAGATGACAACAACCTGGCGCTCCCTGGGGTAACCACGGAATTCACTGGCCCGGCGTTCGCCGCGAATTTATGCTTGCCAGTATGTTTGATTTCTCTGCCGCGGATCCCTGGCTCGCGCTCGGCGCATGGGGTTTGCTTGTCATTGCCTGCCTCGGAATGGTCGGCCTCAGCTATGCGCGCGATTACTTCCGGGTACGTCGAGCCAAACGCCCACTGTAACTTCACGAATGTTCGCCAACCGCTAAAATGGTTCAGAATCGCCCTATAAAGCATTGTTTGGGCTAAGACCATGTCGTGTTGATACAGTTTCATCGATTCTATTCTGTGTGTAAGAGAGCACTGGTACCTCCCTTGACCCATGCGCCCGACGCAGAGGTCTGTTCCTCATCAAGACCAAGAAGAAGACGGCCAGAGCCAACAAAATCCATATTTCGTGACAGAGCACAAATACGACAATGAGTTTGCTCTGCAATACCCGGAGGGGGATTTCCCCGCTCTCACCCAAGTGCACTAGAGCAGCGGGAATTGGCGCAAGAAATGCTGCCAACGTGATCGGGACAATCCAACGATAGCGATCGAGTGCGGCAGCAGCTGCAAGCGCAAACGCGATAACTCCGGCATCGTAAAAGCGGTGATAGCTCGGCAGCAAAAGTATTACGTTAATGGCCGCAAATCCCAGAATTGGTGCGACCTCGCGACCGCGCATCCAGTATGCCCACAGCGCAACCAGTCCAACAGTGATACTAATCGCTAAGATATTTACGATGGAGCGGTTCGATAGGACTGACGCGAAGAGAACCTGAAGGTTAACTAATTGATAGCGTGCCGAGTTTGCGAGCGAAAAATCATCCGGCCCCCCATGGTAGCCGATCGCGACCGTCCGATGAATAAAACCGGACCACCAGGGAACGTGAGCAATTGCGAGGCGGCCGGCAAAGAGCCCAATGCTCAACAATCCGGTCAGTACCGATACAATGACCGGCGTCCATGTTTGTTCTACAAGGAAGAAGAGTAACCCCGCGCCCGCAATATGCGGCTTAAACGATCCTGCAATCCCCAGCAACACACCAGCCAGAATCGGGCGCTGAAAACGCCAAAGATAGCTGAATCCAACACACGCAATGACTAAGATCGAAGCATTCCCGGTCGCGATCCCGGTATGCAATGGAGCAAGAGCCAATGCAAAAGCCAGAAAGATAAAATTCTTGGTGCGGAACAAAGCGAAAAGCATTGCAAGAGTTGCAGCCGCGCTGAACCAAATCCATACTTGATCCGCAGTAACTGCGGGCAGTAGCGTGAAAGGAGCGAGTAAGGGAACAGAACCTGGCAGACCCGCTCCTGATCCCAGCAGTGAAGTAGAATTCCGCTCCTTGAGGATGAACTGAAACTGCGGTCGTCCGTCCCTAATCCACTGATCCGTGACAACATTCGGCGAATAGCAATTGAGACCCTGAACCCAAACGTGCGTGATCGTCAAAGCTCCAGCGAAGTCGTCGAACCCTTGCGTTCGCATTCCGCGAAGCGGTCCGCGAATGAAAAAATACGATAAAGCCAACAACAGCCCTACGCAGACGAGTGCGCGTCTCAAATTCATTCGCAAAGTATAAGACATCTCCGCATTCAGACTAAGCCGTGACTTAAACGAAGGGCGCAACTCTTTTGATTCCTCAACTGAGGAGCCTTCTGGATCGCTTCGGCCAACAGGTATATGCATTCGGCCTCGGCATCCTTCATACGTGTTGGCACGATACAAAGAATAATCGCAAATGCACGCGGGCGATCACTGCCTTTATTCGGGCTTTGTCGCGCTGATCAGCAAGAAAAGACCTAACGGCTTGGCAAGAACCTGGATGATTTTTCGCGGAAACATTTTCCACAGCATCTGGTAGGCGCGGCCCTGAAACCTCGCAGAAGGTTGATGCAGCAACAAATCGCCGGGGCTAAAGACCTGGCGCACGTGAACATCGTCGAACTTTGCCATCAATGCGAGTGCTTCGTCCTTCGTGAACGTTTTAGTTCCCGGACTCTCCAGCCGCTCGAAAACGCAGCGCCGAACAGATTGTACGCGCCAAATTCCGTAGCGCAGCCACAGCATCAGGCCGGTCAGCGACGGATGATGATAGAGCATGATTCGCGCCGATCCACCCGGCTTCAACACCCGCCACGCCTCGGCAATGCAGCGCGCCGTATCGGGACTGTGGTGCAGGACGCCGTAGGAGTAGACCACGTCGAAAGTGGAATCTGCAAAGGGAAGGTTCTCGGCGTCACCTTGGCGCAAATCGGCCTGCAAGCCCATTCGGCGGCATCGCAGCGCAGCTCGTGCGAGCGACTCGGTGGAGAGGTCGATGCCGGTGGCTCGAGCTCCCGCCTGTAGCCAGCGCGAATAGTCGGCTCCCATCCCCACACCGATTTCAAGAACTCGAAGTCCGGCTGACGACGAAAACTGCGCGAAGTCCGGGATGTAGGGTTCGAGCCGGTAGCGCTCGGCGGCGTGCGCGTCGAAATCGAAGGACGAAGTCAGATAGCGGGTGCCGCAAGGTTCGGCATTCCAAAACTCAGCAACCGCTGACTTCAACACTGGGGCACTCGCGCGGGTGGCCATGCTCGACCAGAATAGCGAGTGCTGAGTACTCCTCCGAGTACAAAGTTGTGCACTCCCAAACGCGTTTTCCGCACGGCAGCGTCAAGTAAGATGGCGGCAGCGTCTGCCGTTGTCAATGTCACAAGTCGCCATGTCGGCTTTGAGCGTTCCAGGCCACACTGTGCCTTTTGCACGCGTGGGAGAAGGCGGCACCGCGCTGCGCGACGCCTCGACTCTGCCGGTCAGCCTGATCATTGCCGCCAAGAACGAAGCGCGAAACCTGCCGGCATGCCTGGAATCGGTGCGGAACTTCGGGGAAGTTGTGCTAGTCGATTCTCAAAGCAATGACGCGACTGTCGATATCGCGCGCTCGTTCGGAGTGGATGTCGCCCAGTTCTACTATCGCGGCGGCTGGCCGAAGAAGCGCCAATGGGCGCTCGACAACCTTCCCCTGCGGCATGACTGGGTGTTGTTGCTGGACGCCGATGAGGCGGTGACGCCGGAACTCCTGGCGGAAATCCGTCATGCGCTGAAGAGCCCCGATGTGAATGGCTATTACATCGGGCTCGACATGTTCTTCCTTGGGCGACGGTTGCGGCACTGCGGTGCAACTTTCTACAAGCTGTCTCTGTTCAGGCGTGATGCCGGTCGCTTCGAGTGTCGCACCACCCAACAGGATTCCTCGATGTGCGACATGGAAGTTCACGAGCACGTCATCGTTCGCGGATCGACGCGCAAATTGAACAGCAAGCTGCTGCACAGAAACGTCGACAGCCTGTCCCGCTACATTCAGAAACACAACGAATACTCGAACTGGGAGGCACAGGTCTCGACAGCAGGAGTGGCGGAAGAGGCTTTGCGCCCCAACCTGTTTGGGACTGAAGCGCAGCGCCGCCGCTGGCTCAGGCAGGTGTTCTTCCGTTGGCCAGGATCGCCTGTAGCTTTCTTTCTCTACAAGTACATCCTTCGCGGAGGATTCCTCGACGGCGTCCCCGGACTGATTTACTGCGCGTTCCAGGGCATTCAATTCTTCCACATCAAAGCGAAACTGTATGAGAAGCGCGTGATGCCTGCTCCTGTACCGAACCAACCGAATTTGGAGAGTGCCTCGCATGTGCGGAATTAGCGGCCTGGCGAATTGGGGAGATCGGGCAACGCTGGCGCGCATGAACGCAGTGCAGGCCCATCGTGGGCCTAACGACAGCGGCGTGTGGGAGCATCGCTCTCCCGACGGCACATACATTGGGCTCGGCAGCAGACGACTTTCGATCCTCGATCTTTCCCCCGAGGTCACATGCCGATGTCGAACGGAGGATGGGACCGTCTGGATCACCTATAACGGCGAGATTTACAACTTCGCCGACCTGCGGCATGAACTCGAGAACCAGGGGCACCACTTCGCGTCGAACACTGATACGGAAGTGATCGTCCATCTCTATGAGGAACTGGGCGACGACTGCGTTACGCGCCTGAACGGGATGTTCGCATTCGCAATTTGCGATCTGCGGGGGAGTTCGCCTAGGCTCCTTCTGGCGAGGGACCACTTTGGCGTGAAGCCGCTCTATTACACGTTGAACTCCGGGCGACTGGCGTTCGCGTCCGAGGCCAAAACGCTTCTCGAAGTTGAGGGGGTCGAAGCGCGAATTGATCTCCATGCGCTGAATCAATACTTGACCTTCCTGTGGGTGCCGGACCCGAAAACGCTGTTTGAGGGAATTCTCAAATTGCCTGCTGGACATCGCGCGGTCTTCTGCGATGGGCGCTTGGAAGTTTCCGAATACTGGGACCTCAGTTTTCCGCCGCGGGGCCAGGAGTTTCGGCTATCGGAAGAGAACCTCGTGCATGAAATCCGCGAGCGTTTCCGGCATTCGGTCGAGCAGCAGATGGTCAGCGATGTCCCGTTGGGCGCCTTCTTGAGCGCCGGGTTGGACTCATCAAGCATCGTCGCGATGATGTGCCGAACCGCGAAGAAGCCGCTGCGAACATATACCATCACGTTTCCGGAAAAGTATCGCAAGGGCGAGAACACGCTGGATGATCCCGCGGTGGCGTCGCGGTTAGCGCGTCATCTCGGATGTGAGAATCAGCAGATCGTAGTTGAGCCGGATGTCGCCAGCTTGCTGCCGAAACTATGCTGGCACATGGATGAACCGACGGCCGATCCGGCAATTCTTACTGCGTATCTTGTCTGCCGAGAAGCCAGTCGCGACGTAACGGTCCTTCTTTCCGGAGTTGGCGGAGACGAACTGTTCGCCGGATATCGCAAGTATGTGGCGCATTATTGGGCGCAGCTTACTCCTCGGTTCGTGAAGAATTCCGCGGCGGGGCTTGCATCGTCGCTGCCGAACCTGCGTGGGTCGAGATTCAAAGGGCAAGTTCGACTGGCAAAGAAAATGTTGCGGAGCGCCGGGGCCAAAGCGGAAGAGAGGTTTATCCAGAACTGCACTTATCTTGATTCGGCGCAAACGGGGAGCTTGCTCTCGCGAGAGATTCGGACGGAACTGCGTGGCGTCCAGGCTGATGCTGAGCATCTTGCGCGCTTCGAACGCGTTCAGCACGCGGATTTCCTGAACCAGATGTTGTATCTGGACACGAAGATCTTCATGACCAGCTTGAACCTCAATTACAACGACAAGATGAGCATGGCGTCGTCGGTCGAGGTGCGGGTTCCATTTCTAAATCGCGAACTGGCCGAGTTCGTCGCCTGGAATGTGCCGCCACGGTTGAAGCTCAAGGGGAGATTGTTTCCAACCACCAAGCACGTTTTCCGCAAAGCGGTGAGCGGGGTCCTTCCGGAAGAAGTGTTGAAGCAGCCAAAGGCCGGATTCGCTGCGCCAACCGACTACTGGCTTGCCAACGATTTGCGCGAGATGACCGACGATCTGCTTGCGGAATCGCGGGTGCGCGACCGAGGGCTCTTCCGGCCGGAAGCAGTCAGCAAGTTTATAGACGAACATCGCAGCGGGAAACAGGATTGGTCGATGCAAATTTGGCAGTTCCTCACGCTGGAGCTGTGGATGCAGAACTTCCTCGACGGTTCAAAATTCTCGCAGGTCGAGCCCATGCAGGCG
>Ga0207700_10002592_pt1 | contig 10398 bp, 8 predicted proteins | sample LARL82metaG_FD_184348 | JGI IMG/M metagenome (GOLD analysis project Ga0207700, IMG submission 184348) | Corn, switchgrass and miscanthus rhizosphere microbial communities from Kellogg Biological Station, Michigan, USA - LAR L8-2 metaG... | ecosystem: Host-associated > Plants > Roots >...
GGTTCGGCGCGCAGACGCTGGCGCGGCTGTGGCAGAGCCGGGACTCGGGGGTGTTCGCGTCGCTGTGAGGCTGGCCCGCCGCCCGGCAACGGCAGCGGCCCCGGGTCGCCGCGCGGCGGCCGGGGCGCGGTCAGGTTTCCAGCGGCACGGAGCCGCTGATCGTCGCGCCCTTCCCCGGTTCGGAGTCCCAGCGGACGGTGCCGCCGACGGCGCCGAGCCGGTCGGACATGTTGACGAAGCCATGCCCGCCGCGGGCCGCCTGCGGGTCGAACCCCGGGCCGTCGTCGGTGACGGCGAACAGCAGGCCGCCTGACTCGGCCCATACCCGCAGCTCCACGGTTGCCCCCTGGGCGTGCTTGGCGGCGTTCTGCAGCGCCTCCAGGCAGGAGAAGTAGACCGCGGCCTCCACCTCGGAGGTGTACCGGCCGACGCTGTCGTCTACCGTCACGCCGACCGTGAGCGGGCTGCGGCTGGCGGCGGCGCGCAGCGCGTCGCCGAGCCCGCCGTCGGCAAGCAGCGGCGGGTAGATGCCGTGTGCGAGCTCGCGCAGTTCCTTGATGGTGAGCTGCACGTCGCCGGCCATCTGGCCGAGCATCTCATCGGCGCCCGCCGGGTCCTCGGCCACGATGTCGCGGGCCAGCCGGAGGTTGATGGCGAGTGCCACCAGGTGCTGCTGTGCGCCGTCGTGCAGGTCGCGTTCCACCCGGCGGCGTTCCGCGTCGCCGCTCGCCACGATGCGGGCGCGGGACTCCCGCAGCTCGCCCGCTTGCCTGCGCAGCGCGTCCAGCGTGGTCTGCAGGGCAGAGTCGAGCGACGCGTTGTGGAACGCCAGGCCGGCCTCGCGGGCGAGCTCGGTCAGGACCCGGTCGTCTTCGTCGGTGAAAGCATCGGCGCGGGCGGGCCGCTCCACCACGATGAGGCCGAGCAGTTCGCCCGCGTGGCTGATCGGAGCGACCCGAAGCTGCGCCCGCTCGCGGCGGTCGAGCAGCGCGGGCAGCCAGACCGAGGCCCACGCGCTGCCCGACACGCCGGCGCCGACCACGATCGGGCGCTCGCGGCCGGTCAGCACGATCGAGCCGCTGCCCGCGTCCGGTACCGACACGGTGCGTTCCAGCACGTCACCGCCGCCGGTGTAGATCTCGGCGCGAGTGAGATCCATGGTCTTGCGCAGCGATTCCGCGAGCTGGAGCAACAGTTCGTCCATGGCCACGGCACGGGTCATCCTGCTGCCGAACGTGCGGAGGACCTCATCGGGCGCCTCACGTGCCCCGTACACGAACCTGGTGGCGAACGCCGCGAGCCGGCCCCTGACCGGCAGGTATACGATCGCCGCCACGGCCGCCGCCAGCATGGAGAGGCCGAGGATCTCCCGTTCGGCGGGATTGCCCGGCGCCATGCCGAGGCCGGCGACGACCACCAGGTAGCACGCCGCGACCAGCATGCTGGCACCCGCCAGCGACAGCACGCGCACCAGCACCCGGCCGCCGCAGGCCGCGACCGCCCGCCATTCCGCTACGGCCAGGCACAGCGGCACGGCCAGCGCCGCCCCGGCCGCGACCGCACCTACCGCGGCCGGCCAGCCCACGAGCAGATGCAGGACGGCCGCGATCAGAGCCAGGTCGGCCGCGGTCACCAGGCCGATGCCCAGCCATTGCATCCGTTCCTTGTCATGGCCCGCTGAGCGGACGTAGCGCAGCCGGACCGCGGGCAGGGCGAGCAAGGTCGCCAGTACCCAGATCAGCGCGGCCACGCCGCTGCGCAGCGGCGTGCCCGCAACCGCCAGCCCGAACCCGGCCGCGGCCAGGCAACCGTAGCCGGACCCCGCCGCGATCCGCCTCCCGGCGCTGCCGAGCCTGCCGTCCGGCAAGGCAAGGAGAAAGTGGAACCAGACCGCGATCGTGAGCATGACCGCGACCTTCTCGACCGCGAAGACCGACCCTGGCACCCGCAGCCCGGCCGCCACGGCGACCGTGGCGGCCGGGATCACCAGCCGTGCCGCCAGGCGGCCAGGGCCGCTCCGGTCGGGGATATGGGCGGTCATCGCGGGGTCCATGGTCAGCGGGCCTGCGCGACGGCTGCCTCGGCATCGACGATCCGCCCGTCGCGCATCCGTACGACCCGCTGCGCCGCCGCGGCCACGTCCGGGTCGTGGGTGACCAGCACGATCGTCTGGCCGCCGTGGTTCAGCCGCCGCATCAGCTCGATGACCTCGTCGCCGCCCGCGGAGTCCAGCGCCCCGGTCGGCTCGTCGGCCAGCAGCAGCGTGGGGTCGTTGGCCAGCGCCCGGGCGATGGCGAGCCGCTGGCGCTGGCCGCCGGAGAGCACGCCGGGCACGACCGTGGCCTTGTCGCCGATGCCGAGCAGGTCGAGCAGATCCCTGGCCCTGGTCTCCGCCATTCCCCGCCTGCGGCCCGCGATGACCGCGGGCAGCGCCACGTTCTCCAGCACGGTCATGCCCTCGAGCAGGTTGAAGAACTGGAAGACCAGGCCGACATGGCGGCGCCGCATCCGGGCCAGCTCGTCCTCGCTGCGCCCGGTGACCGCCTCGCCCGCGACCGTGATCTCCCCCTCGTCGGGGGTGTCGAGCCCCGCGACCAGGTTCAGCAGGGTGGACTTGCCGCAGCCCGAAGGGCCCATCAAGGCCACGAACTCGCCGTCGCCGACGGTCAAATCCACCCCGCGCAACGCCCTGACCGGCGCGTTCTCTGCCTCGAAGGTCTTGCGCAAACCGCGGACGGCCATCGCCGGGTGATTCTCACTCATGATCTCGCCGCTCCCCCGCCGAATCGGCCTGGTTGATGATCTTGTATGCGGTGACGGGGGCTTCTCGCCCCTTGACGTGCTGCGGGCCGAGCGCCGTGGCCGGCACCCGGGTGCGCAGCGCCCGCAGCGTGGCCTCCGACAGCACCGTCTCACCGGAGCTGGCGAGCTGCTGCAGCCGCTGCGACAGGTTGACCGTGTCTCCGACCAGCGTGTATTCGAGCCGCTCCGCCGACCCCAGCAGCGCCGCCGCCGCCTCCCCCGTCGACAGCCCCAGCCCGAGGCCGAAGGCGGGCAGGCCATCGGCGAGCCAGCGGTCGTTGATCTCCGCCTGCAGCGAATGCATCGCCCACGCCGCCGCCACGGCACGGTCCGCGTGATCGGGCTGTGGGAACGGCGCGCCGAAGACCGCCATCACCGCGTCGCCGACGAACTGCATGACGGTGCCCGCCTCGCCCAGGATGGCCCGGTTCATCGCGGCGCGGTGGGTGTTGAGCTGCCCGGCAAGCTGGCTCGGGTCGGCGTGCTCGGCGATGGCCGAGTACGACCTGATGTCACTCATCAAAACCGTCACGAGCACGCGCTCGGTCTCCCCGATGTCGCGCCGGTCCCGGCGCAGCTTCTCGGCCAGGCCGCTGGGCAGCAGCCGCGACAGCGTCTCCCCCTGCTCCTCGCGGTCGATGATGGCCTGGTGCAGCATGCGCAGCCGCCGCAGCGCGCTCTGGCTGCCCGCCGACACGCCCTGTGCCAGCTTGACGAAGACGGCGTCGACCTCCGCGGCGACCGCCTCGGCGGGGACCCGGCGCACCGCGGCGATCGCCTTGATCGTCTTGCCTTCCGCCACCATGCCGAGGAGTTCCTCCTCCGCGGGCAGCAGCCCGCCGTCCGGGACCACCGGGGATACCAGCGCCTCCACGATCGCCGGGTCCAGAGCCGTGCCGCCGGTGGCCACCACCCTGATGGCGTCGACGAGCTGGCTGCCGTCGGCGACGTGGTCCTTCAGCAGATATCCGTAGCCCGCCGACCCCTCAGCCAGCAGCGACACCGCGTACTCGGGGTCCTCGTACTGCGACAGCACCACGACTCCCGTTCCCGGATGGCGCTTGCGCACCTCCCTGGCGGCGTCGATGCCCTCGCGCTGGAACGTCGGCGGCATCCGGATGTCGGTGACGAGCACCTGTGGGCACGTGGCCTCGGCCCCGGCCACGAGCTCAGCGAAGTCGGCGGCCACCCCCACGACGCGCAGGTCCTTGTGTGCGTCGATGAGGGCGCGCACGCCCTCGCGCACGATCAGGTTGTCGTCTGCCAGGAAGACGCCGATCGTAGGCTCTTGGCCGGCGGCAATATGCTCCACGTGTCCAGTTTTCCCACATCAGGCCGTGTCTCTGCCAGGGGGGAGGCCGCAGAAAGCAGGTGGTGCTAGCACGCATGCCAACAAGTGGCCACCGCCCTGTCGCGCGCGCCGTGGCCGGCCGACCATCGGGCTATGCGATACGAAAGCTGCGTCACCTCACTGTCGTGGATCCCGTCGGAGGCGGTCACGGGGAAGACCCGGGCCTTCTTCGACGCTGGGTTCGCCCACTACGACGAGCCGCCCCCGGCGGTCCTCGGCGACATCGAAGAGCTGCGGGCGGCGGACCGGTTCCGGTTCGCGAACCTGCTGCGGGCCTGGATCGACGTTGACGGCTCCGGCCAGATCACCGCGGGCGGCTACCGCGGCGGCGGCCTGATGGGCGCCACCACCGTCAGGCTCGGCTCGCTGAGCCGGACCTTTCAGGCGGTGGCGCTACCGGACCTGCAACACGAGCCAGAGCGGGGGCGGGCGCAGAGCGGGGGCGGGCGCCGTGTGGGGGCGGGCGCGGAGCGCGGGGGCGGGACGAGCAGAGCGCGGGGGCGGGACGCGGGGGCGGGACAAACAGAGCGCGGCGAGACGTGGATGCGGTTCGTGCAGACGGCCGGAGGGCGGACCGGGGTGCCCGCACCGAGGCCGGTGCGGCACCCGCCCTTCGTGCAATGGCAGGCGCCCTTGGTGTGGACAACGCTCTCGCTCACCCTGTATGCCGACGGCCACGCCGAGTACGAGGTGGCCGGCGCGAGCAGGTTCCCGCGGCACTGGATCTACGACGCCGCGGGCGAGCTGGCCCACAAGTCCGGCCTGACCGACTACGCGAACTGGATCGGTGTCTCGTTCGGCCGTCGCACCCCCTGGGGTGACGAGGACTCCCCGGCCCTGGTCACTGCCGTGGAGACGGCGCTGGAGCGGACCCTGTCGGTGCAGCTCATGCACGGCGGTGCCAAGCCGCGGATCAGCCAGCTCGACGCTGGCGCGCAGCTTGTCCGCCAAGGCGAGCCGGGCAGGGAGATATACCTGGTGCTGGACGGGGTGGTCGGCGTCGAGCGCGACGGAACCCGGCTGGCGGAGTATGGGCCCGGCGCCATGCTGGGCGAGCGCGCCGGCCTCGAGGGCGGCGTCCGGACATCCACGCTCGTCGCGGTCACGCCCTGCCGGGTGGCCTCGGTGGACGCCGGCCAGTTTGACGCCGCCATGCTCACCGAGCTCGCGGCCGGGCACCAGCGCGAGGACTCTGCTTGCCCAGCCCCAGCCCCCGCCCCCGCGCTCCGCGCCCACCCCCGCTCGGCGGCGGGCTGAGCGTGCGCATCCACCTGTGCGGCGTGCGCGGCTCCACGCCGGCGCCCGGCGCGGAGTTCCTCCGGTACGGCGGCCACACCTCGTGCGTGGCGATCGCCCACGATGACGGCGACGCGCCCACGCTGATCCTGGACGCGGGAACCGGGCTGCGGCGGGTCACCGGCCTGCTGGGCGGGCCGCCGTTCGCGGGCACGATCCTCCTCACCCACCTGCACTGGGACCACGTGCACGGGCTGCCGTTCTTCGCCGCCGGTGACCGGGCCGACGCCAGGGCCGCACTGCTACTGCCTGAGCAGGACAGGGGCGCTCAGGCCGAGGAGCTGCTGGCCCGGGGCATGTCCCCGCCGCACTTCCCGATCGGGCCATCCGGGCTGCGCGGCCGGTGGTCCTTCGACACCATCGCGCCCGGCACGTTCAAGGCGGAGGGCTTCAGGGTCGAGGCCATCCAGGTGCCGCACAAGGGCGGGCGGACGTTCGGGTACCGGGTCTGCGACGGGCACTCGGTGATCGCCTACATCCCCGACCACTGCCCCACCGAACTCGGGCCGGGCCCGGAGGGATGGGGTGAGTACCACCCGGCCGTGCTCGCCCTTGCCGATGGCGCCGACCTGCTGATCCACGACGCGTTCTGGCTGCCAGAGGAGGCCCCGGCGCGGGCTCTGCTCGGGCACGCGGTGGCCGGCTACGCGGTCGGCCTGGCCCGGCGCGCCCACGCGCGGCGTCTGCTGCTGGCCCACCACAAACCCGACCGTACCGACGAGGCGCTCGACAGGCTCGCGGCCCGGCTTCGCGCCGGCCGGTCCATCGCGGTCGCCGCGGAGGGCCAGGTCATCGACTGCTGAGGGGTCAGGATTGCCCGGCCAGCCGGTAGCGCACCGGCTCGGAACCGATCTGGGCAACCCGGCCGGCGTCGACCAGGTGCTTCAGGTGGGCGCCTGCCTCGGCGAGCGCCGCGCGGCGCATGAAGCCGACCACCGACGACCAGCCACGGGACCAGGTCAGCTCCTCGGTGACCTGCCAGGCCGTGGCCGGGCCGAGCCGGCCCAGGATGGCGAGCACTTCGTCGCAGCGGCGCTCGTGGTGTGCGAGCAGCATCTTGACCCGGTTGGCCAGGCCGGCGAACCGGTACTCGTGGGCGGGCAGCGCCTCGGCCTGGTCGTAGGCCGCGATCTGCTCAAGCGAGCGCAGGTAGGCGGCTAGCGGCGGCTCGGCGAAGTTCGGCTGCAGCCCGATGTTCGGGCTGATCCTGGGCAGCACATGGTCGCCGGTGAGCAGCAGGTTCTCTGACTCCTCGTGCAGGCACAGGTGCCCCGGCGTGTGCCCGGGCGTCCACACCGCGCGTACCTGCCGGCCGGGCAGCGGCACCAGGTCGCCGTGCTCGAGCAGGACATCGGCCTTGGCCATGGCCCGGACGGCCCGCAGGGCGCCGTCGTTGACCGCGATGCCGCCCGCGACGTCGCCCGGCACGCCGCACCGGGCCAGCCAGGCCAGGTCGGCGCGCCTGGTGTCGGCGTCGAGCGACCGCAGCGCCGACAGCGTGCTCATCTCCGCCGGGTGCATGGCGACCCACGCCCCGCTGGCCTCGCGGAGCCGGGCGGACAGGCCGTGATGGTCGGGATGGATGTGGGTCACCACGATGCCGGTGACGTCGGCGGGTGAGGCTCCGGCCGCCTTGAGGCCTTCCGCCAGAGCCTGCCAGGCTGGCTCGCAGTCCCAGCCGGGGTCCACGACCACCAGCCCGCTCCCGGCGGCGACCAGGTAGGTCAGGGTGTACCGCAGCGGGCTGTCCGGGATCGGCACGGGCACCGACCACAGGTCCGGGCGCACCTGCTCGACGGGCGGGGCGGTGTGCGCCAGCCAGGCCTCCCGCTGGGCCGTCCCGGTCACCCGCACATGTTGTCCCGTCTCGAGCTGGTCAGGGCGGCTATGCGACCCGCTGCCAGCCCTCTTCGCCGACCTTCCACCTGGCGATGGCCCGGTGCCGGCTGACGAGCTTGACCTCCCGCAGCCGGCTGCCGTGGCGGTACATCGCCTGCTCAGCCTCGATTATGCCGCTCGCGGCCGAGGACTGGGGGATCTGCGTCTTGACGCCGGACTGCTCGATAAGGATGAGGTTCGCTGGCCGGGACGGACTCCGCTGGGGGGCGGCAGGGCCAGCGTCACTAGAATCGATCACACCCCTTAAGACATCCCGGTAGCACCCGGCTGTTCCCACAGGCGGTATGGCATGCGACACACCCAGGACTCGCCGACGCGATTCAGGCGAATTTGGCGTGAGTCCTCCGCAGGCCGCCTACGCTGGGCTAAGACGAGGGCGCGTAGTTATCCGGGCAGTGACGAGGGCATCGGGGAGCCCGTGATCGGGCGGCAGAGTGCCTGCCCAGCCGGCAGCCCCGCAGGTCCGCCAACGGAGGTATGGCCCAGGTGACACGGGTGTCGACCCACCCGCCCGGCCCGCCAGGGCCGGCCGGGGCAGACACCCTGCCCTTCACCGCACCCGACCTCGCCGTCGGCAACGGCCCGGTCGAATGGGTGATGAGCCGGGTAATCCGCAAACTGGCCTGGAGCCGGCTGTCGGATCCCAAGGTCGCCCTCTCCCTGTCCGGGGCGGGCCTGCTGCTCGGCATGATCGTCGGGGCCACCGCGCCGAACGCCGAGACGATACCCCTCCAGCTGCCGCTGTCGCACATCCTGCCGTCGCTGGGCCCTTCGGCAGCCAACGTCGTCATCGCCTCGATCCTGCTCTACACCGGCAACATCCTGGCCTGCCTCGGGCTGGCCGGGATGCTGTGGGCGCACAGCCAGGGGTGGCGGCCCAACCCCAAGCACCTGCTGTGGGCCAGCGCCGCCATCATCGCGGTGATGGTCAGCCTCACCCCGGTGGGCTCCTCGGACACCGCGAGCTACGCCGCCTACGGGCGGATCGCGGCGCTGGGCGGGAACCCGTACACCACCGGGCCGCTGGCGTTCCTCGGGCCGCATTCCTACTACACCCAGGCCGTCGGCACGCTGTGGAAGACACAGCCGTCGGTGTACGGCCCATTCGCCACCGTGATCCAGTCGTTCGCGGCGTCAATCGGCGGCCCGCACGTCAGCGTCACCGTCTGGGCGCTGATGATTCTCAACGGGGCCGTCTTCATCGGGGTCGGGTTCCTGCTGCTGAAGACCTCCGACGACCCGGTCCGGGCGACCCTGTTCTGGACCGCGAACCCGGTCCTCATCCAGCAACTGGTGAGCGGGGGCCACCTCGACACGCTGGTCGCGGCGGCGGCGATCTGCGCGATCCAGGTGGCGCGGCGCGTCTCCGGCATGTGGGGCGACGTCGTCATCGGCGTGGTGATCGGGCTGGCCTGCGGGATCAAGATCAACGCGGTGCTCATCGCCCTCGGGCTGGCCTGGCCGTTGCTGCGGCGGCACGAGTGGATGCGGACCACCCGGATCGCGCTGGTGGCCCTGGCGACGGTCGCGCTGCAGTACTGGCCGTACGGCCTCGTCGCGCTGAAACCGATCTTCGGCGGGCTGAAGCTGGCCACGCTGCCCTCGCCGTGGCGGGTGCTCGAGCTGATCGGCTCCGGGCTCGGCGGCCCGGCGGCGGAGCACACGGTGGCCACGGCCATGGGATACCTCTGGCCGGCCGCCATGCTCGTCGTGGCCTGGTTCGTCTACCAGCGGATCTCCTCTGACCAGCCGGGCGAGGTGGTGGCGCCGTTCGCGCTGACCTTTGCCTGGATCCTGGTCGCCCCGTGGGTGTTCGCCTGGTACACCGGCATCGCCTGGGTCGCGCTGACCCAGGTGCCGCGCAACCGGATGACCCGCTGGCTGACGCTCGTCACGGTCTTCCTTGCCCTGTGCCATTCCAGCGGCGGCCAGACGATCCCGGGGATCCGCTGATCACGAATGCCGGCAACTAGTCATGCTTGAAAACAGCCAGGCAGAACCCGCAACCGTGGAGAGCGGGGCCAGCGCGCCCCAGCCCGCGACGGCCCGCGCCCGCCCGGCCGCGGCGCTGCTGCGACGGCACTGGCTGGCCGCCGCGCTGCTGGCCGCCGGGCTGGTGCTCCGGGTGCTCGCCCAGTTCGCCTACCGGCCGGTGCTGTTCTACATCGACACGACCAGGTACCTGTACAACGACGCTCCCGGCATGGACCCGGTCGGTTACAAGGGCCCGCTGCGGGCGATCATCGCGGTCGCCAACTTCAACGCCGTTGCCGCCATCCAGCATCTGCTCGGCCTGGCCATGGCCGTGGTCATCTACCTGCTGCTGCTGCGCCGCGGCAGCCCTCGCTGGCTGGCCGCGCTGGCCACGGCGCCGCTGCTGCTCGACGCCTACCAGATCCAGATCGAGCAGACGCTCATGCCGGACGTCTGGTTCGAGGCGCTGGTGGTGGCCGGCCTGGCCGTCCTGCTGTGGCGGCCTGCCCCGGGCTGGCGGACGGTCCTGGCCGGTGGCCTGCTGCTGGGCACCTCGGCCATTGTCGCCCAGGTCGGCGAGGCACTGCTGCTGCCCGCGGTGATCTACCTGCTCGCGCTCGGCGGCGGCTGGCGGCGGGCCCTCGGCAGGGCGGGCGTCCTGTGCATGGCCTTCGCCCTGCCGATCCTGGCCTACTGCACCGTCAGCTACCTGGCCGCCGGGAGCTTCTTCTCGACCCGCACCGGCGTCACGTCCATCTACGGCCGGACGGCGGCGGCGGCGGACTGCGCCACGCTTCGGCTGACACCGGCCGAGCGGGGCATGTGCCCCACCCGCCACCAGCAGGCCCTGGGGCCCGACTTCCTCGAGTTCGGCCTGCAATCCCCGATCCGGCCCTATTACAACGGCCTGCCCCGCGGCACGGTGACCGCCTTGATCATCGACTTCGACGACCGGGTGCTGACCCAGCAGCCGCTGCGCGTGCTGCACGCCTACCTGCGCGACGTGGCGCGGCCGTTCGCGCTGACCAGGGACGGCAGCCCGGGTGTCACCGCGATCTCCCGCTGGCAGTTCCAGA
>Ga0207700_10002594_pt1 | contig 10394 bp, 7 predicted proteins | sample LARL82metaG_FD_184348 | JGI IMG/M metagenome (GOLD analysis project Ga0207700, IMG submission 184348) | Corn, switchgrass and miscanthus rhizosphere microbial communities from Kellogg Biological Station, Michigan, USA - LAR L8-2 metaG... | ecosystem: Host-associated > Plants > Roots >...
CGACCCGGCAAGAAAGGCGCACTTTCGCGGCGTGGCGCCGTCACAGTGGAAATTCGATGCTAAGGACTGGGCTCGGTTCGATCGACCCCCAGGTCCAGCACCCACGCGATCTCATTGTTCGCTGAAACCGCACTGGCGCATTTCGTCGATCCAGCGCTCCATCCGCTCGTAGTGCGACCCTTTCCAATACAAACGGAAGCAAAGCGGGCATTCGCGAAATTCGTTTTTCTGGTGGGCGATGCGGGCAGGCAGACGATCTTGAACCTTCGCCTTTTCCACGGTCCGGAGACGGCCGTTGCAGACCATGCAGCGCGTGAAGGGATCTAAACAAGGGGCCATGTCGAACCGTTTGACGATCTCAGCCGCTTGGCGGCGGCTATCTGTCTGGCGAAGCCAGTAGCCGCGTGTCACCGCGGCGTGCTTCAAAAGGCCGCGGTCCCGCGTCAACAAAATGCGGCCCTGTTCCGATGAGATGCGAACCAATTCCGGGTCCGTGGCCTGCCGATGGTATTCGGCGTCGAGCCCCAGCATGCGCAGGTAGGCGGTCAGCCTGCCCAAATGCACGTCCAACACGAATTTGAGACTGCGCAGCGGATGCGGGCGCACGCGGAGTTCTCTGGTGATATCAAGCGACTCGAACACAGGGTAAACGGCGATTCGGTCGCCATCCCGCACCAAGCGGGAAAAATCAGCCGATTCGCCGTTGATCACGATCAACTCGACTTCGGTGTGGGGAACGCCGAAGCTCTCGATCAGGTCCTTCACCGACGCTGGGACGAAGAACGACCTTTCCAACGAGTTGTATTGACGGCCGGGTGTAAGGTGGTCGTTCAGTTCGGCATAGAACCGAAACCACGCGCGCCCTGGCGAGACGCCCACGATTTCATCGTAGCTCTTGGTTGTTGCGATAACCTTCGTTAGCGCAGAACTGTATCTCTTACTCGCGTATCCTAGCCGCGAGGCCACCACAGAGGTGGTGAGGGCTGCAACAATTGTTATTCCGAGCCAGAGGCCACTCTACTGACGAAACCATGTTGAGACATCTTTGGATTGCGTTGTGTCTGACCGCATCGCCGCTGTCCGCCGATACACTGGCGGTGGCCGGCAACCCGATCCTGCAGGATACAGGGACGGGTGGCGCCACGCCAACGTACAAGGCCGCGCCGGACGCGGAGGCGATTGTAACGTCAGATGGGCACTACCTGGTGTATCTGGACGGCCAGGAGATTGTGTTCCGCGACCACAGGAACAACGATGCCCTTGTGACAACGGGAGGTATCGGAGGCACGGGCTATCCGGTAGCGGCCAAGAATCTGTGGCAAGCGCTGGCGGGATTTACGTTCAGTAATTGTGTCATCCCGTCCTGCAACTCGGAGCCGCGGATCGCACTGCTGCCGAGTCACACGCTGGGAATCACGAACGCCGACGGCGCCGTTGACACGGAGGACCGGATCATCATCGCGTCTTCGATTGGCACGCCGGGCAGCGCGAACTATGGCACGTTCGTGGCGGTCTCCAGGGACCTCACGCACGCCGCGGACCTCTCCACCTGGAGGGGCGCGTTTCTGACCGATCCCAACTTTTTGACTTGGAGAAGCAACGATTCCACTCCCTATATCGGGTTCTCGGATTCAACTGGCGTGGTGATCGAATACGTCCTCGTGAACGGATCGGGCACCGTCAACTTCACGTTTGCAATGTTCCCGTGGCAACAGATTCTGTTCACCAGCGGGGGTCTGGGCGCCTTTCAGAGCTTCGAGACGGGAGAAGGCGGCTCGTCGGGAGCTTACGTCTGCGAACAGGCGATGGAGCATGTGACCACGGACCTGGTCTGCTTGCGGCCGAATCTCGGCGAAACCACCGATAGCACGCCGATCAACTTCTTTACCCGCCACATCGGTATCAGCGGTGGTGTGTTTTCCGTATCAGCGGCATCGACACTTGCGACCGGAGACACGTATTACATGGTCAGCGGCTCGAGCTTTCCGCAGCCGGGCGGGACGGCGATCGCCGCGAGGAATGGGTGGCATACGTGGACGGTCCGGCGCCTGAATGGAATTCTTTACTGGACCATTTCGACGATGCAGCACGCGGGCGGAAGCGGCCTGGCGGGGATTCGCTGGTATACCGCTGCTGCCTCCACGGTGGTCGGGAATGCGCCGGCGCTGCTGAGCAAAGGCTCGACCTTCAGCAGCGGGACCAACATCATCGGCGCGCAAGCGGGAGTCGATTCCAGAGGCTATCTGTATATCGTTGGGAGCTCGTCCGATACAAGCAACAATTTCCGCATGGTCGCGTTCTGGCGAGCGCCGGCGGATGCCGCGGGAACACTGCGCGGGCCGGTGACGATACAGCCGGGAAGCGTCATCGCAACCTGCTCGACTACCAGTCCGCTCCGCATTATCGGATTGTATAGCGGCGTGACCCAGGAGTTGAGCAGCCCGGGACGCGTGCTGGCAACGGGCCAGGCCGCGACCAATTCGGGGAACTGCGCCTGGACGGCCTACACCGCGGAACTGAGCGTCGCGGGGCCGGCCATTAGCGCAGGGCCGAATCCACTTTTCAGCACGGAGATGCTGAATCGGACGACGCCCCCGCAAGCGATTACCGTGCAAAATACGGGCAGCGCGGTGCTGAACGTTAGCTCGATTTCGATTACGGGGACCGACGCCACGCAGTTCAGCCAGACGAACAACTGCGGGGCCACGCTGGCGATCAACGCGAGTTGCGCGATTACGGTGACGTTCACGCCAACGTCGGCGGGTACAAAATCCGCGGCGATCACGGTGACGGATGCCGTCAATCTGCCCAATTTGTTGGTGGCAGTGCCGCTGTCAGGACGGGCGCGATCGGCACGGCGTCCGCAGGGCCTATAAGCAGCGCGCTCCGCGCGCGACACAAGGAGGGAGCCTTATGCCACGCTGGGGTTACTTTTGCGTATCGACTCCGGGCCGCTGTACTTCGTAGGGCGCGCCGTCGCCGGAAGAACCAAGAAACAACTTTTGTCCGTTGGCCAGCGTAAGATCGCGGCCGTTGGCGCGATGCGAGCCGTCCTTGGATTGATAACCGTCGACCACGATCTTAGTCCCCACCTTCAGAGTGTCGCGCGTGATGCCGCGGCGCATCAGAATGTTCGGGCTCCCCGCTTCAATGGCCCAGTTTTCCACCGTGCCATCCGGTTGTTTCACATCGACGTGGATCCAACTGTGGGGATTGATTAACTCGACCTTGGTGACGGTGGCCTCCGGGAAATGGATGGGCTTCTTCTCGTCAAACTCGGCCGCAAATGCATGATGCGCGCTCACCGGGCGGGGTGCGACCAGCAACATAAGACCGGCTGCGACGACGGCTCCGGCGAATCGCTTGACTTGCATCTGACTAACCTCCTGTTTCTTCATGATCTCAAAACTTGAATCGCTTGGCTATTTCCGGCTATTTGGCAGCCGGCGGGTTACCGGAGACATAGCGCTCAAAAACTTCCTCGCCGGGCGGGATCTTCCGCGTGATATCGATATTCATCGTCCGTCCTTCCCAGTGCTTGACCAGCTGTTCTTTGCGGAGATGGCCGTACAGCGTCTCTTCCACCATTTCGACGCAGCGGAACTCCATCAACTGGGCGTTCGGCTCCAGGCGGCGATAGAGCGGCATGCGGATGGTCCACGGCCGGCTGAACACCTGGGGATCGGTAATCGTCGCTTCGTACTGAATCACATCGTGCCCCTTGGGCGTGTAGCGCTCGGTCACCTGCAAGGCATCACTATGGAAATCGCCGGCCCGATCAAACCAAGTGGCATCGGTGAAGTGCGAGACATTGACCACGAGCGTGTCTCCTTCCCAATGGCCGACCGAATAGCCCATGTACAGGACGTTCGGATAATCTTCCATCTTCGTGAGATGGATAGTGCGCTGCGCATCGTCGTATTCAAAGACCATCTGGATTTTCGCGCCGCTCTGGATGATCTGGAAGGGGTGCGGCATGTACATGGCGCGCGGAATGCCGGGTTGGAAGCACTTGATTTCAGGATCGCGATCGAGCCAGTGCTCCTGATTTTCCTTTTTGCGCGCGGCCGCCCAGGGAAGATACGGAATTTCGTTACTGTCGACCACCCCGACGCCCGGCGGAACCCAGCCAAGCGAACCCAACGCCACAACCGGGGCCGCCGATACTACCGTGTTGGGGACAAGCCCGGGCTGCGCCACCATGGGGCGCGATTCATGCGCCAGCAGGTCCCAGTTGGCGGTATTGTTAGCTTCCCAAATGCCGTTGAAATCCGGTTTGCCGGCGATGCGGCCTTCGGCGCCCACAGCTGCGGCCGAGGCAGGCTTGGCGCCGTGAAGGAGCAGAACCGCCGCCACGATGGCGGTGGCCGCCCCCACCAGCGCAGCTAGCAAATAGCCTTTGGCCCAAAATCGCATGTCGCGAGTCGTCTCCTCTCCGGTCCTGCTTGCGAGCGACGGCACGCACGAGCAGAACCCACATATATATAAAAGGGGTCGCGGTAATGTCAATGCCGCAAAAGGCCCGGTGATTTGACGCCCCGCACGGCCGGTGATATCCTCGTCGAAGTTATGCGGTCCAGGATTCCCTTTCGATCTGTGTCTCTGAGCGCACTTGGCATAGCGCTGGCGGCATTTGCAGTAGTGACGGTGAAAGGACAGAATCCGGCGAGCGCTCCGAAGGCAGCGCCCGCCAAGCAGGCGGCGCCGAAGACCACTGCGGCGGCTAAGCCTGGATCTGCGCCGAAGACCGCATGGGGTGATCCGGACCTGCAAGGCACCTGGTTTGTGATGTACGACGTGCCGCTCGAGCGGTCGGCAGCCAATGCGAACAAAGAATTTCTGACCGACCAGGAAGTTGAAGCAGCTGACCAGGCGAAAGGCATCAACCCAGGGCGCAACGCGCGCTCGGAGAATTCGAACCAGGACGTCAGCGGCGCGTATAACGCAGTTTTCAATTCCATTCTTAAGACCGGGAAGCGGACGTCGATGATTATCGATCCGCCGGATGGAAAGATTCCTCCGCTGGTTGCAGGCGCGCAGGCGCCGGGGCGCGGCGGATTTCCGGGCGCGGGCGGGGGTCGAGGTCCCGGCCGCGGCGGCGCCAACGATAATCCTGAATTCATCGCGCAATCGCCGCGCTGCCTGGGCGTACCGATGCCGTTCCTGCCGCTGAACACCGCATTCGCGCAAGGGACGATCATGCAGATCGTGCAATCGCCGAAGTCGGTGGGCATCTACATGGAAGACGACCACGCCGGCGGCGGCAACCGCGTCATCTATTTAGACGGGCGGCCGCATCTGCCCGCCAACGTCAAAACGTATCTGGGCGATTCGCGCGGCCATTGGGAAGGCAACACGCTGGTGGTGGAAACCACGAACTTCTCCCAGGGTTTTCGCGGCTCCAACCCCGATACGTATAAGATGATCGAGCGCATCACACGAGTCGACGCGAAGAATCTCAAGCGCGACATCACGTTCGAAGATCCAAAGACCTGGACCCGGCCGTGGACCGTGGAGATTGAGATGGGCCGCGCCGACCCCAACAAGCACATGATTTTCGACTCCGCCTGTCACGAAGGCAACTACGGGCTGACGGGAATCCTGGTGGGCGCGCGCCGGGAAGAACAGGCGGGCAAGAAGTAAAGCCGGTTGTGGAGATCTGACAGGCTTCCCCTCCTACTGCTGCTTTCATTCGGAAGCGGCTTCGCAGCGCTAATCTACGAGATCGTCTGGTTCCAGATGCTGGAGCTGGCGATCGGTTCGACCACCGTCTCGCTCGGCATCCTGCTCGGCACTTTCATGGGCGGCCTGTGCCTGGGCAGCCTCGCGTTTCCTCGCTTCGTCCGCTTCCGCTTTCATCCCCTGCGTGTGTATGCCGCGCTCGAGTTGGGAATCGGACTCCTCGGAATCGTCGTGTGGCTCTTGATGCCGCTGGTGGCGCGCGTGTATACCTCCTGGGCCGGCTACGGGCTCGCGGGATTTCTGACGCGTGGAATCGTCGCGGCCGCTTGTTTGCTGCTCCCGACTCTGCTGATGGGCGCAACGCTACCGGCGCTGGCGCGGCAAGTGGAGACCGCCGAAGTTTCCTGGCTCGGTTTCTTGTACGGCGCGAATATAGCGGGCGCGGTGGCCGGGTGCCTGCTTGCCGGTTTCTATCTGCTGCGGCAGTATGACGCCGGCGCCGCGACTTACGTGGCGGCCGCGATCAATGCGGGCATGGCGGTGTCCGCGTGGGGATTGGCGCGATTTGCGAAACGTCCGGGTGTGCAGGCGGCCCCGACACCTGGTGAGATCACGCCACGGCCAGATGCAGCGATTTACTTCGCCATTGCGCTATCCGGGTTTTGCGCGCTGGCAGCGGAGACGGTGTGGACGCGGGTGCTCGGCTTGCTCTTCGGCGCATCGGCTTACACACTGTCGATTATTCTGGCGGTATTCCTGGCGGGGCTGGGAATTGGCAGCTGCGCCGGTGCGCGGATTGGCCGCACGCGGCCGCGGTGGGCTTTGGGCTGGTGCCAGTTGCTGACCGCAGGCGCGATCGCCTGGGCCGCCTACAGCACCGGCGCGCTTCCCTATTGGCCGATCAATCCGTCGATCACATCCAACATCTGGTTCAACCTGCAGCTCGATGTGGACCGCGCGCTGTGGGTGCTGCTGCCGGCGACGTTGCTGTGGGGCGCCAGCTTTCCTTTGGCGCTGGCGGCTGCCGCGCGCGGTCAGGACCCCGGGCGGTTGATGGCGCGCGTATATGCGGCCAACACGCTAGGAGCGATTGCGGGCTCGCTCCTCACCAGCCTGCTTCTGGTCGGCTGGATGGGCACTCAGGACACCGAGCGGGTAATGGTCGCGGTGTCGGTGCTCACGGGCCTGCTGCTGTTGCTTTCTGAGGTGCGGGCGCGCGCGGCATTGGGCCTGGGCGCGCTCGTCGCGGGCGCACTCCTGATTGCGGCCGTCCCACCGTTTTCGAAGCTCCTGGTGGCGCACGGGCGCTACGCGGCCACCTGGGCAGGCAAAGGCGATATCGTCTACGCGGGTGAGGGCGTGAACTCGTCGGTGGCGGTGTCGCGGTTTGCCAACGGCGCGCTGACCTTCCATGTAGCCGGCAAGATCCAGGCGTCGAGCGTTCCGCGCGACATGCGGCTCCAACGAATGCTGGGACACCTCACCACGCTGACCGCGGAGCATCCGCGAACGGAACTGGTGATCGGCTGCGGCGCCGGAATCACGGCTGGCGCGGTTTCGGTCGATCCGCGCGTCCAACGCGTCACCGTCGTCGAAATCGAGCAGCTCGTCCCCCGGGCCGCGGCGCAATATTTCCGCGATGCCAATTTCGACGTCCTGCGGAGCCAGAAGGTTCAGGTGCGGATCGATGACGGCCGACATTACGTGCTCACCGCGGCGGAGCGGTTCGACGGCATCACGGTCGACCCACTCGACCCGTGGGTGAAAGGCGCGGCCAACCTGTACACGTTGGAGTTTCTCGAAGCGATGAAACAGCATCTCAACCCCGGCGGCACGGTGACCATGTATATTCAGCTGTTCGAGACCAACCTCGAGGCCGTCAAAAGCGCAGTAGCCACCTTCTTCGAGGTCTTCCCGAACGGCACCATCTGGGGCAACCCTTATGAAGGACGCGGCCACGACATGGTCCTGCTCGGGCAGGCGGAACCGCTGCACATCGATCTGGATGAGATGGAGCGGCGCTTCGGGTACCGCGAGGAGGCGAACCCGATTCCGCAATCGCTGGCGGAAGTGGGAATCAATTCGCCGGAGGATCTGTTCGCCACCTATGCGGGAAGGCGCGCGGACTTATTGCAGTGGCTGAAAGGCGCCGCCATCAATCGCGACCGGAACCTGAGAATGCAGTATCTGGCGGGCCTCGGCCTGGACGAAGACGAAGCCGCCGCCATCTACAGCGGCATGCTCGCCTACCGGCGCTTTCCCAGCGACCTGTTCACTGGATCCGCCGAGCGCGTCGACTCCCTGCGCCGCGCGCTCGACTAGCGGGGCGACCGGTCCGCGGCCGTCCCCGTTGACACCGAGTACTTTATGTCTTAAAGTACATCAATGACACAAACCAGCCGCTTTGCCCGGCATCTTTGGTGTCCAAAGGAAATGCGGCTGCCGCCTGTTCTGGATGGGGCCGTTGGGTTGCTTCCGATCCGGCCGCGCTACGCGCTGCTGATCAATCCCTTTTATCCGAAGGATCCGCACGCCAGCTTCGGCAAGCACGTGCTGACGCCAACTCTCGCGTTGACCAGCTTCGCTTCGACCACCCCGGCGCACTGGCACGTTCGCTATTGGGACGAGAACCTGCTGGACGGCCGGCCGCCTTATCGGCCCATGCCGGAAGTTGTGGGTATTACCGTGCACCTGACTTTCGCGGAGCGGGCGTTCGCGCTGGCCCGGTGGTATCGCAGCCGCGGCAGCAAGGTGATCCTGGGCGGCCTGCATGTCCTCTCGTGCCCCGAGGAATGCGCGCCTCATGCGGATGCGTTGGCGCTAGGCGATGGCGTGCAACTCTGGCCGAAAATTCTGGCCGATGTGGAAGCGAACCGGCTGCAGCCGCGATACCTCGCAACATACGAGAACGATTACCGCCAAGACCCCCCGCCGCGCCGCTCCATCCTGCCGCGAAAGAGTTTTCTCACTACCACCAGCCTGATCGCGACACGCGGCTGTCACAATCGATGCGGGTTTTGCTACCTGGCCACCGATGGCTTGCGCATGCCCTACCGCATGCGCGATCCCGCCCAGGTCGCGGCTGAGTTTCTGGCCGACGATCAGCCGTACGCGGTCTTCATCGACAACAACCTGGGCTCGAACCGGGCCTATCTGGGCGCCCTCTGCGAAGCCCTGCGGCCGCTCGACAAGATCTGGAGCGCAGCGGTTTCCATCGATGTGACCGATGACCCGGCGCTGGTTCGCTCGATGGCGTTGGCCGGATGCACCGGCGTATTCGTCGGCTTCGAGTCCCTGACGGATGAAAATCTGGCGGATGCCCGCAAGAAAACGCCGAAAACCAGCGACTACGCGCGCCGCGTGCGCCTGCTGCACGACCACGGGATTCAGGTGAATGGATCATTCGTACTGGGCTTCGACCACGACCGCAGCGACGTCTTCGCGCAAACCGCGGAGTGGATTGAAGCCAACCGGCTGGAGTGCGCCACGTTCCACATCCTTACGCCGTACCCCGGCACGCCGCTTTTCCGGCAGATGGAAAACGAAGGCCGCTTGCTGCACCGCGACTGGTCCCGTTACGATACGGCGCACGCCGTCTTTCGGCCGCGGCATATGGCTCCGGAAGAACTGGAGAAAGGGTATGCATGGATCTACCGGCGGCTGTTCTCGCATCAATCAATCTGGCGCCGCCGGCCGGAGGACTGGCGCGCCGTACCGCCATATTTGGCGATGTCTTACCTCTACAAGCGCTCCAACCGGTTCTGGCGCTTTCTAATTCGCCAACACCTGGTGCATGCCGTATGGCATCCGCTGGTGGAACTGACGCGACTCCGGCACGTGCGCTATCGGAAAGAACTCGAATCACGAGAATCCGTGCGACAGCCGCGAACTGGAATTGTGACAGCGGGAGTGTAGGGCTATGGAACCAGCGCGGCGCTGGCTTGTTCACAGGTGCCGGGCCAGCCTTCCCGGCAAGCCAGAGCATATAAGGCGGACGGATCCCGCTCACGGATTTCGCCTTTACTGCCCCGCAAGACGACCGGGTAATCGGCGATTGAAGGCGGCGAACTCCCAAACCGGCCGGCTCCCGTGGTCAGGATGGTGAGATTCTGGCATGCCGTCGCAAAGCCGAGTCCGCATCCGCGGCGGAAAGGTTCGACGGCGCGCGCCGGGTCGGTGCGGCGCAAATCCTCGCCGGAACGGGAAAGCGCGATATCCATCAGCCCGGCTTCGTTGCACGCCCAACCCGAACCTTGATGGCAGAAACCGAGTTCCAGATCGGCGAGGTAGGGGCACGCGTAAGGGCGGCCATCCAGACAAGCCCGCCGCCAGAACGGCAGATATTGGCCGGGGTGTTCGTCACCAACACCTTGCGCCGCGCTCATACCGGCGAACACCAAAGCCCAAACCGAAATGTAGGCCAGATTCCGCCGGCGCGGCAGCAGAGCGCGTCCGAGGGCGGCCGGATCGAAGAAGTGAAGAACTCGCGAACACGCCAGACGATCGATTCCCTTCACCGAAAGATTCAGTAAAGGCACCGGCAGAAGCTTATCGTAGAACGTAGGCATTCCCGCCTTGCCCAGCAGGTCGTATATCGCGACAGTGCCGAGTCCATAGAGCGCGCCATAAATGATCCGGCCGAGCTCGGTGCGCGGTGACGTCGAGGGGTCCGTGAAGAGCAGGTGCATACCCAGAAAAACGGCGATGGGAAT
>Ga0207700_10002595_pt1 | contig 10394 bp, 8 predicted proteins | sample LARL82metaG_FD_184348 | JGI IMG/M metagenome (GOLD analysis project Ga0207700, IMG submission 184348) | Corn, switchgrass and miscanthus rhizosphere microbial communities from Kellogg Biological Station, Michigan, USA - LAR L8-2 metaG... | ecosystem: Host-associated > Plants > Roots >...
CGAGGGTGCGCGGGCAAACAAAGTGTCGATGGTATCTTCGGGAAGAACCACGGGAAGAACTCCGTTTTTAAAGCAGTTGTTATAAAAAATATCGGCAAAGCTGGGCGCGAGAATGACCCGGAAGCCGTAATCGAGCACGGCCCAGGCGGCGTGCTCCCGGCTTGAGCCGCATCCGAAATTGGCGCGCGCGAGTAGAATAGAGGCCCCGCGGTATTGCGGCGCATTCAGTATGAACTCCGGGTCAGGAGTTTCTCCGGGAAGATACCGCCAATCATAGAACAGCACCCGTCCATAGCCGTCTCGGGTAACCAGTTTGCAAAATTGTTTCGGCACCATCTGGTCCGTATCAACGTTGGCCCGGTCCAGCGGCGCCACCAAGCCGTGATGCGCGGTAAATGGTTTCATTGCCCCACCGCCTCTCTGGTCCATTGCCGGACGTCAGTGAAATGACCTTGGATCGCAGCCGCGGCGGCCATGAGCGGGCTTACCAGATGTGTCCGGCTTCCTTTGCCTTGCCTGCCCTCAAAGTTGCGATTCGAAGTGCTGGCGCAGCGATCGTTAGGAGGAACGATATCGTCGTTGGCGGCGATGCACATGCTGCACCCGGAATCCCGCCACTCAAAGCCCGCCGTTTTGAAGATAGTGTCCAGCCCTTCTTTTTCCGCCTGGGCCTTGACCCTGCGGGACCCAGGCACCACCAGCGCGCGCTTAACGGACCGTCCTACGCGCCTGCCTTTCACAATGGAAGCCGCAGCGCGCAAGTCCTCAATGCGTGAATTCGTGCATGCGCCAATAAAAATGTGATCGATGGGGATGTCTGTAACCGGAGTGCCGGGTTCCAGTCCCATGTATTTCAAAGCCAAAGTTGCCGCCTGATGTTGCACAGGATTGTTGAATGAAGCCGGCGCGGGAATTTTACCTGTCACATCCACCACCATCTCAGGAGTGGTGCCCCAGGTAACTTGCGGGGCCAGGCTGCCAACATCCATGCAAAACTTGTGGTCATATTTTGCGTTGGGATCGGATCGCAACGTCTTCCAGCGTTCCACCTGGTCTTGAAATTCTTGTCCGCGCGGGACAAAAGGCCGGCCTTCGAGGTAAGCGAAGGTAATGTCATCTGGAGCGATCATGCCGGCACGCGCTCCAGCTTCAATCGTCATGTTGCAAACAGTCATCCGGGCTTCCATGGAAAGGTCGTCGAGGGCCTCGCCGCGGTATTCAATGACATGTCCAGTTCCGCCGGCAATTCCCATGCGGCCGATGAGGGCCATGATCATGTCTTTGGCGGTCACACCCGGTTTCTTCCTCCCGGTAAATTCAACCAGCATGGTTTTTGATCTGAATTGCTGCAGGCACTGGGTTGCCAGAACGTGTTCCACTTCGCTGGTGCCGATCCCGAAAGCCAGCGCGCCGAAGGCCCCATGGGTCGAGGTGTGGCTGTCGCCGCAAACGATCGTTTGTCCTGGCTGCGTAATGCCCAACTCAGGGCCGATAACGTGCACGATGCCCTGATTCGCATCGTGCAGGTCAAAAAGACGGATTCCCGCTGCGCGGCAATTTCTCTCCAGCGCCTGGAACTGCCCGGCGGCATCCGCATCCATCACAGGCAAATCACGATTCCTGGTGGAGACCATGTGGTCCATGACGGCAAAGTTTAAATCGGGCCTGCGCACTTTGCGTCCCGCCGCCTTCAGTCCGGCAAAAGCTTGCGGAGAACTGGCCTCATGAATGAAATGGCGGTCTATATAAAGGATGGAAGGCCCTCCATCTTCTTCATGGACCACGTGAGAATTCCATATTTTTGCGTAGAGACTAAGAGGATCGGTAACAGGCATATGCATGCTCCTGTCTGAAAAAGATGAGTTTCAAGTTGGCGAAGAATGGGGCTATCTGAAATTGCTGACGGAAACGGTCCGTGGTGAATGCGCGAGTCCGCGCGAAGCGTGCTCCTTGTGTGCGGTCTTTTCCATTTCCCGGGCGATCTGCTCTTCCAGGCCGCCATCGAACAAGTCGAAATGGTTGCGTCCTTCTAAATAGCTGAATTGGGCGCGGATGCCAAGTTCCTTCAGGACGCTCTCCAGTTGATGCGCTGATTCGTCGAGATGAAAAGTATCGGCCTTGCCGACGGTAAGGTGGATTTTGTCCTGCAGCAAAGGGCGAAGCCGTACCGCGTTCTTCCGCAGGATTTCTGCAATATCGTATTTCTTCCAGGCCTGTTCCACCGCGGGATCAACTTGTCCGCTTTGACGGTCGAAAAGCTTCTGCGGACGTCCGTCTTGGCCGCGCGGGCTGAAAACCCATTCAAAGGATTCGAATTGGCCTCCTTCCTCGCCCATGACTTCTTCCTGCCGTATGGTCTGCTCCAGTGACATTGCTTCATGCCCATTCATCCGGACCAAGGGCCGTGGCGAGCCGTCACTCTTGTGATAAAAGTTGGTCTGCGAGCCCCTGTGCAGGTCTATGCCGATGAAGTCCCGGAAATCCGCTGGGTCGGGCGAAGTTGGCCAGGTTCCTCCGAAGAACGTTGGATAGGCGATCTGCAGCCAAAGCGCCGCCCATCCTCCGGAAGAGTGCCCAGTGAGCAGACGGCCTTCCGCTCTGCCGTACATGCGGTATTTCCCTTCCAGATAGGGAATCAATTCCTTGGTAAGCGCTTTTCCCCAAGGCCCGTTGTTCACCGAATCCGCGAACTCGTGGGTCCCGCCGGGACAACTTTCATCCAGAAACACATAAATCATCTCCGGGATCTTATGCTGGACCATCATCTGCTCGTACCGCGGGGCCACAGATTTCGCAAGGTATTTCAGGTGTCCGCCGAAGCCGTGGGTCCAATAGACCACCGGATAAGTCCGCTGTTTCTCTCTGCCATAGCTCGGAGGCAGTAAAATGACTGCGCGCATTGCGATGGGCCTTCCCCAGAAAGCTGAAAGCGACGGGCTGACGAATTCCAGAAGTTCGCCCGAAGGCGGCAGGGTGATGGGCGAATCGGTAACGCGTTGCGTCAGAACCAGATCAACGGCTTTGCTGCGGGCGGGGTCCAGGTGCTTCAAAGGAACAATCTGGCTGCGCAGGTCTCCTCCGTGCAGCCCCCGATAGGCATAATCATGGTTCACGTCGAGTACGGCCATGGCTTGATAATCTCCGGGCGGCGCCGCCTCCAGAGGACGGGGGAAAGCAATGTTCCCCGGCCCGATTTCCACTTCTTCGCCCAGCTTGAGATCGTGAATTTCTTTGGCCGCAAGCCAGACGGATTCAGCGTCGTCTCCAAAGCCCGGCGACAACGCTTTTTCCGTGTCCTGCTTTGTGGAAAGCAGGACGATCAGCCTGCCTGAGACCAGGCTTTCCTTGACTTCAGAAGAAATGCGCACATGAAACTGCAGCGGCTGCAGCGGCGGCTGATCCGCCGAGGGATAAATCCGCAGCCCGAACAGAAGCACCACGAAGGTGACGACGCAATAGATGTAGCTTTTCATAAGGGTTTCACGCGCGGGCATGCCGCGCTGGACGCGGATGTTCAGAAATTTGCCGCCACAGGCAGGTTGCTTTCGCATGTATCGGCCGGTTCAATCAGGATTTCCTTTTCGCCGAAGAGCCGTTCCGCAATCATGCCTCGTTCACGGCAGGCCTCAATCAAACGGTTGGATTCGACAATGGGACGCGAGTCCTCGTTGTACTTGATGCTCATCACATAATTCAGCCAGGGTTCCTGGCCCATGGCATAAACGTAGGCTTCACGGCAGCGGAAATGGTTCAACAGGCTCATGCCCTGCTCGTAATTCGAGCCTGCCAGCCTCCGCGACTCATCCATGGCCCTCTCCACCTTTTGCGTCAGCAGCGGGCCATAAAGCCAGCTCAAAGGAGCGCCGTCGCATTCCATTCCCAAAAAAATGGCGTCCACATCGCCGACTTCGCGGTGAATGTGTTCATACAGCCGTGGCTCGATGTTGCAGGAATCGGCTGCGAACAGCAGAGAATTGGGCCCGATTTTCACCAGCCAGGCCATTTTGCTCTGAATATCCAGATCGGCATGCTCGCCAAAGAAAGGCAGCCCGGTGATGTGAACGTTGCCATTGCGGATTTCCTGCATCTCGCTGGTCTCCACCACGTTTTTGAATCCGCAATTTTCAAGCAGCAGCTTGAGTGAAGGGTCCTGCAAATGGCCGCCGCTGCATCTGGGAACCACGATGGTCCCCACTTTATGGCGGATCTGCAGAAGCGTCTCAAAAAGCACATGGTCCTGATGGTTGTGCGTGATCAGCACGTAATCGATGTGCTCGGGCAAGTCTAGATAGGTATAGCGCGAAACCGAACTTTCATAGGTGTAACTGAGCACAGGGTCAAAGAGCATGCTGATTCCCTGTGACTCAATCAGGATGCAGGCATGGCCAAAATAGCGCCAGCGTACGCCAGGACCGTTGTAGCTGCTGTATGGAGGAGGGGCTGCCGTGGTGAAAAAGGAACGGAGCAGCGCGTCTTGCTCGTCGGGGACCTGCAGCAACTCTCTTATACGAGACCATTGCATGGGCTGTGCTTTGAGCCGGAACAGTTCATCAATGGCCGGATCGTCGAACGGCAGGCGCAGATGCAGGCTGTCGTCCGACTCCAGCCGCGGCGTGCTGAGCATGAATGCCCGGTCATCATTGCTGATGGCCGAGAGCATCAGCGTTTGCTGTGACTTGTCATAGTAACGGCTTTTATAGAGCAATGGCTCCACGAGCCTGAAGGAAGGATGGTTATTGAGGTCGTAAACAAGTTCCACATAGCCACGCAGCAGCTCCGGGATCTTTGCATAAAGCGGCTGCAGGCTGAACCCCTTGGCGCTTTCTCTGAGCATGGCATCCAGAGCCTGCAGCGCCGCCGAAAGCTCCAGTAAATGCGCCCGTTCTTTCCTGATCCTGTCACGCAGGGCCTGAATTTCTTCCACGCGCTTGCCGCCATGATCGATAAACGGCCCCCCCAACATTTTCGGGTTCTTGACTGCATTCGCATGCACCTGCGGAGCATGAATATAAGACTCCATGATCTTCAGGTGCCGTTCCGTGATGTTGCGTGCCGCCGTCGCGGGCGGGATAAGATGCGGCCAAGCGTACCAGTTATCTATCAGCGGTTCTACCTGGACATTCTGACGCAGGTAGAACAATTCATTGTGAAGCATGGGTTCTCTTCCTCCAGGGGCGCCCACCGTACCGCAAATTATGTGGGGTATGTAAAACAGGCCTTTGCGGCCTGGGGATATTGGGTTGCCTGCCGGGCAATGAAGTCGCACGTTGAATTCAGCAATTCATCCTCGAGCGCAAAACAGAACCGTAGCATTCCTGCTGAACTGGAGTTGAAAAAAAAGACGCTTCCCGGCACAGCCGTGATCCGGAAATTTTCCACCAGTGCCCGCAACGCTTCCAGATCGTTGCGGTAGCCGAGCTTTTCATAGCCGGCAAGTACATAAAACGCGCCTTGTGCAAGATAGGGAGTAAATTGAATGTCCTGGAGCAAGGCGATCATCTGTTCCCGCTTATGGGCGAACCGTCTGGCCAGATTCCGGAAGAATTCCTGAGGAAAGACCAGGCAATCTGCCACCGCATGCTGCAACGGTGTGGGCGCGCACAGATAAGCTTCGTCCGCCTTGACGCTAAGCGTCTCCACCACCCGGGCCGGTCCAATGAGCCAGCCCACGCGCCACCCGGTAACCAGAAAGGTCTTTCCGGCGGAGGAGAGCGTTAACGTGTTCTCGAACATTCCTGGAAGCCCCGCCAGCGAGATGTGCCTTTTTTCCGGTATAACAAGATGTTCATAAACCTCGTCGCACACTACCACCACGCCGGCATCGCGGCATATCTTGCCGATTGTTTCCAGCTCAGCCAGTGAGAAGACCTTTCCGGTGGGATTATTGGGGTTTGACATGACCAGCAGCCTGGTTTTGCTGGTGATCGCTTTTTCCAGTTCCTCGCTGGAGAACCGCCAGTCCGGCAGTTGAAGACGGACAAAAACAGGAATGCCGCCATAGTGCGTGATCTGCCGGAGATGGTATTGATAGAAGGGTTCGAAGAGTATGACCTCATCGCCGGGCTGCAGGAAACATTTGCAGATACACTCAAGACCGCCCGTGGCCCCGGAGGTCACAAGCACATTTTCCGGAGCAATTGCCATCTGGTTCTGGGCCACATAGCGATCAGCGATATTCGTTCTGAGCCGGGGAATACCGGTGCAGGGCGAATAACAATTGTGCCCGTGCATGATGGCTTTCTGTGCTGCTTCCAAAACCAAAGGGTCCGGAGCCAGATCGCAGACTCCCGGGCCCATATTGATGCATCCCTTGCCGGCGGCCAGTTCCATCGCCTCGCGCAGCCCGGAGATCCCCGAACCGCGTGCATCCAGTTTCATTTTTTGCCACATATCAGCTCCCGGGTGGATAAATAGAAGAGTTTCAAAATTTACAGGGTTTCAGCCAAAAGGGTTTCAGCGGCATGTTTTGCGGCCTTCACCGCAACTTCAGGAGATTCATGACAAGTAATCACGTGCCCCAAGCGGTCGCGGAAGTCGCCACGGCGGGTAATGACGTCTCCACTCTTTCGGTACAACAGGACTTGAGCGACCGTGTCCATTGCCTGCAGGGCTTCCACTCCCCGCACGGATTGGAGAACACCTTCACTTTCCGGCATGAGAAAGCGGATGGAGGCGTAGCGTGCGTTGACGGCATGCAATTCGGGCTTTTTCCCGGCCGCGGCAAGAACCGTGCTTCGTATAAGGTCGATTCCCATGCTATGGCGAACCAGTTCGGGAATGAAGCCGCCGGCCAGGCGCGGATTGATTTCAATCACCATGGGATCACGACGCGTGCAACGCAGCTCCACATGCGCCGGTCCCCAGGTAAGTCCCACTGCCTGAACTGCCCGTATGGCCGCATCCCTGATGGCATCAAGAACTCCATGGTCCAGCGGTGCGGGAAAATCGTGCCCGATCTCCACAAAGTAGGGTTCACGGGAGAGATATTTTTTGGTTACGCCAATTACCTCCAATCCGAACATTTCCACTGAATATTCCGGCCCCGCAAGATATTCTTCGACCAGCGCCTGTTGCGGGACAGGCAAGCCGCGCTCATTGAACCTGCGGGCAAGCAGCTTTTCCACTTGTTCCAGGATTTCCGCCCGGCCGCGGCAAAGCTTGACGCCAACGCTTCCGCTTCCTTCGGTCGGCTTCACCACCGCCGGGAAAGGAAAATCTCCGGCATTTCGCGCCTCTTCGATGGACCTTATACAGCGGAATTCCGGGACGGGCAGCCCTGATTCCTTGAGGCGTTCGCGTTGTTTCCACTTGTTGCGGCAAATGGAAATGGCTTGAGGGTCCGCACCCGGCAGTCCGGCCCGTTGCGCCAGCAGGGCCGCTGATTCAATCCAATATTCCGAACTGCTGTAGATGCCACCTACTCGGTCTGCAGCAACAAGATCGTCGATACAGTCCACTAGAGCGTGAAAGCTGCCGGTATCCACTTGAAGAACATCGATGCCATCTTCTTTGACATACGGATAGCGGGACGGGTCCTGGCTGAGCAGCAGAGGCCGGAACCCAAGCTGCCTGGCGGTTTTGGCAAAAAGCCTGCCGGTGCCCGTGGTGTTGCTCTCAAGCAGCAGAAAGTACTTGTCCATTGCTGGCATTTTTCAATCCTGTTACCACTCCATAGCTACGACGCGCCCAGTGCAGGTAAGACCATTTCGGGCCGGCATCCAGCGGGTGCTTTACCGGACGCGGTTCGGGAAAGGATTCGATCCAGAGATTGTTCTGGGTCATGTAAGCATCGTCATAGATGCTCTGGAGGTAACGATACCCGTCATCGGGAAACAGGCACACAGTTCGCTGATCAGGATGGTTTTCCGCCCAATGCCGGGCGACGAGCCAACAGGCGCCGCTGGTTCCTCCGCGAAAGAGCGCCGTGTCCCGGTGCAGTATCCGGGTTGCTGTATACGCTTCCGCGGCAGTCACCCAATGCACTTCGTTGAAGACGGTATGATCGAGGTTCTGTGGAAGCAAGCTGTTGCCGAGTCCACGCAAGGTCCTGTGTTCATCGGGTTGTCCAAACAACACGCTTCCCAGCGTATCTACCCCCACGACGTACAGGTGAGGAAACAGCATGCGTAAATAATTGGCCGTGCCGCAGACCGACCCTCCGGACCCCACCGTGCCCACAATGCAATCAATGCGGCCGAGCGATTCCACCAGGTCCGCCGCCAAGGCGCTGTAGGATTGCGCATTGTCGACATTGTCATATTGATTGACCCACCAGCTGTTGGGAACAAGGCGGCAGATCTCGTCCACTTTGTTCAGGCGCGCTCGCTGATAGCCGCCAACGGCAAGGGGAGCCGGAACAATCGTGACGTCGGCACCCAGGTCTTTCAACCGCATTGTCACCAGGGGATCACAAGCCGCGTCGCTCACAATAGCCAGCTTATAGCCGCTCCAACGGCAGGCAATTGCCAGTCCCAATGCCATCGTACCGGAAGAGCTTTCTACGATCAGAGTATCGGGATCGATCACGCCCCGCGCGGCGGCCTGCTCCAGGCAGGCATGCGCAGGATAAATTTTCATCAGGGGGAAACTGGCCGCGATAAGGTTGCCGGCTAACCTTACGATTGCAGGCCGATAGGTGTCGAGCAGAGAATTCCGGCTCTTATAATCGTTAATCATGAAGGCGTCCTAATTAGGTTCGAAATTGCAGAATATTTTGAATGCCAAAACTTTCAAGCCTGCTTAGAATGAGATCGACTTTGGCATTGCATTGTGGGTCTTGCGCGTCCAGCAATATGCTGGAGACTGTTCCGGAATGCGCAACTGCCACTCCCAGTACAGTTACTTCGCGCAAGGAATGGCAGATTTCGGCAAACAACGGTTTGGGCAAGAACTTCTGGTTGATTTCAGCGCTTGCAGTAGCAACACTGCCCAGGAGCCTGGCGTCATGGGTAAGGATGGCCCGGCGCAGCGCTGCTCTCAGCACCCGGAATTGCTCGATTTCCTTGGCTGAGTAAACGGCCGGCGGAAACAGCAGGGTTTCCACGATCTTGTCGCCTTCCGTATCAAAACCCAGAACCAGCATGGTGGGCACAGAACGAAAATAATTTTCGAGCACCCGGCCCTCGCGATGGGCGAACAATACCGGCTGGTTGAACATCACGTTCCCGCTGGCAGTCTCCGCCTTCACCACGATCTCGGCGACCTGTTGCGGTTCCGGCCTGCGTTCCAGAACGGCCGCCACGGCCATAATGGAGGCAATGCAATCCGCCGTGGAACTGCCCATTCCTTTTCCTTCCGGAATATTGCTCTCCACGATCAAGGTCCCGGATTGAACGGGCGAGCCCAGGTATTCAAGGGCGATTCGGGCCGCCTTCTGCGCTTTTTGTTTGGATGCGGGCGTCACCAGCAGGTCTCCACTCGCGGCGCTGATGAACTTGGCGGTCGAGGAAAGTTTGTCGCAAGGCAAACTGACCAGGCAACGGTGTAACTTGCCTTCATCGTCGCGGGCCACGCCTTGAAACAATTCTCCAAACTGGGCGATGGCGTGGCCTTGCCCGCTTTCGTGAACAATCTGGGAACAAATCTGCGTCTGGTAAGCTGCATTCATTGTCATACTCGGATTTCCCATTGATGGATTTGTATTTTGTGAGGGCGCATTGCAACGCAATTGCGCCCTGGTTCCGTGGGAACGCACCCATGGCTGTCAAGGTTTTTAAACAGGCATAACCGAAACTTCAGGAAACCAATTCTGGGGAAGTCACGATGCAGGGAAGGCGCGCCGGTCGTGACAAACAGATGCCTGGAACAATGAGGTCAGGCTACGCCCTTCTCCATGGCCCGAATGAGGCTTTTAGGCCGCATATCAGTCCAATTTGCTTCAACCCAATCCAGGCACTCCCGTCGTTTGCCTTTGGGGCCGGTCACCGACCAGCCTGCGGGAATTTGCAGGAAAGCAGGCCAGAGTGAATATTGTCCTTCTTCATTAACAAGCACCTGGTATTCGCCATTGTCATTCTCAAATGGATTGCTCATAACGCTCCTTATCACAGTTCAGTATGGATTTTTAAGCTACGAAGCTGGTCAGGGATTTTTGTACGCGCAGCAGATGCTGTTGAATGGCTCGGCCGATAATGGAGAGCGGCCCCGGGTCCGTCATCTCGGTGTGGTGGCATTGCAGCTCATGCACCTCGATACTGTTCACATAGGGACGCCACCGTTCAGGAGACTGCGGCACGGCGCGCCCTTCTGTGGCCGCAAAGAGCAGAAGCTCGCCATGGAATTTTCCGGGAGAGAACCGCCGCCTAAGCTCATCATGGTGCAGGACCATTTGCCATAACCGCCGGACCTGTCCAACATCCATCAGTCCCAGCGTGTGTCCGCTCCGGCGTGCCGCT
>Ga0207700_10002596_pt1 | contig 10393 bp, 7 predicted proteins | sample LARL82metaG_FD_184348 | JGI IMG/M metagenome (GOLD analysis project Ga0207700, IMG submission 184348) | Corn, switchgrass and miscanthus rhizosphere microbial communities from Kellogg Biological Station, Michigan, USA - LAR L8-2 metaG... | ecosystem: Host-associated > Plants > Roots >...
GCCGCCACGTAAACGGCCGCGAGCGACCGAACCGCTACCCGGACCAAAGCCGGCTCTTGAGCACGCAGGCCGGATGCTCCGCAAAACCGGACCTCAGACAGCGGGGCCATGGCCACGCACTCCCGCGCGCCTCATCCGCCTCGCACCGCAGCGGGCAGCAGACCCGCACCGGAGCAGGACACGACCGCAGATGACCCGCTGCCCTGGCCACAATGCGGGAACTGATGCCGGCATGGTCCCCGGCCGTGACCAGCCCGCCGCGCTACCCTGGGCCAGGCCCCGGGTCCGGAGCTTGCGGGAGCATCCTGGCTAACCGGATCATGCGCCGGCAGCGCCACATCACGTACTCCGCAAACCAGGATCCGGCGGGTCCTGAAATTACTCAGCGTTACGGTAGCCTTCCGATGGAGGATGAACGATCACACCGAACGATGCTCCTATGTTTGTCAATGGTTCCCTTTTGGGTTTCGGGGATTGTTTGCAAGGGTGGCCGGCGCTGAGGGCGGACAAGACAGGGAGGGGCCGCTCGCGGTGGAGGGCAGGCTCTTATGAGGTCACGAAATCAGCGGTCCGGACAGGGATCCCGGGACGGCCGGCGGATCGTTAGCAGGCCAGCGGGACGCGGCAGCCGATTAGCGGGTCAGGCCGCCCCGGGAAGCACTGGTCAGCCGCCAGCGCGCAGGTGGGAGTAGACCTCGCGGGCGACATAACGCTTCAGGCAGCGGATGATCTCCTTCTTGGACAGGTCTTCCTTGGTGCGCCGGTCGACGTAGGCGCGGGTCGGGGCATGGGAGCTCATCCGGGTGATCACGATCCGCCAGAGGGCATGATTGGCCTCGCGGTCGCCGCCGGGGTTGAGCCGGTGCCGCCGGACCTTTCCGGAGGAGGCCGGGATCGGGGCGACCGCGCACATGTGTGCCCAGGCGGCCTCGCTGCGCAGCCGGTGCGGGTGGTCGCCAGCCGCGATCAGCAGCAGGGCGGCAGTATCCGGGCCGATGCCGTGCAAGGCGAGCAGGCTGGGGGCGCGAGCAGCGACGAGCGGGGTGATGAGCCCATCGAGGCGCTCAAGCTGATCACAACGAATTACAGCTGCCGTACTTGTTCGCCTTGTGCCGGCGCATCGCGGCGCCCGGCGCGCCGGGCTGCTTCCCCGGTTCCGCTTCTATTCCGCCCGCTCCGCGGCGCGCCGTTCCTTCCGGGCCGACAGCCTGCGCCCGGGCAGGTCATCGCTGCTCGGCGGCATCGAGGAATTTCCCGAGTTCCTGGACTCGGCCCGCACGGCCGCCTCTAGCTGCTCACGCAACTCGGCTACCAACGCCTCCAGCCCCGCGATCCGCTCTGCCTGCTCGCGGTTCAGCGCGTCACGCGGATCCTCCGGCGGCAGCGACCCGGTCACAGCACGAGATCATCCCCGAAACCAGCCCCGCCGGTCACTCGATACCCAGCCCGCAGCGCAACCGTGACCTCAGCCCGTAACCCAACGACACCCGAAACGCCACAAACGGGGAACGTGAATGTCTACAACTGGCCTTTATCAATGGGTTCTCGGCCGAGAAGATTCAGGCGGCCCTCCTCGAACTGCTAACCACTGAATTCTTTTACATGTCAAGCTCTGCGGTCCTCCGTCCAATTGACCCTCGTCGTGCGCCTCGCGCTCGGGTTCCCATCAGGTACATCCACGGACTGCGAACTCGGCCTTCGCATCCGCGAGTTGCTTCTCGAGTCGTGCGAGCCTCTGACGCAGACCAGTGTGTCCTGAGCCGGTCGCCGCCGCGATGTCGTCCTTGGCCCCCTGAATCTCAGCCGGAAGATTCGAGATCAGGGTGCTCAGCTCGAAGCAGCGGCCGTCGATGACCGTGATCTGCCGCTCGTCCGACGTCGCGAGCGGGACGTCGCCGGCCATGAGGACCCAGGCTAGGCGGTACGTACCCTGCCGGGCCGGAGCAGGGACGCCGTCGTAGAAGGTGCCGGCCTCCCGCGGTGGGACGCGCATGGTCAGCCGCATCTCACGAACCGGCCACGCCGAGTCCGATCGTGCGGAGTCGAGCACTAGGCGGACGTCGGCGAACGGCTCCCACGGGCTGCCGAGGTTCCGGAAATGAAAGGTCATGTCTGACGCTACGCCTGCACCCATTGTGGCCGGAATCTCGGCGTCCATGAATTGCGCGCCGAGGCGGCGTGGCCCGAAGACGTCGATGGTGACGACGAACTCGCCCTGCCCGGCGCCCAGCCTGCTGTCGTCGTTGTTGACCCGCAGGTAGAGCGGCAGCGACCGGTGGTAGAGGAATCGCTGCCGCGGCCGGTGCGTACCGCAGAAGAAGTACCCGCCGAGCCTGCCGAGCAGCGCGTACTTGCGGGCGTTCGCCGGGTCGAGGCCGCTGTGCAGGGCGAATCGCGCGTCGTCGACAACGTACCAGCCATTTGCGTCGCTCGGCCGGGCCAGGAACTCTGGGGCAGTGATCGTGCCTGTTACCGTGATCTCGAATTCCTCGCCGGGCTGGATCGTGACGTTGGCGAAGACGTCGCCGTCCGTGTCCCTGACCCGTACAACCGCATGGTCGACGAGCACATGGTCGGCCGTGGAGCGCAATTCGGGGGGCTTCGTAGGTGAGCGGTCGACCGGCACCGAGCCGTCGAAGAGGTCGACGTCCTCATTCCCCTGCGGAGGGGGCTGCCCGAGAGCTTCCCGGATCGCGTCGACGTTCTTCACGACGACAGCCGGCACCACGACGCCCCGCCACGTCGGACGCGCATCGGGGGGCACGGGAAAACCGGCGGTACGGACGGGATTGCCGACGTCCGCTCGGCGCCGCGCGTGCAGCCAGGCGAGGCTGAGCGCGGCAAGGTAGTCTAGGGCCTCCTCGATGGACTCGGTGGCCGGGTCGTCGAGGTGGAGCCATTCGGGGTCGTCGGCCGTGATCTGGTCGTAGCGGCGCTGAAGCAGGATGACGAGTTGCTCCTCCTCGCTCTCGCCCATGCCGCTCAAGACGGCGACAGCCGATGCGAACGCCGAGTACAACAGGTCCGTTCGATCGATGTCGGGGCCGGCCCTCCGGATCCTCATTAGGCGCAGGTACTGATTGCGGACGAGTGGGTCCGGGTCGTCGATGGCCGTCAGGCCCGCGAGCGGCAGGAAGCCCCGAACGTTCTGCACCGCCGTCTCCGGAATGACGGCGAGCGTATCCATCAGGACGCCGAACCGCAGATCGGGTGGTACGGCGAGGAGCAGATGGGCGAGCGCCAGCTCTTCGCTCCCGTCTACGTCGAAGGTATCCCGGTGCTGGTACAGCCCGAGCGTGCGCGGCGCCGCAGACAGCAGCGCCGGCAGAGCCTGGGTGACCGAGGGCGTGACGACCGGACCTGCGCTGCCCGCGGCGCCGAGCACAGTGCCCACGAGCAGCGAGGCCGGGGTTCCACTTCCCAGCCATGCCAGCAGGAGCGGCGCGCCGAGCACGCTGCCCACGCTGACGCCGGCCGCGAAGCGATCGACCGGGAGCTGCAGCAGCCGCCAGTACCCGGAGCGCTCCATCGCGCCGACGAAGTCGGTCCGTATCGGCCAGGACCGGCCGGTGATCCTTTGGAACACCCGATCAAAAGGCCACTCGAACGCGGGCAGCGACCCCCCGGCGCCTCGATAGTTCAGCCCACCCACGGGCCGTACCAGAACGTGGGCGTGACCGGCTAGGTAGCTGGCGAGCATGCTTGCCTGATCGGCGACGCGGGAGCGTACGGCCGCGGTCGGAATGAGGTCGTGCGTCATCGCGTAGACCGCCATCAGCCCCCACAACTCGTCCATGGAGACTTCCAACCGGCGGTATCCGACCTCGTATTGCTCGTTGAGCAGCGCTGCGTACTCATCGCGTTGCTCCGGCGTCATCAGCCGTTCGAGCGTCTCGGCCGAGCGCAGCGGGACGTGCCGGGGGTCGTGGTGCGGAACGCAATCGATGTAGGTACTTGAGTCGGGGTCGACAAGAAATCCGCCGGCGAACGTAGACCCGTTGATCGCCACGTCGTTCTCAGCCGTCAGCGGATCCCAGCGGGACACGTAACCATCCCATTCCGGACCCCACTGTCGCTGGTACAGCGCACCGATGGAGTCCAGCGCTGCGATGGCGATCCTCTCGGCCTGCGGGTGACCCAGCGCGCGCTCGACAGCGACGGCCGTGAGCAGCCGCCCAGACCACATGAGCGGGTTCTCACGCTCGCGGCGCTGAATGGCCCAGCGCCGCACCGTCTCCTCCGTCTTGCCTATGCGGTCGGGCCTGGGGCCGAGCGTGTGCTTGATGGACATGAGGTTAGTGCGGACGCCGTTCCCGACGGCGAAATGCCGGCCGAGCAGCCGGTCACGCACCTTCCAGTACAGATCTTCCAGTTCCGCGGACGTCGCCATCGGTGCCACCCTTTCCTGACATGGTTCGTTCGACCCGCGTCTCGAGGAGGCCCAGTCAGATGCCGACGAAGATCGGTCCCCCTGGTGCCCGCAACGACGCGGGCAGCACGCCATCTTGATGTCCACCGTCGGCAGCCAGCATGCGAACCGGCACCCTGCTGCGCGTCGGTACCGTAGAGGTGTATCGTCTCGCCACTGGAGCGGAAGACAACACGCGCGAGACTGGCGGACGCCAGCGACGAGACCGTCGAAGCCGTTGACTCAGCGGATCGATCCGCTGTGCCGTGCGGGTGATGCGTACTGTACGAAATCTCCAATTGCGCGCAACCGCTTTGTCTCCTGGCGATTCCAGGCGTACCTCGCCACGCCGAGCATGGCAGGAGCCGCTAACATTAGGTCAGCGATCCAGCTCAATAATCCGCAACGCAGTAGCCTTTCGGTATCGATGACGCCATGATTTTCAGAGCTTGGTCGAGGTAAATAGGGGATGTGTCTCACCTCTTACTTAGAAGACTCCATGCCACTTACGTGGCGCCAGCCGTCAGCGGACACGGCGATCTTCGGGGGCGCAGGCGGTACGATGTATGCGGAAAGTGCCTTTCGAACTGGCGCGGAATGGACCTTGACAAGTCTCATTCTCCCCGTTAAAGGCACCTTTCTCATGTAAATCGGTCACCCCGGAACAACCCGCTCATGAAAGCCCGAGGTTAGACGACACGCCAATCAACACTAATGGCAAGTGTGAGGGGGGAATCCGTCACCGTCCCGCTGATCTGCGCGGTCCACGTGCCTGCGACCTGTTGGTCGAAGGGCCAGGCGACGGGCGTGTCGTCATCAAAGATGATGAATGGCGTGGTAGTCGACCGGTCGACGTGAGACAGAGAGAATGTCCGTCCTGAGATACGCCGTACCGACACGATCCGGGCCCCGCGGTTGAGCGTCGGATCAGGAACTGAACCGCTGTAGTAGATGTAGAAGACGTTACGGTCCTTACTCAGCGAGACTATTTGGGTGCCCGTTGTCGGTAGAGGCGGCGGTGGCGGGGGCGGAGGCGGAGGGGGCGGCGGAGGCGGCTCGGCAGGTCGGGTCGTCGACACGACAACTTTGGAACCCACAGTGGATCCGAACCACCGCACGCCTTCCTGCAGCATCCGCCACGCGCAGTCGTACTCACCGGGGACGCGAGGGGCGGTGAGGGCGAAGGGTACGGTGTAGCTGAGTGTCTCGCCGATATCCCCAGGCAACTCTACCCGCCCGATACCCCAGTTGAGGTTGTCTTGCGGGCGCTGCGGGCCGATCCGGTACCGGGTTTCGGGCGAGAAGACGGCGTTGCTGGCGTTGGCCAGCTCGACGCGGACGTCAAAGGTCTGGCCCGGTTGAGCCCAATAGCCGAGTCGGGGCACGACAGGCAGGGCCGCCCCGAAACCGTCGAGGCCGCCCTCAAAGTCAGGGTGCGCGTCCTGGATCCAGCGAAAGGTGACTCGCGTCCCACCAGCTAGGCGCTCCAGGCCCCCGAGCAGATACATGCCCGTGTGGATTCCAATCAGTTTGGCCTTCTTGAACTCCAGGTCCTGGCCATTGAGAACCTGCTCCGCCCACAGCGACACGCGGTCGCTCTTCTTGGCGTCCTGCGTCCAGATCTCCCAGCTGCTCCCCTGCGGCCGGTCCGGGACGCGGATGGCTTTCCATCCTCGCACCAGGTGGCCGGCCTCGAGGACGAACTCGACGGTGTTAGCAGGCACGGCGCCTGGCTCAAAGATGACGTCAATGATGTCGCCGTCCCAGGTAGTCTGGTTGAAGATGGTCCAGTCCACGCGGCTGCTCATGATTTCCTCCTATGCGAGCGAGCGCTCCAGCTGCGGTGCGAGCGGCTGGGTGACCCTCCGCTGGTCAGTGAGAGGCCTCGTTGCTGGTGACCCGAATGACTCGTGTGGCGGACGAGGACGGTGGCGTCGCGGAAATCGGGACACGCACCGTAAGGACCCCTAGGGCCAGGCTGACCTGCGCCGAGTCGACCTCGTACCCGTCGGGGAGGGCAAAGACCCGGGCGAAGCGCCCTATCTGCCGTTCACTCAGGATGCGGCGATCCACGGCGGTCTGCGGGTCACGGTGGGCTGAAATAGTCAGGGCGGCGGCGGATCCATCACGGTCAGCAGGTGTGGCGATGGTGACCTCGACGTCCTCCTCGTTAATCCCGGGGATTTCCGCCTCGATGATCAAATGGCCATCGTATTCATAGATATCAGCCGCAAGGACTGCGGCATCGCTGGCCTGGTCGGCCCCTGTCGGCCTTGGCTCCAATCGGTACACCATACTCGTCGGCAATTGGCCAGGTATGGTGGTCATAGGCCCCTCCTGTGCTCGGCGATCCCTCAGCGCTGATCGCCCGGATGTCGTGGAGACAAGTGGATGCAAGGCATGTGGTAGCCGGATGGAGGACGTGTGGAGAACATGTGGGTAATTGGGGAGGGTGAACCGCATATCACGCCAGCGTCCGCGCAAGCCATGAGCGTTTTTCATCCTGGTTCCGGCTGATCTGGCCTATCTATCACAGGATGATCACTGAGCGGCGCGTCGCCGCTGAGACTGGAGAAGTAGACATTTACGTTCCCCCGTTGTGGGCGTTTCGGATGACGCTGGATTACGGGCTGAGGTCACGATTGCGCTGCGGGCTGGTGTACCGCTCCAAAAATGTCGCGGCCGCCGGCGAGTCGGCCCGGACCTGCGCCTGCCCGTACCCGTCCCGCCCGACCCGGCCCGCCTCACCCGGCTGGCCGCCGCCCACGGCATCCAGATCCTGCCCGCTCCCGAACCGTAACGACCCCCGGCAAGCTTCCGCGAACCTGCCCGCCCGTGAGGCGCGCAGGACCACCAGGCCCGCGCGCCTCAGCGGCGGACCGTCAAGACGGCCCTCAACGCTCCCAGGCAGTCAGCGGATGTCCAAGAAACCCAGATCTGCGCCACCGCCAAAGGACGAGCAGCCATGCATTAGATGGGACTGCGCGCGTTCTCCATGGCCTCCTGCGCCACTCAGCGTGATCCTGGATTGGCGGCGTGAACGTTCATGAGCAGCCGGATCCTCATCTGCCCCGGCGACCTCGCCGCAACAGCCACTCCTACCGCGATGTCCGGCCCGCTGGGCGGCATGCCGGGAGTCCGCCCCGCCGCCGATCCCGGGCAGGTGCTCTTTCCTCTGCCAGCGCCTGCTCGAGGTCCCTGGCCACGCTGCCAGGCCACCCGGTACCCGGGGATGGTCCGGGTCCGGGTCGCGGTGCCCGCGCCGGGTACACCCGGCTTGACTCGGCCGGCGTCCGTGTCATCCGGGATCCCGGGCTCAAGCCCCGGGGCTTGATCGAGACGCGGACCGAGGACCGGGCAGGATCCCGGATCGTCCTGGCCGAGGTTCCCGCCTGTTACCCTGTGCGCCGTGGCCCGCGGCCAGTTTCACCGCCACGGCGGTGGAACCCAGGCGACATGCCCCGGGACGGGCTGCCAGCGCCATAGCTATCTGGGAGACCCTGTCCGCGGCATGAGCGCGCGCTCTACGGGCTCGTGCCCTACATCCTCGGGTCGGAAATGCTGAGGAAGGTCACCATGGGCCACGGCGCGGCAAATGTCTTCGACAAACTTATTCATGAGTGAAGTGTGGGCATCGATGTCCACTTGGCTATTGCCGCAGCGGGTGGTCAAGAAGGGGAGGGAGGCTTCCATGCCAGGGTGGTACTGGCTGCCCCCTACAAGAGGCCTGGCAGCACCCTGGCTAGGGCGCGTACCGGGCGCCGACAATGGCACTAGGGAATCGCGACGGCGGCCCAGGTCCCCCGGGGGGAGGACAACGATAATGCCCGTGCTACTGATCGCGGAAAACGGACCTGACCGAGGGGACCACACGGGATCACGGACCAGGTGATGCCCTCGCATATGAGCCGCCAAAGGCTTCATCTGCCACACTGGCAGGCCCAACCCGGTCGGCGGACGGGTACCGAAATCGGAGAAGAGCGTGTCCGCTATGACCACAAGGCGGATAACGACTGCAACGGGCGTGCAGCAAGGCGCGCCCATGCCTAGAGATCGAGGGGGAACCCAGCATGACTCACACCGGCCCGGTGCGCGATCATCGTACCCGCGATAATCGTACAGACAACGACTCTTATATCAGCAGAATCGGGCGTTTCGGCCCCGTTCACTCTACCCACAGCGTCGCCCGGATCGTCTCATCGCGCAGGTCCGTAGATGACCGGATCGTCTCATCGCGCGGACTCGGGCCCGGCAGGGTGCGCCGCGGACCAATCGTGATTGCACACGAGGCACCCGGTGACGTCGTGTCCGTTGGCACGCAGCCCGAGGGCTGGGGCGTGTCAATCAACTGGAATACCGACCAGGATATGGCGATCGTCGCCTTCATCAACTCGTCCAGCGTCGACGGGCTAAGGGTTACAGGTGTACGGGATGGCGACACCTTCCAGCTAGACACAGCGTCAGGCAGCGCGACCTATGCCGTCGATACGGAGAACGAAGGCATTCCCGGGCTCATCTCGGTCGTTGCTGTTGGCGCGAGCGTCGCCGCCGGCGTCTTCGGGCAGGCAGAACTGGCCCCGCTGATCAATTCGGCCGCCCAGTACGCGCGGCAGCAGTTCCCGGAGCGACAGGTTAACGCCAAGTCACGTGACGCCTTCGGGGTGGACAGGAATGGCGGATTCGCGCAACAGGAAGGTGGCGTGATAGTCTGCGCTCCGGCCGCACACCAGTTTTACTACAGCGGAAGCGACAGTGATGAAGGCCGACGCCGGTGGGTTCAGGGAAATGGCCAGCGAACCCCTGAGAACTTCCCCCGGCATATCGCGGCAGGCACCGCTTTCTTCCTGCGTGCCGAGGCTCCGGTGCAATCACTATACGGGACCGGGTCAATGATTCTTGGCGCGTGGGACGGGCAGGATGCCTTCCGTGACAACTTCGGATTTTACGAGGTGAGCTTCATCCTCCGCCGCGGCCAGGCCGGTTCGTGGCCTAACGGCCCGGTCGGGTTACGCGAGCAGGCACGAGCAACCAAGGATCATGTCATATAGGGTTTTATTGCCAGAGCATGAAACCCTAACGGCAACCCTAACGGCTGCCACGCTCTCACATCGGCATTATGCGGGTGATCGTTGTCAAGTCGACCGTGAGTGGTTCCGGTAGCGCCGTGCGGCGGTGCCTGCGGTGGTGCCGGTGAGCTCGCCGATCTGGGTCCAGGTGAGTTCCTGGTCGCGGGCGTCGTGGACGGCCTGGGGCAGGAGCTGCTGGGCCTGGGCGATGAGGCTGGTCAGGGCGTGGAGGCGGACGGCGGAGTCGCCGGGCCAGTAGGGGGTGCGGAGCCGGGCGAGCTGGTCGATCGCTTCGTCGAGGACCTGGAGGCTGTCGGGGCCGGCGGCGGGTGCGGGCAGTCGCCGGGGCGGGCCGGGCGAAGGGGCGGGCGGGTCATGAGGCGTCCAGGCGGGCGAGCAGCGTGGCGAGCAGCTGGCCGCGGTGGTCTTGGTGCTTGGCGATCGCGTCGTCGTGCTGGGCGGCCAGGGCGGGGCGGAACTCGATGCTGGTCTGGAAGTAGCTGCAGGTCTCGCAGATCGATTCGAACGCGCAGTCCAGCTGGGGCGGGCGGGTGCACCAGCCGTTGCCGAGCATGCGGTGGTGCTCGCGGCGCAGCCGGGCCATCTTCGGGCCGATCGCGTCGGCGGGGAGCTGGGCGGGCTGGCCGTAGAGGGCCTCGGCTTTCTCGGTGACGGCGAAGTACTCATCGGCGACGGTGCGGCTGGCGATCTTGGCATAGCGCAGGGTCATGTCCAGGCTGCGGTGGCCGAGCAGGGCAGCGATGGCCTCCAGGCTCATGCCGCGGTTGATCGCCTGGGTGGCCAGGGTGTGCCGGAGCTGGTGAGGGTGGATGTGGGGCAGCCCGGCGGCTTGGCCGGCCTTGTTGATCATCCGGGTGACGGTATGCCGGCCGAGCGGGCGGCCGTTCTCCCGGGGCAG
>Ga0207700_10002597_pt1 | contig 10388 bp, 7 predicted proteins | sample LARL82metaG_FD_184348 | JGI IMG/M metagenome (GOLD analysis project Ga0207700, IMG submission 184348) | Corn, switchgrass and miscanthus rhizosphere microbial communities from Kellogg Biological Station, Michigan, USA - LAR L8-2 metaG... | ecosystem: Host-associated > Plants > Roots >...
GAAGAATCAGTCTTGGCCCATATTGCCGCGACCTATTTTTCAGCAGGAAAGAGACTGGAACGAAAAACTCAGTGTTCCGCGACTCGCGGCTTCATCCTCGCAACGCTTCGAGGCGGTGCAACGCTCAATCAGAATCAGATCGCCACGCTCCTCGGCCTTGATCGAACGGTTGTGCACCGGGCCATCAAGTCCATGGCCCAGGAAGGGCTTGTTTCGGAGCGCAAGGCAAAATCAGGTAGGGCAATTCACGTCCAGCTAACTCGCAAAGGAGACCAGTACAGGGAACGGTTGATCAAGGCCCGGGTGGCTGCCGATGAGAATGTCCGGCGCCAACTAACTTCGGGTGAACGCGCAACACTTATTCGGCTGCTGAAGTTAATCGCCGAATTGGAGCTCTAAAATTCGGCCGCCTTCGTCCATTCGGCTGGATCGTCTTGCATCAAATACTGATCGAGAGAAGCCATGGCACGATACGAAACCTTCACTACTTGCGCTTGTGCATCCCAGATTGCAACGAACAAGACAACCTGACCAAAGAGTGCTACGGCGATAATTTTGACATTCTTACACATGCGAATCTCCGGTATCTCACCAGAGCAATTCAGGGTTTCACGAATGGCCTTAACGACTCATGCACGGCAACGGCGACCAATGCCGATAAGAACACCAACTGTATCGCTCCGCGAACGACGAGGCCAGGAGCTGGCCGGCCCAGGATGATCAGGTGTTCTCGCGCTGCACGAATGTTTGCCGGAAATACAGCCAATAACAGAATGGCAAGGCAAACCGCCGCGAACCGGCTGGTGATGGGTACGAGCAGACCGACAGCACCCAGAATTTCGAGGACTCCGGTGGCGGTTACCAAGGCTTCCGCGTGCGTGAAGACCGGCGGCACCATGCGGACTAGGTCTAGTCGGCCCTTTCCCCAATGTGCAGACGCTCCCACCAGAAACATCAGAAACAGCGCAATCCGAAGTGGGAGATCCATATTGTCGAGTGCTGGCACGCCTAGAAGCCCAACCGAGCGAAGAACGATAAACGAAACCAAAAGGACAATGAAAGGAACCATAGCAGCGAACACCTCGTTGCAGGTTACATGTTGCCACTCATGAGATGCACGATCCTAAACTCGTTGTGCACCCGGTTGAGCAACTGAGGGATTCGTCAATGGGGCGTAACATCTCGATTTTCACTTAGGTTCTCCCAGAATAACGGGGATGTCCCTTTCCGCCCGAACATAGCCACTTACAGGCGCATGGGGCGATATTCCTATCGCAGTCTTTCCTCTCGCAAGAGATCCGGCAATCAGCCATGCCGCTCCCGCTAAGGCCGAAGCTTGGCAAAGCATTGTCCACTGTAGTCGGCTGCCGGGTTCATGGAAGACTCCCGGAATGTGCAACAGCACAACAAATGCGCTGATCATGCAGGCCTCCAGAGTTGCAGCGATTCCGGGAATGATCGTCAACAGTATCGCGATTCCGGCTGCGAGATGCCCAGCGCCCGTCAGATAGGCGAAGCCGATTCGGTATGGAAGCCACGCCGGTACCATTCCGGCTGTCGCCTCGGCATACACAAAGTGCGAGACGCCAAATACCACACATGCCCCAGCAAACAGCGTGGGTGGCCAGAACGTATTGCGCCAGACTCTGTCAGGATGAGCTGCCTGCTGCGAGACCAAGCACACAAGCACCCAGCCTCCGCAGACCAGCACAAGATTCTCAGCAAGTCCGAGCCATCTTCCAACGTCCGAGGGGGAGTAAAGCACGTGCGTAAAATGCAGCGTGATCAGCAGGAGAAGTTGATAGAGACTCATCATCAAAGCAGCGGTGCGCGCCGATTTCCTCACCAGCATGCCGACCGCAGTGGTCAACAGGGCAAACCCCGAGATGAATGCAAGTCCTTGCCGCCACGGAATCCATTGGGGAACGGGCTGCCAAGTGTAGGCGAAATCGCCAGATCCTAAGCTGAGAACCCCGATGCCAGCGAGTCCGAGTGCGAAAAGAGAATGGCCAAGTGCGACCATCCGATTATCGATTCGCTGCTTTGCGATATTCGGTACTCGATCGGCCTGGTTTTCTGTAATGCTGATGTCGTGAGTAGTCATCGAAGCTGAGGCTGGGATGTTGCCGAAGTTCTTGTTTCTGCACAATATCCACTTGCCTCAGTTCAGAGATAGCCATTCAGGTCGAAGCAAGTTGAAGGGTTCTACGACGATCCGCATTTACATTGACTGAATAATGTTTCTCAATTTCCGCACCGCGTGCGGAATCTCCCCCGCCGACGTATTACTGAATCCGAGGATGAACCCCTGCGGGGCCGGCTTCTCAATGTAAGAAGATGACAGTGGCACGACCCAGAGCTTGGCTCTTGCCGCTGCCCGTTCAGAAATCTCATGATCATTGTACCCAGCGGGCAATGTCACCGATACATGCAGGCCCGCCTGCTCTCCACGAACGTTAACGTCGATTCCCAGATCGTTTGTCAGACTCTCGAGTAAAGCACTCCGGCGCTCGCGATACAGCAGACGCATCCTGCGTATATGCCGCGAAAAGTGTCCCTCCTCGATGAAGTCAGCCACCACCAATTGCATAAAGCCGGGCGGCCCAAGGTCCATCGCGAGCCGGGCCGCGATAAAGCGTTGGATCAATTCCGGGGGCACAACGATGTAGCCAAGTCGTAACGATGGAAACAGCACTTTGCTGAACGTACCGATGTAGACCACATGCGCGCCTGGGTCGAGCCCCTGCAACGAAGCAATTGGCATGTTTTCGTACCGATATTCGCTGTCGTAATCGTCCTCAATAATCCAGGATCCGGAATTGTGCGCCCAATCCAGAAGTTGCAACCGGCGCGATGCACTCATCGTTGCACCGAGCGGGTACTGATGTGAAGGTGTCACTAATGCAGCTTCAGCGTCGCGGCAACGCTTGATTCCAGCCGCCACATCCATCCCTTCGTTGTCCACCGGAACCGGAATGATGTTGCATCCATTGATTCGGAATGCATCTCGGGCGAAGCGGTATCCCGGCTCTTCCATCCAGACACGACCCCCACGACTGAGCAACACCCGGCTCGAAATTTCCAGAGCTTGTTGCGATCCGGCGACGATCATGATGTGGTCGGCCTCGCACCGCACTCCACGCGCTGTTCTGAGATATGCGGCAATCACCTTTCTCAAGTGTTTTGTTCCCATAGGATCGTCATAGTGCATGGCTGCCAGTGGCATATTGCGGCCACTAGCGGCCACGAGCCGGGACCAGATATCGATGGGAAAATGATCGAGCGCAGGTTGTCCGGGATTGAAAGCTCCCCACCGTTTGCTTAGCCACGGCACAATTGTTGGTGACGGTGGGAGAAGCATGCGATTCACAGGCATCGGCCGGCGTCCTTTGCGCATTTCGACACGAGCGCTAGACTTTTGCGCCAGCATCGACTGTTCGGGCAAAGTACTGGAGATCACGGTTCCGGCTCCGACCCGCGCTTCAAGATATCCTTCGGCTAGCAGTTGAGCGTACGCATTCAGCACTGGAATGCGCGAGACGTTCAGTTCTGAAGCCAAGATGCGAGTCGATGGAATCCGCTCTCCCGGCCGCAATCCGCGTCCAACAATCGCATTTCGATATGCGTTGTAGATCTGCCGATGCAAAGGATCGCGCGCCCGCCGATCGATAGAGATGATCGGCATGACGCCGGAGGAAATCTTCTTCATTTCAAGCGAAACATAGTGGTTATATTAGATCATTGTCAACCTCATAAGTTTACCGACCATTTTGAGCAAGGGAACCGAACATCGGACGTCGGCAGACCATAGGTTCGTGATTACGACATTTGAAAAGGAGAGAGCCTCGCGCGGCGCGCGAGAGTGCAAGTCGAGAGTATGGGGGACCGAGCCCGTAGGATCCGTACAACGGCTTCTGCTATTGTGCAGCCTTCCAAACAGTCGCTCCGAGTAGCTTGCCGGGGCCGGACTCTTGTACGAAGGCAACCAGACGAATCTGATTCAAACTCGTAGCCGCCTTCAGTTTCAATTGCACGTTCTCCGCAAAGCTCCTGCCCCTGCCTAGCTTGCCTATCTTGGCCATTTGCTGGACAACCGCGATGTGAGTCAGGTGCCTCCCGCCATTTTCTCCCCGCAGCACCTGGGACTCAACGCGATCCAGCGCGACGGCAAGGTAGAGGTCAGCGTTGTGTTCCAGAGCGTCCCCTCCCACTTGCGCCCGCAATACGTTCGGATTGTCTTGGTCGAAAGCGACACCGCTGATATGGACCGGAGTCTTCAACACTGAAACGGCTTGTTGGAATACAGTTTCGATCGCCTGCGCGTCCGCAATCTTGAGTTCCTTTGAGCCATCCACAATGATCTGCGGTGTATACGTCGTGCTCAGTCCCAGTGCGTGCACGTATGCGTTTTGGCGCTCCGTCAGTGCGTGCGAAGAATTTGGATCCTTCCAGCCCTGGTGGTCCCAGTAATCAACGTGCTCACTGAGGACGATGATTTGCGCCCCGGGAACGGGCTGCAACGTATCCAACTTCTGAACAAATTCGTCGGCCGGAGGGCAGCTGGAACACCCTTCCGAGGTGAACAGTTCTACCAGAACCGGACTGGCACTCCCGTTATCGCCGGCCGGAGGTTTTTCCGCTTTAACCCTCTGCGCGACATTGGTGAAGCCGGCGACGAGGACCCAACAAAGAAACGAAATCCGAAACTTCCTTGTGTGCATAGTGCTGAAACGATACATAAATGAAACCGTTTAGCCTTTCAACAATAGGGGCGAATAGCGCTTGGAGTGCCACCGCCCCTCCCCAGAGGAAAATCAGAAATACAGCTTGCCGCCAAGCTGAAATACTCGCGGGTCAAAAGCGCTCGTAACCTGCCCAAAGTTGCTCGATCCCAAGCCATTGCTGACCTGATCGAACTGGGTGTGATTCCAGGTGTTGAAGCTCTCCACACGCAGTTCGAAGCGCGAGCCTCGAGCTTCGCTGAATACGAAGCTCTTGAACAGAGAAAGGTTCCAGTTGTCACGTCCCGGCCCGCGCAAGGAGTTGTGTCCCGCGTTGCCCCACGCTCCCAGAGCAGGAGGTCCGAATGCCGAGGTACTAAACCATTTGCCCGCGGTGTGAGGATAGGAAACGCTGCTGACTTGGTCTGGACGGTTCGTCGCCTGGTTCAATCCATTGCCGCTCTGTCCGCCCGTTAATTGTGGATTGATGGGCAAGCCTGAAGTCAATGTTACGATTCCAGAAATTTCCCATCCACCGATCGTTGCCTTCAGAAATCGATTTGAACTGTTCCGCAGGAATGGAATGTCGTAGATGAAGTTCACAGCCGCATTGTGAAGGCGATCGAATCCGCTTGGACCCTCGTCATACTGCCAGCCTAAGTAAGGATTTGATACATTACCGAGATCGCCGCCACCATTGCCGGCATTGGTCGGGTCGATTGCGCGCGACAATGTGTAGTAAGCGCGAAGAGTCAGATCTCGGAGGTGTGATGAGAGATCGACTTGTAACCCGTTGTAGTGGGAATTCGCTTCGTTGGTTGAAAGAACGATAGAGTGAAAGCCGGGATAAGGCAATCCCGGTGCGGTATTGTACTGAGCACCTCCGATGAGTGCCGGCAGATAACTCTCGCTCGGAAGATTGATCTCGCGGTAATCATTCTGATAACGATTCTGATTTCCTACATACGAGATCGACAGCACAGATTTGGCGTTTAATTGCCGCTGCACTCCCACGCTGTACTGGTAGCTCGCGGGTTCCTTGTATTGGGTGACCGACAACCCAGCAATGCTCGCCGGATTGATGGCCTGGGGCACCGCTGTTCCGGAAGAAAGCAGAATGCCCGGGTTCTGAAGCGTGACGCTGGTATTCGTCACGTTCAAGCTGAACGGAATGTTTGGGCCGGCGTTATACATGTCATTGCCTTGGATGCGCTCATACATTATGCCGAAGCCGCCACGCACGACAGTTCGTCCGGCGCCACTGACGTCATACGCGAAACCGATGCGCGGGCCGAAGTTCGCCCAGTGGTTATTCACGAGGCTCTTCGGAATGCCATTCTTGCCCGGAATGCCGATTCCGTTGAGGTATAGCGGCACGTTAGCAAGAATCGGATTCGGACTGGTCCCGAGTCCCGGGCTAGTGGGACTGATCGTCCCGTCGGGTTGCACAATCGCCGCCATATTTGGGTCATACAGCGAAGGATAGAAATTCCCCATCCGATTGTTAGCCTCGTAGGTATGCGGTATTCCGTCCCAGCGGAGTCCCAAGTTCAGCGTCAGCTTCCGGTTAGTGCGCCAGTTGTCCTGGATGTACGCAGCCCAGGACACGTTGTTCCAGAAGCCGTGATCTTGTACTGCGAGCTCGTTGTAGCTCTTCGCGGTGCCGAGCAGGAAATCCGCGAAATCGCTGCCTGTGAACGTACCGTCAAAGTTGAATGCACCTTGAGTTTGTCCGAATAGGTCCTGCACCTTCTTGTAGATCGCCCAACTTCCTCCCATCTTCAACTGGTGCGTGCCCTTGGACCATGAAACGTCATCCCGGATCTGGTAATCGTCAGCCTTATTGTGCCAGGGCCAGCTCGAAATTTCGAAGTGGGTCCCGATCGATCCGTTGAGGTCGATATTGGGAATGCGGTCGAGGTTGTTCGGGCCCGTGAACAGCCTCGAGTTTGTCGAGTCGTAGCCGTCAGGAATCGACAGGCTCGTCAATCCCGATCCCGCGTAGGGAACGATGTTGATTCGATTTCCGTTGTAATTGAACGCAATCTCATTCATTAGCGTAGGGGAAATCGTATGAGTTGCATGCAGCACGGCGCTGTAAGACGGATTCCCGAAAGTATCGCCCACAGTTGGAACGTTTGCGCCGCTCCATTGACTTACTCCGAAACCCTGGGAAACCTGTTCTGCAATGAAATGACCAAAGACCGAGAATTTGCCAGTGAAGTTATGGTCCATGCGAACGACTTCTTCGGTCAGATTTGTGGGTGAGTTGTTCCCGCCGATGAAGACAGGCTTGCCGTCCTTGTCCAGTGCGTTCGGGGCAGGAAAGATGCCGGCTCCCAGCAGTGCGGTGGCATTCGACGCAATCATGCACGTCGGAATCGTATTATTCGGGAATGGTGATCCTTGAATGACGCCGGCAGGCAGAACGCCACTCGGACAATTCTTGGCGAGCACGGACTCCGATACGGCCGACGCACTGGGAACATTAATCGTCTGGCTACCGAAGTTCCCGTCGTACGTGGAGCTGACCGGAACCGGTTGGTTCGTCAACCCGCCCTGGATCAGGCGACGCCATTCCATGTTGTAAAAGAAGAACGTTCGCTGATGGTCTGGGTTGTACAGCTTTCCTAGTGTTACCGGGCCGCCCACATTGAATCCAAATACATTCAGGCGGAGCTCTGCTACTTTCTGCGGCGCTGGATTGAAGTAGTTGCGAGCGTCGAATGCATCGTTGCGATTGAATTCCCACGCCGATGCATGAAAAGTCTTCGTTCCAGACTTGAGAACCATCGTCATGGTTCCCGCCGAAGAAAGACCATAGTCGGCGCTGTAATTTGAGGTTAATGTCCGAAATTCAGCGATTGCGTCGCTCGACGGAGCAATGCTCATGCCACCTGCTCCGCCGCGGTCGTCATTTTCGCCGCCGTCGAGCAAATAGATATTGTGATTCTGCCGCAACCCATTAAACTCGACACTCGCGTCACCGCCCACGGGAGTGTTTACCACTCCCGCGCTCATTCCTCCCCCTCCAATTTGACTCGACGCCCCCGGCACCAGCGCGGCAAGTTGATACATACTGCGACCGCTCACCGCTAACTGCGAAATCTGCTGTCCAGTAATCACATTGCTTTGCTCTCCGGTATCGGTTTGTACACGGACCGGGTTTGCCTCTACCGTCACCGTTTCCTGAGCGCCTCCGATTTGCATCGTGAAATCGATGCGCGTGCGATCGCCGACCTGGAGCGTAATATTTTTCTGCTCTACGGTTTTGAAGCCTGCGGACTCGGCCCTCACACTGTAATGTCCGATGTTCAGGTCCGGAAATCCATATTGTCCTGCTTCGTTGGTTTGGAGTTTTCTGCTCGCGTTGGAGTCCAGGCTGGTTACAGTGATGCTAACACCCGCTAGCGTGGCGCCAGACGGATCCGTAACTGTGCCGACGAGGGTCGCCTGCTGAGCCCCTGCCAGCTGGGAATAGGTCAACAGGAGAGCGATGACGAATACAAACCGCTGAGTGAAACAGAGCGCGGTGACGTTTCGAACACACCAAAGCACGTTGCGCGTCGAATTGCATGTTGAGTTCATTGGCTGAAACTCCAGAACCCCGAATGGGAATTGAGCGCTCCACAGGCGCCGATTACACAGTGCAGTCTCCGCTGAGCGCTGACAATATCCATTTACCGGATTTCCGATATGACCATCCATCGCCCGTTTAGCCGTTCAGGAAGGTGACCCACAGGAGCGCACCAAGCGGCGAAATTCGACAGAAACGCAACGACAACGTGCCTGGATAACCGACAATCATGTAAGAGGTAATCTGCTAAGAAGTGCGCGCCGATTCGTAGCGAAGAAAACGCGACATAGAGAAGTACTACTTTGCGAGATTTCCCTCGCCTCGACCATCGCACGGAGTCGATATGCTCTAGGCGACGCACGATGTTCTCTCTTACGCAGTCGGATCGAAGGCTACGAGTGTGTGAACAGGAATACAACGGAGGATGCGGGGAGGAGTTACTTTAGGGGGATGGCTGACTTGGGTCGAGTAGTTCTGGGAGTAACGAAGGCCGCCACACAGCTCATCTGGGAGACGAACCTCAGAAAGGTGTCAAGCTAGCGGCCTTCCGATCGCCTTTGATCGTTTTACCTCCACGAAGAGTGTCACTCGCGGGCGTGACGTTGGGAACTATCAAGACTGATAGCCCCTACAGATTTTTGTTGGAGAGATCAGCTGCAAAAGATGCAGGTCACATTCATGTGCAACGGAGCTCGCATTCACGCGCGAATAATGATTTAGGAAATGCCTTCGCCGCTCAGACGCGCAGCATCTGAGACAGGGTGATGACTAGTACTTTCCCAATATCCCCAGTTTGACGTACCCACCTCGTATCGCAAGGAGACGCCACGGACATTCACTGTATTCCATCAGATCCATGAGTAACCAATCGGGAGCCCTCACCAGCCATCCAAGCGCTTATCATGCTCTTGCACACACCGGTAAGTGAGATCGTGGCATTGGCGACAAGCGAACATGTTCGAGCAAGGCGGACGCTAAAGCTTGAAAGTCCGGCGACCGCAGGCGGGACAACAAAACCATCGGCGTAGGCCGCCACGGCCACCGCGGCTGTAGCAGAAGACGATCCGGTGGCGGCGCGATTGAACAAAGCTGCCGAGGACAATCTTCCCATGCGAATAGTGCGCTCTATCCGCGCTCCGTTTGTCCGATCACCACCGTTTACCACCGTCTTCACTGTCATCCGCCGCCAACGATGCGGCCTGTCTTCTGATCACGGATGATTGCCATTACCGTTCCGCTTTGCTGATGCTTTGCTCCGTGGTACCTGTCGTGGTACCAGTTGGCGAAAGTTAAGTGCTTTTCAGTAACTTAGAGGTACCGTCCGTGCTCCTAAGTTATTGAAGTCACTTGTTGTGGCAGTTGTGAAAGGGCGATGTCCTAGGCCGGGCTAGACGACGGGGACGATTCGAAGGCAGGTATACCGGTGAACGATCGGTCTTAACAGTCGTACTTTGACACTGTCAAAATAGGTGCGCGAAACGAAACTGCTAACTTGTCCCCAGGACGACCTATTGCACACATCAGCCAGTTCCATTGGACGATCTGTGCCTTGCCGGAAACTGATTAAGCGGACCGAATCGGCGGTTGCGCAGATTTCGATCTACCATCTCCGATCTTCGTTTCGAGTCCAGTGCATACCCCGCGCGAACTACAGAATCCAATGTATTTCGCTCCATCTCGTTTGTCCCAAAAATGAGATGTCCTCGCTGTCTTCAAGTTGGGCCAGACCTTGGGTTTGGGAGCATAAACGAGAGATGTTTGCAGAAAACGACGAAGAAAGGGCAAGACGGAAAGTCCTTCATGTTGCAAGAACAATTCGCACCAATACCAACCATAACGCGCTGCAGCTCAGGATGTGCTGGGCTCGATGACGTACTCGGCGGAGGCCTTCCAGTCGGCCACTTTTATTTGGTCGAAGGTGAGCCCGGCACTGGGAAAACAACTTTGGCCCTGCAGTTTATCTCCGAGGGTATTCAACGCGGTGAGAAGGTACTCTACGTTACCCTGTCTGAGTCACGCGACGAGCTCCTCATGGTCGCCCAGAATCATCGTCTCAAAGTGGACGCCTCTGCGGTTCTCGAAGTTCGGCC
>Ga0207700_10002598_pt1 | contig 10387 bp, 13 predicted proteins | sample LARL82metaG_FD_184348 | JGI IMG/M metagenome (GOLD analysis project Ga0207700, IMG submission 184348) | Corn, switchgrass and miscanthus rhizosphere microbial communities from Kellogg Biological Station, Michigan, USA - LAR L8-2 metaG... | ecosystem: Host-associated > Plants > Roots >...
CGCGACGCAAGCCCATTCCGCCGTTGCCCCGACGCATTGGCCTGGTAACTTCTCCGCGCGGCGCGGCCCTGCAGGACATGCTCAACATTCTTGCTCGTCGGCATGAGAATGTGGGCATTCAGATTTATCCGGCGCAGGTGCAGGGCGAGACCGCGGCGGCGGAAGTGGCGGCAGGCATCAAGTATTTTAATCGCGCAAAAACCGTTGACGTAATCATCATTGCGCGCGGCGGTGGATCGATTGAAGACCTGGCTGCTTTCAACGATGAAGCTCTGGCCCGCACCATCTTTGCTTCCACGCTGCCAGTGATTTCAGCGGTGGGCCATGAGACGGATTTTACCATCGCAGACTTTGTTGCCGATCTGCGCGCGCCCACGCCTTCGGCGGCAGCGGAGATGGTGATCGAATCCAAGCACCGCCTGGCGGAGCACCTTGCGCATCTCCATCAGCGGCTGGGCCGTGCCACGCGCTATCGCCTGTTGATGGCGCGCAACCATTTGCAGGAACTTTCACAGCACGGTGCTTTTGCGCGGATACAAGACCTGATGGTGCGGCGGTCCCAGCGGCTGGACGAACTTTCCTACAGGCTGGCCGCTAACTACCGCACGTTGCTGCACGCATACCGACGCCGGCTGGATATTGCCGCTTCGCGCGTGCGCCACTATGATTTTCGCCGTTCGCTGGCCGTGGTGCGGAGCCAGCTCGATGCCGGGACTGAAGCCATGGTCCACGCTTTTCAATCGTATTTGGCCGCGCGGCGTTCTCAAGCTGATCGGTTATCAGCACAGCTGAATGCGCTTTCTCCTGTCAAGATTCTGGAACGCGGGTACGCGCTGGTGTTCGATGAGCGCGGCGCGCTGGTAAAAGATGTGTCGCAACTTGCGGCGGGTTCTGAGATTTCCGCGCAAGTAGCGCGAGGCAGGTTCACGGCGGAAGTAAAAAAGACATCGACGGATTGAGCGGGCTGCGCCTGACGTGCAGGTTCTTTTCTTAGAAACAAAGCGAGTTCGGCGGGTACATGCCGGAAAGGAATTTTCTTGTGCGTTAAGCTTTTGCTTTCGGCGTGAACTCCGGTGCGCCTAGTTCGCGGATGATGGCCACGCTGGCGCTGGCGCCGATGCGATTAGCTCCGGCATCGATCATTGCGTTGGCATTGGCCGCCGTGCGAATTCCGCCTGAAGCTTTTACACCGGCCTGGTCGCCGACAACACCGCGCATCAGAGAAACGTCTTCCGCTGTAGCCGATCCGAAAAAGCCGGTAGCGGTCTTAACGAAGTCTGCTTTGGCCGCCAGACTGAGCTGGCAGCTAAGGATTTTTTCTTCCAGCGTTAGCAGCGGAGTTTCCAGAATCACTTTCACAATCGCGCCGCTGCCGTGCGCGACTTCCGCCACGGCCACAATGTCATTCAGCACGGCCTGACGGTCGCCCGATTTCAGCGCGCCAATATTCATGACCATATCTACTTCTTGAGCGCCCAGACGGACGGCCTCGGCGGCTTCAAAGCGTTTTACCGTGGTATGGTTTGCGCCCAAAGGGAAGCCGATAGTCGTGGCAATTTTTACCGGTGTGCCGTGCAGCACGGAGACAGCCAAGCCAATCCACCAAGGATTGACGCAGACTGCGGCAAAGTTGAAGCACGCGGCTTCTTCACATAGACGGATGATCTGTTCTGAGGTGGCGTCTGATTTGAGTAGGGTATGGTCAATGAAGCCGGCAACCGTTTGCCAGTTCCGAAGGGAAACCTGAGGATCTGTCAGGACCTGTGACATCCAGAACGGATTGTATCACTACTTTAACGCGTCTTCACTGTTGCTGCTTTCTGCAAAGACACATATGTCCGGCAAGTTACGGAAGCGCTCCGCATAATCCAGCCCATAGCCGACGACAAACTCGTCCGGTATCTTGAAGCCGACGTAGTCAGCCTGTACCGGCATCTGCCGGCGCGAGGGTTTATCGAGCAGGGCGGCGAACTTGAGCGTGCGCGGTTTGCGCGCCATCAGCAACTTTCTGAGGAAGCTGAAGGTCAATCCGGTATCGAGAATGTCTTCCACCAGGATTACGTTTTTATCTTCCAGCGGCGTGGTTACGTCTTTGATGAGCTGGACTTCGCCCGCGCTTTCTTTTTGCGTGCCGTAACTGCGCACGGCGATGAAATCAAACGTGGCGTCAAGCTCGATCTGGCGCGCCAAGTCGCTTAAGAACAGGCATGCGCCCTTTAATACACCGAGCAGGATGACGGATTCTCCGGCGAAGTCGCGCGTAATCTCCTGGCCGATGCGGGCAACGCCGTCAGCGATCTGTGTACGGGAGATGAGGACTTTCATGTTGGTCGCCATTGGGGAAGCAGGGATTGTATCAAAAAAGCTGCTGGCTACTGGCCGCTAGCTGATGGCCAAAGACGTGCCAGGGGCTTTTGCACAATTGGCCAATTTTAATTGTGCGATTGAGGGTTGCCGGGCAAAGGGTGGTTCGCCTGAGCTTGAAACGGCAATACCAGCCGCACCTCAGGACAGCAAAAATGAGGAAGGCTTGGTCTGGCTAGCGGCCAGTAGCTAGAAGCTAGTAGCTGTTTTAGAATTTCTCCATGCCACTGCCTGAATACAAACAACTGGTTGACGAAGCAAAGCGCGAAATCAAAGAGATCGATCCCGCGGAATTGAAGCGTATGCAAGAGCAAAAGCAGAACTTCACGCTCATTGACGTTCGCGAGCCGGACGAGGTGGCTGAAGGCGCGATTGCCGGATCAAAACCGCTGCCGCGAGGCCAGCTTGAACACAAAATTGATACCATCACCACGGACAAGAACCAGCCCATTGTTTGCTATTGCGGCGGTGGGGGACGGTCGGCTCTGGCCGCGCAGTCATTGAAGAAGATGGGATTCAAGAATGTGATGTCACTGGCGGGAGGATATAAGGGGTGGAAGAGCGGGGGCGGATAGCGCAAGTATTTGGTATTTAGTACTTGGTATTGGTGGATGCTTTCCGTATTCGTCATTTTTCCAAGGCATCATATTCATATCCAGACGGTTCATATTTAAGTGACGATCGCTCCACATAGCCAAGTGCCAAATACTCAATACCTGTTCTAAAATTCCAGCTTCAAAAAAGGAAAGCTCATGAACCTAAATGGAATCAAAATTACATGGCTCGGACATGCAACATTTCTAGTCGTAACGCCCGGCGGCAAAACACTGATACTTGATCCCTGGGTTAGCGGCAATCCCGCCACGCCCGCTGACAAAAAGAAAATCGACAAGCTTGACTACATGCTGATTTCGCACGGACACAGCGACCACTTTGCCGATGCCGTGGACCTGGCAAAGAAACACAATCCCAAGATCGCGGGCATGTATGAGCTGTGCGCGTTTTTGCAGAAGAAGGGCGCCAAGCAGATTGCGCCCATGAATAAAGGCGGCACGCAGCAGGTGGGCGATCTGAAAGTCACGCTAGTGAATGCCCATCACTCAAACACCATCGACGATGATGGAAATTCCGTGCCGGGCGGCGAGCCGTGCGGCTTTGTGATTGAGTTTGAAAACGGCCTCAAGCTGTATCACGCAGGCGACACATGCGTCTTTGGCGATATGGCGATTATCCGTGAGCTATATGCGCCCGACCTGTGCATGCTGCCCATCGGCGATCTTTTTACGATGGGCCCGCGCGAAGCCGCATATGCATGCACGCTGCTCAAGCCGAAGGCCGTGATCCCCATGCATTACGCGACGTTCCCGGTACTCACCGGCACCCCGGAGGCATTCCAGAAAGAATTGAACGCGCGCGGCGTAAAAACCGAGCTGATCACGATGAAGCCGGGAGAGACGATTTCATAGAGATCACGAAACACATTGGAGCGGAGACGCAGCAATGCTGCGTCTCTACGTTTGGAGAATCGCTGTGTCCGGAATCACTGATGCCAAAGTCGATGAGTACATGCTTTCCATCCTCCCACCGCGTGATTCGGTGATGCAGGAAATGGAAGCGCAGGCCGCCAAGCGCGATATCCCAATCGTTGGGCCGGCAGTGGGGCGCGTGCTCTTTCAATATGCGCGGCTGATCAACGCCAAGAAAGTTTTTGAGCTGGGCTCGGCTATTGGATACTCAACGCTTTGGTTTGCACGGGCGGTGGGCGAAGGCGGAGAAGTCTTCTATACCGACAGCGATCCTAAAAATGCGGATGAGGCCAGCGGCTATTTTCGTCGCGCAGGTGTGGCGGAGAGAATCCACATTGGTGTGGGTGACGCGCTGGAACAACTCGCACGGCGGCAGCGGGAGTTCGACATCATCTTTAATGACGTGGACAAAGAGTATTACCCGCGTGTACTGGATATGGCGGCGAACCATCTGCGCCGCGGCGGCCTGTTCATTACAGACAATGTGTTGTGGTCGGGCCAGGTAGCGGACGTGAATGCCAAAGACAAAGATACCCGCGCTATCCAGGAATTCAATCAGCGCCTGTATGCAATGAAAGATTTCTTCACCACGATTCTGCCGTTGAGAGACGGATTAGCAGTGGCAGTGAAAGCCTGACAGCTGCAAATTCCACTGACAGATCTTTTTATGGACAGGTCAGAGGACCAAAGGCAGTAGCGCCGTGTGTCAGCGCTTTCGTATTGGGATAGCTGAATGCGCTGTTGATGGCCGTGGAAGTTGACTTCTGTTCGAACCATTGCAGCAACGCCTCAGTCTGTGGATGGTACGTTGCGCCCGATACGTGAACAGGGAAGCTTGGATTCGCGAGCACTTCTACGGGATCGCCGGTTTCAAGATTGTCCTGGCAGGTGCCGGGTTCGCCGGGGAACTGCCACGCGGGAACCTGATTATCGACGAAAGGATCATTGAGCGACTCAGAAATTTCATGGCTGAGCGCGGTCACGTCCTGAAAGCCGGTGAAGACGCCGGGAGAGATCCAACTGGCGAAAGCAAATATCCAGCGCGATTCCTTGGGAACTCCTGAGTCAGTAAAGAACGTATGGAAACCCAGGGTGCAGCAGGCCCCCACACCGCCTTGGGCATTCAGAGAGAAGATGAAAGTGTTGGGGAATAGCGCGATGTTGAGCGCATTGGTAGAGAACCTTCCGGCGCTGATCTCGTTTGCTACGACATTGAAAATTTGCTGGTTGAAAAACTGATCAAGAAGGAAGACCGCCGTGCGGCCGTCGGTGGCTTTTTCACTGAAATAGGTCTGCACCTGCGTTTTGAAGCCATTCACATCCACGGTGATGAAGCGCGGGACAGTAATGGTGACGCTATGAACGACGGTAGCCGGATGAAGATTGGTGTGCCAGCCGGACTTCATTTTGTGCCAAAATTCGGCGCGCTGTATAGCATCGCCAAACTGGATGCCGGCGCCACTGGAGTAATTGGCGCTCTGAAAATTTGGTGAATTCAGAGTAGGCGTTAAGAAGGGCGCGACTGAAACATTCGTAAAGGTGACAAGGTCAGCGTTTTGCAACCTGAGTGACACGGCAAGGATATTCACGGGAATAGTGGTGGAAGCGCCGTCCCACGGAGCGGTTCCCATCATGTTAAGTTGCCAGGTTTTACCGCGGCTGATGAACGACGCTCCGAAGGTCGGCACTGAAATGATATTTGCGCGGCTGACGGGCAGGCCGAAAGTTCCGGGTTGAATCGTTGAAGCGGTAGCTCCTTGAGCAAGACCAGTGTGCGGCTTGATGGCAATTGGGCTGATCCGCTGATATTTGGGCGACGGCGACTCAGTGGCAGGCAAGTCTTTCACGGTAGCGACGTCTGGCAAGCTCTGGGAAAATGCACGAACAGAAAAGAACAATGCGAACAGAACAAAAGGGGCAACTACGACGCGCTGGGTCACGTGCTCTCCTGGGGCCTAAAAGCACACCCTATTCACAACCGGAGTTGAGGCGGGCGTTATATGAATAGATGCAGAAAATCTATTTCAGGAGCAGGAGGCCCTTGCGGGTCGATTTAACAGCTTGAAAAGCAAGGAGAAGACCCTGAGAGATCCGCAGGTAACCATACCGTCGTGCTCTTTCCAAAGGCATTGCTCAGCTATATTTTTTTAGAGTCTGGAGGCGCCCCAGTTAGCAAGCGCACAGTATTGGACAGGATTGGCCGTGGTTTTTGGCCTGCCGGGCGCCCCCGTGCACAGTAAAGCGAATACCTCATTTGCGGCGAATGCCGGGAAAGGTAAACTTTAACGCCAATGAACGCCAGACACGTAAAATTGCTATTCATGATGCTTATCGTGCTGGTGACTCTGCTGTTCTTCGTGCACGTGCCCGGCGGCAGCTTCCAGGCACGAAATGGCCCGACCACGCCGGTCAATAATCTCGATTTTCGGGTTGCGCTGGGCGGATTGCTGCTTTTGCTGGGGCTTGGCGGAATCGTCTTTTCCCGTTGCATTGCCTTGAATTCAATGGCGGGCCATTTCTCCCCGATTTTTTTGCATTCTCCTTCTGCCAGTTCCATCGGCATCTCTCTCCGCTGCTGATCTGGTTCTCCTTTTCTTGTCCACGCCGGTCAGCTTCCTGGGCCGGCAGTTGCGTATTTCATTTCCGCAAACAAAATGGAGAACACAATCGTGCCAAAGAAAAATCTTCTTCGCGCCCAGTCGACGGCTGCAGCCGACTGGAAGATCGTGGAGTGCCAAAAACACCTGTTGGTGATTGACGTAGCCGGCAAGACCGTGCGCATGGTTTCCAAACCGCTGCGCCTAAAAGGCAAACCGCAGTACAAAGTGCCGCCGGATTGCGATCCCAGGATGTGGTAACAGCGTTTAGGGACACGACAAAGATCGTGCCCTTTTTATTGCTCTTTCGATCAGAAACGTCATGGCTGAAACAGCAATGACGGTAGCCATCACCCGGCTCTTCCTGTTTCGCGTGACATGAAAGGCGAAGCCGCAACGGCCGCGGCTATATCGATAGGCTCCTGATTTTCAGGAAGGCTCCTGAAATGCGTGATGAATTCAGAGAAGGAAGGGAACAGCCCCAGGCGTTCTTCCAGCGGCTGCTTAGAACCTTCCGGCGCGGTGATGAACGCGCAGAATCTTTCCAGGGTCTTGGCCTGAGGGTTGAATTGGTCCAGCCACAGGAACTGTCCTTGCTCATTAATTTCCAGAAACCACCATTGGCCGTTGTTGTCCACGGCAAAGTCAACCGAGCCGAAACAGATGTTTGCCTTGCGGGCAAACTCCAAGATGCCTTTTTCAACGTCGGGCGGCGTAGGAATGATTTCCACATTGACATTGCCCAGGCCCGCATCCTGCCGCCAGTCGAGCGCCTTCTTGGGATTGAGCAGAGCAAACGAATAAACCCTATGTCCCATGATCACCATGCGGATGTCGAATTGTTTATCGACCCGTTCCTGATAAATGCCGGGAGCGTATGTGAGGACCTCATCGGACGGCAGCAGCTCCGGCGTTAACTTGAATGTTTCCGTCACGGACACGCCCTCTTCATCGTTGCGCTGCCAGACATGAGGGCTGAACCCCTTGCCGATGGTCCTTTGAGGATTGCGGCCCACGAACTCTCGAATGAGTTGGGGTGAATTCGACAGCAGAGTTTCAGGAACGCGCAAACTGCAGCCGCGGGCCAGATTCAGCTGCACCGCCTTGTTGTGAATAAAACGCGCCGCTGAAAATTTATTGACGCAAAATACAGGCAGCGTTTCCAGAGTGTAGGCAATGGAGTGGTAAAAAGCGCGATATTCCTGTTCGGCAAATTTTTTGTCGGCTTCTGAGACGTTGGGATTGTGCGTGGGCACGTCAGGACGGCGAATCCAGATAGCATCGCCCGGCTCAACCGTGAACGGCCCCAGGGTCATCTTTGTCTGTGCGTCAAAGAGCAGAGAAGCTTGCTGCTGCTCCGTGTATGAAAGCCCGCCCCAGCAAGCCACTTCATATCCGGCTTGCTCCAAAGCCCATTTGACGGGCGCGGTGTGGTTTTCTTTGGCGTAGGCAAAAATGATGACCTTCATGTTCTCCTCTTCCTCTCATGATGAATCTTTGAGCTGGCCCTCTGATGAATCTGTGAAGCTGGAAAAAGGCCGCCGTCAAAGCGACAGCGGCCTGTTGATGTTTAATCGTCGTCGCCGTCTGAGGCGAGCGTGCAGAACGTGGTGGTCACGTCTCTGTTCGGATTGGTGAAGAATCCGCCGGTAATAACTTCAAGCTCCTGCGGCGTTAAGTCTCGAGCGAGCTGACGGCTGAGTACACGATTGTCCGATTTGTTCGACATGATTTTTTCTCCTTTATGAATTGTTCTAACGGTGTTTACTTCGTCCGCAAACTGCGTTCCCTGATTGGCTAGCTGGGATCGCAGAGGACATCAACGATGGGACCACCCTTGTGAAGCGAAGTGCCCTGGCAGCCGGTGGTTCCGCCGGCCACGTGTTGTACTTCTTCAGGCGACAACTCGCGGGCGCCCATGCGATTCAGTACCCGGTTCGACGTGCTTTGCTCCAACATGATTTGCTCCTTTTTAAGTGAGGTATTTTCCAGCTCTGTAATGGATCCAAACCAAAACCCCGGGATCGGTTGCTCTGCATCGTTGTTGCGGACGTTTTCAATGTCCGAAACAGAACGAAACAGATTTGCGCGCATTAGAAAAAGCTTAAAAAGAATCGTGCTCTGCTTCAATGTTTTGGCCGGAAATTTCATGATTGCGATTCCCAGAATGGGAGAGAGAAGATGCAGCGGTGAGTAACTCCGAATTCGCCGACGATTGAGCAGATCGGAAAGAAACCCGCGGGGGCACCGAGACGCGGCAAAGCAAAATCTTTGAAACACGGAGGAAAGGAGGAAGCGGAGGGGAGCGGCCATCGAAGGGAAAAGCTTACCGCAGATTACGCGGATTGACGCGGATAGGCGAAGAGCAAATCTACCACGGAGGCACCGAGACACCGAGAAAACAAGAAAAAGATCGGATGATCTGTTTATCGCGCGTGATCGGAAAGAACGCAAATTCTGACGACTTCGGGATTTCGTAGTCTTCCGAAGGGAAGCGTTGGTAAAATCACGGTTGTTGTTCCTCTCTGTTTTATGAAAAAGACCCACTCGACCCGTCCAATCTGGTCTCGGGCGAAGATCGTCCTGGTTTCGGCCGGGGCAGCCATCGCCGTGCTGGCTGGATCGCTGCTGGCGCAGTGGCTGATCTATGACGACTGGCTTCATCAAACAGGGCCGTTGCGCATTGTGGGCACATGCATTGCCACGGTGGTGACATTTGTTTTTGCGCTGCGGTGGCAATTGGCGATCCGCGAAAGGCAGCTAGAGATGGTGCGCCGCATGGAAATGATCCTGCGCATGAATGACCGCATCCGCAACGCGCTGCAAGCCATTGAATGCCTGACCTATGTGGCGCAGCCGGAAGCGACGGAGTCAGTACGGCAGTCAGTCGATGTGATTGATAGCGTGCTGCGGGAAGTGCTGGCCGACTCAGGACAGCCGCATGAGGCGACGCGGGCCAAACCCGTTGATCCTGCCGGGCAAAACACGCAGTCAAAATCGGCCTGACAACGAAACCATGTCGCCGCAGATTTACGCAGATGAACGCAGATCAGGAAAACCAAACTCACCACTGATCAACACGGATGATACTGATCAGGAAAAGGCAAAGCTTGGTGCAATTCCATTTGCGCAGAGTTGCAAATTACTGCTGATTGCCAGCTGCTGAACGGCTGAGGTCTTGGCGGGAGGAAGTGGAGGCCGTGAGTTCTCCCAGGGCTCGTTGCCCCTTGAACCATTGGAAGATGAAGAAACCATGAATGCCAAAAGACCAAAGTGAAAACATGACAATGAGGGGCATCATATCTGCCGCGTAAAGAATAACGCCAACCCAAAAGGCCCACCGCTGGCCCTTACGCCCCGCCAGACCCAAGCCCACAAGGACAAGCACCCATGCGGCTGCCGCGGCGCGCAATATAAGAGGATTCGCCCGGACCAACTCGCCTCCATAAAATGTTAGAAGGTCAATGAATCCGATGTTGACGAAGGCGAACAGCCTTATCGGGAGCAAGCCCGTGCCCAGGCCGGCGAGTCCGGCGGCGACGAAGAAATACATCGCGTAGGTTTGGACGTCACCGCGGAGATCAGCAAGGCGCTGTTCTTCTGCGGCTTTGTACTCTTGATCGGAACGGCCTGCGCCAACGTTGAGGGTTTGCATAGGGCGAATATCATGCCTCAGGATGGGGTTTGATTCAACAGGAAATCAGGAAAGCCGAAACCTTTGAAACGCAGAGGAATGGAGGAAGCGGAGGGGGAAGATCGCAGTGATCCCACCCCATCGAGCTAAAACCGGGCTCGCTGGGGCCCGGTGATCGCCGTGATCGGTAAGAGAAAATTCCTTACCGACGAGGCGTATTGCCGCCTTGAGAAGCGACTCAAAAAGCCTGATCCTTACTTTGTGTG
>Ga0207700_10002599_pt1 | contig 10386 bp, 8 predicted proteins | sample LARL82metaG_FD_184348 | JGI IMG/M metagenome (GOLD analysis project Ga0207700, IMG submission 184348) | Corn, switchgrass and miscanthus rhizosphere microbial communities from Kellogg Biological Station, Michigan, USA - LAR L8-2 metaG... | ecosystem: Host-associated > Plants > Roots >...
ACTCGCTGCCCGGGCACGTTCGCGGGGCGGACTTCGCCGAGCTGGAGTCGGCCCCGGCCGGCGACGTCGTCCGCGTCGGCGACGATGACCTGGCGACCCTCATGTACACCGGCGGCACGACCGGCCGCGCGAAGGGAGTCATGCTCTCGCACCGCAACCTGTATGCATGCTCCCGCAGCTCGCACGAGGCCTCGCAGGCCGAGGGGATCACCCGGGCGCTGACGCCGCTGCCGCTGTCGCACGCCTACGGCATGATCGTGACCCTGACCGGTTTCCACGCCACCGAGCGCGGCCTGGCCGTGCTCCAGCGCTGGTTCGATCCGGCGGAGCTCCTGGCCCTGGCCGAGCGGCACCGGATCCAGCGCATGGCGCTGGTGCCGGCGATGATCCAGATGCTGCTCGCGCAGCCGCTGGAGGACGTTGACCTGTCCTCGCTCCGCTACGTGAACAGCGGCGCCGCCCCGCTCGCGGCGGAGACCCGGGAGCAGTGGGAGCGGCGGGTTCCCAGCTGCCAGATCCTGGAGGGTTACGGGTGCACCGAGTCGGGCGCGGTGATCTCGGTGAACCCGCCCGGGGCCAGCCGGGCCGGCTCGGTCGGGCGCCCGATCCCCGGTTACCAGGTCGCGATCCGCGGCGATGACGACGCCGACGTGCCGGCCGGGGCCGACGGTGAGATCTGCGTCCGCGCGGACGGCGTGATGGCCGGCTACTGGCATTCGCCCGGGGAGACCGCGGCGACCCTGCGCGGCGGCTGGCTGCACACCGGCGACATCGGCCGTCTCGACGCCGACGGCTACCTGTACGTGCTGGACAGGAAGAAGGACCTCATCATCCGTGGCGGGTTCAACGTCTTCCCGCGCGACGTGGAGGATGTCCTGCTCGAGCACCCGGCGGTCGCGATGGCGGGCGTCGTCGGCCGGCCGGACCAGCGGCTGGGCGAAGAGGTCGTGGCGTTCGTGTCGCTGCGGCCCGGCAGCGAGGCCACCCCGGCGGAGATCATCGAGTTCGGCCGCGGGCGGCTCGCGGCGCCTAAGTACCCGCGCGAGGTGAACATCGTCGACTCGGTTCCGCTCACCAGCGTCGGGAAGCTGGACCGCAAGGCCCTCCGCGGCCGGGCCGCCGACGGGAATCGGTAACCGCCGCGGCGGTGAATGCCGGGCCGGCCGGGCGTCACATGAGGGATGAGGCAGGCGAGCGGAAACGGAGGCCGTCACATGAGTCACGAGCCGCAGATCCAGGCGCGCGCCGCGCAACCCTACGTCGCGATCCGGCGGACCGTCACGATGGGCGGCATGTCCGGTGCCGTGGATGAAGCCTTCCCCGCGCTGTTCGGATGGCTGGCCGGTAACGGCATAGCGGTGGGCGGCGCGCCGTTCATCCGCTACCTGGTCATCGACATGGCGGCGGAGCTGGAGATCGAGCTGGGAGTGCCGGTCGGCGCGCCGGCCGCGGGGAGCGGCCGCGTCCGGGCCGGCGTCCTCCCGGAGGGCAGGTACGCGGTGCTCCGGCACACCGGGCCCTACGACGGCCTGATCGCCAGCAACGCCGCGCTGCAGCGGTGGGCACACGAGCACGGGGTCGAGTTCGACACCTGGGACACCGCCCGGGGGCCGGCCTGGCGGAGCCGGGCCGAGCACTATCTCACCGACCCCTCCAAGGAGCCCGACCCCGCGAAATGGGAGGTTGACGTCGCCTACCTGACCCGCGGAGCCTGACGCCCAGCACGTCCGCGTGCCACCCTGCTACGTTGGCCCCACCTTTTGTCAAGATCGCGGGCCTGGGCCGTCCGGCCGGTGGGGGGACCCGAGGGCCGGACGGAGTGGTGGGACCCGCGAGCGAGGGAGCAGTCATGACAGGAACGGGTGGGGCTCTGGCCGATCGCCTTGCCCAGGGCACGGTGCTGGGAGCCGAGGGGTACGTCTTCGAGCTGGAGCGCAGGGGCTACGTCAAGGCGGGCGCCTACGTGCCCGAGGCGGTGGTGGATTTCCCCGATGCGGTCACCGAGCTGCACCGGGAGTTCCTGCGCGCGGGCGCTGACGTGATGGTGGCGCTGACCTACTACGCCCATCGCGGCAAGCTGCGCCAGCTGGGCCGCGAGTCCGAGCTGGAGGCGATGAACAGGCAGGCCGTGCGGCTGGCCCGGCAGGTGGCGGCCGAAGGCGGCGCCCTGGTGGCCGGCAACGTGTGCAACACGTGGGCCTACGACCCGCACGATCCGGCCAGCGCCGATGTGGTGCGCGCCATGTATGCCGAGCAGCTGGGCTGGGCCGCCGACGAGGGCATCGACTTCGTCATCGCCGAAACCAACGACTACCTCGGCGAGGCCCTGATCGGCCTGGAGGTCAGCCAGGAGCTTGGCCTGCCGGCCATGGTGACGCTGGCCACCACCGGCCCGGCCAAGACCTGGGACGGTTACGACTACGTCGAGGCGTGCAAGATCCTGGCCGACCACGGGGCCGCCGTCGTGGGGCTGAACTGCGACCGCGGCCCCGCCACCATGCTGCCGCTGATCGCCAGGATCAGGGAGCAGGTCGGCTGCGCCGTGGCCGCCCAGCCGGTCCCGTACCGGACCACCGAGGACTCGCCCACGATGGAATCGCTGCGCGCCGAAGGCGTGAACCGGGTCTTCCCGCTGGCGCTCGACCCGTTCAGCTGCACCAGGTTCGAGATGGCGGACTTCGCGGTGGCCGCCCGCGACCTCGGGGTGAACTACGTGGGCATCTGCTGCGGCGCCGGTCCGCACCACGTCCGGGCCATGGCCGAGGCGCTCGGGCGCACGGTGCCGGCCAGCAGGTACTCACCGTCGATGGACCTGCATCCGGTCCTGGGCACCGCGGCCTCGCGCCAGGACCGCGCCGTGCTCGACGCCTGGAACGTGGCCCGTTAGCCGTCCCCCGACAGCACTGCCGCCGGGCCATGGCCGGCGTCCAGCACCCTGAGCTCGCCGGTGCGCGCCGCCGCGCCGAGCGCCTGCTGGAACCGGCCGCCGTCTGCGCTCAGGTCCCGGTCCCCGGTGCCGTCGATCGGCGGGAACACCGACCGCACGAAGGAGAGCACGGGCCGGAGCGGCTCCGGCGGGTTCCGGCCGGTCACGAACAACGCCTGGCTGGAGACGAGCGCGAGAATCGCCAGCACGCCGTCCACGCACTCCGCAGCGCGGCGCTCCCGGCGGTAGGCGCCGAACGTCGGCGACAGTACGTCGGCGTGCGGGTCGGCCACGGCGCCCGGCAGCAGCGCGGGCGTGGCCGCGGCACGCGCCTCCTCGACGTAGCCGTTCGCCGCCCAGCCGTAGGCGTACGTGCCATTCCCGGGAGCCCCCGGGGCCACCAGGTTGACCGGGAGATCGGAGGTCTCGGCGGTATTGAGCGCGGTCACCTGGCGCTCGGCGACCAGCGCGAGATCGGCCCAGGCCGCTGACAGTGCGTTCAGGGCGGGGTACACCATCCCGTTGAGAAAGCCGCCGCTCCGCACCGCCCGCCCGCCGGGGCGGGACGCCTTGTCGCTGACGTAGACGACGTCGCTGGTCACCGACCGCAACGAGACCGTGGCCGCCTTCTCGACCGCCGCGACCGCACGGTGTACCTGGCCCAGCACCCTCGGAATGATCCGGTAGCTCACCGGGGCCTGGTGGAACCGCCGGCCGGCCGTGCCGGTGCCCTCGAGATACCGCCGCAGCTCCCGCAGGGCCGCGGTCTCGTGCGGATCGCCCCACAGACCCTCGAGGGCTTCGTCATAGGCGGCGAGAGGAGCACGGAATGCCTCGATCGAGAGGGCGCAGATGCTTTCCGCGTGCCCGAGCCGGTGCCGGGCGCTGATCGCGGCGTCGGCGCCCAGCGCCGCCGAGCATGGCGCGCCGCCCAGCAGCGCCTCCTGTTCGCCCTCGTGAAGGTCATCGCGCCGCAGCCCGGCGAGGACGTGGGCCATCGGGAAAACCTCACCGGTTCCGGCCTGGCCATCGAGCGGCACCCGCGGCATCGGCCCGTCGAGCAGGGCAGCCACCCGCTCGGCGACGGAAGGCCGGACCCCGGCGTGCCCCGACACGAGGCTCGCCAGGCGGGTGAACACGATTCCCCGAACCACCGCCGGATCGAGCTGGCCGCCGCCGAAGCCCGCGCCAGGCGCGGGCCACCGGGCCCGGCGGGCGGTTTCCGGGCCCGGTGAACCCGTCGTCGGCCCTGGCCCCGCGACCGCCGTCATGGCCCGGAGCGCCTGGGCGCCGACCCGGACGGGCTCACCACCATAGGAAACGCGCCGGAAGTTCGCGAGCGTGAAGTCGTCCCTGGTATTCACCACGACCGTCATGAGTGTCCCGGTCCTCTCCCCGCCCTCACCGCAAGCTCCGCCCATGACCCGCCGTCATCGGCTGATGCCGAACGCAGCGGAGCCGGTGACCGCCGACCTGGCCAGCGCGGCCGCCAGGTCACTCACGCGGGCCCCGGGGTCGCGCGGACCCCCTTCGGCCGGGGGAAAGATCGCACGGACGGCCATCAGGAGGTCGTGAAGCGGGGGAGCCGGCTGGCGCCCGGCGGCGAACAGCGCCTGACTGGCCTCCGCGGCGAGCACGGCGAGCGCGCTGTCGAGGCACTCCGCGGCCCTGGCCTGCCGGCGGTACGCGCTGAAGGTCGGTGAGGACACGTCGTCTTGCGGGTCGTTGACCGCTGCGGGCAGCAAGGTCGGCATGGCGGCCGCCCGCGCCTCTTCCACCAGGCCGCCCAGCGCCGGCTCCAGGCCCGTTGGTGCGGAAACCGCAGCGGTGCAGAGCGCCGTCACGTGCCGCTGGGCCAGCAGGGTCAGGTCGGCCCAGGAGGCCGCGAGCGCGTTCAGCGCCGGGTATGCCATGGCGTTGTGGAAGCCGCCGGTCGAGAAGGCACGTCCCAGCGGGTGGCCTTCGTCGGGCGGGACGTACACGGGATTGTCGGTCACCGAGCACAGCGACACCCTGGCCGCGTCTTCGGCGCCCGTGACCGCCCGGTGCGCCTGACCGAGCACCCGGCCAAGCACCTGGTAGCTCGCGGGCGCCGCCATGGACGGCCGGCCTTCGCGGGAGGCGCCGTCCAGATGGTGGCGCAGCGCCGCCAGCGCCGATGCCTCATCCTCGTCGCCCCAGAGGTCATCGAGCACGTCGTCGTAGGCGTCGAGCGGGGCGCCGAACGCCTCCACCGACAGGGCGAAGATCTGCTCGGCGTGGTCCAGCCGGTGGCAGGCCTGCAGGGCGGTGTCCGCCGCGAGGGCGGCGGACACCGGGGACCCATTGATCAGCGGATTGGCCTCTCCCTCCTCAAGGTCATCGCGCCGGAAGCCGCTCATGACATGGGCCATCGGCAGCACCTCGCCGGCGCCGACCTCCCCGTCGAGCGGCACCCGGGGCAGCGGGCCGTCGAGCAGGGCAGCCAGCCGCTCGGCGACATCCGGCCGGGCCTTGGAGTTCCCCGCCACGAAGTTGGCGAGCCGCGCGAAGAGGATGCCGCGCACGACACGCTCATCGAGGTACCCGCCCCCGAACCCGCGTGCCCAGTTACCCCGGCGGAAGCCGAACGCCCGCCCATGGGCCCGCTGCTGGTCCGGCGGGATCGTGAGCTTGGCCCGCGGCCCGAAACTGCTGGTCACGCCGTAGATGAACTGGGTACGGTCGGACTCCAGCAGGCGCAAGAAGTTCGCCCGGCCCTCCGCCATGGTCCCGCGGGCCTCCGGGCCGATCGCGACGGACTCCCCGCCCATGGCCACCCGCCGGTAGTTCTCCAGCGTGAAATCGTCCCTGCTGTTCACCGCAACCGTCATCTGCACCTCGGGCGTCGCCGGCATCGCGCTGGGAGGGGCGCCGGTCTGGCCGGTTTCCGCCCGGGGCCTGTTTCGGAACGTAGCCGGTGCCATCCGGCGAGGCAACGGCGGCCGGTCCCCGTCACCGGCCGGGGAGGGCGGCCCGGGCGAAGCGGCCCGCCCGGACCGCGTCGACGAGCGGCTCCAGCTCCGCGGGCGGGGCCTGCCCCCGGGCGGTGAAGCTGGCCAGCTCACGCACGAGGCGAAGCGCCCGTCCGGTCCCCTCGCCCAGGCGGGAAGGCCGGCGCAGGTCGGTGGCCTGGGCGGAGACCAGGAGCTCGAGGGCGACAACCCGTGCGCCGAGGTCCGCCATGTCGGCCAGGCGTCTCGCCGCGAGCGGGGCCATCGTCGTGCGGTCCTCGATCCCTTCTGCCTTGCTTGTGCTCACGACCTCGAAGGAGACCGGGTGGGCGAGGAGGCGCGCCTCCGCCGCGATCGCCTGCGCGGCGCCGCCGAACTCGGCCAGGGCCTCCTCGCCCGTACCGGGCTCGGCCGCCAGCCCGGCCGGAAGGCCCGAGAGGGGGCTCTGGAGCAGCTTCACGGTCCGTTCGGCGGCACCGGTCACCACCGTGGCCAGGGCGATGCGGGCGAAGTCCAGCGCGGCGGCGACCGGGATGATGTCGAGGTTGCCCACCGATACGATGCGCCGTTCGGCGAGGACGACGGCGGGATTGCATCCGGCGGAGTTGAGCTCGGTCTCGATCGTGGCCCGCGTGTACCCGAGGGCGTCCCGGGCGGCGCCGAGGATTTGGGGGATGCTCCGGAAGGTGAGCGGGTCCTGCAGATTCCGGGCGCTGCCGGGCTCGGAGAGGGAACCGCCGGCGAGCAGCGCACGGAGGCGGCCGATCGTCGCGACGGTGCCCGGGTGCGGCCGGGCCTCGGTGACCACGGGATGGAGAATGCTGAGGTTGCCCGCGAACGCCTCGAGGTCGAGGGCGGCGGCGACCTCGGCCTCGCCGAGCAGCCGTTCGGCGGCGAGTTCCGCCAGCGCGGCCCAACCGGTGGCGAAGGCGTTGTTGTTCACGAACGCCAGCCCCTCGCCCGCCGCGAGGACGAAGCCGGTCTCGCGCAGCAGTCCCTCCGCCAGGTCGGCCATGGGGCCAAGATCAGCTTGGCCCACCGAGCCGAGGCGGCGGACGGCCGGCACCAGGCCACGGTTGAGGGCTTCGGCCATCATCTCCGCCAGCTCAGGGCGGACACCGGCCGTGCCCTTGGCGAATCCATTCACCAGGCAGGCCATCGCGGCCCTGACGACGGGCGGCGGGGCCGGCGGTCCCTGGGCAATGAGGTGACCCCTGATCAGGAACCGGCTGAAGCCCTGGCTGGCCCCGGCGTCAAGGACGACGCTCTTCCGCTCCGCCAGGGCGGTCGTCAGGCCATAGACGGCGGCCTCCGACCGTAGTGCCTCGTCGACAATCTCCCGCGCGGCCGTCATCCGGTCGCGCGCCGCCGGGGCGAGGACAACCTCATCGCGCCCCTCGGCCACGGCCGCAAGGGAATCGATCGTGAGTGACTCGCCGTCAAGCACCATCATCAGCACAGCCCCCCGGAGGCGGGTGTCCCGGCCATGGCCTGTCCATACGCAGACACAACGATGATCAGCACGACGCCAGATTGACATGCGGGCCGGGCAGAGTACAGAGAGGACGCCGGGGGAGCCCCGCCGGGCGGCGGTGCGATAGGACTGGTCCTCATGGAGACATGGGACGCTATCCGGGCGCGCCGCAACGTGCGCCAGTACACCGACCAGCCGATCGCCCGGGAGGACCTCGAGCGCATCTGCGAGGCGGGACGGCGGGCGCCATCGGCGGGAAACGGGCAGCCGTGGGACTTCGTGGTGGTCACCGACCGCGCGCAGCTGACCGAGCTGGCCAAGGTCTGGGAACGGGGCGGCAGGCACATCGCCCAGTCGGCGGCGACGATCGCCCTGGTGGCCAAGGAGCCGGAGGACGAGCGCGAGCGCGGCCTCATGCTGTACGACTTCGGCCAGGCGACCGCGAACATGATGCTGGCCGCGGCCGACCTCGGCATCGGCTCCGGCCACTCGGCGGTCGCCGACCAGCAGCAGGCGCAGCGGGTGCTGGGGTTCCCCGGCGGCTACCTCGCCGTCTACCTGATCGGCCTGGGTTACCCGGCCGACCGGCCGCTGCGGCCGCTCACCCGGCCCAATCGCCGCCCCTTCGACGAGGTCGTCCACTGGAACCACTGTTGACGTGCCCCCTGGCCTGAGGGCTGGGGGTTCAGTCCGTGCCGTGTCATGCGGCACCTCTGTGGCTTCCTGTTTCACAGGCAGCTGCCAGGGTTGCCCCTGGTCTTACGCCGCCTCCGCAGGCGTTTAGGCTCTCCCTGCGTCCCAGGGCGAGCACGTTCCTAGCCGCGTTCACGTCCCGGTCGTGGACCGTCCGGCACGCGGCGCACGTCCAGGTGCGGACATTGAGCGGCTTGGGGCCGTCTTTGGCTGCGCAGGCCGAGCACACCTGGCTGGTCGGCTCGAACCGGCCGGTCCGGGCGAAGATACGCCCGTACCGGGCGGCCTTGTACTCCAGCATGGCCACGAAGGCGGACCACCCGGCGTCGTGCACCGACTTGGCCAGCCGGGTCCGGCCGAGCCCGGCCACGCACAGGTCCTCCACGTACACCGCTTGGTTCTCGCCGATGATCGCCGTGGACACCTGGTGGCAAAAGTCGGCCCGCCTGTTGGCGACCGTGGCGTGCGCGCGGGCCAGCACGGCCCGCGACTTCTCCCTGTTCTTGCTGCCCTTGTGCGTGCGGGAATGCGCCCGCTGCAGCCGCCGAAGCTTCTTCTCTGCCCGGCGCAAGAACCGCGGGGCGGAGACCTTGGTGCCATCGGACAGCACCGCGAACGCGGCCAGCCCCAGGTCGATGCCCACCTCCCGGCCCGCTGGCGGGAAGCGCTGTGCATCGGCGGCCGGGTCGGTCTGGACCACGAACGAGGCGAAGTACCGGCCCGCCGCGTCCCGGATGACCGTCACGCTGGACGGCTGGCCCGGCAGCGGCCGCGACCACCGCACCGCAACGTCCCCGATCTTCGGCAGCCGCAGCCGCCCGCTCGGCAAGACCGTGAACCGCGCGTTGGCGGTGAACCGGATCGCCTGCCGCCGGTCCTTGCGAGACCGCAACCGGGGCAGCCCCACCCGCCCGGACTTGCGCTCACCCTTCAGCGAAGCGAAAAAGTTCCGGTAGGCCGCGTTCAAATCGGCCAGCGCCTGCTGCAGCACCACCGCGGACACCTCCCCCAGCCACTGCCGCTCGGGGGTCTGCTTGGCCGCCGTCAGCCACGCCGACAGTTCCGCGTCGGTGAGATACGGCCGCCCAGCCTCGTGTGCCTGCTGCCGGGCACGCAGCCCGTCATTGAATACCACCCGCGCGCAGCCGAACGCCCTGGCCAACGCGGCCCGGTGCCGCGGCCACAGATCGAGACGGTAGCTGTACCGGAGCTGCACCCACCCAGCATGGCCGGGCCCAGTGACAATCCCACCGATGGGCTCCCAGTCTCCACCTGCGCCACCAGATTGAGCAGCAGAAACGTCCCACCTGACCGGCTCGCGCCCGGCCGTCCTGAAGGCCAGCACACTGACGGAAACATTCGTAGCGCACGGCCCCGGGGATACCCGCCCCTCCCGGCCACGCAGTCGATAAGCCCCGCGTGGATGGATGATCCGGCTTCTCGCCGGCGGGCTGAGCAGGCGCTTCCGCGCTGATCCGGTCGATGAGGCCTTTGGTCCGGGTGATCCATACCCGGGAGCCGACCCGGGTCTCCAGCGCCAGGTCGGCCTGGGCCCGTCCGGCCGCTTGGTCGAGGCGGCCAGCTGGACACGATCTCCCGCGCCGCCCGGTCACGGCCGACCGTCCTCCGCCGCCGGGAAGGGCTCACCGTGGAATCCGGCCCACGGCGGGCCCCACCCGGTTTCCGGGTCGGTGATCTGCCCGATAAACCGCTCGACGAACGCGGACTCGGCGTCCAGCAGGGCGAGCCGGTACTCCTCCTCGATCAGGAACAGCGGGGGCACGCCCTGGGCGAGGGTGCCAGCGATGATGGCCTGGATCTCGGCGCGCTGCGCGGCCAGCCGGGTGAGCCGTTGCCGGAGCAGGTTCAGAACCTCGCTGGGCGGCAGCGCGCTGATCAGCGAGAGCGCGGCCACGAAGTGCGGGTACTCATGCTGCGGCTCCCCGACCAGCTCGCGCAGCCAGTCGTGCAGCTCGGCCCGGCCCGCGTCGGTGATGACGTAGACGGTCCGCTCCGGGCGCTGCCCCTCGCGGCTGGTCTCCTGCGCGGCCACGAGCCCAGCCCGTTCCAGCTGCTGGACCACCATGTACAGCGAGCCGTGGTTGAACTTGATGCTCCGCTCGTCGCCGTGGTCCCGCAGTGTGCGGCCCAGCTCGTAGGGGTGCATCGGCCCCTGCGTCAGGTAAGACAGCACAGCGAGCGCGAGCAGGTTGCTTACCTTGCGTTTCTCCGCCATCTGCTCCTCCGCAGCGCGTGCCGCCCCGGGCGGGGCGGCACGCGCTTGCCGGTGTGGTGGGTTATGCCGGTGTGGTGGGTTATCA